>OCJY01000006.1_pt1 | contig 101093 bp, 94 predicted proteins | sample 1502791 | NCBI WGS metagenome assembly OCJY01 (sample SAMN01915221, study PRJEB22387) | human gut metagenome | isolation source: stool | host: Homo sapiens | place: USA | reverse complement strand
GACCGCAAAGTGGGGGATGCAGATTGCGGGAATGAATTTTCAAACACGCTCTAGTGCGCTGCATATCGAAAATTTCCGTTTAAAAGAGACGAAAGCATACTGCCGGACAACGGCTGTAAACCATAACGCTGCCGAACGATAAAAAAGTCCGGCAGCACATTCATATATTTACGAATCTGCAATAACCCTTTATAATAAAAAAAGGATGGACTTTTATGAGTGATTACATTTGTATTGACATAGGCGGAACTTCTATTAAACATGGCATTTATCAGGAAAAAAACCTGAATTTCTCAGTCAGCGGTGAAGTACCCACACACGCTGCACTGGGCGGTCCTCATATATTAGAGACCCTGATTTCCCTAACGAAACAGTATAAAAAGGAATATTTCACTGAAAACCACTCTCCGGCCGGCATCTGTATCTCTACAGCCGGTATGGTAGACTGTCAAAAAGGCATGATCACTTACTCCGCTCCTCTGATCCCCAATTATACTGGAACACGTATCAAAGAGATACTGGAAAATACTTTCTTACTGCCCTGTGAGGTCGAAAATGATGTCAACTGTGCAGGGCTTGCGGAAGCCTACCATGGAGCAGCCCGGAATACTCATAGTAGTCTCTGCCTGACCATCGGAACCGGAATCGGCGGTTGTCTGATTCTAAACAATCAGGTACTGCACGGATTCTCCGGAAGTGGCTGCGAAGTGGGATATATGCATCTGCCTGGCGGTGATTTTCAAAATCTGGGAGCTGCCAGTATTCTGATAAAAAAGGTTCAAAATGCCTGTCCCGATCTTTCCTGGGACGGTAAGAAAATCTTCGAAGCTGCTAAAAAGGGAAACCCCGTTTGCATCCGGGCCATTGATGAAATGATCGATGTTCTTGGCATGGGAATTTCCAATATCTGTTATGTCGTCAATCCTGAAATTGTCGTTCTGGGCGGCGGTATCATGGCACAAAAGGAATACTTGAACGGACGTATCCGTACAGCGCTGAATCATTATCTGATTCCATCCGTAGCTTCACACACGAAACTTGCCTTTGCAGAAAACGGCAATCATGCCGGTATGCTGGGAGCTTACTACCACTTTAAACAATTACATGAATAAATTTTGAAAAAAACACAGGAGTATCGTATAAAAGAAAGTAAACTTTCATTACTATTTGTGCCGCCGGCCAAAAGTCGGCAGAATGGAGATTTCTATGGCAGATTACGAAAAAAGTATTATACCGTTAATTGAATCCGTATATCCTTCTTTTACAACTTTAGAAAAAACGATTGGAGATTTTTTTATACACAATACACAAAAAATGGATTTTTCTGCTAAAAATATCTCCCGCCTCCTTTTCGTCTCAGAAGCTTCCCTGTCCCGCTTTTCTAAAAAATGCGGGTTTAAAGGGTACCGGGAATTCCTCTTTCATTATCAGCAGGGATTAAAAGAAGAAGCAAACCCTCTTCCTCCCTCATCTGACTATAGCAAACAGGTCCTTAATATATACCAGGAACTACTGAATAAAAGCTACACACTGCTGAATGAAAATCAGATCCAACAGATTGCCTCCCTTCTGTCCACAAAAGAGAGAATCTATGTCTATGGGAAAGGAAGCTCAGGACTGGTGGCTCAGGAAATGCAGTTTCGTTTTATGCGCCTCGGTGTTCCCATGGAAGCCATCACTGATACACATATTATGAAAATGAATTCCGTTTTGATTAATGAAAAATGTTTTGTCATTGGCATCAGTGTCAGCGGCCGGACGCCCGAAGTCCTTCACTCTTTGCAGACAGCAAAACAACTGGGCGCTGCCACCTTGCTGATTTCTTCCCATAAATCAACCAAAGCTCACGGCTTTTGTGACGATGTCCTGTTAGTTTCCGTAAAAGAGAACCTGGAAAACGGAAAAGCGATCTCCCCACAGTTTCCTGTTCTGATTATGATAGACATTATTTTTGCCTACTTTTTACAAACTGATACTAACCGGAAAGAAACACTACATGAATATACGATGAGCGTATTATAAGAATCGAATGAAGCGAAGTATTTTTTTGGCGTTAAGTGAATGTGAGCATAAGCGCACATTCCGGAAAGCAAATTTCCCGGATATTTTTATCTTTTCTGCGCATCCTATCATTGAAAGCAACAGTAATCAATCATGAATGAATACCTTATGGGTACTAATATAACTATTTAGAAATGTATCATAAGATATATTTTGATAAATTCCAAATTTTGAGATAGGAGGCATGCTATATGGATCTTGATAAAATTGTCTGCGAATGCTTCGGGGTTACTTCCGGTATGATCAAGGATGCTATTGATAACGGTGCCAGCACACTCGAAGAAATACAAGATATAACAGGAGCCACTACCGGCTGCGGTGGCTGTACAGATGACGTTCAACGTCTTATCGATTATTTCACTACAGAACGTGATACTTAAATTTTCATAATTTTGCAATAAGCTTTTCTTTTTCTCGGTTTACTTTTACATTCAAAGACCCACCAGCATTCCTGCTGATGAGTCTTTGATTACATGCTGTAGATTAACAGGATATTACATAATCTTCCTATACAACAAGAGATATTGAATGGCTGAGAAAAGATATTGAGAAGATAAAATAAGGGGTTCCTAAATCAATAGGAACCCCAAAATTGTGTGCAAACAAAGGTATTAAAATTTCTTAGAACTTACCTTCTTTAGCAGCTTCCTCTACAGCTACGGCAACTGCAACTGTCATACCAACCATCGGGTTGTTACCAGCGCCGATCAGACCCATCATCTCAACGTGAGCCGGAACAGAAGATGAACCTGCGAACTGAGCGTCAGAATGCATACGTCCCAAAGTATCTGTCATACCATAGGAAGCAGGACCTGCAGCCATGTTATCCGGATGCAGTGTACGTCCTGTACCGCCGCCGGAAGCAACTGAGAAGTATTTCTTACCAGCTTCGATACGTTCTTTTTTGTATGTACCAGCTACCGGATGCTGGAAACGTGTCGGGTTTGTAGAGTTACCTGTGATAGATACGTCTACATTCTCTTTCCACATGATTGCAACACCTTCACGAACATCATTTGCACCGTAGCAGTTAACTTTCGCACGCGGTCCGTCAGAGTATGCTTTGCGGAATACTTCTTTTACTTCGCCTGTATAGTAATCGTAGTCCGTCTCAACATAAGTAAAGCCATTGATACGTGCGATAATCTGAGCAGCGTCTTTTCCAAGACCATTCAGAATAACACGCAGAGGTTTCTGACGAACTTTGTTTGCTTTCTCAGCGATACCGATTGCACCTTCTGCTGCTGCAAAAGACTCATGTCCAGCCAGAAATGCGAAGCATTCGGTATCTTCTTCCAGAAGCATCTTTCCTAAGTTACCATGTCCAAGACCTACTTTACGCTGGTCTGCTACGGAACCCGGGATACAGAAAGCCTGAAGACCTTCACCGATTGCTGCTGCTGCTTCAGAAGCTTTACGGCAGCCTTTTTTGATTGCAATAGCGGCACCTACGGTATAAGCCCATTTTGCATTCTCAAAACAGATTGGCTGAATGCCTTCAACCATCTTATATACGTCTAAGCCGGCTGCTTTTGTAATCTCTGCTGTCTCTTCAATAGAGTTGATACCATACTGATTTAAAGCAGCAAGAATTTGTTTCTCTCTTCTTTCATATGATTCAAATAAAGCCATTAATTTATCCTCCTATTCTTTCGATGACCGATTCAGTATGAATTATTCTTTTCTCGGATCGATAATTCTGACTGCATCATTTACACGGCCATACTGTCCCTGAGCTTTTTCAAATGCTGTGTTTGCATCATCTCCGCCTTTAATGAAGTCCATCATCTTACCGAAGTTTACAAACTTGTAACCGATGATTTCATCATCTTCATCCAAAGCAACGCCAGTTACATAACCGTCTGTCATTTCCAGATAACGAGGTCCTTTTGCAAGGGTTCCGTACATGGTTCCAACCTGAGATCTTAAACCTTTACCTAAATCTTCCAGACCGGCACCAACAACCAGACCATCCTCAGAGAACGCACTCTGGCTTCTTCCGTATACAATCTGCAGGAACAACTCTCTCATAGCTGTATTGATCGCATCACATACAAGGTCCGTATTCAATGCTTCCAGAAGCGTCAGACCCGGCAGAATCTCAGATGCCATAGCAGCAGAATGGGTCATACCTGAACATCCGATAGTCTCAACCAGAGCTTCCTGAATAATACCATCTTTCACGTTCAGTGTCAGCTTACAGGTACCCTGCTGCGGAGCACACCAACCAATACCATGTGTAAAACCTGAGATATCTTTGACTTCTTTTGCTTTTACCCATTTTGCTTCTTCCGGGATTGGAGCTGCACCATGGTGAACACCCTGATGTACCGGACACATCATTTCTACTTCGTGTGAATAAATCATTCGTTTGACTCCTTTCAATGTTAACTTGAAAATATGTATCTCCGTAAAATACGCATTCTACGGACTATGTCTATTTTCTCACAAACTCGTCAATTCGTAAAGTACAAATTACGATTTTTTTCCAGCTATTTTTTTCATAACCACCAATACGGCGATCATAAGCACAATTCCAATTGGAAGGGAAATCCATGCACTCTGTGTAAATCCTGCGATAATGTATGTAATACAAGACACAACGGCAGCCGTAAGCGCATAAGGAAGCTGGGTTGTCACATGATCTACATGGTTACACTGAGCTCCGGCGGATGCCATAATCGTCGTATCCGAAATCGGTGAACAGTGGTCTCCGCACACTGCTCCTGCCATACAGGCAGAAATAGAGATAATCATCAGTTCATGATTCGTACCGGAAAATGCATCTACCACAATCGGAATCAGAATACCAAAGGTTCCCCAGGAAGTACCGGTGGCAAATGCAAGTCCGCAGCCAACCAGGAAAATAATAGCAGGAAGCAGATACATAAACCCTTCTGCGCTCCCCTTCATCATACCTGCCACGAATTCCTTAGCACCCAGACTGTCTGTCATAGCCTTCAGGCTCCATGCAAAGGTCAGTATCAGGATTGCCGGAACCATCGCCTTGAATCCGTCCGGAACACAATTCATACAGTCACTGAAGCTCATCACCCTTCTCAGCAGATAAAGTACAACCGTAATAATCAATGCAAAAATACTTCCGATGGCCAATCCAACGGATGCATCACTGTTGGAAAACGCGGTAACAAAATCTTCGCCCGAGAAAAATCCGCCGGTATAGATCATTCCGATCACACAGCATACAATCAACGTAATAATCGGTATCAGCAAATCCACTACCTTCCCTTTGGGGTTAACCGTTGTCTGACTCTCATGTTCATCCGGGCTTTTTCCGTCAGAGAACAAATCTCCTTTCCGGGCATTTGATTCAAATTTCAACATCGGACCGTAATCCACTTTCATCACAACAAGACCGATCATCATCACAATCGTCAACAGTGCATAAAAATTATACGGAATTGCACTGATAAAAATTGTAAAACCATCTTCCCCCTCAACAAACCCGCTGACAGCCGCAGCCCAGGAAGAAATCGGGGCAATAATACATACCGGTGCAGCCGTTGCATCAATCAGATATGCAAGCTTTGCACGGGATACTTTATGCTGATCCGTAACCGGACGCATAACACTGCCTACAGTGAGACAATTAAAATAATCATCAATAAAAATCAAAACCCCCAAAGCAATCGTCGCCAACTGTGCGCCGATTCTCGACTTGATGTGCGCTCCTGCCCAACGCCCGAACGCCGCCGAGCCGCCTGCACGGTTCATCAGACTTACCATAGCTCCAAGCACTACCAGGAATATCAGAATTCCCATATTATACGGATCGGTCAGTACACTGATAAATCCATCGTTAAAGATATGCAGAACTGTACCCTCAAAGGAGAACCCGGAATAAAATAATGCGCCGACCAGAATTCCCACAAACAGAGAACTGTACACTTCCTTTGTAATCAATGCCAGAACAATCGCCACAATCGGGGGAACCAGCGCCCAGAATGTGGCATACATGGCAGGCTTTGCTGCCTCTTCTTCTGCTGCAAGCACCGTCATAGGAAGCAGCATCACCCACAGTGCCGTCAGGCTGCCCATCCACAGCCATTTGTGTTTTAACCTTCTCATCACACACCCTCATTTCTTTCGTATTTAGTCCCTTAATTCCATCCTGGAAAATGCGTGAGATCCTCCAAGCATCAGCATTCCTGCAGCCGCAATCAGATACGCACAGCCGCACAATACTGCCGGAATCGGGCTTATTAAAAATTGTACCACAACCACAATAGGAACCGCAACACATATTATCGTCCAGGAGATAAACATTCTTAACAACTGCCGTGCCGTATTGCCAAGGGACTGGCCGATGATGACATTACAGAGGGTATCTGCATAAAGTTTCACTGCCCGCATGGAAATTCCGCCTAATACAGCAACCGGAATGTAATACAACGGAAGATGCGTAACCAGGCAATAGGGAACCACCATAATTGCCGCATCAATCATGACCCGTATATGTTCTAACACCGTCGCATACCACATCTTCGAGAAATTGCCGGCAGGAATCAGATATACATAAGGGTTTTCCAGTTCCTTTTCCCACTTTGTCTGAATATTACTGAAAATCAGATAAATATATGCCATAACCCCGAAAATTGCATAATACCGTACAACTCCCGTGATTCTGATTTCTCCAAGATAAGTCAATACCGGGAATCCCACTGCAACGACAAGAGAAACAAGAGTCTGTCCGCCGAAGAGAAAAAATCGGCTTTTCTTATATTCCAGAAGCTGACGGTAAAAGATTGCCTTTGCACCGCTTCCCTTATAAGTGACGGATGCACCCCGGTTCACCTTACCGTGTTTCAGACCTGTGGAGGTATCTCCTTTCTTCCGTTTTTCCATCACCTTCTGAAAATCATCGGCAAACTGCATGGCATCTTCGTAGTATCTGCCGGTACACTTCATCTTCACGGCACAAACAGTCAGAAAAATCCCCCAGATCAGATAACAGCCGCTGCCAAACAAAGCAGAAAATGACGGCCCCAGGATCGTCAGACGAATCAGAGCAATCTGCCATCCCAATGCAGGAAGGTAACAGATCCAGTCACTTAGCAGAAAATCCAGAACACTTTGGAAATGGAATCCAAACTTCATCAGATAAAAAGCAGTTACAGCCGCCAATACACCAAGCACCAGCCAAAGGCAACTCCCCAGTCTTTTCATAGTATTTTCCCTAAAGCGTTCATTTCCATAAAGACAGACAACAAGGCTGCCCTCAAAAACCATGCTCAGACAACTGACGCCCAAAAAATAAAGCATCATCCGGACAGGCGGAATATGAAACCAGGTAATTCCAAAAAATACGACTACAAGTTCCAGCAAAAAGCTCAATATCTGCGTTTGAAACTGACCAAACAGCAACAAGAATTTCGGGGAAACCGGTGCCGGAAACATGAAATGCACATGAGCCGGCAGAAAGCGCAGCCCCTTATGTTTCGCATATGCCACATAGTTCATGGGAGTAAAATAAAGAACCAGCCCTGTCAATACCATAGTCAATACCTTCGGAGTCCCAAAGCCTCCATCCACAACCAGGCCACGGAACGTCTGATACATCATCACGGCATAGAAAACCAGAATCAATACATACACATAAAAACTGGGTTTCCGGACCGCCTTCTTCCACTTATTTTTAAATTCCTTCTTCAGTACATAAAGGATACTATTCATGCTTCTCTCCATCCTTTTCCTCAACAACCGCATCCTCTTCGCTGCCTTCTGTCACTGCAAAGAACAAATCATCCAGGTTCTGCCCTGCTGCTTCTTCTCTTCGGTAAGATGCAACAATCTGTCCTTTCTGCATCACAAACACATCGTCCCAAAGTTCCTGTACCATCTCCAGCATATGGGTACTGATTAAAATAGTCACGCCAGATTGCTTCAATTCCTGAAGCACTTCCTTTAATTCTTTGATTGCCTTAGGGTCAAGTCCTACCATCGGCTCATCCAGCATCAGAACCTGTGGTTTGATAACTAAAGCGCAACAGATACTGACTTTCTGCATCATACCTTTTGACAATTCGTCTCCCAGTTTTTCTTTCTTATCATCCAGTTCAAAGCGTTCCAAAATTGTCTGAATCTCTTCCTCAGTCGTACCTGGATTATAAGCTCTCCGAATATATTCCATATGTTCCGCAACGTTCAACATCGGAAACAGCGCCGGAATTTCCGGAACATAAGCAAAAATCCTCTTTGCTTCCATAGACTTTGAAGGTATCTGGTTGATACCAATACCGCCCTCATATTTCAATAATCCTGCAATACTTTTGATAACCGTCGATTTCCCTGCCCCATTCGGACCCAGAAGAATTCCGATTCTTCCCGTATTTACCGTAAAGCTCACATCATCGACTGCAAGTGTTTTTCCGTATCTTTTCGTAAGATGTTGTACCTCAAGCATAATGATTCCTCCTGTTTTTCACTTTAAGATTAAGAAGCAGATGTTCCTCCTTGCAGCACAAAAGGTATCCATTGCTTTATACAATGAATACCCCTTTGTCATCCACTTCTATCTGCATCATCGTATTGTGCGGACAAATTCCTTAAATATCCTGCTTTTCTACCACATGTGAAGCATCTTTAAAAATATGATTTGCCGGTACGACGCCGCGAACACAGGACAGCGGATAGATATTGCTGTGAGATCCGATGACTGTACCCGGATTCAGTACACTGTTGCATCCTACTTCCACTTCATCTCCAAGCATTGCACCGAATTTTTTCAGTCCGGTCTCAATCTGTTCTCCCTGACCTTTTACAACGACCAGTTTCTTATCTGATTTTACATTGGAAGTAATACTTCCTGCACCCATATGAGCTTTGTATCCCAAAATAGAATCTCCGACGTAATTATAATGGGGAACCTGCACTTTGTTAAACAAAATAACATTCTTTAATTCCGTGGAGTTCCCAACCACTGCTCCTTCTCCGACAATTGCATTTCCCCGGATAAATGCACACTGACGGATCTCAGCGCCTTTTCCTATAATACAGGGACCGCTGATTGATGCGGTCGGTGCTATGACTGCATCTTTGGCAATCCAGATATCCTCTCCCCGCTTTTCGTATTCTTCTGACGGAAGCGTACTCCCAAGTTTGATGATAAAATCATGAATCTTCGGCAGCACTTCCCAGGGGTAAGTCGCCCCCTCGAAAATGTCCTTTGCAATCGTCTCATCTAACGAATAAAGTTCTGCAATTGTAATATCTTTCATCTTCCTTATCCTCCTCAACTCTTCCTTACATTTTCTTACTCTTTGCCGCCGGTTTCTTATAATTTGCGGCAGCCGCATCAAAACAGCTTCTCAATATAGTCTGATTGCGCAGCCCAATCACATTATGCGTATGTCTGGTTACGAAATTCTCCAACTTCCCCATATATTCTTCGGAAGAAATACTTCCCTCAGCCACATAGGTCAACCCCTTCTCCCAGCTTGCTGTCAATTCCGGATTCAGCAGTGACCGGATGGAAGCATTGACAACCTCAAAGATCATCTCCCCCAACAATGTGGGCGTAATCACCTGTGTTTTTTTATTCAGCGCCAGATATTTGATCGAAAACAGTTTCTTCAGAATCTCTGCCCTGGTAGCGCTGGTACCGATACCGCTTCCCTTAATCTGTGCCCGCAGCTCCTCATCCTCAATCAATTGTCCCGCATTCTCCATTGCAAGAATCATGGAACCGGATGTGTACCGTTTGGGCGGGGATGTCTCTCCCTCCTTGATTACAAATCTGCCAATCGGAAGCACAGAGCCTTTCTTCAATTCTGAAATTGCTTCCAGAAAGCGGACGTCACAAGAAGTCTCTTCACCTTTATCCGAATTCCTGCCTTCCTCTTGTATCTCTTCCTTTTTTCTGGAAAAAGAGTAATGCATCACCTTCAGATAGCCTTCCTCCAAAAGCACTTTAAAGTTAGAAAAAAACCGTTCCCCATCTTTTTGAATTGTCAATGCAACCTTCTGGTATACCGCCGGAGGATAGAAAATACTTAAAAACCTCCGCACAATCACTTCGTAGATTTTATTCGACAACTCTGACAGATTCTTTAAATTCTGAAGTCCCTGCCCGGTCGGTATGATTGCATAATGATCCGTAATCTGCTTATCATTGGTATACCTGGTTTTTGCAATATTCTTGTAGCTTCCGCTTCCTTGTATATCCTGCAAGTACGGAACTGCCTGCGGATACTGCATCAAACCGTTCAGATTTTTCGAAATTTCTTTCGCCACTGCACTGGAAAGCACCCTGGCATCCGTTCTGGGATAGGTCACCAGCTTCTTTTCATACATTTCCTGTACCGCCTGCAGCGTCTGATCTGGACTGATTTTGAACAATCTGGCGCAGTCATTCTGCAATTCCGCCAGATTATAAAGCAGCGGCGCATTCTTATTCTCTTTTTTCTTTTCTATCTTCTCCAGAACGCCTTCCAGCGGCTGGTTTTTGCTCAATTCTTCAATCAGATGCTTTGCATCCTTTTCCTCTTTGAATCCATTTTCTTTATATAGAAGCGGAGACTGAAAATATCTGCTTCCTTCAACCGCCCGCCACTCACCGTCAAAAGGGCGTCCGGACAATTCCATATTTGCCAGAACCCGATAAAAAGGTGTCTTTACAAACTCCCGGATTTCCCTTTCCCGGCGGACTACCATCCCCAACACGCAGGTCATGACCCTGCCCACGGAAATTGCCTGATACTTCGTTCCCAGATAACTGGAAACTGCATTTCCATATTTCAGTGACAGAACCCTGGAAAAATTAATTCCCATCAGATAATCTTCTTTTGCCCGCAGATAAGCGGAGTCCGACAGATGATCATATTCACTTAAATCCTTTGCTTCGCGGATTCCCCGCAGGATCTCCTCCTCGGTCTGTGAATCAATCCAGACTCGCTTCCGCTTCTTTCCTTTTACCCCTGCCATCATCTCAACCAGACGGTAGATATATTCCCCCTCCCGCCCGGAGTCGGTACACACATAAATAGTATCAATATCTTCCCTGTTCAGCAGACCGCTTACGATCGTAAATTGCTTCTGAACCGCCGGAATCACTTCGTATTTAAATTTTTCCGGTAAAAAAGGCAGGGTCTCTAAACTCCACCTTTTAAACTTCATATCGTATTTTTCCGGATAACTCATAGTGACCAGGTGTCCGACACACCAGGTCACTACAAAGTTTTCAGACTCAACGTAACCGTCACGTCTGCCCATATTTTCTTTTAAAGCCTTCGCAAATTCCTGCGCAACACTGGGCTTCTCAGCTATGTATAACGATTTTGTCATTACTTATCTGCACTCATTTTCCTCAGCGGCAACGCCAGCAAGACAGCTCCGCCGATGATATTTCCGATTGTTACGATGAGCATGCTTTTGAGCATCGCTCCGATTGACAGCCCTGGTACCAGGAATAACGCTGTCGTAAAAGTTGCCATATTGGCGATACAGTGCTCAAATCCTGAGATTACAAACCCTGAAATACAGATCACAATCATCAGAAACTTTGCTGCCTCCTCCTTACATTTCGTACCGCATGCCACAGCAAGACAGACGAAGAAGTTACAGAGAACAGCCCTGAAAAACATCTGATCCACAGGTATCGTCAATTTGTTCTGGATATAACCTGCAAAATACTCTTTGGTTCCCGATGCACCGGCTGCTACAAAAATCAGGGAAAAGACCACACACCCCACAAAATTCCCCAGATAGCTGACCAGCCACACCTTACCTACCTGCCCCCAGGACACTGCCTTGTCATATGCTCCGAAAGCCATCACAAAGTTATTGCCTGTGAACAATTCGCTTCCGATAAACACTATCAGAAGCACTGCAACCGAGAAAACCAACGCCCCCAAAAACTTACCCCAAGCCGGAGCCGAATCCGCGAATACATTACCGACCACATTGTTATAGATCATAGCAACAGCAATAAAAAAACCAGCCATGATCGCACGGATCAAATATTTCCCGGGATGCTCCTTCAGCATACCAGCCTTTCCCTTTGCAGCATTTGAAAACTTTTGAACGTCTTCGTACGGCATGATAAAATCCTCCTCCTTTTACAAAGGCTGGTGCATCACCCCCTGCCACGAAATGACACACAAGTGTTTCCGCTCACTCTGCTCCCATTATAACATCTTATGCCCCAAAGTTCAACACAGAACCCAAAAATCTCCTTACATCCTTCATAGCAAACGGATGTGTCTGCTGGTGCAGACATCACCATTTATGAAAGCCAGATGCTCCGTGCTTTGCACTCCCGCATCTGCCGCCAGTATTCGTAATCCGGGCTGTCGCCCTCCTTACTCATACCGGCTTGCCCGTCCAATGTCCATGACTCGCTGCATGCAAGCATGCGCTCCTCATGGCCGCTGTCCGGAACTTTCATAGTAAACATACCAACATACAGCAGGAAGGAACCGGCTTTTACAGCTCGGCTTTTGTGCATCTGCAGACCTGTTACACATTCTAAAGGGAGCAGGCTGCTTCTGTTACAGACAAAATCTGGTGTACCACACCAGATTTTGAAGGGCACTGAGCGGGAAAAATATCAATTTTTCCCACGAATTGCCCTGGTTCTGCAACAGAAGCAACCTGCTCCCTTTAGAATGTGTTAAGGTCGAAGCCCGCACAAAAAGCCGAGCTGTAAAAGCCGGTTCCTTCCTGCGTCCGTCCTGAATATCTCCTATTTAGCCACAATATACCCTTTCGCCTTCAATGTCTCAGCACAGAGTACAGCTCCGCCTGCGGCACCGCGTACGGTATTGTGTGACAGTCCCACGAACTTCCAGTCATAGATGCTGTCTTCACGAAGACGTCCTACGGATACGCCCATTCCATTCTCATAATTTACGTCCAAAGTTACCTGCGGACGATTATCTTCTTCCATATAACGGATAAACTGCTTCGGCGCACTCGGAAGGTCCAGTTCCTGCGGAATGCCCTTGAAGTTTACCATTTTCTCAATCAACTGCTCTTTGGTAGGATTCTTTCTGAACTTTACAAATACGGCAGCTGTATGACCGTTCAGTACCGGAACACGGATACACTGACTGGTAATCTTCGGTTCCTGTGCTTTTACGATCACGCCGTCTTCAATCTTGCCCCAGAGACGAAGGGGTTCCATCTCAGACTTCTCCTCCTCACCGCCGATAAAGGGAATGATATTTTCAACCATCTCCGGCCAGTCTTTGAAGTTCTTTCCTGCACCGGAGATTGCCTGATAAGTAGTAACAATCACTTCATACGGCTCAAACTCTTTCCATGCAGTGAGTACCGGAGCATAACTCTGAATCGAGCAGTTTGGCTTTACAGCCACAAAACCGCGGGTGGTTCCCAGACGTTTCTTCTGGTGCTCAATAACCTCAAAATGCTCAGGATTGATTTCCGGAACAACCATTGGTACATCCGGTGTCCATCTGTGAGCGCTGTTGTTGGACACAACCGGAGTTTCTGTCTTTGCATACTCCTCTTCGATTTTCTTAATCTCATCCTTTGTCATATCTACGGCAGAAAATACAAAATCAACCGTGGATGCTACATGCTCCACATCATTAACATTCATAACTACAAGATTCTTTACTGCTTCCGGCATCGGAGTATCCATCTTCCATCTTCCTCCAACTGCCTCTTCATATGTTTTACCTGCACTTCTCGGGCTGGCTGCCACTGTCACTACTTCAAACCACGGATGATTCTCAAGCAATGCGATAAATCTCTGTCCAACCATACCTGTTGCGCCAAGAATACCAACTCTTAACTTATTTTCCATCTTTCTCTCCTCATTTTCCGAAACCATAGTTCCAGGCTCCGCACATTTTGTATTTACACCGCGCACATTTGTGCGCCACTCAAACTATAATATACCAGTCACAGGGAAAATGCAACTATTTTTTCAATTTTCCTTTAAATATTTCTGATTTTCTGCAAGAACGGCTTTCATCGCATCCGCCCCCGGTGCTCCAATGGTGTTTCTGCGCTCCACACAGTTTTTCATACTGATTGCATCGTAGATATCTTCTTCAAACACCGGACTGATGGACCGATACTCCTCAAGACTCATATCATCCAGAGAAATATTTTTATCAATACAGTAAAGAACTAACCGACCCACGATGCCATGTGCATCCCGGAAAGGAACTCCTTTGCCTACCAGATAATCAGCAGCGTCCGTAGCATTGGTAAATCCGTTCTTCGCAGAATCTTCCATCACTTCCCGTCGGAATTTCATAGTATCCAGCATTCCTGTAAACAATGCCAGACAACCTTTTACTGTGTCGATCGCATCAAACGTAAGCTCCTTGTCCTCCTGCATATCTTTATTATAAGCCAGAGGCAATCCTTTCATTGTTGTCAGGATCGACATCAAAGCGCCGTACACTCTTCCCGTCTTTCCGCGCACCAGTTCTGCTATATCCGGATTCTTCTTCTGCGGCATAATCGAACTTCCGGTACTGTAGGCATCATCAATCTCCACGAACCGATATTCATTCGTATTCCAGATAATCACTTCTTCTGAGAACCTGGAAAGGTGCATCATAATCGTAGACAACGCCGACAGAAGTTCTATCACATAATCCCGGTCCGATACGGAATCCATACTGTTGAATGTGGGTCCGTCAAATCCCAGAAGTTCTGCCGTATAAGAACGGTCCAACGGATAGGTGGTTCCTGCCAACGCACCGGAACCCAGCGGACAAAGATTCATCCGCTTATATATATCCTGCAAACGGCCTCTGTCACGCCGGAACATCTCAAAGTATGCACCCATATGGTGGGCAAGCGTAATCGGCTGTGCCTTCTGAAGATGCGTAAATCCCGGCATGTAGGTATGAAGATTTTCTTCCATAATCTTCTCAATAACTTCCAGCAAGTTCCTTACCAGACCATCCAGTTCCGTAATTTCATCCCTGACATATAACTTCATATCCAAAGCCACCTGATCGTTGCGGCTTCTGCCCGTATGAAGCTTCTTTCCTGCATCTCCGATACGGTCAATCAGATTTGCCTCCACAAAACTGTGAATATCCTCGTATTCGCTGGTAATTTCCAGTTTTCCGCTTTCCACATCAGCCAGAATCCCCTCCAGACCGCCGATAATCTGTTCTTTTTCATCCGCATTAAGGATTCCCTGCTTTGCCAGCATCGTGACATGGGCAATACTGCCCCGGATATCCTGTCTGTAAAATTTCTGATCAAATCCAATCGATGCATTAAAATTATATACGAGTTTGTCCGTCTCCTTGGTAAAACGTCCGCCCCAAAGCTGTGCCATGTATTTATCCCTCTTTTCTCACGTAATTCATGGTTATTTTATCATCTGATCTCTTTGCCGTCAAATCTTTTATCTGCGCGAATAGATGCAGCCGCAATAATCCTGGCGATACAGTCCATATTCCCGGGAAAGTTCAATCGAACGTTTATAACCCTCTTTTTTCTTAAAATCAGAAGGCAGATAGGCAACCTTAAATTCCTCTCCCAGCCGCTCTCCGATTTCATTGAGCTTCACCGCATTTTTCAAAGGACTGATGCTAAGTGTTGTGGTAAAGTAATCACTCCCCTGTTCATATGCCATTCGGGCCGCCTCCCGCAGACGGAGTTCATAGCAGCGAAAACACCGTTCACCGCCTTCCGGCACTTCTTCCAATCCCCTGGCAATTTCATAGAATTTCTCCGAGTCATATTGCCCTTCCAGAAAGCGGATCGGATGTACCACCGGCATTTCCTCAATTAATCGCTTTTGCTCTAAAACTCTGGTACGATATTCCGATTCCGGAGCAATATTCGGATTATAATAATACAGCGTAATCTGAAAATACTGTGACAGATATTCCAACACATAACTGCTGCAGGGTGCACAACAACTATGAAGCAGCAGGGTCGGGACTTTCCCCTCCGCCTGCTGCCGCTCAATCATCCGCTCAAGTTCTCTCTGGTAATTTCTTGCATTCGCCATTATTACTCACTCTTCTTTCCCACTTTTTCTCCCATCCGCACTCTGGTCTCGATTCCATGCCGGGAGTTTTTTACAATATCTCTGTCCGGGGTTACTTTTCCTTGTCCGGTAATCAGGATCACCGTGGAGCCGCCGAACGCAAAATTACCTTTCTCCTGTCCCCGGCGTACTGCACAGGCGCCGTGCCGGTTTTCAATTTTCCCCACCAACAATGCACCTACTTCCATCATCAATACTGTGCCGAAATTCCTGGATCGCAGAAGGGAATACTCCCTGGTATTCTCCTTATATATGGGATAACAGTCATTCGCCACAGGATTTACTGTATGAAATACCCCGGGAATCCGATAATTACTGGACTTCACCCCATCATCCACATAAATATATCTGTGGTAATCATCCACACAGAGCCGGAACACCCATACGTACCCTCCGGAAAATTCTTTCGCCAGTTTTTTATTCCGAAGCAGGCTTTCTACATGATATCTTGTATGCTTAATCTCAAAACTACAGTTTTCCCGTATCTCATAGACAGTAAGTCTTCCATCACAGGGACTGATAAACGTTTCCTGTCCGCCGCATACCGGACGCGCTTCCGGCCGCAGCTTTCTGGTAAAAAAATCGTTATAAGAATCAAATGACTGCTTCGTACACTGTGACAGATCAATCTGATTCTTTTTCACAAAAGGCCGGACTGCCAGTGCAGATGCTTTACTTTCCAGCAGTTTCCCGCCGATTTCAGAAATTCCCGGACGCACCAGCGCTCTTATCATAAACCTGCCCGCCATGTTCCCGTACATCCGACGCAGAAACCGGTCCTGTATTGTCTCCTCTTCTGTTATCTTCCCAAACCTGTCCGCCACTTTAACCATATTCCCGGAGTTCCTTTCCCAAAAATCAAAATCCATCCAACTGCCAGTGCCACAAGTAAAACAAGTACCACCAACTCTTTATTGGTCGGTTTCCGAAATTTAAAATCTGTGATAAACAAAATTCCGATTACCAATACAAGAAGATGCAGTACAATCAGAAAATACCCCTGCAGCAGAGGTGCTGCAACAAATGCCAGCGGAAGTGCAATTGACATAGAAGTAATCGGCAGCCCCTGATAATACTTCCGTACCTCTGAAGATTCTTCCTGTCTCTTCTCTTCCATAACATTAAAATACCCCAGACGGATCACGCCTGCCAATCCGTAAAAAACAAGAAGCGCAATGCTCAATACATGCCTCATTCCCAGATTATAACATAATACAATTGGAAACACACCAAAACAGACCACATCACAGAGGGAATCAATCTGAATCCCAAACCGCTTCTCATCTTCCGTCCTGTCTTTCTTACGCCTTGCAATCTTGCCGTCAAACATATCACACAATCCCGAAAGCGCCAGACAGAAAATTGCCCAGCGAAAATGTCCGGTCATAGCACAAATCATTCCATAAATTGATGAAGCAAAGCTTACATATGTAAGTATAACCGTATAATCATAAAAACCAATCACTTCTCTAATCCCCTTCTTTCTCTTATGCAAAGGTCCATTTTGAAACACTTTTCAGCATTCCCCTTTTCTTCTGGAGAACAACCAGGTGGTTGCCCGGTCGAAACATCTTCCGTAACCAATATACATTCTGGTATGCCTTCCCAACCAATAACACAGTTCAGCCAACAGTACTCCTCCTGCCACATCCACAAGAACATGCTGCTTTGTAGTAAGTGTCGAAACAAACACCGCTACAGCCATTATACAGGAAAACACACGATACCACAAAGGAATTTTTTCATTTTTCCGAATAGCGATAAAACAGAACCAGCTTACCAGACAATGGATAGAGGGAAACAGATTCGATGCTGAATCAATATCATAAAGCCAGGACATCGCCGTGTTCCAGAATCCTCCATCCGCAAGCACCGGTCTGGTATTTGTAGTAGGATACAGCAGATAGAAAGCAAGACATATCACTCTTGAAAGCATATCTCCTGCAAAGAACTGATAAACCTGCTTCTTGTCCTGTCTTGCAATCAAAATATAATTCACTGCCCAAAACAGATAGCATCCAATATAAATCACCAATGTCTCAGGAATAAACGGAATGCTTCGGTCAAAACTACTTTCTATGTTGTGGTGATACCAGTCTCCTGCAATCAGTTTTGCCCCTCCATATACCAGACTATTAAACATAAAAGCACACACCACCGGCAAAAAGCCATATTCCGGCAGAATTCTGGTAATCATTTTACGTATTTTATTCATTTCTGTCCATAAGCCTCTCTTTTGCATCCAATAATTCCCATGCACCACTGCTTAATTTTAAAAATCCTGGTCCATGAGCGTGTCCGAAAATAGATTCCTGCAACCTGTACACTTCTCTTCGCGTAGATTTAAACCCTATTCGCAGTAAGCCGAAATGCACAGTTTGCAAAAATTCATTTTCAGATAACCTCTAGTATATCAATTCATGCTGCGATGCACAAGTAATTTTCGCTTATCTTAAAAAACTTATAAAAATATTAAGATGTTGGTCCCAAAGTCATGCTTTTTCATGCAAGCATGAAACGCATAACCTTTTGACCTTGGTATCATATTAATGATTTTCCCATACATATTTCCCCATGCCGTCGACAGATATCCTTACTTCTTTTTCGCATACCATTTTTCCAATATACATAAAATCTGATATAGAATCATCGCTATAATGCAAAGAATCACGATCGCCATAATCAGCCAATCTAATTTAAACACCTGACTGGAATAGATAATCAGGTAACCAAGCCCCTCTCTGGCACCGATAAATTCCCCGATAATAACACCCACCAGACAAAGTCCGATATCGACCTTCAAAATACTGAGCAAGTAGGGAACAGATGCAGGGAGCACTACCTTTAACAGAACCTGGTATTTTTTTCCGCCCAATGTGTAAATCAGTTTCATCTTCTCCTGACTGACCTCCTGGAATCCCTGATACAGACTGATGATCGAACCAAAGATAGCTACTGACATACCGGCAATAATAATGGTAGTTCTATTCGCCCCCAGCCAGACAATCAAAAGAGGTGCCAATGCTGACTTCGGCAGGGAATTGAGTACCACAAAATATGGCTCGGTCACATCCGCAAATTTAGGAAAGCCCCACAGTAAAACAGCAATTGCAACGGTAAAGAGAATTGTCAGTCCAAAGCTGATCAACGTTTCCGCCAAAGTCACTCCGATATGAAGAGAAAGGCTATGATCCAGACACATATTATAGAAAGTCCGCACCACTTTTACCGGACTGCTGAAGATGAAAGAATCTATCCAACCGAAATCCGCGGCGCACTGCCACAGTCCCAGGAATACCAACAACAAAAATACCCGCAGAAAACGAACCTGGAATTTCCGCATGGACTGTTTTTTAAGATACGCTTCCTGCGCGGAACATTGCTTCATGACTGTTCAACTCCTTCCAGATTTGATTAAAGTAAATTTTAAAATCAGGTGCATTACGCGAGGTCATCGGCGTACGGTCCGGAATCTTGATATCAATCGGAATTACGCTTTTTACGGAAGCTGGCCGACTGGTCAGCACCACTACTTTATCTGCCATGCTGATCGCCTCCGAAATATCATGGGTAACAAGAAGTGCTGTCTTTTTCTGTTCCTTCAAGATCTGGCCAATATCATCTGACACCGATAATCGAGTCTGATAATCAAGGGCAGAGAATGGTTCGTCCAGAAGGAGTAATGCCGGCTCAAGGGCCAGTGTCCGAATCAAGGCCGCTCTCTGCCGCATACCACCGGATAATTGAGACGGTCTGGCATCACGGAATTCATCCAGACCGTACGTTTTCAGCATTTCCTCCACATTTTCCCTGGTTTTTTGATTCAGCTTTTTTTGGATTTCCAGTCCAAGGATCACGTTTCGATAAATCGTTCTCCATTCAAAAAGATGATCCTTCTGCAGCATATATCCAATATTCAGACCGGATTCCTCCAGAGGTTCCCCCTTAACGAAAATAGAACCGGATTCCGGTTTCACCAGTCCGGAAATCAGGTTCAGTATCGTACTCTTGCCACATCCGCTCGGTCCGACGACCGCTACGAATTCCCCTTCCTCTATTGTAAAATTTATATCAGACAGCGCCGGCGTCTCACCGCTCATACTGTGATAAGCAAAAGAAATATTTTTCAATTCCAAAAGTGGATGCATAGATCATACTGCCTCCTGTTAGATATACTGTATGATATGCCAAAACACGATAAATGCCAATCAGAAAAATAACCTGCTTTGAGCCAAAATCCATGATATTTTTTGTTGTTTTTCACACTGCATTATGATAAAGTATAATAGTATAATTTTAGTAGGAGGAATCTATTATGAGTGGTGGAACACTAACAGCAGTTCTTGCTGCCTTCGTCATCTATTTGCTGCTGATGATTATCATCGGTGCGCTATATATGAAGAAGACCAATAACTCAGAAGACTATTTTCTTGGGGGCCGCGGACTAAGCGGCTGGATCGCCGCACTTTCGGCTCAGGCATCCGATATGAGCGGCTGGTTACTTATGGGACTGCCCGGTACGATATACGCACTTGGCACTGGTCAGTCCTGGATTGCCATCGGTCTGTTGCTCGGTACGATCTTTAACTGGGTATGCATCTCATCCAGACTCAGACGCTACACGATCACGGCAAACAATTCTCTCACCTTGCCGGAGTTCTTTGAGAACAGATTCCGGGACAAAAAGCGGATCTTACTTTTGATCTCTTCAATCGTCATCGTCATCTTTTTCCTGGTCTATACTGCTTCTGCACTGGCAGCCGGCGGAAAACTGTTCAATTCCGTCTTTGGATTGGATTACCACATTGCTCTGGCAATCGGGGCAGCCGTAATTTTGATCTACACATTTATGGGCGGCTTCATGGCTGTCTGTACAACAGATTTTATTCAGGGGACTCTGATGCTGATCGGGCTTCTGGTTGTTCCAATCGTAGCTTATGTTCTGATGGACGGAAATATTATCTCACTGCTGAACCAAAGCGGTGTGGAAGGCGGAGCCGACGGCTACCTGAATTTCTTTTCCAACGGAACCAGATCATACAGCGCCGTTGAAATCATCTCTCAGCTTGCCTGGGGTCTTGGATACTGCGGTATGCCCCATATCCTGACCCGCTTTATGGCGATCCGCAACGAAAAAGAACTGAAAAAATCAAGAGTTATCGCCATTATCTGGGTTGTTATCTCCCTCGGCGCTGCCTGTGTAATCGGCGTATTCGGAAGAGCTTATCTGTATCCTACTCTTTTAGGTACAGATGGTGCCGCTTCTACTGAAAATGTTTTCATCGAAATGATTATAAAGATATTTACTCAGGACCTCGCTCTTCCTTTTATTGGAGGCCTCTTCCTTTGCGGTATTCTGGCTGCTATTATGTCAACAGCCGATTCACAGCTTCTGGTTACTGCTTCTTCTGTATCGGAAGACTTATATCATAACTTTGTGAGCAAAGATGCCGACAGCGGCAAGATTCTGAAGATCAGCCGGATTACGGTTCTGGTTGTGGCAGTTCTGGCTTTCCTGATTGCCTGGGATCCGAACAGCAGCATCATGGGACTGGTATCCAATGCCTGGGCCGGTCTTGGTTCCGCCTTCGGACCAATCGTTCTGTTGTCACTGTTCTGGAAACGCACCAATCTTGCCGGAGCAGTTGCCGGAATTATCTCCGGCGGTCTTACCGTTATTATCTGGGATTACATCCCCCTTATCGGCGGTCAGACACTCGGTACATATACAGGCCTTTATTCACTGGCCATCGGTTTTGCCATCAGTATCCTGATGATTGTCATCTTCAGCCTTGCAACCAAATCTCCATCCCAGGAAATCCAGGATGAATTCGATAAGGTAGCCAAATCAAAAGGTACGATCTAAATTCCAAACGGTTGATACTGTTCACTACAACCCTTATCATAAAAATGGTTTGTACATCCCCAAACGTTTCTAAAACAAACGCTTCGGATGGTACAAACCATTTTTTTCAAACCATCATTCGTACTCCCTGTTGTCCCCCGGACTAAACGGCGGTACTGCCATTCCCCCATACAATTCCATTTCCTCCACCTCATCACTGTCGTTGTCCCAAAATTCTGCTTTCTCTCTATCATCAGCCCTTTCCGCTTGCTCCATCATCTCCATTCTTTGAAACACCAACGCTTCCTGCTCCCCACATCGTTTCCATACTTCCTTTAACCAAATACCCGCCAACACAAGACCAGCCGTCCTGACCACCATTCCCCAGATACTGGCCAGCGAAAGAATCGAATAATTCATCAGGACACTGCTCGCAAATAACTGCATCCCATACTCATAAGTCCCAAAAAACCATTCGAATTCCTCTCCCCGATACACCAGATACAAATTCACCCCGGTAAGTAATAAAACTGCCATCATCCCTCCGACCACCACCGCACCGACAACCATTTTCTTCTCACCCGCAATACCACCGAGCAGCAAGCCCATCATCAGACATACTGTAAAATAAACCGCTTCCGCACAAAAAGAATAATTACTAAAAAAATTCTCCCCCACATAATAAGCAAACCGCTCAACAATAAAATAAATCTCAACCCCAACAGTCAAAACCCCAAACAAATCAAAAACCAGAACAGCCAGCCTGTTGCTTCCTCTCCTGATTTTCCTGCGAAAACCAAAAAAAGCCACTCCTCCCACCAAAGCCACAATTGCCATCGGAACAACTGATACACAAGCCAGATTGAATTCCGAAACCCCCTCTCCCGCATCCCTTACATAAAAATTGATATACGTAAAATGAGAAATCACTCCTCCAACAATCATCCCCAACAAATTAGCAACCCCAACCAATACAAAAAAAGCCCAACACTCCCCCAACAATCTCAGCACATCCAATCTGACCCCTTCAACCCAAACCTCAATCTTCTCCCTTCCTTTCTTTCCCCCTCTCCTTTCCATCGCCTTCCGCTCCTTAATCTGCATCCCATCTACCTCCTCCAACAAATCCCCTTCCATATAATCACCCTTTTTCAATTTTATAACTACCGCTTTCCACAGCATTTCTTGTACTTCCTGCCGCTGCCGCACGGACAGGGATCGTTCGGATATGGTTTCTTCTCTTTTACAACCGGAATCTGCTTCGGTGCCGTAAATTCATCAAAAAGTACATCTTCATCTATTTCCCATTTTCCGATGGATTTCTCAAACTTGTCTAATTGCTGCTGGTACCATTTACTCTCATCTTCTTTTCCAACATACTCAGCCAATTGTTTCGCACGCATAAAAAGAACCGAATTGTCCGCGTAGCATGAAGTACCCCATATCACTCTTCTTACCACTTCATACGCTTTCCCAACCTCTCCATTTTCAAAAAGAATCCAGCTAAAACTATTGATTCCGTTTATGTTTTGCGGATCTTCTGCCAGCCACTTTTCATAATACTCATATGCTTCTGCAACCTTTCCCTCTCGAAAAAGGGATTCGCCGATACCGCACCTAAAACAACTGTCATCCTCTTCCTGCCAGTCAAACACTTCCAATACTTTCTGGCAAAACTCCATTCTTTCCTCATATTTCCCGGCATTTCCCAATTCCATCTCATAATCCTCAAGCCAGCCGTCAATCGGATATGCATAATCCAGTACATCCATAAATTCATAGAGTGTATATATTTCCAAATTCCGTTCCATAATAGAACAAAATACTTCCCATGCATCCTGCCAGAAAGACAAACCTTCTGCTGATCTTTCTTCTATAAAGCATTCATATCCCTTTTGAGTCAAATCATCCCACACATCCCATTCTGTCTCTATGTGATGAACGTCTTCATAATCAATACATTGCTTTACCAACTCCTCAAGACTGTTTTTATATTTCTCTTCATCGAAGGATTCCCCCACTTTCATAATGTCATAAATTTCGGTCAATACTACTGCACCGATTTTATCCTTTGCTTCTGAATCTGAATACCCGGCATTCAGCAATTTTTCATAAGCATCCTTCGTACATGGAGGATCATTCGCCTTTAACTGATTATCAACCACTTCCAATATTGTCTTCTTCAATTTTAAATTCGCCATACCTTCATCTCCTTGTATTTTCACTTGCCGTTCCTATACCTCCACCTTCAGTATAAAAAATCCACCCCCTCCCGTCAACCACGAAATCTCAAAATCCCCCTCAAACAACTTGTCTCCACATGTACTAATATATACTATGATGAAAGCGTCAAAAGGTATTTTGACGCTTATGATATACGGATTGCTTCGCATTTCATGCTCCCGCAATCCTAAAACACCTCAAATTCGCTCATTTTTCTACGAAAAATGGCTACTTTTCGGTGTTTTTCGCGTCCCAAAGTCATGCCTTTTGACGCTTGTATCATACTATAGTATAACCCACTCACCTCCCAGAGCCCTTGCGGCTTTCCAACCGTCTCATTTCCACCGCGGATTCTGCTGACAAGACACGGGGCATTTGCAGCGGATTGCAGAAGTTCTTAGTGAAACGGCGGCGCCGAAAGATGTGATGGATGCGGGACCACAAGTCCTGCATCCAAAATGCACTAAGCAGCAAAGCCATACAGGCTTTGGTGCGAATTGCATTGGTTCACATCTTTCGGCGCCGCCGCTTCACTTAGAACTTCCCATTCCGCGAAACCGCCCCGTGCCTGTCAGCAGAATCCGCGGTGGGAATGAGACGGTTGCAAAAGCCCGCAAGGCTCGTCCCCATACCGAAAACGCGCCCGAGGGGCAAAGCCCCGCAGGCGCCGTCAATTTCTATTCTTCTTCTAATTCTGTAATCCCAATCCCTAATTCTTCCAACTGTTTCTCCGAAACCACATTCGGCGCTTCCGACATCAGACAAGACGCATCCTTCACCTTCGGGAACGCAATTACATCACGGATGCTATCCACTTTTGCCATCAGCATAATCAGACGATCCAGACCGTAAGCCAGTCCTGCGTGAGGCGGTACCCCATACTGGAATGCACTCAGCAGGAATCCAAACTGCTCCCACGCCTGCTCTTTGGTAAATCCAAGAACCTCAAACATCTTCTCCTGTATATCATCCTGATGAATACGGACAGAACCGCCGCCCAGTTCCGTACCATTGAGCACGATATCATATGCCTTTGCCCGAACGGCACCGGGATCGGTATCAATCTTATCCCAGTCCTCTTCCATCGGCATGGTAAATGGATGATGCATCGCCATAAAGCGGTTCTCTTCATCCGACCACTCCAATAACGGGAATTCGGTAATCCATACAAACCGGTATTCATTCTTATCCAACAGACCCATCTGCTCTGCCAGTTCCAGACGCAGTGCACCGAGAACATTCCAGACAATCTTATTCCGGTCAGCAGCAAACAGAAGTAAATCCCCCGGCTGTCCATTCATTGCCTGTACCAGAGCATCCATCTGCTCATCGGTCATAAATTTTGCAAAAGAAGACTTACGACTTCCATCCTCCTGAATCGCCACATAAGCCAGACCCTTTGCCCCATAACCCTTAGCAAACTCTACCAGCTTATCAATCTTCTTTCTTGGCATTGTACCCTGTCCTTTGGCATTGATACCACGGACTGATCCGCCATTTTCAAGGGCATTTTTAAAGACTACGAACTCACAGTCTTTCACTACATCTGAGACATTCTGCAGCTCCATGCCGAAACGCAGATCCGGTTTGTCAGAACCAAAACGATCCATTGCCTCCTGCCAGCTCATCCGCTGAATCGGAAGCTGTACCTCCACATCCAGTACTTCCTTGAACAGATAAGCCAACAATCTCTCATTGACATCAATCACATCGTCCACATCCACAAATGCAAGCTCCATGTCGATCTGTGTAAACTCCGGCTGACGATCTGCACGCAGATCCTCGTCACGGAAACATCTTGCAATCTGAATATAACGATCATAACCGGAACACATCAAAAGCTGCTTAAATAACTGCGGCGACTGAGGCAATGCATAGAATTTACCCGGATGCACACGGCTTGGCACCAGATAATCACGGGCACCTTCCGGTGTGGATTTTGTAAGCATCGGTGTCTCAATCTCCAGAAATCCTTCTTTTGCCATAAACTGACGTGTCAGCATGGCAACCTGAGATCTCATCATCAGATTTTTCTGGATATCCGGACGGCGAAGATCCAGATAACGGTATTTCAGCCGAATCTCGTCCTTCGTCTTGGAATTCTCCTCAATCGGAAACGGCGGCGTATCAGACTCGGAAAGGATTCTTAAATAATCCACCCGCACCTCAATCTCACCGGTTTTCAGATTATGATTCACTGCTCCGGAACGTGCTTCCACAGTACCAGTCACAGCAATTACAAATTCACTTCTCAGCTTCGCAGCCTTTTCAAATCCTTCTTCATCAATACTTCCATTCTCGAAAATCAACTGCATGATACCGGTACGGTCACGCAGATCCACAAAGATGATTCCGCCTTTGTTACGATTCTTTTGCACCCAGCCCATCAATGTTACTTTCTGACCAATCTCAGCCTTTGTAACCTCTGCACAGCGATGGCTTCTCTTCATGCCTTTCATAGACTCTGCCATTCTTTTTTTCCTCCAAACTTCCGTCAATCATTTTTATCTGTACTCTTACAGATTCTATCCTTTGAAGTATTTAACGCTTCCTGTTTTTACATACGATCAGCGAAAAACTCCACGATCTCTTCATATCCTTCGGATTGAAGCTGTTCTTTCTGGAATTTCTTATTCTTCTTCATGACCGCAATATTCACCTGAATGCCGTTCTTTCGTTCCTCACATGCCTGCGTGATAATACGCCGCATCTTATCGGACGGCATATTCTTTTCCACCAGATATGCCTTCTTTAATGCTGCACCTGGAATCTGATAATTCCGTTCCAACAAAAGCATTACAATACGCTCAAAACCAATCGAAAAACCGCAGGCAGGAACCTGACTTCCTGTAAATTTTCCGATCATTTCATCATAACGGCCGCCTCCGCCTACAGAACCGCCAAATTCATCCATGGAGATTTCAAAAATCGGTCCGGTATAGTAAGACATTCCGCGTACCAACGTAGGATCAAAAGCAATTTTAAAATCGGCACTCTTCACTGCATCCACACTTTCCATGATCGTGCGAAGCCCTTCCGCGTAAGCAGCATCCAGATACTCGCCCAATTTTTCCTGCACAAATGCTACACCCCTGATATCCGGCGTCACTTCTTTGAAAAGTTCCAGATATTTATCAATGGATTCTTTTGCAAATCCTTCTTTTTCCAACTCTTCGGCAACACCATGCAGACCAATCTTATCCATCTTGTCCAGAATGATGAATACCGTGTCATAAGACGCTTCCGGAAATCCGCTGTAAGCAGCCATAGCTTTCAGAATCCGGCGGTCATTGATACGAATCGTAAAATTCTTAAAATCCAGTTTTCCCAGCAGCGTAGTCGTTGCCAGAATCAACTCAATTTCAGCAAGGTTCGTCGGTTCTCCTAAAATATCAATATCGCACTGCATAAACTGACGGAAGCGCCCTCTCTGGGGACGGTCTGCTCTCCACACATTTCCCATCTGAAGTGCTTTGAACGGACCCGGTAATTCATTGGCATGATTGGAATAATATCTGCAGAGCGGGACCGTCAAATCGTAGCGCAGACCGCTGTCCACCAGGTCAGCCTCACAGGAAGCTTCCTCTAATTTCAGCTTTTCACCACGTTTTAAAATTTTGAAAATCAGCTTTTCATTTTCCCCTCCCTGCTTGCTGCTCAGGTTTTCAATGTGTTCCACACAAGGAGTCTCCATGGAAGAAAATCCAAAAGTACCATAAGTTTCTTTAATCAGACGGATCACATAATCCCGGATTGCCATCTCAGCCGGCAGAATATCTTTCATACCCGTTACAGGTTTTTTCTTTAAAGCCATTTATTCTATCTCTCCTCTCTCATTCACAGTCAGTTCGCCGATCCTGGCGGACGTCCGCTCTTTTTCATGCAGCACTTTCTGGAAAGCCAGAAATACTCCAACATCAAAATCTTTAATATCATCAATCATCAACTCCACCGCCACATCTCTGTCAAATGCTTTACGGTAAGGCCGGTCAGAAGTCAATGCACAGTAAACATCACATACTCTTAAGATCCTGGCGCCAAAGGGAATCTTGTACCCGGACAGATTATAAGGATAACCGCTTCCGTCAAAATTCTCGTGATGGTACAAGATACTTTCCTGGATAAAATCCGAATAACCGTGAGCTTTTGCAACCTCGTAACTCTGTGCGGCATGCATGCGGACGAATCTGATTTCCTCTACAACCAACGGATTTTCCTGTTCATCAACTTCTTCCATCAGAATAATCTTTCCCACATCATGGAGAATTCCTGCAATTGCAAGTTCATGGCAAACTGCCTCCTCCAGCCCCAATTCACGCGCCACATCATATGCCAGATTACTGACATCCATTCCATGGCTGATCTGCTCAGACAACGTATACTGAAGCATATGCTTACGGTTTCCAGCATCATAAATATTTTTTGATTCCGTCACGTTTTCGTTCCAGCATTTCATCGATTCTCTCCACATAATTTTTCAGGTCCTTCACATTCTCTACCCGTTCAATCCGCTCTCCATGCTGAAAGACAAACTTCGTGGAAGCCCCTGCTCCCGCCGCTATAATCGTCTGTTTCTCTTCCATTATCAGTATATTGTATATTCCGGCTTTGTCAAGCTTTGCATAACCCACATTCTCAAAATTGCCAGCAATATTCTTTTGTCTGTACAGATAATACGGACCCATTCCCATCTCCCGGGCACAAGATTCCGTCATCTGCATAATCTCCCTGCTGTTTTCAAAGGAAATCTCTTCATACTGATCCTTAAAGAGATTCAATCGGGTTGCCCGCTTCAAAGCAAGCGAATGAACGGTCAGACTGTCAGGATCCAACTTTTTCATTTCTTCTAATGTATGAGCTACCTGCTCCTTGTGCTCCCCGGGCAGCCCTACAATCAAATCCATATTTATATTATCGAACCCAAGTTCACGGGCAGTCCAGAACTTTTCTCTGATATCCTCTACCGTGTGTTTCCTGCCGATCAGATCCAGTGTTTCCTGATTCATCGTCTGAGGATTGATGGAGATACGGCTCACTGGAAATTCCTTCAGAACAGCCAGCTTCTCCCGTGTTATGGTATCCGGTCTTCCTGCCTCCACCGTAAATTCCTTTAATTCTTCCATCGGAAACTCCCTTTGGATATGCACCAGAAGTCTGCGCAGCTGATCTGCTTCCAGTGTCGTAGGGGTTCCGCCGCCAATATAGATCGTATCCAGGGTTTTTCCTCGCATCTGTTCGCTGATAAAGGATAATTCCTGAAACAACGCTTTCAGATACGGCTCTACCATATGAGACCAGGTTTTCAGCACATGGGAGCCAAAAGAACAGTACAGACAGATGGAGGGGCAAAATGGAATCCCTACATACAGGCTGTACCCTTGTTCATAATCAATCTCTTTTAAAATTGCACGTTCTCTGTTGGCAGTGGCAATCGCAAGTGCAGTCTTTTCTTTACTGGTTCCGTATGTCTCACGCATAAACCTGGCAATCTCCACATTCGATTTGCCTTCTTCCAGCAAACGCATGGGAATCTTGGTTGGACGGATTCCTGTCAGATTCCCCCATGGAAGCTCTGTCCCCGTAATGTCCACAAGAGTACGGTACACCAGATTCTTTATCTGATTTTTCCGGTCTGTCCTCTGTGCACCTTCCGAAAGAACAATGGTTTCACTGCCAATCAGACTGCCCTCCTTACCGACTGCAAACATCACAGAATCCGGTCTGTATTCCATCTCATAGGTGTATACATATTCTCCTTGCGGAGGTTCTTCCCCATCATACCAGATTTTAATTTCACTGCCCGGGTAAAATGCCCGGATCAGAGAATAGATATCATATTCAAAATCTTTTTTATTAAACTTCAGACTCATGCTAAGCAAGGGGATTGTACCTCTTTTCTATGGCAATGGTTGTGGCTTCATTATGTCCCGGATAAATGTCCGTATTATCCGGCAATTTCAGGAGAATCTTTGCCACGCTTTTTTGCATATCTTTCATACTGGACGTTGGAAAATCCGTCCTGCCATAAGACTGGGCAAATATCGTATCTCCGGAAAATAATACGGCTTCTTCCGGCAGATAGTAACAGACACTTCCCTGGGTATGCCCCGGTGTATGATACACACAGATCCTGAAACCTGCAAGGTTCAGGATATCGCCGTCCTTTACCAGCCGATCGGCCTTCATCGTATATGCATGCATCCATCGGCCAGACAGATTATACTGCGCATTCTCCAGCACTTCTTCCTCCAATTCATGGGCATAAACCGAAATTCCATACTTCGCGGCACAAGCAGATGCAGCCATCATATGGTCAAAATGCCCGTGTGTCAACAACACCGCCTTCGGTTCTCCCTCCATCCTGAGCACCTGCTGTTCCATCGTCTCCGGTTCATCCGCCGGATCAATCAGCAGCATCTCCTTCGTCTGCTGATTCATCACGAAATAAGTGTTTGTTGCCACCATTCCCAAAACAAGATTACGAATCTCAATCTTAGCCATTCTACTATCCTCTCGAACGTTCTATATCAATCACACTCTCCACCTGACGTATCTTCTCGATCAGGCTGTTTAATTCTTCCTTACTCTTCACATCAAATGCCATATCAACCGTAGCCGTCCCTTGTTTACTGGTACGGATATTCATTGCGCTGATATCAATCTTGCGTTCTGCAAACAATTTAGAAAGATCAACCAACAATCCCGTACGGTTATTGGCATAGACATTAATTTCTACCGTATACGTCTTTCCATGAAGGCTGTCCGGTTCCCATTCCGCATCAATCAGACGGGCGCGCTCCTGTTCCGGAAGATTCATCACATTGATACAATCTGTCCTATGGATCGTAATTCCACGCCCTCTGGTAACAAAGCCCACAATTTCATCTCCCGGAATCGGAGAACAGCATTTGGAAAAGCGGACTGCCACATCATGAATGCCGCGTACAACAATCCCCCCTTTGGATTTTGTTACCGGTATTTCTGTCTTTCCCTCTACGGCAACAGACTGAAGCACCTCCAGATCGGTAATCTGCGCCTTATGCTCCTTCTCATAAGCCTCCATCAGCTTATTTAAAATCTGTCCCTCTTTCAGGCCTCCGTGCCCCAAAGCTGCTAATACCGAATCCCAGTCACGGAAACCATACTTATGCATAACTGTTTCCATAAACCGGGGTTTCAGATAAATCCCAAGCGTCTTTCCTTTCAGCTTCGCATAATTCGTCAGCATCTCCTTGCCCTTTAAGATATTATCCTCTTTGAGCTGTGCCTTAAACCACTGGTTAATCCGGTTCTTTGCCTGTGAACTTTTTACAATTTTCAGCCAGTCGCGGCTGGGACCTCTGGAGTTCTGGGAAACGAGAATCTCTACACGATCACCGTTGCGGAGCTGATATTCAATCGGAACCATTTTCCCGTTTACACGCGCCCCCACCATCCTATTGCCGACAGCCGAATGTATCATATATGCAAAATCAATGGTACAGGAACCGCTCGGCAGTGTCTTTACATCCCCTGCCGGGCTGAAACAATAAACATTATCAGCAAAAAGATCCAGATCACTTTTCAACAGGCTCATGAACTCTTTATTATCTGACATATCCTGCTGCCACTCCAGAATCTGGCGCAGCCAGCTTAATTTCTCTTCTTCCTGCTCCGGACCGGATGTCTTTCCGTCCGATGCCTCCTTATATTTCCAATGGGCGGCAATCCCGTATTCTGCAGTACGGTGCATCTCAAAAGTACGGATCTGTATCTCAAAAGGCTGCCCGTTGGGTCCAATCAGCGTCGTATGCAAAGACTGATACATATTTGGCTTCGGCATCGCGATATAATCCTTAAACCTTCCGGGGATCGGAGTATACATTTCATGAATAACTCCAAGTGCCGCATAACAATCCTTCACACTTTCCACAATAATCCGCACAGCAAATAAGTCATAAATCTGTTCCAATGTTTTATGCTGATTGACCATCTTTTTATAAATACTGAAGAAATGCTTGATCCGTCCGGAAACCTGCCCTTCAATTCCCGACTCGTCGATATGATGCTTCACTTCCTCTACAATCGCATCCACAAAGTCCTGCCGTTCACTTTTTTTCATATTCACCTGTTCTACCAGGTCATAATAAGCGTCCGACTCCAGATATTTCAGAGAAAGATCATCCAGTTCCACTTTAATTTTGGAAATACCAAGACGCTGGGCAATGGGAGCATAAATATCCATCGTCTCTCTTGCCTTTTCTTTCTGCTTGGGTGGAGACCAGTATTTTGCCGTCCTCATATTATGAAGACGGTCAGCCAGTTTCACCAGAATCACCCGGATATCCTTTGCCATCGCCAGGAACATCTTACGCAGATTCTCGGCCTGTTCTTCCACCTTATCAACCGAATAGCTCAGACGTCCCAGCTTCGTGACTCCATCCACGATCAAAGCAACTTCTTCTCCGTATTCCACCTTCAGTTCTTCCACTGTCATAATGGTGTCTTCCACCACATCATGCAGAAGTCCTGCGGCGATGGTCTCTTTATCCAGTTCCAGATCTGCCAGAATGATTCCGACGCACAACGGATGAATGATATAAGGTTCCCCTGATTTGCGTTTTTGTGATTTATGTGCTTCATAGGCTGTCCGGTATGCTTTGTCAATCAGCGAAATATCTGCCGATGGATGATACCTTTTCACACTGGCAATTAACTCCTGATACAGCACATCAGGACTGGTAAAATCCTTCATGGATTTCACGCCGGCATCCACGGCTTCAATCTCCTGCTTTAGTTTTTCCTTTTCCAGAATCTTTGTATCAGCGTCCATACATTTCCTCACTTATGCCAAAATTAATTCAGTGAATGGTAACTCGTATTTTACTTTCCTTCATAACAAATTACAGAAGCAACATCATATTTCTGGAGTTTTTCCCTGCCCTTCAGACCTGCCAGCTCCATCAGAAATATAATCTTGACTACTTCTGCACCCTGAGCCTCCATCATCTTTGCACACGCTTCGATGGTACCTCCGGTTGCAATCAGATCATCCACCAGGACTACTTTCTGTCCCGGTTTGATGGCATCTTTGTGCATCTCTATCGTGGCACTTCCATATTCAAGTTCATAACTGCATTCTATTGTCTCCCGGGGAAGCTTGCCCTTTTTACGAATTGGTACGAAAGGCTTATGCATATTATAAGCAACCGGAACGCCGAAAATAAAACCACGGGATTCAGTTCCTGCAAGCACATCAAACTCAACTCCCTCAAGCAGTCTCTGCAGCGAATCAATCGCAAGCTGCAATCCGTCAGCATCCTGAAGAATACTGGTCACATCCCGAAAAACAACACCGGCCTCCGGGAAATCCGGAATACTTACTACATAATCTTCTAACTTTTTCATATCAGGCACCCCTTTTATTCGTTAAAATGTTATTTTTGACATCACAATACAAATTATAGCATTCTTTTCTGATGGAATCAACTTTTTTCCTGTTATCGGTAATTTTGTATTGTGATCTGAAGTGTCTCACGCCCCATATAAGAATTAATTGTGGGATAATAAGTAAGCATCATTCGGCGATGTCCTGCCGCATATTCCTGAAACTTTTCCACATCTCCGAAATACAACGCATCCATAGCATAACCATGCTCATCAACCACCTGAGTTTTTGCCACATTCCGGTTTTTGCCCAGAATTCTGACACGACTGACATTCAAATTTTTCTGCACAAAAAGAGGTTTTTTGTTCCCAGCCCCAAAGGGTTCAAGAAGATCTATTTGCTGAATTAGTCTTCTGCTGATATAAGCAATAGGCATCATCATGTCAATTACCACTTTTTCCGCAAGATCCTCCTCCGTCAACGTACAATTTTCATTTAATTTCTTATGTAGTATCTGAATATTTTCTTCTTTCAGAGATATCCCTGCTGCCATCGGGTGTCCGCCGAATTTTGTCAACACTTCCCTGCATTTGCAAAGTTCTTCATACATTGAATAAGCTTCAATCGAACGACCGCTCCCTTTTATCCCTTCCTCCGTTTTTGTCAATACAAACGCAGGTCTATGATAATGTTCTTTTAGTCTTCCCGCAATGATACCTGCCAGACTTTCATGACACTCTGGAAGATATACAACCAGAACACGATCCTTCTTCAGATCAGATTCTTCCACAAGACGTATTGCCTCTTCTGTTCCATTTACCGTCATCTCTTTGCGGCTGTCATTCAGGGCTTTCAGATCCCCCGCCAACCGGGCAGCTTCCTCCGGCTGTTTGGCACAAAGCATTTCGAGCGCACGCTTTGCTGTATCCAGACGTCCGCTGGCATTCAGACATGGTCCAAGTATAAAACCGATATGGTAAGTATTTATCTGCTCCGGTTCCAGATTATTGGCCCGCATCAATTCCAGAAGTCCCTGGTTCTCTGTAGTATGCAGACGTCTCAGCCCTTCCTTTACCAGAATACGGTTTTCCCCCTGAAGTTCCATTACATCTCCTACTGTGGCAATGGCCACATATTCTAAAAATTCTTCTGTCTCAGACTTTGGGATCCCCATTTGTTCATACAAGGCACAGATTACTTTCCATGCCACTGCAGCTCCGCAGAGTCCTTTAAACGGATACCCGCAATCAGCCTGCTTGGGATTAATAACTGCATCTGCGGGAGGCAGAATAAACTTACGTGCTCCATCCTCTCCTTCTTCATATGGTACCTCGTGATGATCTGTTACAATTACCTGCAGTCCCAATTCCCTGGCAATTCTGATCTGCTCTGAGGCAGCGATTCCGTTGTCGCAGGTAAGAATCATCTCAGCACCCTCCCGGGCCGCTTCACGAACCAGGGATTCATTCAAGCCATATCCATCTGTAATTCTGTTGGGAATCTGTGTATCTACATTGGCCCCTACCCGTTCCAGACCCCGCAAAAGGACATATGTTGCCATAATCCCATCGATATCATAATCACCGATAATCCGAATCTTCTTTTTTTCACGAATACCTGTATTCAGCAGCTCCACAGCCTTTTCTATATCCTTCAGCTGCCAGACATCTGCAAGATTTTTCAAATCGCCATGAAGGTATTCTTCCATTGCATCATATCCGATAACATCCCTGTTTCGTATCAGCCTTGCAATCACTGGATCAATGTGAAAATCCACTCCGATTTTCTGAAAATCAGCTTTTTTTGCCTTTACTACCCATTTTTCCATCTAATTACCTCAAAAAGGGCCGCCGCAATATCTGCAGCAGCCCTGTCTTTCTTATTTCTTTTTCGCCGGAGCGGAAACCTTTTTGCCCAGTTTCGTCTTGAACACATACCAAAGCGGACCCGTGATACATACAGATGTATAAGTACCGCAGACAACTCCGATGATGATAGGCAGAGCAAATTCCTTGACTGCCGGAACACCCATCAGATATAAAACAAAAATTGTTGCAAACGTTGTAAGTGATGAGTACAGCGTTCTTGTCAACGTCTGTGTGATTGATGTATTCACAATCACATCCAGATCATCTTTGCGCATAATCGGCAGATTCTCACGGATACGGTCAAAGATAACAATTGTTCCGTTGATAGAATAACCTAAAATAGTAAGCAGCACTGCAATAAATGTGGTACCTGCTGAGAACCGGAACCATGCATAGAATGCAATTACAACGACGATATCATGTACCAATGCAAGTACGGCACTGGAAGCAAACCGGATATCCTTGAACCGGAACCAGATGTACAGCAACATAAAGATAACAGCCACGATCACCGCAAGTATCGCATCCGATCTCATCTCATCACTCATGGTAGAAGAGATATTCTCTGCTGTAATTGCTGCTTTATCCACACCGAAATTATCTGCAAGAGACTGATTCAGCGTCTCTCTCTCCTCTACGGTAAGTTCACGTGTCTTAATAATAACGGCTTCACTGTCAACAACCTTCTGGAACATAATATTGGCATCACCGGTTACTTCCTGAACCACTGGCTGCACATCGCTGTCCAGCTGACTGATACTCATATCCTCCGGGAAAGTTACTGTTGTGGAAGTACCTCCGATAAATTCAAGGCTGAAATTCAGCGTGTGTCCATCCTTAGCCTGGAACACACCCATTCCCGCCGGTGCAGACAGAACCAACACTGCCGAAAGTATAAAGAAGATTTTTCTCTTTCCAACAAAATTTACAATCTTGCGTTCTTTCTGACGCCCAAAGAATTTTTCATCCTTAAACCCAACACCATACAAAGCACTGATCAGCATTCTGGAAATCAGCAGTGCGGAAATCATAGACAACACAATACCAAGCGCAAGTGTGATAGAGAATCCGCGGATTGTTCCTGTTCCCATGAAATACAGAATTCCTGCTGCAATCAGTGTTGTAACGTTGCCATCCAAAATTGCAGAAAAAGCTTTCTGAAAACCGGCTAAAATAGCGTTTCGTACACTTCTGCCGGCTGAAATTTCCTCACGGATACGGGCATAAATAATCACATTTGCATCCACTGCCATACCAATCGACAGGATGATACCTGCGATTCCCGGCAATGTCAGTGTTAAATCAAACGCATTCAAAGCCCCCAGCATCAGGAATGTATAAAGAATCAGCGACCATCCTGCCGCAATACCAGGAATCCGGTAAACACAGATCATGAAGATAACGATCAGGATAATCCCGATCAACCCTGCCACAACGCTGGTACTAAGCGCTTCTTGGCCAAGCTGTGCAGCTACAACGTTGGAGTACAGCTCCTCCAGTTCCAATGACAATGCACCGATACGAATGGTGGAAGCCAGTTCTCTGGCTGCATCAATGCTCTCCATACCGGTAATCTGACATTTCCCATCAGTGATTGCCGTCTGGACAGTAGGTGCGCTGATCACCTCTCCGTCATAAACGATGGAAATACTTTTTCCGATATTCGCCTGTGTAGCCTCTGCAAATTTGCTCTTGCCGCTGTCATTCAGCGTCAGATCAACAACATATTCTCTCTGATTTGTAGTTTGATCTGACTGCGTTACTCCCTGCGCATCGGCAATATCCGTTCCCTCCAGAACCGTATTTCCGTCCGGATCCTGAAACAGCAGTGAACCTGGCTTGCCCAGTTCCTGCAGAATTGTGTTGGCATCCGATGCTCCCGGAATCTCGATACAGATCCGGTTACTTCCCTGCTGGTAAACCTGAGCCTCTGTACTGTACTGTTCTACACGTTTCTGAAGTTTTCCGATCGTATCCTGCATATCTTCTGATGAAGGATTACTCTCCTTTGCCTGATAGGTGATGCTGACACCTCCGGACAGATCCAGCCCGGTACGAATATTCTTCATGGAACCGGTTCCTGTAGGCCCCCAGCCTGCAACCACCGTAAATCCCAGAAGAACGGTCACCAGCAACGTCACAATCAGAGTGATGATACTTTGATTTTTCTTCATGTCTTTTTTCCCCTTTGTCTTGAGATTTATTCTTCAGCTAATGCTGCCTTTATCATCAATGCACACTCAATCCGCTTTTGCTGCATCTTACATCCAACCTCGTAAACAGCGGTAATCTTCTGATGGAAGTTATAGGCATTTGCCGCACACCCACCGCTGCAGTAAAATCTCGCAAAACAGTTTCTGCATTCATCTTTGGCATAGACATTACACTGCTGAAATTCACAGATCAGATCTCTTTGCACGACACCTTCTTCCACATTGCCGAGCAAAAATGCTTCATTCCCCACAAACTGATGACAGGGATAGAAATCTCCCCACGGCGTGACCGCCAGATACTCCGTTCCCGAACCACAGCCGGACAAACGTTTGTACACGCAGGGACCTCCTGTCAAATCAATCATAAAATGAAAGAAATTAAACCCTCTTCCTTCTTTCTCCCGCCGAATCATCTCTTTTGCCAGAATGTCATACTGTTCAAAGATGATCGGCAAATCTTCCTCCCGGATGGCGTAATCGGCTTCCGGCGGAGCCACGACCGGTTCCACAGAAATCTGCTTAAAGCCAAGATCTGCCAGATGCAGGACATCTTTCGCAAAATCCAGATTGAAATGTGTAAATGTGCCGCGCACATAATACTTGTCCTGATTCCGGCTATCCGCAAATTTCTGGAATTTCGGTATAATCAGATCATAGCTTCCTTTTCCATTCCGGAAGGGACGCATGAAATCATGAACTTCTTTTCTTCCGTCAATGCTTAAAACGACATTTCCCATTTCTCGATTGCAGAATTCCATGATCTCATCATTTAACAAAACTCCATTGGTTGTCAATGTGAAACGGAAATTCTTATTATGTACTTTTTCCTGTTCCCTGCCATATGCAACCAGATCCTTCACCACCTGCCAGTTCATAAGCGGTTCTCCGCCGAAGAAATCCACTTCCAGATTCCTTCTGCTTCCGGAATTGGCGATCAGAAAATCCAAAGCCTTTTTCCCCACTTCAAAGGACATCAAAGCCCTTCTTCCGTGATATTCACCTTCCTCAGCAAAGCAATAACGGCAGGCAAGGTTGCAGTCATGCGCAATGTGAAGACAAAGTGCCTTTACAACGACCGGCCGGTCCCGAAAAGCATCCACGGCCTTTTCGTAAATATCTGTTGTAAACAACATTCCCTGTCTTTTCAATTCTTCGCATTCTTTCACTGCTTCTCTTATCTCGTCCAACGGATACCTGACTTCCAGATTACGGCTGATTTCTTCTCCGTCATCGGACTTCTGCATCTGTTCCAGCACGTCATATACCAGATCATCAACTACATGAACCGAACCGCTGTTAATATCCAGCACGATGTTGTATCCATTGCTTTTATATTGATGTATCAAAAGCCTTCTCCCTTCAAGACAATGTTCCCATAACCTTGCGGCCTGGGAACATTGATTCTTTCTCTGCGTTCTATTACTAGTGTACTGTCCCGTTCACTAGAGCGTGTCTGCAGGAATTCTCCCACAGACCTGTCACCAGACCAATCAGGGTCTGGTCGCATAATCAGTTTTTATGTTCGCAGCTCTGGTTTCCTACAGTACAAGAAGTCTTGCATGCAGACTGGCAGGAAGTCTGACATTCGCCGCATCCGCCTTTTTTCACTGTATTCTGTAAACTTTTGGTATTCAAAGTTTTGATATGCTTCATCGCTTGTTCCTCCTTATATTTTAGCTAGATATGATTATAACATAGCCTTCTCAATTTTTAAAGTGTTTTTTTATGATAGCATTCCCCCTCCCATGCCTCCTCCGACGCAGAGCAACATCGTAGTGATCACATGGGTAGCTACAGAGGGCATCCCCTGATATGCAATTGCTGAAATCACCAGCGCTATCACAAAATAAGCCGCACCAAGCCCCATGCCCCAGAGAAATTTTCTCCTTCCCATGGTCTTTCCCAAAATGAAGCCCCCGAGGAAACAAGACAGCAGATACGTTATGATGATTCCAATATTCACATTCCCCTCATTCAAGTCCAGTTTCAGCAGAAGAAATGCAAGAATCATCAGACAAACAGTAGTCAATAGATATGCTGCCAGAAGTGCTTTCAATACACGTAACATCTTTTGTACAACCGGCTGTGTCTGATTCATAAAAAGTCCCTCCCATATTTATACTATATGGGAGGGTTGTTCACAATATGTTAGGAATTGTTCAAAATCTGCATGCCTCATGGAACGTATTCCATTCTTCTGCTGCCTGCGCGCGCATACAATTACGCTTTCTTTCCATCTTCATTCCTGCAAGTGAGACACCCATCAGCAATGCCATCACAGAAGATACAGTAAGCGGCAGCACCTGATTCGTATCACCGGTCTTCACATATGCTCTGGACCTGCCTGAGGTTCTCGACGGCGTCTGTGTTGTCACTTTCTTGGCAGTACTTCCGGAAGAACTCTTTTTTGTTGTGGAAGAGCCAGAATTACTCCCCTTATTTGAAGACTTCGTTCCATTCCCTGATGTACTGCTTCCACCGCCTGATGAAGTATTCCCTTTATTAGAGCTATTGTTATTATTTCCTGTGCTGTTTCCTGCACTGGCACTCTGATAAAAATCATCTGTATTCCCTACCAGAATGCTTCCAATTGAACGTTTACCGGATCCTGCTGTATTAGCTGCTGTGGCAAGCGCTGACAATTGATCCTCTTTCGCCGTTTCCGCTGCTTTTGCTGTGCGTTCTTCTTCTGTATCCACCGAACTGGTCTCGTCACCTTCGTTCTCAGACTCATAAGCAACATTTGCAGAAAGTGCCATCATTTTCTTCTCTTCAACTTGCTGGTCTTCAATATCACTTACTTTCGTCTCATTCTCCTGCTTCTTATCTTCCGTGCTCTCTTCTTCCAATCCACCGTCCTGCTGCTTATCTTTTTCCTGCTGCCCCTCCGTATTGTTGTCTGAAACAATCGGGCTTTCTTCCGGAATTTCCATATCTTCCGGTCCTGCCGTTGGTTCCGGTGTCGGTGTCACTCCCGGCTGAGGTGTAATCTGTGGTGTTGGTGTTACCGTAACCTCTGGTGTTGGCGTTACTGTAACCTCCGGTGTTGGCGTTACTGTAGCCTCTGGTGTCGGCGTCGCTTCCGGTGCTGCCGTAACCTCCGGTGTCGGCGTCACTTCCGGCGTTGCTGCAGCCTCTGGTGTCGGCGTTGCCTCCGGTGTTGTCACAACCAGAGAGTCCTGATAATTTTTTAAAGTCTGAACCTGAATTCCTGCGGGAATCTTTGTCTTTTCCGCTTCATCCAACTTTGTCTCCCCACAAAGTATGATCCTGCCCTTCTCACCTGTCAGTTTCAGTGCCTGATCCAATGATTTTACCGCATTTTTCTCTGAAGCTCCGTCCGCTTCATCCTTTCCAGCCTTGGTATCAAGAAAAATAACCTTTCCTTCCTTTTTCCCACTCTGCACTTGCTCCTGCATTTTTCCTCCGGCGGCCGATGTTGCCATAACCGGATAAACATTGGAAATTGTCAGCACCAATGCAAGCACAATCCCTGCCGCCTTCGTATTCCTCATCTTCTTATTCCTCATACTCCCTGCTACTCCTCTTATGTAAACTTAATATTTTACAATTTATTACATTTATATTACAAAACGTTCCATGGCATTTATTATATCATAGAATTCTAAAATACGACACCCCTAAATTTATACTTTTTTCATGAAATTTCGATCCGGAATCCGTTATTTTCAATAATCCTTTCTACCCTTTTTTCACACTTTCGTAACAACTCCTCATTATCATACTTTTTCCTTTCACGAAAAAACATCCGCCCAAATACAGCCGGATGTTTTCTCACTTTATTCTTTTGTTAAAGAAGTCAATTTCTCCGGCTCTCTTTGAAGAATTTCCATAAATTCCTCCCCGTTAATCGTTTCCTTCTCATACAAAAATTTTGCCAGTTCATGTAACTTCGCCATATTCTCTTTCAGCAGATGCTCCGCCTTCTCATATGCCTGTCCCACAACCTGAATTACCTTTTTATCAATCTCAGATGCCGTCTGCTCTGAACACATCAGAGTCGTATCATTTCCCAAATATGGATTATTTACCGTCTCAAAAGCAACCATTCCGATTTCGTCATTCATGCCGAACCGGGTAATCATAGCACGAGCCATCTTTGTCGCCTGCTCGATATCATTGGATGCACCGGTGGTGACAGAATGAAATACCAGATCCTCCGCCACACGTCCTCCGGTAAATGTTGCAATCCTGTTCTCTAATTCCTCTTTCGACATCAGATTATGATCTTCCTCATCTACCTGCATCGTATATCCCAATGCGCCCGATGTTCTTGGAATAATCGTAATTTTGGTAACCGGTGCAGAGTGCGTCTGCAAAGCAGCCACAAGCGCATGTCCTACTTCATGATAAGAAACGATCAGTTTTTCCTTATCCGAAAGAATTTTATTCTTCTTCTGATATCCGGCTATGACAACTTCCACGCTCTCTTCCAGATCAGCCTGAGTCACAAACTTCCGTCCATCCCTGACTGCCCGCAGGGCCCCCTCGTTAATCATATTGGCTAATTCTGCACCGCTTGCACCCGAAGCTGCCCGGGCAATGGATGCAAAATCCACATTGTCACTGATCCGGATATTCTTTGCATGTACTTTCAGGATCTCCTCACGACCTTTCAGATCCGGAAGCTCCACCGGAACCCGGCGGTCAAAACGACCCGGACGCAGCAATGCCGGATCCAGGGACTCCGGACGATTGGTGGCGGCAAGAATAACCACTCCTTTCTTCCCGTCAAATCCATCCATCTCTGTCAGCAGCTGATTCAGCGTCTGCTCACGTTCATCATTTCCGCTGAATCCGCCGCCGTCACGCTTTTTACCAATTGTATCAATCTCATCAATGAATACAATACAAGGAGCTTTGTCATTCGCCTGTTTAAAAAGATCACGAACCTTGGCGGCGCCCATACCCACAAACATCTCTACAAATTCAGAACCTGAGATGGAAAAGAACGGAACATTTGCCTCGCCTGCCACAGCTTTTGCAAGTAATGTTTTACCGGTTCCCGGAGGTCCCACCAACAGTGCTCCTTTCGGCATCTTGGCACCGATTTCCGTATACTTCTGCGGATTATGCAGAAAATCTACAATTTCCTGCAAAACCTCCTTGGCCTCATCTTCGCCGGCTACATCGCGGAACTTAATACCGGTCTCCGACTGTACATAAATTTTCGCATTACTTTTGCCGAAACTCATGGCATTTCCCATGCCTCCGCCCATCTTCTTTGTCAATTGGCGCATCAACAGCTGTCCCACCGCAATCATAAGCACAATCGGCAAAAGCCAGGAAATCAAAAACGTAAGAATCGGAGAAGCTTTCTCCACAATCGGGGTTCCGTATCTGGAAATCCCCTTTTCCTCCAATTGAGAAATCAGATCCGCATCCTCCAGATATCCTGTTTTATAATAATTTTCTCCGGATTTATCCGTGAATGTGATTTTATCATCCTTCTCAATCTGTACGGCACCGATATCACCTTCCCTTATCATCTCTTTAAAGACACCGTAATCAACTTCTTTCACCTGCCGTTCCAAAACTTTTGGAAAAAACAATGCATTCATCAGAAGTATGGCTACAATGGCTACAAGATAATAAAAAGCCATCGGCTTCTTCGGTGATTTCACTTCTTTCATATGCTGCCTCCCTTCACAGTTCTCTTACTTATGAATAATACGCATCTTTTTTTCGGAAGTCAACAATTCCCGACGACTTTATAAAATATTAATGAGCGGCATTCTTTCTTTAGTTTTTCTCTTCTTCCGCCTTCTGTTCAGCTGACAAACGCTGATGTACAGCATCCACTACTGACTGAAGCACTTTGATACGGGCATAATATTTACAATTCCCTTCCACAATAATCCACGGAGCATATGTGGTAGAGGTTCGAACCAGCATTTCATCCACTGCCGTCTCATAGAGTTCCCACTTTTCCCGGTTTCTCCAGTCTTCATCCGTAATCTTCCATTGTTTTTCAGGGTTCTCCATCCTTTCTCTGAAACGGCGTTCCTGCTCATCCTTATCAATCTGCATCCAGAATTTCAAAACAATTGCCCCGTGTTGATGGAGATTTTTCTCCATATCATTGATCTCCTGATAAGCACGCTGCCACTCATGCTCACTGCAGAAACCTTCAATACGCTCCACCATTACTCTTCCGTACCACGTTCGGTCAAAGACGGCAATATGACCATCCTTCGGCATATGCTGCCAGAAGCGCCAGAGATAATGATGCACTTTCTCTATGTCATTTGGTGCAGATACAGGATTTACCTGATAACCGCGCGGATCCATGGTTTCTGTCAGACGTTTGATGGCACCGCCCTTTCCTCCGGCATCCCAGCCTTCAAACCCGATTACCATAGGAATTCTCCGCCGATACAATTCCCCGTGAAGTCTTGCAATCTCACTTTGCAGCTCCGATAACTTTTTCTTATACTGAGCCTGTGTCAATTTCAGAGACAAATCTACATTCTGAAGACTGGAGGTCCGAAGCACCTCATCTTTCTGTATCGGCTCTGCTGCCGGTTGTTCTTCCTCTTTTTTTACCCGCCTTGTTTTCCGGACTGATTTTTCAGCAAGCTGTGTATCCTTTTTTTGAACTGCCGCCTGAAGTGTTGTAATCACTGCCGTATAGATTTTTGCTGTGGCAAATTCCCGATCCATAGATTCAATCAACGTCCAGTGGGCATAGTCGGTATCCGTCTTTTCCAACATTTCATCATTCATCTGCTTATACTCATCGAACTGGTGATTACGCTTCAGGTCATCCTTCGTCACCCGCCATGCACTGAATGGTGAATCCTGCAGTTTTTGAAATCTTTTTTTCTGTTCCTTCTTTGAAATACAGAGAAATAGTTTTATCAACACCGTGCCTCCATCAGCCAACTGCCGTTCAAAAGAATTGATTTCCTCATAGGCAGAAGCAAGCTGACTCTTCGGTGTAACTTTATCAAACCGATCAATCAGTACTTTTCGATACCAGCTCCGGTCATAAAGTGCAAATTGTCCTTTTGCAGGTGTCTTTGTCCAGAAACGCCACAGGAACGGGTGCATACGTTCCTCTTCTGTCTCCTTTCCAACCGCATACACAGAAAATCCCCGGGGATCCAACGCACGTATCAATCTGCTGATCTGATACCCTTTCCCCGCCGCACCAAACCCTTCAAAGACGACCATAACCGGAATCCCCAGTTCTTTGCATCTCCGCTGAAGACGCCCCAATTCGGGTTCCAACACCTCCATACGCTCTTTAAAGTCCTTCTTCGTCATCTTTTTGGTCAAATCAATTTGTTCCAGCATAGAACTCCCTCCTATTCATTCTTATGAATCCCTGCTTCTGTCATTACACCCTGTCTATTGCTCCTACAAATGTTCTGAAAATCATGAAACGATCATCTCCTTGTAATACCTTTCTATGAAAGTCCCGGACAGCAGCCATGAACCGGAGTGTGCTGGCACACGCAGGGTCATGGAGTCCGTTTACTTACTATATTGTAAGTATATACCATTTACAGAAGCAATAAAAGACTTTTCTGTAAATTTATCTTTTTTCTGTTATGTCTACAACAATATAATATTTTTTAAATTTTTATAAGAATTTTGATGAATTTTCTCCTTTATTATAGCATAATAATGTCATCACAAGCAAAACAAGAGAAAATTTATTCTTTCAAAAGAAACGAGGTGTTTTTATGTCGATGGACAAGCTTTCCTATCTAAAACAAATCCTTAACAACAGCACTCATACCGTAGCCTTGTGCGGTTCTGGTATGCTGAAAGAATGCGGTCTCTCCAGCCTGAAATCTCCAAATTACAGCTATGAAATCGAAGAAAAATATGGAGTATCCCCGGAATATATCTATACCAGCGCTTATTTTAACACGAGACCTGAAAAATTTTATGAATTTTTCAAAGAGGAAATGCTCACTTTAAACCTGACCCCCGGTCCATCCTCTTATGCAATGGCAGAACTGGAACGTCTGGGGCTTCTCAAGTGCATTATTACAACGAACGTTTTTGAGCTGGATACAAAAGCAGGATGCCAGAATGTGATTCACCTTCACGGAACAGCCAATCACTTCATCTGTCCTCATTGCCAACGTATCTACGCCAAAGATTACGTGCTCAACTCCGAGAAAGTGCCCCGCTGTGAATCCTGCGGCTATACAATCCGCCCCAAGCTTCTGCTTTACGGCGAGATGCTTGACAGTCAGATTATGACAAGAACTGCATTGGAGGTTGAAAAAGCAGACACTCTTCTTTTGCTTGGAACCACTCTGGAGTCAGATGTTTTTCACCACTATATCAAGTATTTCAGCGGCAGCAACCTTGTACTCATCCATAAGGAACCCCACCATCAGGATTATCGTGCTGATCTGGTGATCCTGGACAAACCCGAGAATGTGCTGCCCCGACTTGTAAATCCATTCTGAACATTCATATTATTTACAAAACAGCGTAAATATAAAATGAGATTTCCTAATATTGGAGAGCTGTTTGAAAAAATATTGGAAGAAAAAAAGAATTGTACTGATCCTCGGGTCCGGATTTCTCCTGGGGTGCATTGGAATCGGCAATACACTTAAGAACCTGAATTTCCCTGTCTTCGTACACTCGGAAGTAAGCGATCTTGAACAACAGGACACGGAAAACGAACAGAAAGATTACATAAAATGGGTGGACTTCAACGTCTGCTATCAGGCTTTGGAAGATGCCTATCTGTGGGATGTAAAAACGCACGGACAGGAAGTGGAATTACACTGGATCTCTCTGCTTGCCTATCTCGCCTGCAGAAACGGGGGAGATTTTTCTGATTATCATTCTTCTGATATGGATACCATAGCAGAAATTCTGATCAATCATGAAACCACACTGGAAGAGATGACCAAAGATAAGAAATATTATTCCTACTATCTGGAAGCCTATACAGCAGTACTTGACGGTATGGTTGGAACCTATGAAATTCAGATTGATGGGGAAAACGGTGAAAAAACCTGGGAAACCAAATACGGCTTAAAAGCATTTTCTCCTATTGCAAAAGGGTTCGAATACTATGATTATGATGATTTCGGAAAACCACGGGCCTATGGATACAGCAGACCTCATCTTGGACATGATATGATGGGACAGATTGGTACTCCAATTACAGCGATAGAATCTGGTTATGTAGAAGCACTTGGCTGGAATCAGTATGGCGGATGGCGGATCGGTATCCGAAGTTTTGATAAAAAACGGTACTATTACTATGCACATCTACGCCAGAATTTTCCTTACTATCAGACACTGAAAGAAGGAAGTATCGTACAGGCCGGTGATGTGATCGGTTATATGGGGCATACCGGATACAGTTCCACTGAAAATGTAAACAATATCGAAACGGTTCATCTTCACTGGGGCTTACAATTGATTTTTGACGAATCACAGAAAGACGGGAATAACGAAATCTGGATCGACTGCTATCAGCTGACTCGTTTTCTGGCACAAAACCGCTCCGAAACCTGCAAAGATCCGGAAACCAAAGACTACAACAGAGTCTATGAAATAAAAGACCCTGCAGCAAATGAGAGGAGTTCACAGACATCGTGAACTCCCCTCATTTGCCATAATTCAAAATTTATTTAATATTTTTTATATTATTTATTTTCGAAAATTATAAAATACAAAGACACCAACATCCGATTTTTCTTTCACTTGCATCCATACGTCTCTTTCCTGTATAATGGCACCATCCGCAAAGAACACCGATTCTCGAAGAATTTCGCAATCGCCTATTGATTAACTACAAAAAAGGATGTATACTGCTATGATTTATCATCATATTGAGAAAGGGATCTTTCTTTCCCGCCCCAACCGTTTTATCGCCCATATTGAATTAAATTCCCGAAAAGGAGTTACTGAAATCTGCCATGTCAAAAATACCGGACGCTGCAGGGAACTGCTGATACCAGGCACCGAAGTATTTATTCAGAAATCTGATAATCTCTCCCGCAAAACCAAATACGATCTGATAGCCGTAAATAAAAACGGAACTCTGATCAACATGGATTCTCAAGCCCCCAATCTTGCCGCTGCGGAATGGCTTGCGAACGGAAATCTGTTCTCTGCAAATGCTGTCATCCGCCGTGAAGTCACTTTCGGAAGCTCCCGGTTTGATCTTTATATTGAAGACGGTGACCGTAAAGCATTTATGGAAGTAAAAGGTGTCACACTGGAAGATCATGGCGTTGCCCGATTTCCGGATGCTCCAACCAAACGCGGAATCAAACATATCCAGGAATTGATTTCCTGTCAGAAACAAGGATACGAATCCTATCTTCTCTTTGTCATTCAGATGAAGGGAATCGATCACTTAGAGCCAAACGATACCACCCATCCTGCCTTTGGAGATGCACTCCGGGAAGCAGCAGAACTGGGAGTCAGTATCCTGGCTTATGATTGCCTGGTGAAACCGGATTTGATGCTTATTGACCAGAAAATCCCGGTTTCCCTAAAATCTGCTTCACTTTAAAATAATCGAACGAAATGCGCAGGATCTTTGTTCAAACACGTTCCCGTACGCAATTAAAAAAGAAATCGGACAGAACATCTTTCTCGATGTACTTTCCGATTTCTTTTTAACAGACACACGTTGTTTTATTTTTGATTGTTACTCCGTCTCGGCCTGAAATAGAATATTACCGTTAAACACCTCCAGAATCACGTTACATGCCGCTCCCAGCAGCCGGGCATCTTTTCGGAAGCCTGCCCGCTTCACTGCAATATCAGACTGGCCTTGTATAAACTTATTGGCATTGATGTTACACTCCAGATACTCCAGATACTGATCCGGGAGATATACCCCCTCTTCTCCAATAAGTATTGATTCCGGATGCAGCAGATTAATACTGCTGACCAAAGCAACGGAAATATCTTCCATCATTTCTTTCAAAATCTGATCTGTCTTCCCCTCAGAAACATGACTGCAAAATTCTTCAAATGTCCTGTTTTCTCCTGTCGCCGATTTCATCTTCTCCAACACAACACCGCTTCCCGCGTAAGCCTGAAGACAGCCGTGATGCCCGCAAATACAGGAATTCCCATGAGGATTAATACATACATGTCCAATCTCAGGCGCATACCCCTTACGATTACGGAACAATTCTCCTTCTGTAATTACAGCAGAATTGATTTCATCCGCTATTCCCAGATAAATAAAATCGTGATCTTCCTTTCCCTCTCCGTACAGAGCCTCTGCCAGAGCAGCACTATTCCCATCCCGATCCATAAATACCGGATAATCATAACGATTTCGTAATGCTTCTGTTACTTCGACATTTTGAATACCATAAAAATCAGATGGATTCAGGATTGTTCCACGGGTTCCATCAATCGGCCCGATACTTGCAATACCGATCCCAAAAATTTTCTGCTCTTTCTGAAGCATCTGGTCAATCAAATGACAGATATTCTCAATCAGAGCGGATTCCGTCAATTCTGAACCAAAAGTTTTCTTTTCCCTTTCTAATATCTGGAGATTTAAATCGCAGAGCACAGTTTCACAATAAGTTTTACCGATCAATACACCAATCACTTTCGGCGCCTCAGGTGCAACCTTGACGGTAATTGGATTACGGCCTCTGATATCATTGGGCCGTTCTTCTGCTTCTTCTAAAATATGATTCCGGCGGAACTCCGCAACAATGTTCGTAATTGTCATCTTTGTTAACTTTGTTTCTCTGGCCAACTCAATCCTGGAATGACATCGACCTGTAGCAATCAGTCTTAAAATCAGACCCCTGTTATGCTGGCTGGAAACACGGCTGTTTTCACCTGTCCTTCTCATCCTATCACCTTTCTCCCTTCCATACATCCATTTTTCATAACGGTTCATAATCTTCACAATTATCGCCCCACCAAAGATAGTGCATCAAAACAAAAATCTGCCCCCAGAAATTTCATTTTTTCTAATTATACAATAATTTTTCTTCAATAGCTACCAGAAGTTAAAACTTTTCTCCCCCAATCCTTCACACTCTGCCGGATGCCCGAACCGATCGAGTAGGAAGAATTTTTCTTAAATTAGCATACCGCACAAAATTCAGGTCTCTTTTCCCTACTTTCTTATCAAGTTTATTTAGCATGATATTCGCTAATAATGGTGAAAGATTTCCTCCTTTCGGTGTTCCCATCATAAAGTCCTCATATTCATCATCTATCATAATTCCGCCTGTATCAGAAACAGAATGAGGTCTCTGGTTATATCAAGCTTCAGGATCATAAAAAGAGAAAGGCCCGTGCGTATGTAGAAGATATCAGTAAATACTACACCATAAAGTGGATAGTCTATGAGGATGAACGTTATTATATCTGCCCTAACGGAAAAAAACTGCTGCATATCCACATAGAAACCAGACAGCAGGAAGGCTATACCCAGACCTTCCAGATGTATGGATGCGACGACTGCAGCGGATGTGAGCGCAAAGCCAGATGCTTATATAAATATGATGCCGAAAAAGACGGGGATAAAAAGAAAGTCATGAAAATCAATGAGAAGAACGGAAAGAGAAATCCCATGCGAACATACGGGATCTCGAACCGTCAGATACAGTCTTTCCAGACGGAAGGTTATTTTGGCAATATCAAGGAAAATGAAAATTTTATTACCGTTCTTTCGAGAAACAGAAAAGAACATTCCCACAAGAAAATCAAGTATTAAAAACTCTTGATTTTTGTGGGAATGTTCTTATTCTTTGTTAATGGGACTAAAAATTGTTACTAACCGACAGCCCCTTACTCTAATTTTAATTAATATTATAAACTTAATTTATAGTAGCTTCTTTCTTGCTGTTTTTTACTGCACACATTTTTCTGGATTTTCAAAAATTTTCTTATCGATTGTTAATCGCCGTAATCAACGCATCAATACTTGCACGGATAATATCGGCATCCACACCTGCACCCCAGGCAAGGCTGCCGTCCGGTTTCCGGATACCCACATACGCAATCGCCTTGGAACTGGAACTCTGCTCCAATGCATGTTCCTGATACGTAACAAGATCAAATTTCAGGTTGTATGCTTTCTTCATCGCATTGCTTACTGCATTCAGACGGCCATTACCGACTGCAGTAGTTGTAATCTCCTTACTTCCATTGAATCCGGAAGTAACCTCTGTCTCAATTCCGCCGTCCGGAAGCTGTCTGAAGTGAACACCGTTGACATGATACGGAGTCACTACATTTTCAAAGGTCTGCTTAAAGAGCGTGAAAATCTCGTCCGGCAAGAGTTCTTTGTGCAGATGATCGGAAAGTGCTTTGGCTGCATAGCCCATAGCTTCCCGCATCTTCGGCGGCAGATTCAGACCGTATTTTGTCTCCAGTATATAACCTACTCCGCCTTTTCCGGACTGACTGTTGATCCGGATGACATCTGCATCGTAATTTCTTCCCACATCGGTAGGATCAATCGGCAGATACGGCACTGTCCAATGTTCTGGATCTTCTGTCTCAATCCAATGCATTCCCTTTGCAATCGCATCCTGATGAGAACCGGAAAATGCAGCAAATACCAGTGCACCGCTGTACGGACTTCTCTCATCCACCTTCATTCCTGTATAAGATTCATATTTTTCACAGACATCCGGCATATCAGAGAAATTCAACTCAGGATCTACGCCCTGCGAATACATATTCATAGCCAACGTTACAATATCCACATTACCAGTACGCTCTCCATTACCGAATAAGGTTCCTTCAATTCGGTCTGCGCCTGCCAGGATACCCATCTCTGCATCGCTGACACCGCATCCACGGTCATTGTGAGGATGAAGAGAAAGAATCACATTCTCACGGTATTTCAGGTTCTTGCTCATATACTCAATCTGGCTTGCATAAACGTGGGGCATGGAAAGCTGTACGGTACTCGGCAGATTGATGATTGCTTTTCTGTCCGCCGTAGGTTTCCAGACATCCAGCACCGCATTACATACTTCCAGCGCATATTCTGGCTCTGTTCCTGTAAAACTCTCCGGTGAATACTCAAAACGGAAATTACCCTCAGTCTCATCTGCCAGCTTTTTCAAGAGTTCTGCACCGTCAACGGCAATCTTCAAAACCTCTTCCTTAGATTTTTTAAATACCTGCTGACGCTGTGCAAAGGAAGTAGAATTATAAACGTGAACAATTGCCTGCTTGCAACCATCCAGTGCCTCAAAGGTTTTACGGATAATATGCTCTCTTGCCTGTGTCAATACCTGCACGGTAACATCATCTGGAATCAGATTCTGCTCAATCAGCGCACGTAAAAACTCATATTCAGTCTCTGACGCAGCCGGAAATCCGACCTCAATCTCCTTAAAACCGATTTTTACCAGTAATTTAAAAAACTGAATCTTCTGTTCCAGACTCATCGGGATTACCAGTGCCTGGTTTCCGTCACGTAAGTCAACACTGCACCAGATCGGAGCTTTCTCCACATATTCCTTTGTCACCCACTCCTGATAACCTGCTGGCGGCATATAATACTGTCTCTTATACTTGTTCGGATTCATCATGATTCATTTTCCTCCCTATTTCTATTCTATTTCTGTTTCTGCAGCTCTTGCACCCGCTGCCTGCAAAAGAAAAAGCCCTTCGTACTTACAGTTTATCTGTAAGAGACGAACGACTGCTATTCAAGTCCTGCGCGGTACCACTCTTATTTGTGAAAGCTTCACACACTCTGGGGATACGGATTCTATCAATCTTATATCCTGCCCGTGTAACGGTGGGCTTCCGTCTGCGCCTACTTTTCCAAAGAATTTCAGGCAGCCGCTCAGAGGGCAGTTCCAAAAGTTCTCTCTACTGCTTCACATCACCCAGCAGCTTTCTGGAATCGAAATACTGATGTACTAATCCTCGTCCTAGCATTTTGCTTTTCCTTTTCTTAACTAATAAGATAACATGTGTAGACTCTCTTGTCAACCGTAAAATCACTTGACTTTCTGCAGTTTCCTGTGTATCTTCTTTTTATTTCTTTTCCTCCCCGCTGTTGCCAATGGTATTTTTCATAATAACCAATCCACGCTCGATATAAGAGTATAAGGTTTCTGCCAATTTCGGGTCCAGACAATTCCAGATTTCATTCACGGTTCCAAGAGAATATGCTTTTCCGCTCATGACCAGAGAAGGGGGATAAGCCATTTTCTTATACAAAACCGCAAAATCAGCCGCGTCTGCCACTGTCTGAGATTTTTCCAGCTTTCGATATCTCTTGATATTCATACCCAGCCGGGAGGCCATCTCCTCCTGTGTCAGCCTATTTACCCAACGCAGAATATACCAGATTGGTTTATTCGTATGCACATGCTGATGCAGAATTTCTACCTGCTGCATATAATCCATCTGTACCTCTTTCTCCAAAGTCTTAAGTCCCTGAGTCACAGCCCAGACAATCAACTCCATCAATTCCGGCCGCTCGTCCTGCGAACAGCGGTCCATCAAATGATCCAATGCACTGGTTGCAGACTTTTTCCCTGTAATCAGATAATCAATATCCATATTATTTTTCAAAAGTTCCTGCAGACTCTTATAAGATATAATTAACTGCCCTTTCTCAACTTTACAATAATGACTCTGCGTCAACCCCATTCTTTTACCCATCTCTTCCTGATTGATACTCATCTCTTTGCGATAGGCCTTCAGATGTTTTACCACATCTCTATATTCATCTGCCATATAAACAATTCTCCATTCTTACCAGGCATCACAAAATTTCGTACTGTATATAACCTAAGTATTATTTTAAATTGTTTCTTACGGCCTATTTATAGCCCAATTTTGAATATTTCACAGAAAGTCTGCCTGACATACAAAATAAAAGAAAGCTTTCAACCATGATTATCTCAGATACTCAGGATTGAAAGCTTTCTTTTATTTTTCTATCACAATTATATGATCACAGGATTGGAAGATTTCCGGCGGTTTCTGATCGGTAAGAATCACCGATGCATCCATGGGAGCAAATGTTACGGAACTGATATTTCCAAACTTGGAATGATCACATAACACATAGCTTTTCTGGCAGGATTCCAACGCTGTTTTTTTCACTAATGCTTCATTGTAATCCGGTGTCGTATATCCCGCCTTTTTGCTGACACCGTTGGTTCCGAAGAAGCCCTTGCTGAAATGGTAATTCAGAATATTTAAAATTGCCTGATTTCCGACAATTGCCTCTGTGGTTCCTTTCAGTTCCCCGCCGATCAGCAGCACACGGAAACCTGCAGCCGCCAACCGCTTTGCATGATCCACAGCATTCGTGACAAAAGTCGCACCTCTTTCCGTAATATAAGGAATCATATGACCAGTTGAAGTCCCGGCATCCAGATATACAAAATCCTCCGCTTCAATCAAAGATGCTGCATAACGGGCAATCAACTGCTTTTCCTCCTTATGCAGTCCTTCCTTCTGCGCCACAGAAGGCTCTGCGGACGTAAAAGAAGCATCTGCTGTCACAGCCCCTCCGAAGACCTTGACCAGACGCCCCGCCTGATCAAGTGTGTTCAAATCTCTTCTTATGGTGGACTCCGAAGTATTTAAAATCTCCTTCAGTTCTGTTACGGTAACACTTTTCTTCTTCTCCAGCAATTTCAATATCACATCATACCGCTTTTCCGTCAGCATCTTTCTCCTCCCGATACTTTATCTCATGTTCTCCTTCTTATACGCTTCCACATCCGTCTCAAGAATCGTTTTACGGATAGGCAGAATTCTTCCGGGAGATACAGACAATTCGTCCACACCCATTGCCAGAAATTCCTTTGTCAGTTCCGGGTCCGCACCCAGTTCGCCACAAATTCCGACCCAGATTCCCGCTTTGTGGGCATTCTCCACAACCATAGAGATCATACGCAGTACTGCCGGATGGTGAGGATCATAAAATATATCCAGTTTCGGATTCTGGCGATCCACTGCCAGTGTATACTGCGTCAGATCGTTGGTCCCGATACTGAAAAAATCCACCTCTCTGGCAAGCTCTTCACTGACCATCACCGCTGCCGGAGTCTCGATCATGATTCCCTGTTCCGGATTCCCATAGGCAATCTCCTGCATTTGAAGCTCTGCCTTTACTTCCTCTGCCAATTCTTTGATTCGCTTTACCTCCCATACACTTGTGATCATCGGATACATAATGGACAGATTCCCATAAGCGCTTGCCCGAAACAACGCCCGAAGCTGGGTCTTAAAGATTTCCGGATGCGTCAGGCAAATTCGGATTGCCCGAAATCCTAACGCAGGATTTTCTTCCTGTTCCATCTCAAAATAGTCACATTGCTTATCTGCTCCGATATCCAGGGTACGAATAATCACTTTTTTGCCTTCCATGGTCTCTGCCGCCGTTTTATAGATCAGAAACTGCTCTTCTTCTGTCGGATAATGATTCTTCTCAAGATAGATGAATTCACTGCGAAACAGTCCGATACCGCCTGCATCATTTTGCTGCACCATGGACAGGTCTTTGATATCACCGATATTAGCATATAACATGACTCTTTTCCCGTCAAGTGTTACATTCTCCCGGCCCTTCAGCTGCAGAAGCAGTTCTTTTTTCTCCTGCTCCTCCCGAAGCCTCAATTCCATCTCCTTTAAAGTCTCTTCCTCCGGCTCCACATATACCATACCATGAATTCCGTCCACCACTGCAAGCTTGCCGTCAACGGATTCATCCAACGGAATCGCTGTACCGATCAATGCAGGAATTCCCATAGTTCTTGCAAGAATCGCCGTATGAGAATTCACAGAGCCATGCACGGTCACAAAAGACAATACCTTCTCTTTGTCCAATTGAACCGTCTCAGAAGGCGCAAGATCCTCTGCCAGAATGATCACAGGCTCCGACATATTCATCTTTTCCGAACTGCTGCCATTCAGGACAGAAAGCACCCGCTCTGATATATCTTTGATATCTGCGGCACGTTCTCTCATATATGCATCATCCATATCCGCAAACATCTGGGAGTAACTGTCACTAGTGGATGCAACAGCATATTCTGCATTGACGCTTTGCGTCTTTATAATGTTTACAACAGATTCATTGTATCCTCCATCCTCCAACATCATCTGATGAATCTCAAAAATTGCAGCGTCTGCTTCTCCAACCTCCTGCAAAGCCTTCTCATATAACTCCTGAAGCTGGGTGAGCGCCATGCTCTTTGCGGACTCATAGCGTGCAATTTCCGCCGCCGCATCCGCAATTTTCACACGCTTTACTTGCTGTTCACGCTTCTTGTAAACGCTGATCTTCCCTATGGCGATTCCACCAAAAACACTCTTACCTTGATATATCCGCATATCCTTCTCCTCTCAAAGCTTCCTCACAGGCGATTGCGAAACGCTAAATTGATATTGTAAGAGTTCTGCAATCGCTTACTTCTTCATAACTTTTAAAGAGTTTCTTTCATAAATCTGCTGATTGCCTCAAAAGCCTCCTCTTCGTCTTCTCCTTCAAACGTAAGAGTCACTTCCTGTCCTGCCTTCACTGCCAGTCCCATAACTCCGAAAATCCGCTTACAATCACCGGATTTTCCGTCCTTTACCAGTTTGATCGCACTTTTAAATTTGCTTGCCTCTTTTACAAGCAACCCTGCCGGACGTGCATGGATTCCTTCTGCGTCTGTGATTACATACTTGAATTCTTTCATGATACAATTCTCCTTTTTTATTATTTTAATCACACAATTTTTTTCTTGAGAGCGCCCAACAATGCTGTCGATACGAAAGTTCCTGCCACCAAAGCCACCAGGTACATCAATGCATTTCCGACAACCGGAAATACGAAAATTCCACCGTGTGGCGCCATCAAGGAACAGTTGAACAGCATGGACAGCGCACCTGCCACTCCGGAACCAATCATACATGCCGGAAGTACCCGAAGCGGATCCGAAGCTGCATATGGAATCGCCCCTTCTGTGATAAATGCCAATCCCATGATGAAGTTCATGGGACCATTTTCCCGTTCCTCTTTTGTAAACTTATCCTTGAAAAGCAAGGTCGCAAGCGCGATTGCACAAGGCGGAGTCATACCACCGATCATAACTGCCGCCATAATCTCATAATTTCCCGCTGCAATGGACGCAGTTCCGAATACATATGCCGCTTTATTAAACGGACCACCCATATCAATGGCCATCATTGCTCCCAGAATTGTACCCAGAACTATTTTGCTGGAACCGCTCATACCCGTCAATCCGTTGTTCAGGGCTGTATTAATGCCGCCCATGACCGGTTCCACTGCATAATTCATAAAAATTCCCATTAACAAGATTCCAACTACCGGATAAATCAATACCGGAGCAATCTTCTCAAGCGCCTGCGGAAGCTTCTCACACAATTTCCTCAGACCGAGAATCAGATATCCTGCTGCAAAACCTGCAACCAATGCACCAAGGAATCCTGATTTTCCCTGAGATGCCATCATTCCGCCGACAAAGCCTACTGCAAGCGCCGGTCGGTCACCGATTGCCATAGCAATAAATCCCGCCAGCACCGGAAGCATAAAGCCAAATGCGGTTCCGCCGATTCCCTTGAACAATGCTGCCGCCGGGGTAATTGTACCAAAAGCAACTCTCTCCTCTACCGGAAGTGTATTGATATCTACGCTCAGACCGTCAATCAGGAATGCAATCGCAATCAAAATACCGCCGCCCACGACAAACGGAAGCATATGAGACACTCCGTTCATCAACTGCGTATAAACCTGATGAGCGATTCCTCCGCTTTTTTGGGTAGAAGAAGCAGATGTTTTTGCCGTACTGCCTGCATGGTATATGGGCACGGTACCGGCAATCGCCTGTTCTAACAGCTTATCCGCTTTACTGATTCCATCGGACACCGGACATTCAATCACTTTCTTTCCGTCAAACCGCTCCATCGGCACCTTGGCATCCGCTGCTACGATAATACAATCCGCATCTTCAATTTCCTTTCCGCTCAATACATTTTTTGCACCTCCGGAACCTCTGGTCTCCACCTTGATAAAACAGTCCCTTGCCTTTGCCGCCTTCTCAATTCCTTCTGCCGCCATATACGTATGTGCAATTCCTGTCGGGCAGGAGGTAACCGCCAAAATCCTGATCTGTCCTGCCTTAGCTTCCCCGGTATCTGCCAACCGCTCATCAATATCTGCCTTCTCATGATCCGCATCATCAATGATCTCCAGGAATTCCTCTACGGTCCGTGCATTTCTCAGATTTTTCGAAAACTCTTCATCCATCATCAGGACAGACAGCTTACTTAAAACATCAAGATGAATGTTATCCTTTGTATTTGGTGCTGCAATCAGGAAAATCAATGTAACAGGTTCTCCGTCCAGTGCATCAAAATCAACGCCGTCTTTCACCACCATAGCAGCAAGACCAGGTCTGTCTACCGCATTGCATTTCCCATGGGGAATGGCAAGGCCCTCCCCGATACCGGTGGTACTTTCTTCTTCCCTTGCATAAACCTGTTTCCGGTATGCCTCCTCATCATTAATCTTTCCGCTTTTGACCATCAGATGAATAACCTGATCAAGCGCCTCACTTTTTGATTTCGGAGCAGCATCCAGACAGATGCTCCGTCTATCCAGCAAATCCGTAATTCTCATACCGCACTTCCCTTCTATACAATTTTATGATAGATCGTTTCAATCTCTTCCTGTGTTGCCAGGTACTCCGAAAAAGCACTGGCACTTCCTGCGGCGATTCCCATCTTAAAGGCATGACCGTAATCTTTCTGTTCTATCCAGCCTGCAATGAAGCCTGCCACCATGGAATCCCCGGAACCAACTGCATTGATCAATTTTCCTTTGGGAGCCGGAGCCTCAAACATACATCCGTCTTCCGCTGCCAGAACCGCCCCCTCTCCTGCCATAGAAACCAGTACATTCCTGGCACCCATCTCCTGAAGTTTCTGCGCATAGGGGAACACCTCCTGCCGGCTTCTCAATTCCACCCCGAAGATTTCTCCCAGTTCATGATTATTGGGTTTGATCAAAAATGGATGATATTCCAGAACGTTCAACAATAGATCCTTCGTGGCATCCACCACGATCATCACTTCCCTTCCCTCCAGTCTTTTCATGATATCCCGATAGATATCATCCGGAAGCGAAGCCGGGATACTGCCTGCCAGAATCAAAACATCCCCCTTCTGCAAGGCATCCAGTCTTTTCATCAGATCTTTCACTTTTCCCGGACCAATAACCGGTCCGCATCCGTTAATCTCCGTACCGTCGATCGATTTCAACTTCAGATTGATTCTTGAAATTCCTTCTTCAATCCGAATAAATTCCGCTCTCACACCCATTCGCTCTACCTCTCTACGGATCTCATCTCCGGTAAATCCAGCGGTAAATCCAAGCGCCGTACTTTCGATTCCAAGGTTCTTCAAAACCGTAGAAACGTTGATTCCCTTTCCCCCCGGAAGAATTAGTTCTGAACTGGTGCGGTTGGTAAATCCAAGCTGAAATGCATCAACGGATACGATGTAATCCAAGGATGGATTAAATGTAACCGTGTAAATCATGTGCTCTCCTCCTGACTGATTTTTCATAGTTTCGTTTTGTTCTCAACTGTTGGTCTTATTATACAGCCAAATTCATTCATTTTCAATCAATTTAATTCACAAATATAGTGAATTATTTTGGTTTAATTTGCACAAATTTGATTGTTTTTATTTCTTTTTGTCTATTTTATTTATATTCGTTTATTCTCATTCATAATCTCTCATTTTTTTTGCCGGAACACTATAAATGATGTTGGGGTCAAAAGGTATTTTGACCACTATGATACACGGATTGCTCCGCATTTCATGCTCCCGCAATCCTAAGAACATTTGAAATCCGCCCTGTTCGGGCTACTTCAAAACGCAAAAAGCATATGAGAAAAACAGGCGCCGCCTATTTTCCACACATGCTCTTTCCCTTCGACAGACACACTGCATGCTGCCAGTCTGTCATCCGTCTTCATAACCAATCAATAGGAACATTACCTTCTATTGATTCATTATTACCAATTTCTATCTTCTAATTCCGTATAATCTTTATGGTGTCCTACATACTTATATGCTGGACGGATAATCTTTCCTGCATTTACCAATTCTTCAATTCGATGAGCCGACCATCCCGAAATACGGGCAATGGCAAAAATCGGAGTATATAATTCTTTCGGCAGTCCCAGCATCGTATATACAAAGCCGCTGAAGAAATCCACATTTGCACAGACAGGTTTCAAAAGTCTTCGTTTTCTGGCAATACATTCACCTGCAATCCGTTCCACCGTCTCATACAACGCAAATTCTTTCTCTTTTTGCTTTTCTTTCGAAAGTGCTTTTGCATATGTTTTCAATATCACTGCTCTGGGATCGGAATTCGTATAAACCGCATGACCCATTCCATAAATCAAACCAGCATGGTCAAATGCCTCTCTGTCCAAAATCTTATTCAGATACTCCCTCAAAGCATCCTCATCGTTCCAATCCGTAATATGCTCTTTGATGTCCTCAAACATCTCCTGAACCTTCAAATTGGCACCTCCGTGCTTCGGTCCTTTCAATGAACCGAGAGATGCCGCTACTGCCGAATAAGTATCTGTCCCGGAGGAAGATACAACATGGGTGGTAAATGTAGAGTTATTACCGCCGCCGTGCTCCGCATGAAGAACAAGCGCAACATCCAGTACCTTCGCCTCCAGTTCCGTATAACTGCCGTCCGGATGCAGCATCTGCAGAATATTTTCTGCAAAAGAAAGTTCCGGTCTCGGATTCCGGATCACCAGATTCTTATTCAGATGATAATGACGATATGCATGGTAACTATATACTGCAATCAACGGGAACTTGGCAATCAGACTCAATTCCTGTTTCAATACATTCGGAATTGTAATATTGTCCGGATCTTCATCGTAAGAATACAGCGTCAAAACACCTTTCTGAAGAGAATTCATCATATTCTTGCTCGTAGCCTTCATAATGACATCGCGCACGAACGTATCCGGCAGATCCCGGTAATAACTTAAGATTTCTACAAAATCATCCAACTGTACTTTTGAAGGTAACTCTCCAAACATCAGAAGATAAGTAATCTCCTCAAACCCGAAACGTCTGTTTTCGAACCCTTGTATTAACTTTTCAACATCGTAACCCTGATAATACAGATGTCCGTCATCCGGCACCTTACGCCCGAATTCATCATACTTAAAAGACACCACATCTGAAATTTCAGTCAATCCGGTCAGTACACCCTTTCCTGTAGAATCGCGAAGTCCACGTTTCACATCATACTCTGTATACAGTGTTAAATCAATCTGACCGGAGTTCTTACTGAACTCAACTAACTGATTCAGCTTCTCCTCCAGCTTGTTCGAAGACATTGTCATCCTTATCTCCTCCTTTTTGTATTATCGTATACAATCGCATCACTATTGTAAATTGTTAAAGTAAATGATTTTTTACTATATTACTTTGTTTTTTTCTTTCTGTCAACGATAATTTTTGGCTTTTCTGCAAAACAAAACAATTTGAGCTCTTCTTTCTGCTTCCAAAATGCAAAAGAGATTATTGCGGCAGACCTTCCTGCCAAACAATAATCTCTCTAAACAGACCTATCTGCTGGCGCAGACATCACCATATAGGAAAGTCAGTTGTCAACAATACTTTCATCCCTTACAAAAGCTGTATACCACAGGCATCAGTGACTTCAAGGGCTTCCTTCGGCCAGATCGAACACTGTACCTCCCCAATATGAGCTTTTCTCAGGAAAAACATGCAGATTCTGGATTGACCGATTCCACCGCCGATTGTCAGCGGAAGTGTCCCATCCAAAACGGCTTTCTGAAATGGCAGTTCTGCCCGCTCCTCGCAGTTGCTCTTTGCAAGCTGCTCTTTCAAAGCCTCGGCATCCACCCGAATACCCATGGAGGAAAGTTCCAAAGCAATATCTAAAACCGGATAGTATACAATGATATCTCCATTTAATTTCCAATCATCATAATCCGGAGCACGACCATCATGGGGTTTTCCGGAAGCCAGTTTATCACCAATCTGCATCAGAAAGATTGCACCTTTTTCCTTAACAAGCTCGTATTCCCGCTCCTTCGGGGAAAGCTCAGGATACATATCCTCTAATTCCTGAGTTGTGACAAAGAAAATCTCCTTTGGCAGAATCTCATGAATGTATTCATACTGAATAGCCATATACTTTTCCGTATGTTTCAATGCCTTGTAAATAGCCCTCACAGTTTCACGCAGAGTTTCTTCGCACCGTTCTTCCGGAGTAATAATTTTCTCCCAGTCCCACTGATCTACATAAATAGAATGAATATTGTCTGTGTCCTCATCCCGGCGAATCGCATTCATATCGGTATAAAGGCCTTCACCTGCTGAAAAACCGTATTTCTGAAGTGCAAACCGCTTCCACTTTGCAAGCGAATGTACGATCTCTGCAGTGGTATGATCAGGATCTTTGATTTCGAATGCAACTGGACGCTCCACGCCGTTCAGATTGTCGTTTAATCCCGTCTCCGGGCGGACAAACAGCGGTGCAGTCACACGGAGCAGATTCAGACGCTTTACAAGTTCCTGTTGGAAAAAGTCTTTGACCGTCTTAATCGCTACTTGGGTTTCGTGCAGGTTCAATGCAGAAGCATATCCCTGCGGAATCATAATTTCTCCCATCTTAATTCCCTCTTCTATATCTGATTTGCTGAATCTTTCTCACTACTAGAGTTTATCATGATTTTCCAGAAAATCAAGTGAAAGTTGCAAAATGAATGCAGTATAACGGACGCAGCAAGGAACAGGTTTTGACATCCCGGATTTCTGTGTTGGCTTCGACCTTAACAAGTTCTAAAAACGAAAGCAGCACAATTTTTACAGAACCAGGGCAATTCGCTGGAAAAACTGATGTTTTTCCGGCTCAGTGCCCTTCAACATCTGGCGTGGTACACCAGATGTTGTCTGTAAAAACCGTGCCGCTTTCGTTTAAGAACTTGTAACAGATCTGCAGATACCAGAAATCCGGGATGTCAAAACCAGCTCCCTGCTGCTGGTACTCGTGTAGTGACATGTTCATATTTCACCAAATGTCAGTACACTCGGCAAAATTTATAAATTAATAACTAATCTTTAAATCATGCTATCTTTCATCCTATAACCGAATTACCAGGGCTGGGATGGGTGGGTTGTTGGGACGGTTCAGGTATTCAGATTGGATGACCAGATAGTTTTGGCTGTCCAGGGTTTTCAGGTAAGAGAGGATGGCATCACGTTCTTCAAAACCGGTATCACCGCCGCTGTAGATGCATAGGGAGAGGATTCCTCCTTTTTTCAGAAGATTCAGTCCTGTTTTGATAGCGGTGATGCTTGTTTCGGCCTGAGTACACATGGTGTGGTCACCGCCGGGGAGGTAACCAAAGTTGAAGGTAATGCAGCTAACCGTTCCGGGGGCAGCGTAGTCTGCCATGTGTGTGTGGGACTCCAGATAGAGCTGGTAATTTTCAGGGGCCTTGACACGTTCCAGGCGTTCTTTTGTTTTTGTAAGCGCCTGGGATTGAATGTCAAAGGCAATTACTTTTCCTTTTGGACCTGCAAGTTGGCTGAGCAGCTGAGTGTCGTTGCCGTTTCCCATGGTGGCATCAATGCAGAAATCTCCGGGTTGTACCTGCTCTCTTATAAAGTGATGGCACCACTGTGTGATCTGATAATTTTTCAATTCAGTTTGATTCCTTTCAGGGCAGCCGCAAATGCATTGTTGACAGGTTCCGCTGCTTCTTTTTTCTGTTTTGCCATATAGGCTACCACATCTTTTTTGGATACTCCGCCGCCCTCTTTCCTGCGGCGTTCTTCGAATTTGTTCATCCGCTCCTTGTGACCGCAGGAACAGATAAAGGTGGCCTCCTCTCCTTTGCCAAACAGTTCCATCCGCTTGTGGCAGACCGGACAGCGGGCATTCGTAGTACGGGAGATGGTTTCACGATAACCGCACGCTCTGTCCTGGCAGACCAGCAGTTTTGCATTCTTTCCATTGACAGCCAGCAGACGTTTCCCGCAGTCAGGACACTTCTTATTGGTCAGATTCTCATGACGGAAGGTTCCTTCCTCTGTCTTGATCTCCTGTACCAGTTCCTGTGTATAGGTCCGAATCTCCGTCATAAATTTCCGACTGGGAAGTTTTCCTTTTGCAATATCAGAAAGCTTCATCTCCCAGGTCGCTGTAAGTTCCGGTTTTTTCAGATCGGAGGGAACCAGTTTCAACAGCTGTTTCGCTTTACTTGTGAGCAGGATTTCATTTCCTTTTTTCTCCATCAGAAAACTGTTAAATAATTTCTCTATAATATCTGCGCGGGTCGCCACAGTTCCAAGTCCTCCGGTTTCACCTAAGGTCTTTGCCATCCGGGCGTCGGAAGCTTCCATATAACGGACCGGATTTTCCATAGCGGAAAGAAGTGTTGCCTCAGTAAAGCGTGCCGGCGGCTTTGTCTTCCCTTCCCGTAATATCACTTTCGGACTTTTGAACTTCTGCCCCTGTGACAGAAGTGGAAGAGTCTGTTCTTTTAAATCTTCCTCTGTCTCTTCCTCCTCGATATCGCCGATGGTTTCGTACGCTTCCCTCCATCCGTTTTCTACAATTCTTTTTCCTTTTGCTGTATAAGTCTCCTCTGCCAGTTTCGCCGTAAGAGTTGTCTCCTCATAGACACAGGGCGGAAAAAGTACGCTTAGAAATCTGCGTACTACCAGATCATAAATTCTGCGTTCCTCCACAGACATAGCAGTAAGCTGCACAAACTGCTCCGTCGGAATGATTGCATGATGATCGGAGACCTTTGCATCATTTACAAAAGGAAGTTTTCCGGTCAATTTTTTCTGCTTTGCCTTAGCTGCCGCCGCTTTATAAGGTCCTACAGCAACTGCATCTAAACGCTCTTTAATCGTAGGAATGATATCCGCTGTCAGATACCGCGAATCTGTTCTTGGATACGTCAGCACTTTATGTGTCTCATATAATCTCTGCATAATATTCAACGTCTGTTTTGCCGAATATCCAAACCGCTTATTGGCATCCCGCTGCAGCTCCGTCAGATCATACAAAAGAGGAGCAAAGGTTCTCTTCTCTTTCTTTTCTACCCGTGTCACCTCCAGTGTTCCCTCTGCCCCCTTTTTTTGTATCTCTTCGGCCTGCTCTTTGGAAAATGTTCTGCTTCCCCCGTTCTTATGATCCTTCCAGGTATAACTGACACCGCCCGCCACAGCTGTAATGGTATAATATGGCTGTGGTACAAAACTACGGATTTCCTGTTCCCGCTTATCAATCATGGCAAGTGTCGGCGTCTGAACACGACCGCAGGAGAGCTGGGCATTATACTTACAGGTCAGGGCACGGGTACAATTGATTCCGACCAGCCAATCTGCTTCTGCCCTGGAAACTGCCGCATGATACAGATGGTCATATTCTTTTGCATCTTTCAGATGTGCAAATCCTTCTCTGATTGCCTTATCTGTCACAGAAGAAATCCAGAGCCGCTTACAAGGTTTCTGGTTATGTGCCTTTTCCAGAATCCAACGGGCAACCAATTCACCCTCCCTTCCCGCGTCTGTGGCAATGACTACCTGACTGATATCTTTTCTGGAAAGCAAAGCAAAAACCGCATGGTACTGTTTTCCTGTCTGCGGAATGACTTTAATTTTTAACTTCTCAGGCATCATCGGAAGCACTTCCAGCTTCCATTCTTTATATTTTTTATCATAATCTTCCGGGTCCTGCAGCGTTACAAGATGCCCCAGTGCCCAGGTTACAACATACTGATTTCCTTCCAGGCAACCGTTTCCCTTCTTACTGCAATGAAGCACACGGGCAATGTCTCTGCCCACCGATGGCTTCTCTGCGATCACTAATGTTTTCATACAAGCATATTCTCCTTTTCCTGCTTTTCAGGATTCTGTGGTATTCCATTGTTTAACATCTTATCATATCTGTGGTCCCATTGTAAATATTCACGTAACTGTGAAAGTACCGGATAGCTGCATCTTTACAGATTTCTCACTTATTTCATTTTTTAACATACCATAAAAGAAAAAGGAATTTTATATATGCCGAACGACTTTGATCCACGCTTTTGGGATGACAGACGCAGAAATGGCTGCCCTCCTTGCCCGCCCTGCCGCTGTGACCGGGACGACAGACGCAATGACCGCCGGGACGACAGACGGGATGACCGCCGTAATGACAGATGGGACAATCGCCGGGATAACCGCAGACAACACGACTGGGATGATTTCATGCCCTGGTAATCTATGATACCAGGGTCAAAAGGTTATGCTTTTTCATGCTTGCATAAAAAAGCATCTGACCGATGGTCTTATTTCCCCTGTCAGTTCATGATATGATAGAAAAGCTGCCGTAAGGGAAATCTCTCATACGGCAGCTCTATGTAATTGTGTCTTTACCTAATTTTCGGTAATATACTATAATAACTTCTTTTTATTGATTGAGGATCTTATGCAGACTATTATCCGTCAAACCCTGAAGGATACCATGTATTCCAATAAGATACCAGTATTCCTGTATACCATTCATTACCCTTCTTTTCAAACAACATGCAGTATAGATGGCGCACAAAAGGTTAACGCTTATTACACATCTGCTGCCCGCAAAACAGAAGCGTACTGCCGCACAGTTCTTTACCCTATGGCTTTGGAAAGCGCCCAATATATCCAGACAAATCAACCGCCGTTTCACAGCTATGAACTGACTGTTGACTATCAGATTACCTATAACCGTAATTGTATCACCAGTCTTATCATGAATCAATATACGTTTATGGGCGGCGCTCACGGTGAGACACTCCGCACATCCGCCACCTGGGATTTTCATACCGGCAATCAGCTTCCGCTTGAGCGGTTCTATCCCCGTACTTCGTCATTTCCGAAAAGCCTCTTAAATGAGATCGAGGGACAGATCATCGGGCGTCTGAAGGCCACACCTTCTGCCTATTTTCCTGACTATGCAGCGCTTCTTCAGGAACACTTTCAACCGGAAAATTATTATCTGCGTCCCGGTGGGATCGTTATCTACTATCAACAGTATGATATCGCCCCTTATGCCAGCGGCATACCGGAATTTTTCTTCCCTTTTGGAAATAAATACACATCATGATTTGACATCTGATGTGATATGACGTAAAATATCGAAGTGTCAATAGAACATACAGAAAAAACTATGGAAAGCACTCATAAAGCAAAAAACATCCGAACCCGCTTTTCCAAAAGCTGTCGGATGATAATAAGAAAAAGCCGAAAATCGGACTCGAACCGACGACCCCTTCATTACGAGTGAAGTGCTCTACCAACTGAGCTATTTCGGCTTGTGCATGACACAATGATTATTATACCGCATTTTGCAAAAATTTCAACTATTTTTTTTATTTTTTTCTATTTTTTTTAGAAACTTGTGAATTACATATCACGCTGTAACCTGATGACAAAAGAAAGCAATAAATAGAATGGAGAATCACATGAAAACAATTCGAAACGAATACGAATCTTATATCAAAGAACATTTTGACGAAAACCGGACTTCTGCCCTGGCAGTAAAAGACTATCTGGAGCATTCCTCTGTAGCCTATCATGGCCGCTGCGTCCACACACTCCATATTCCGAAAATTTTTACAGAAGATGTCATCACCATCTATAAAGAGATTGTTAAAACCACCTATGGAATTTTCTGTAAGGTCATTCGGGAATATCTGGATAATCCGGAGTATCGAAAAATTTTTCCTTTTTCAAAGGAGCTGGAAGCATTGATTTTGGTACCGAATCTATATGACAGCCTCCTGCCGATTGCCCGCTTTGATATCTTTTTTAATGAGGAGGATCATTCCTTCAAATTCTGTGAAATCAACACAGACGGCACCAGTGCCATGAATGAAGATTATGTACTGAATCAGGCGATTGAACAAAATATTGCCCATTCTCATATAAAAGAAGGTCATACCTTTCATACATTCGAATTATTCGACACCTGGGTACAGACACTCCTTGATTTATACGGCACCTATAAAAAAAAGAAAGAGCAGCCCTATATTGCTATTGTTGATTTTCTGGAGCATTGCTCTATTACAGAGTTTGAGGAATTTAAAAGACGGTTTGAAAAAGCCGGATATCTGTGTGAAATCTGTGAGATTACCCAGATGAAATACCAGGATCATATTCTGTACTCTCCTTCCGGTCATCCGGTAGATCTCATCTACCGCCGTGCAGTTACCACTGATGTCATGGAACATTATTCGGAAGTTCAGGATTTTGTCCAGGCAGTCCTGCATCAGGATGTCTGTGTGATCGGCTCTTTCTGCACCCAGATCATTCACAACAAATGGCTGTTTAAGATCTTAAGAGAAAAAGCCACCTTAAGCCTGCTCACCAAAGAAGAACAACAATTTGTCCTGGATCATATCCCCTATACGAATCTGATGGACAACCGTTTCTGCCGCCGGAATCAGATTACCCAGGAAAAGGACCGTTGGATCATCAAACCATTGGATTCTTACGCTTCCCGCGGTGTTTTTGCAGGAATCGACTACACGCAGTCCGAATGGGATGAAATCGTAGAACGTCATTTTAACAAGGGCTATATTTATCAGGAATACTGTCCTCCTTATCAGACAGCCAACATCTATTTCCCGGATGCGGATGCCGCCTTTAAACCTTACACGAATATGTCCGGACTCTTCGTATACAATGGTGAATTCGCAGGCATTTATTCCCGGCTATCAGACGGCGGAATCATCTCCTCCCAGTACAATGAAAAGGCAGTGGCCACTCTGGTTTTGGATGACCCAAACCCCTGATTATCACAAAATGTTCCTGATTTCCATAAAGGAAAAGAGAGACGGCAGACCATGTTCCACATGACATGACTGCCGCCCCTCTCTTTTTATTATTGTTTTTTTGTTCCCTTTGTATCCCTTTTCGCCAGTTTTAATTTATTTAAAACCAATTTTTTCTCTTTGTAATCAATCTCATATTCCATACGGTTTGCCAACAGATAGGCATGTTCAATGAAGTCTTTCTCTCCAAGCCGCATTCCCCGCACACCGATCGCCGTTTTCTTTTTCTCCGGTATCTCATTGACCAGGAAACGCAGAAAGTATCCCAGATGACTCTGAAGCACCAGGTAATCACTTTCACCGTAGATGCCCACAAGTGCAACGCTGTCATTTTCATCGGCAAGTTTGGTTGCCGCGATGGTACGTTTGGATACATCAAATTCAAATCCTTCCACAACCTTACACATACTGGATCTGGTAACAAATACAAGTTTATTCTGCTTAACCTGTTCCAGACTGGAAACAAATACCATCTGCTCCTGAGAACTGCTGTAATTACAAAGATTGTCAATCGGCGTTCCCTTATCCCGGAATTTTCCATAGGGCAGATCCAACGCCTTTATGGTATGCATCTTTCCCTGATCGGTGAAGACACAAATCTTATCGGTATTCATACAACGGAACACATACTTATTCTCGGCATCTGCCGATTCCCGGTTCCGCTCATACGTGGATACATCCACCGTCTTTGCATACCCGAACCGATCCATAAGAAATACGATCTCCATCTCCTCGATTTTCTTCTCTTCGAAGACGATTTCCTCTGCATTTTCAAGCACCGTCCTGCGCTTTCTGCCGTATTCCTTCTTGATTCCATCCAGATCCTTCATGATCACCTGTGCCATGGAATCATAATTGTTCAAAATATCCTCATAACGGGCAATCTTGTCTAAGGTATCCTGATGCTCTTTCATCAGTGCCTCAATCTCTAATCCGATCAGTTTATAGAGACGCATCTCCAGAATCGCTGTGGCCTGTCTCTGAGTAAAGGCAAGCTTTTTTGCCTCCTTTTCACTGGCTTTTGTCTTGAACTTGATTCCTTCGGTAATTCCCATGGTCAGGCAATCTTTCACCTGTTTCTGATTCTTACTTCCGCGGAGAATCTCAATAATCAGATCAATCACATCACATGCCTTGATCAGTCCCTCCTGAACTTCTTTCCTGTCCAGTTCCTTCGTCAGAAGATTCTGATATTTTCTGGTACAGACTTCAAACTGGAAGTCCACATGATGCTCAATGATTTTCTTCAAACTCAAGGTTTCCGGACGCTTCTGGGCAACTGCCAGCATATTAACGCCAAACGTATCCTCAAGCCGGGTTTTCTTATAGAGCATGTTCGTCAGCCGCTCAATATCCGCACCCTTTTTAAGCTCCAGTACAATCCGGATTCCTTCTTTGGAAGACTGATTTGAGATATCCACAATATCTGTTGTTTTTTTGGAATCCACCAGTGCCGCAACATCATTCAGGAATTTTCCGATGTTAGCGCCGATCATGGTATAAGGAATTTCGGTAATGATCAGGTATTGTTTACCGCCTTTTCCCTTCTCCACTTCAACCTTTCCCCTCAGCTTGATCTTACCACTTCCAGTCTCATAAATCTGACGGAGATCATCTTTATTGGCTACGATACCTCCGGTTGGGAAATCCGGTCCTTTGATATATTTCATCAAACCTTTTGTGGTGATATCTTCATCCTGCATGTATGCCTTTACCGCATCCACCACTTCTCCCAGATTATGTGGTGGAATACTGGTTGCCATACCGACTGCAATTCCGTCTGCACCGTTAATCAGCAGGTTTGGGACACGTACCGGAAGAACCTCAGGCTCCTTCTCCGTCTCATCGAAATTGGGGACAAAGTTTACCACATCCTTGTCCATATCCTTCAGATAGACCTCCTGTGTGATCTTCTGCAGTCTTGCTTCCGTATAACGCATGGCAGCGGCACCGTCTCCCTCGATAGAGCCAAAGTTTCCGTGCCCGTCCACCAACGGCTGGCCCTTCTTAAAATCCTGTGCCATCACCACCAGTGCTTCATAGATGGAACTGTCACCGTGCGGGTGGTATTTACCCATGGTATCCCCCACAATACGGGCACATTTCCGATAAGGCTTGTCATAACTGATTCCCAGCTCCTGCATATCATACAGCGTTCTCCTCTGTACCGGTTTCAATCCGTCCCGCACATCCGGAAGGGCACGTGCGACGATAACGCTCATAGCATAATCAATATAAGATTTCTGCATCAGCTCGGAATACTCGGTTTTTATAATCTGTTCTTCCATCTTCGTTCACTCTCCCTTCTCTAGATATCCAACTCTGCATCCTGTGCATGTTCGTAGATGAATGCTTTCCGGGGCGGCACATCGGTTCCCATGAGAATTTCGGTCATATCCGAAGCCATCCTTGCATCCTCAATTTCGATCTGTTTCAACATCCTGGTCTTGGGATTTAACGTCGTCTCCCAAAGCTGCTGGGCATCCATCTCGCCAAGACCTTTATATCTCTGAAGTGTGAACTTTTCATTCTTATGCAATTTTCGGTATTTTTCCAGAGCTTTATCGTCATAAAGATATTCTTCAGTTCCTTTGGACGGCATTGCCTTATACAGAGGAGGCATCGCAACGTATACATGCCCCTCGTAAATCAGTTCCGGCATAAAACGATAAAACAATGTCAGCAAAAGCGTGGAGATATGGGCACCGTCCACGTCGGCATCCGCCATAATAATAATCTTATGGTAACGCAGCTTTGTAATGTCAAAATCATTCCCATAACCCTCGGAAAAACCACATCCAAATGCATTGATCATCGTCTTAATCTCCGCATTGGCCAACACTTTGTCAATTGTCGCTTTCTCAACGTTCAGAATCTTCCCCCGAATCGGGAGAATCGCCTGAAAATTCCGATTCCTCGCCGTCTTGGCAGAACCACCTGCAGAATCTCCCTCAACAATAAAAATCTCACATTTGGAAGCGTCCCTGCTTTCACAATTTGCCAGTTTTCCGTTGGAGTCAAAAGAATACTTCTGCTTCGTCAGCATGTTCGTCTTTGCCTTTTCCTCGGTCTTTCGAATCTTCGCCGAACGTTCCGCACAGGCAAGTACATTTTTTAACACTTCCAGATTCCGGTCAAAATAGAGAACCACTTCCTCTCCAGTCACTTTACTTGCCGCCTTGGAGGCGTCCTGATTATCCAATTTTGTCTTTGTCTGTCCCTCGAACCGGGGATCCGGGTGCTTAATGGAAATGACTGCCGTCATACCGTTACGGATATCCGCACCGGTAAAGTTCGTATCCTTTTCCTTCAGAATTCCCAGTTCCCGGGCGTAACTGTTCATCACTGAAGTAAACTGTGTCTTGAATCCTGTCAGATGGGTTCCGCCCTCCGCATTGTAAATGTTATTACAAAAACCGAGTACATTTTCCTGAAATTCATTGATATATTGAAACGCTACCTCAACAGTGATTCCTTCACTTTCTCCCTTGAAATAGACAGGCTCATGAATCACTTCTTTTTTCTTGTTAATATCTTTTACATATCCGGCGATTCCATCTGGTTCATGGAAGGTCACCTGCTCCTGACTGCCTTCCCGCCTGTCTTCGAATTCAATCGTCAGATTCGGATTCAGATAAGCCGTCTCATGGAGACGTGATTTGACATCCGCAGACGAAAATTTTATTTTCTCAAAAATCTCAGAATCGGGCAGGAAATTTACGCAGGTTCCCGTTGCTTTCGTTTTTCCGATCTTTGGAAGAAGTCCATGCTCCAAATCCAGCTTCGGCACACCCTGTTCATAATAATCGTGATGGATATAACCTTCCCGGCTGATCTTGATATCCAGATACGTAGACAGTGCATTTACCACCGAAGATCCCACGCCGTGAAGTCCGCCGCTGGTTTTGTAGGCGTTATTGTCAAATTTTCCGCCCGCATGCAGTGTGGTAAAGACCAGACGTTCCGCAGACATTCCTTTCTCATGCATCCCCACCGGAATTCCACGCCCATTGTCATTTACCGTACAGGAACCATCCGCCTCCAGAATCACCTGAATCTTATCACAGTACCCCGCCAGATGCTCATCCACCGCATTATCTACAATCTCATATATCAGATGGTGTAAACCTTTTTTTGTTGTACTGCCAATATACATACCCGGCCGTTTCCGCACTGCTTCCAGTCCTTCTAAAACCGATATGCTGCTGGCATCATAAGTTTCTTTCGCCATATTCTCACCTTTATTGTTTTAGTTTCAATTGCACATACCAAAGCATTATAACACCCTTCTTCCAAATCTTGCAAATGTTTTTCTGAATTTGCCTGCGCCCTTCGCACTCCTCATGGCTGCTGTCCGGGACCTTCATCGTAGAACACAAACTTTTCTTTATGCTGCTTCATCAGTTCCTCAAATCCCTGAATATAAAGCGCTGCTTCCCTGATAATCGCTTCTCTGGAAAATTCAGACTCCGGATCATAGACTCCGACAGAAAAAAAGCCCCCTTGATTGGCCCCGCGGATTCCTTCAATAATATCTTCATAAACCACGCAAGTTTCCGGTTTTCGGTTCAGCTCAAAAGCCGCCTTTTCATAAATATCAGGGAATCCCTTTCCCCGTTTCACCTGACTCACGGTAACGATCACATCAAAGTATTCATAAATCCCGTTTCGCTTCAAGGCAGGTATGACCAGTTCTCTTTCCGATGAAGTTGCCGCTGCTACCGGAATTCCCAGTCTTTTTATCTGCCCCAGATATTCTTTCACAAAAGGTTTCAAAGGTACCGTATTTGCATAAGCATCCCTTGCCATAGACAGCCATTCCTCAATAATCTCTGCCTGTTTTTCCTGTAATCCAAACCGGCGGATGGTATAATCTGCCGCTGCCATGGTTCCCAAAGGGGTAATCGCCTCCAGATAATCCCGGGGAACCTGAAATCCTCGTTTGCCCAGAAAATCCACATCAATCTTTCTCCATACATTCATGGAATCCAGAAGCGTCCCATCCAGGTCAAAAATCGCTCCTTCATAAATCTTCATCTCTTGTACTCCTTATTCATACTCTGCAGAAACTAAAACAAGCCCCTGAGGCGGCGCCGTAAAACCAGCAGCTTCCCGATTCTTTGCCTGCAAAATCGCACGGATTTCCTCCGGCTGCCGTTCTCCCTGCCCGATTTCAATCAATGTGCCTGTCAGGATCCGCACCATATTATATAAAAAACCATTTCCCGTGAAGGATATGCGGATCTCCTGTCCCTCCTTATCTTCCTGGATTTGTATATCGTAAAGTGTCCGGACGGTTGATTTCTTCATCCGCTTATTGGAACAGAAGCTTCGGAAATCATGGGTGCCCAGTAAAATCTGCGCCGCCCTCCTCATCGCAGAAATATCCAACCTGCCACCCTGCCGATAAAGATACTTTCTGTCAAAAACATACTTCCTGTCTCCGGTTCCAATACGGTACAGATAAGTTTTCCGTATAGCTGAAAGCCGGGCATGAAAACGTTTGGGAGCCTCCTCCAGACGCAACACCTCGATATCCTCCGGAAGATAGTGATTCAGATATTGGCGGATTTCCTCTGCCGGCTTTTCTTCCGACAGTTGAAAACTCGCCGTCTGTCCGTAAGCATGTACACCGGCATCCGTCCTTCCGGCCCCCTGAACTGCCACCGGCTCTCCGATCATTCTCGACAACACCGTCTCCAGTTTTCCCTGTATTGTATGTGCTGTATTTCCCTGTTTCTGCCATCCATCATACCGTGTTCCATCGTATTGCAGAACCATTTTATAATTCATATCCCTGCTCCTTAAACTCTGTTCTATAAATCGGTGCTGTCACACAAATCTCTTCTCCTGTAAAAGGCTGCAGCATTCTCACCTTCCATGCATGGAGAGCTGCCATCCCGTTAGAACCATCTGCTCCATATAGAGAATCACAAAATAACGGGTGCCCGATCGCTGCCATGTGCACCCGTATCTGATGTGTTCTTCCTGTCTTTAATCTGCATAAAACAAGTGCACTGTCTGCCTTATTCCGTAATACTTCATAATACGTGGCAGCATACTTCCCATCCGGCCGGACCTCCATCCGATTCAGACTTCCCGGAACCTTTCCGATTGGCAATTCGATCCATCCGGCAGGCAATTTCGGGACTCCGTGCACCACCGCCGCATATTCTTTCACCATCTGTCCCTGTTCCCTCTGCCTTGCCAGTCTTGCAGCCGCCATCCGATGTTTTGCAAATACCAACACACCGGATGTCTCTTTATCCAGCCTTCCGACTGCCCGTCTCTGAGCTGTGACCGCTGCCGCACCATCCCGCTTCTGTTCTATCCTGCCTGCCAAATCGGCGGCAGAATCCTGATAATGTCCTCTCCCCGGATGTGTTGGGATACCTGCGGGCTTATTGATCAGCAGCAGATCTTCATCCTCATATAATACCTCCGGATGCACTGCTCTTTCTTCTGTTACTTCTTTCACTCCCGGTTCTCCATCTGTTTGAGTTTTCCCATCCTCAATAAGCAGTTCCAGACAGTCACCGCTTTTCAGACAGTCTGTCACCCGCTTCTGGATTCCATTGACACAGATTCCACGCTCACGAAATTTCAGACTTCGAATCTGATGTCTGGAAAATCCCGCCTCTCTTAAAACAGACTGTATAGTGCTTCCATCCTGCTCCCATCCAATCTGAATCCTGATCCTTCTGCTCATATTCCAGTTACACGACCCGAATCTGGCAGACTTGCATGGCTTCCAACGCACGCTTATGACTCTCGGGCGTCACTCCGGCACAACATTTTTCCACTACCGTAATTACTGTTTCCGGGAAAAATGCTTTCAACAACATAGCGTTGGAAATAACGCAGATGTCCGTACAAAGACCGATTAACACAATCTCATCCGGCTGTCCTTCTGTCTCCTGAAGATATTCCGCCAGATCCTGACATCCGAATGTGGGCTTGTCAAATACCGGAACATCCAACGTGTATTCCTGAAGTTCCCGGCAGATTTCCCATCCATCGCTGCCCTCGACACAATGCAGAACCGGAAGATTCCTGCCCTCCTGTGTCCCGGCATAATTATCATGATGTGTATCTCTGGTAAAGTAAAGACTTCCCTTCTTCTCCTCCAACCATTGTTCAATATACCCCTTTACCTTTGGAACCACCGCCTGTGCTTCCGCCGATCCAAGTGCACCTGTTATAAAATCATTCTGCATATCAACTACAACTAAAATCTTCATCTCTTTCTCCTCGTATACTCCATCCATTCAAACGACCAACCACAGCATCCTCCTTCTGAAAAATGAGGACAGATATCTGCTTAATTACCGATCAGAAAATCAAGTATATTCCATCCATCCGAAGTAGTAGCCTTATACAACTCCGTATACCCGCAGCGTGTGCAGCTAACGGTTATAAACTTTTTATTCTGAACATCAAAAATTTTAGCAAAATTACCTCCTGTTGCCTGAAACTGATCGCTTTCATAAGTTGTACATCCACATTTTGCACAGACAAATTGTTTTTTCTCCATTACTATTATTCCTCCTGAAACTTTTTGGCCCTTATGATACACGGATTGCTCCGCATTTCATGCTCCCGCAATCCGAAAAACATTCGAAATCCGCCCTGTTCGGGCTACTTTCTCATGTTTTACGGGTCCCAAAGTCATGCTTTTTCATGCAAGCATGAAACGCATAACCTTTTGACTCTGGTATCATCATATTATTCTAAGAATTTCTGAAATGTTCGATCATTTCATTGGTCAGGCTGATTTTCGACGGATTCACCGGAATCTCACTGCGTTTAAACCAGGCAGCCTCACACAGTTCACTTTCATCCAGACGAATCGACGGATCCCCATCTACTTCACAGTAGAAACCGGCCAACAACGTTCCTGTAAACGCCCATGGCTGACTTTTGTAATATCGGATATTCTTAACTTTCAATCCGACTTCCTCCATCACCTCTCTGCGCACCGTCTCCTCGAGCGTTTCCCCCACTTCCGTATATCCTGCTACCAATGCATATTTCTTGTAATTACTATGATTGGATGCATACCGGGTAAGTAATATCCTGTCTCCATCTGTTACACCTACAATCACACTTGGTGCAATCGTAGGATATGTAATCTTCCCGCAGGCCGGACAGCGCATCGCCCGTTCCTGTCCGTGGGGCAGCATCTTTGTCCCACAGCGTCCGCAAAATTTCGTATCACTGTACCAGTTATGAATCTGATAACCGGTAATCCCCGCAAAGGCTTTCCACATCGGCTTTGCTTCCCTCAAAACCACCGTGTTCTCGTATTTCCAGGAATGGAATTCCTCAACAACCGGTTTTCGCAGTTCATAATAGTCCTGATGGTCGATGCGAAACAGAAATTTCGCCTTCTCAGCGATCTGCGGAAAAACAGTTCGGATCTCTGCAACCGTAGGATACCGGAGCTGTCCGTCACAATATTCTGTCAATATTTTATTGTCCCTGTAAATCAATACCACATCCATATCCCCAGGTGCCGTAGGCTGATAACACACCTGGTACTGATGCGGTGCAATATCCTGAATCATGTCCCTTACTCCTTTCCTCTTTCTATCAATAAAGAGGATCCTTCATCAATTCCGCGCTCATATAATTCCTGATCCTCAATTTCCAATAAACGTTTTTCTCCATTCTCCAACTGAACAAAAACCTGGTCCTTTACCTTTCCTTCGTCCGGCCGTCCTTCGCACCCAAAATCCGGTTCCACGATTTCTGTCACCACTCCAAACTCCCACTGTTGTCCTGCCTGCTTTACAGACACGATCTTCTCACGCTCCTTCGGATCCCGAAAAGAATTCCGGAACGTTTCAACAATACTGTACCTCCCCCACAAATGCATGGGAAATACATGAGACACTTTTACATGCTCCAGAAAATATCTGGCTCCGTAATCATAAGACGCTCCCAGACGATAATCCACCGGAAGGAATGCACAGTCAATCAAGTTTTCCGGTAATTTCTGAATCTCCCGCTGATACCGGGCAAGCATGGAATTCCTCTCTGCCTTAGACTCCTCCTCCCAGATCCAACAGTTCAAATCACCGGCATGGAAGATCTTGCGTTCTTCATACGTTACCAGAAAGGATACCCCGCAATCTGTAGAATCAAAAACATTTACAAGTATTTCTTTTCCCTCGGATACGGGAAGTGATAGCTGCTCTCCGGGTGTGGCATAACGAATCTGTGCTAAAACCTTTTCATCCAACGACATCCTTTTTATTTTCTTTCTGATATCTGTGGATAAGAGATACGTAACATGCTCAAACTCCTTAAATAGTGAAAAAATCTCCGGAGCAAAATGATCCTTATGTGCATGGCTTGCAAAAATGATCAGAGGCTTTGTCTTCTCCCAGTCCGGAATTTTTCCACGGTAATAATCAAATACCCAAATACACGACTCCCATTCTATAGCATACCCACTATGCTCAATATAAGTAATCTTCATGTTCCAATCTCCGTTTTCAACAATCTTCAAAAACTGTTTCTGCCTTTATTGTGCCACAAGACTTTCCTCTCGTCAATTATCATTCCTTTCATCACCAACCGCATCGCCTCATTCCTCCGCCTTGTAGACTGAAAATTTATCCTGCATAAAACATATCGCTAATTACCGTGGATCATACTAGAAAAGACCACAGTCCGAACCTGCAGATACAATTTCTGCATCTTTCGAACCGCAGTCCCTCCTTCATAGCAGCTTACCTCAAATCTTCCGATTGCTGCTATTCTTCACGCTTTCTTATGCCTCATCAATCGCCTTACCAATATCATGGCGATAATATTTATTTTCAAATTCTATCAGTTCCACTGCCTGATAAGCATTGGCACGCGCCTGTTTCAAATCAGCGCCTTTTGCAGTCACACCAAGTACACGGCCGCCGTTTGTCACAATTTCACCATCCTTAAATTTACTTCCGGCATGGAATACAAAGTATTCATCACTTCCCTTGAACTTCTCCAATCCATGAATCGGATAACCTTTCTCATAGGAAACCGGATAGCCGTCGCTTGCCAGAACCACACAGACAGCCGCATTATCCTCAAACTGAAGATCAATCTGATCCAATGTACCATCCACACAAGCTTCAAAGACATCAACGATATCATTTTTCATACGCGGAAGCACAACCTGAGCCTCCGGGTCACCGAATCTTGCATTATACTCCAGAACCTTCGGTCCTTCCTCCGTAAGCATCAGTCCAAAGAAAATAATCCCCTTAAATTCTCTGCCCTCAGCAGCCATCGCATCCACGGTCGGCTGATAGACATACTTCTGACAGAACGCATCCACTTCCTCTGTATAGAAAGGACTTGGTGAGAAAGTTCCCATTCCGCCCGTATTCAGACCCTGGTCCCCATCCTTTGCACGCTTATGATCCTGTGCAGAAGTCATTGTCTTGATGGTCTTTCCGTCTACATAAGAAAGTACAGACACTTCACGGCCGGTCATAAATTCCTCAATTACCATCTCATTTCCTGCTGAACCAAACTTCTTATCCAACATGATTTCTTTTACGCCTGCTTTTGCCTCTTCCAGATTCTGGCAGATCAAAACACCTTTTCCCAGAGCAAGCCCATCCGCCTTCAGTACAATCGGGAATTTCGCTGTCTCCAGATAAGCAAGCGCTTTTTCCGGATCTGTAAAATTCTCGTATGCCGCAGTCGGAATATGATACTTCTTCATCAAGTCTTTGGAAAACGCCTTGGAGCCTTCCAGAATTGCCGCATTCTTACGCGGTCCGAATACCCGAAGTCCCTCCGCCTCAAATACATCCACAATTCCGCCCACCAGCGGATCATCCATACCGACAACGGTCAAATCAATCTCTTTTTCTTTCGCAAATGCAGCCAGTTTTTCAAATTCCATGGCTCCAATGTCCACACACTCTGCATACTCTGCGATTCCCGCATTACCAGGAGCGCAGTAAATCTTCTCAGCCTTCGGGCTTTGTGCTACCTTCCATGCAATCGCATGTTCCCTTCCGCCGCTGCCTACAATCAGAATCTTCATCGTCCTCTACTCCTTTATCTGAACCAATCCATCCACTACCGATACTTTCCCATTGGCAATCAGGTCAATCGCCTTTGGCATAATTACCCATTCCGCCTCCTGCATCACCCGAAGCTGCAGCTCCTTCGGTGTATCACCCTGACGGACTTCCACCGCCTTCTGCAGAATAATCGGACCGGTATCTGTACCGTCATCCACAAAATGAACGGTTGCACCAGTTATTTTTGCACCTCTGGCAAGAACCGCCTCATGCACCTTCAACCCATAATATCCGGTTCCGCAAAAAGACGGAATCAATGCCGGATGGATATTGATGATTTTATTCGGATAGGCATCCACCATAATCTTCGGAATCACAACCAGACATCCGGCAAGTACCACCAAATCCACCTTGTAAGACTGAATTTTTTCCAGAAGCGCCTCGTTAAATGCATCTCTCGTCTCATAGGACTTCGGTGATATACAGACTGCATCGATTCCCTTCGCTTTGGCACGCTCCAATGCATAAGCTCCTGCGTTATTACTGATGACTACGGAAATTTCTGCATTGGTAATTGTACCTTGATCAATGGCATCCATAATGGCCTGCAGGTTGGTGCCGCCCCCGGATACCAGAACTGCCATCTTTAGCATAATTCGACTCCCTTTTCTCCCGCTTCAATATGGCCAATGATGTACGGTGTCTCACCAGCCGCTTTAATGGCATCCATTGCAACATTGACATCTTCCGGATTCACTGCCACGATCATACCGATACCCATATTATAAGTATTGTACATCATCTTTTCTTCAATATTTCCGGTCTTTGCCATCAAGGTGAAAATCGGCGGAATCGGATAGCTGTCCTTCGTAATCACAGCCTTTACGCCGTCTTTGAGCATACGCGGAACGTTCTCATAAAATCCACCCCCTGTGATATGGCTGCAGGCTTTAATCTTCACACCCGCTTCTTTCACACTGCGAAGTGCCTTTACATAAATCTTGGTCGGTGCGATCAGTGCCTCACCCAGAGTTTTACCCAGCTCATCATAGTAAGTATCCAAAGATTCTTTCGTCATCTCAAATACTTTACGAACCAGCGAAAAACCATTGCTATGCACACCGGAAGAAGCGATACCCACCAAAACATCCCCTGCACACAAATCTTTTCCTGTAATCAGGTCTTTTTCGTCTACGATACCAACTGCAAATCCAGCCAGATCATATTCATCTTCCGGATAAAATCCGGGCATCTCCGCAGTCTCACCACCGATTAAAGCCGCACTGGACTGTTCACAGCCCTCTGCCACACCCTTCACGATCTGAGCGATCTTCTCCGGATAGTTCTTTCCACAGGCAATATAGTCCAGGAAAAACAATGGTTCTCCTCCTGCACAGGCAATATCATTGACACACATTGCGACACAGTCAATCCCCACGGTATCATGCTTGTCCATCAGAAATGCCAACTTCAGCTTCGTGCCGACACCGTCTGTACCGGAAACCAACGTCGGTTTCTCCATCTCTTTAAACTTTTCCATTGAAAATGCACCGGAAAATCCTCCGATATTTGTCAATACCTCGGGACGCATCGTCTTCTTAATATGCTCTTTCATCAGTTCCACTGACTTGTAACCAGCTTCAATGTCCACACCTGCGTTCTTGTAATCCATCTTCATCCTCCTAATAAGCAGTATCTCATCTTAATCTGCCACATAAAATTTTTTCAAATTGCTTTATTTGCTGTAATTCTTATATCCGACTTCCTGCAGCTTTGCATCTTTTTCCACAACCTGATCTTTCAGTTCCGCTGCATAATCTTTCAGTTTCCTGAGCAGTTCCGGATCCGAAGTTGCCAGAATCTTTGCAGCCAGAATTCCTGCGTTCGCTCCGCCGTTAATTGCCACAGTTGCCACCGGAATGCCGCTTGGCATCTGAACGATGGAATACAAAGAATCACGTCCTCCTAAAGAAGTGGTATGCATCGGAATTCCGATTACCGGCATCGGGAAAATCGCTGCACACATACCTGGAAGATGAGCTGCCATACCAGCGCCTGCGATGATTACTTTGAACCCTTTTTCCTCTGCACTTTTTGCATACTCAAAGAATACATCGGGCTCTCTGTGTGCGGAGATAATTGTCATCTCATAATCGATTCCAAACTTCTCCAGCATATCTGCTGCCTTACTCATAACAGGCATATCAGAATCGCTTCCCATTACAATACCTACTTTTGCCATGATTGCTCTCCTTTTCTCATAACTATTCATTAGAATTACTTATAAGTAAATTTTATCAATTCACCTCTACTTATAAGTTATTTTACTGAACTGGTAACTGGTTGTCAACTGCTATTTCAGCTGCCCTACATCTTTTTCAAATTTTGTCAAATGCCTCATTCAATTCCAGGGTTCCCGGCAGAACAAATCTTCCGTCCCTCAAAATCTCTGTCATAGTTCCATCCTCCCGCTCCACGACAATACTTCCCAGTTCATCGTAAGGAATTGTGATATCCGTATGACACCCAAAATATGCCTTTGCCACATCCGATTTTCTCAAAATCGAAACTTCATTGTCTCTTGCAATAATTTCTTTTCCATCCGGGTTATACACAGGCGTATCCTCCTGCCAGCTGTAACAGGTATCACCGAATGCAAAGTGGGGTCCCATCTTCTCGGCAATCAAAATCGGCAGCTTTTCCGCTATCTGATACTTTTTAGCCATCACATAAGCAGTTGTATTCGTTCCGATGGCAAACTCACCCATCGGTATGGTCTTGTGATGATACAGGATGTTTTCCAATATATACCTGCGGTTTTCCGCTTCCTCTGGAAAGTTCTTACAGGAATAATTCGTTATCATCCCATCAGTTATCTCAAGTTCCAGATCTACATAGTTCAATTCTTCCAGATAAACCTTGCTCACATGAAGAATTCCGTTCGTTCCTGTAAGAAGCGGAGAAGTAAACACCTCTCCTACTGGTATATTGACATCCGCTACACAATTCTCAAAATTCGTCTGCTTCTTTGGGTCTTCAAGCTTATGAAACTGAACGGTCAGATTTGTCCGATTTCCGTTCATTCCCCGTATATGCGCCCTGCATCCCTGATCCAGAACATCAATGATACACTGCTGAATCCGCTGATATTTCTGATAATCCAAGGTATTGATCTTTACTGTCTCACGAAAAATTTCTTCAAAATTCCCACCGATCGCCGGAACCGGATAGGCTATAATTGTAAAACTGCGTTCCTCACCCTTGATATAGCGATTGACAATCTGCCCTGCCTCATTGTCATACTGTACCTGAAGCTTCTGCTGTTCCTCAGAATAGGCAAGTGCCTCCCCGCAGGGTTTGGGCTCAAAGGGAGTGCTGCCGAAGATCTCCATACAGGCCGGACCGCCGTGAACCGCTGCCAGTTCCCGGTATTTTTCATAAGCAGTCTGCAGCGCTCTGAGCTTCCTTGTGACAAAATCTTTATCCAGAAAAAGGGCGGCATCATTTCTATGATCAAAGTCAAACTGGGGATTTGGAACCGCACCATAATAACCGATGCGTCCATGACGGCTCTTCTGTACCACATGAACTGCAGAACGGTAAATGGTTGCCCGGAGTCCCATATCTTCAAACTGGCGGATCGCCGCTCTTACCAAACGTTCAAATCCCAACGTGTAACGAATATTAACCGTCCTCTTCTTCTCAAGGGGCTTATGTCCATTGAGAAATCCGATCCGGTATCCTTCTGTGAAGGTACGCGCCATATCTTTGATTTCTTTTTCAGAAAGTGTATTCAGAAATGCTGCCGTTCTCTCCTCATTATCTGTCACATATTCTCCGAATCGATAAAGATACCGAAGATCGGATAAATCAGCATTCCTGATCAGGTCCACAGCAAAATTATCTTCCGGGTCCACCTGACTTTTCACATTTAATTCCATCAGATCATCTGCATAATCACTGACGTACCAATAGATGCTCTCTTTCAGATATTTTACTTCCGGATAAGGAGCATCTGCAAACATACGGTAAATCTCAAGAAACAACTCCAGAACAATCACCATATCCCAGATTCGCTGCTCACAGGCAAATACGATCATGCCCCGCAGTTCCGCATAAAGAAAGCTGAAAATCTGTCCATACTCCTGCCCAAACCGCTTGACTGCATAAGCAGGATTCCCGTAACAGTTACCATAATATTCCGGTAAAATCTCTGCGTACATCCTCCGGTTATAATCCTGCATCTGCTCCAGAGTCATGCATTCAAACTGCTTTGCTTCCACGGCACGGCGATATTCATCCATGAATACCAGATATTTCGCTTCGTGTAGAAAAAAACTTCTGAATGGTTCTGCCACTTCCTCTTCTTCCCGAATCTGGCAGACCCTTTCCATCGATAACGCATAGCGCTCTTTCAATAATTCGTCCATCTTTCACCTCACCACACCAATCTATCTCACTGCATTCAGGAAATTCCTGTCAGAAAAATACCCAACCAGAGAACTGCCAGAATGCCGCTTGCAAGCGAACCAACAATACTGTACCGATGATTTACTTTTTTTTCAGAGAAACTTTTAATTCCCAAATAAAAGCCATAAGCGGACAGTAAAAAAGAAAACAGCCCCATCGCCCCCAGATAATTACCGCCCCGTCCTTCAAATACAAAGGAAATAATGGATGCGACCACCAAAAAGCCAAGAGAAACAGCAGCCGCTATCGTTGCTTCCACGCCTCCTTTTGCATTTGCATCCGGTGCAAAGGAGTATTTATACTTTTTCATATCGTATCCTCCTGAATTTATCACAGATCAGGAACAACACATATCCCAGTGCCGAACCAATGGTATTCAACAGCAAATCATCCACATCAAAGCATCCCACCTTACATACCAGCTGAATCGTCTCAACGGTCAGACTTAAAGCAAAACCCAGAAACGTTACCAACCAGAATCGTTTCATATTCCGATGCATCACAGGCAAAATAAAACCTAACGGGAGAAAACCGATTACATTGCCCCCAAGATTCAGAAACGACGCCATCCATCCTACAGCCTGACGATGACGCCAGAATCTGCAGATTTCCCGAAACGGCACCAAATTATAACGATAATCCTGATTCTGAAATTCCCGCCTGCCATACCCTTCTGACAGAAACAACAGATAAATCAGTGCAAGTATATAAATCACAAACAAAAATCGCCCCAGAAGGCGAATTACCTTTTTCGTCTCTGCTTTCAAACCTTGTCCTTTCATATATACGTAGAACTGACTCTGAAAAATTGGGGAGCGCCGTGTTCATCAGCAACTGTCCTCAATGATTCAGAGTCAGTTTCACTGCGGGAAACGCTGTCAAACTGCTTCCCGCCTAAAACATAATCTCGCTTTTCCGTTTCAGGAGCCTTGCTCCACTCACGATTATCAGAATTCCGGCTGCCAGTCCGGTTACCAGTACGACAATCCCAAGTGCAATATTTCCGCCTCCGACTGTACTCATCGTCTTATAGGTCTTCTCACTCATATACACACGCTCCTTTTGATTACTTCACTCCGTACTGTTCATAATACGCATCAATGGACACTTTCATCGCATCATCTATAATAATCTGTCCTTTACATGGTTTATTATACAGTGCCTCAATAACTTCTGCCATACTTACAATCGCATGTGCCGGGAACCCGTACTTTTCCTGAATCTCTTCCAGTGCACTTTTTTCACCCTTGCCCCGCTCCATGCGGTTTAAGGACACCATCAGACCTTTAATTTCCACATCTCCCTGTGCCTGGATAATCGGAAATGTTTCTTCAATTGATTTGCCGGAAGTCGTCACATCCTCAATAATCACCACACGGTCTCCGTCTTTGATCTGGCTGCCCAGAAGAATTCCGGTATCTCCATGATCCTTTACCTCTTTCCGATTGGAACAATAGCGGATATCAACTCCATATAACTCACTGATTGCCATGGTTGTTGCCACGGAAAGCGGGATTCCCTTATATGCAGGTCCAAACAACACATCAAAATCCAGACCGTAATTATCATGGATTGCCTTCGCATAATACTCACCCAGCTTCCGAAGCTGTGTACCTGTCACATAAGCACCTGCATTCATAAAAAACGGAGACTTTCTTCCGCTCTTCAATGTAAAATCTCCGAATTTCAGCACCTGGCTGTCTACCATAAACTCTATAAACTCCTGCTTGTATGCTTCCATAATTCTTAATGCTCCTTTATTTTACTGGGTTTCCAAATATCTTTTACATTTTACCATAAATTTGTAAAACTTTCAATTTATTCTCCTGATAAGCTGTATATTTGTCATTTGTGCTCATCCGGTATGTACCAGAAAGAATCTACCGTACCGCTCCAATCAATTCACAGATATCCGCAACCTGATTTTTCTTCATATACGCTTCGATTCCCTCCACAACTTCCACTGTTGTATATGGATTAATAAAATTCGCAGTTCCAACGGAAACGGCAGTTGCCCCGGCAAGAATAAATTCCAGTGCATCTTCTGCTGTGGTAATTCCGCCCATACCGATAATCGGCACTTTTACAGCCTGCGCCACCTGATAAACCATACGCACCGCGATCGGCTTCACAGCCGGACCTGACATTCCTCCGGTTTTATTGGCAATCGCAAAAGTCCTCCGGTTGACATCAATCTTCATACCGGTCAATGTATTGATCAAGGATAAAACGTCTGCACCTCCGGCCTCAGCTGCTTTTGCCATAACCGTAATATCTGCCACATTTGGGGAAAGTTTCATAATCACCGGCTGTTTCGCATATTTTTTCACTGCTCTGGTAATCGCTTCCACTGCTTTCGGGTCTTGCCCAAACGCAATCCCCCCCTCTTTGACATTGGGACAGGAGATATTAATCTCCAGCATATCCACATCCTCATCAGCCAGACGTTCCACAACCTCGCAGTAATCCTCTGTTGTCTTGCCGCATACATTCACAATAATCTTCGCATCATACTGCTTTAAGAATGGAATATCCCTCTGGCAAAATACATTAATCCCGGGATTCTGTAAACCAATCGCATTCAGCATCCCTCCATGTACTTCAGCGATACGCGGAGTCGGATTTCCCGGCCACGGTACATTGGCAACACCTTTGGTTACCACCGCTCCGAGACGGCTCAAATCTATAAATTCACTGTATTCTGCTCCGGACCCAAAGGTTCCGGATGCTGTCATCACCGGGTTTTTCAATTCCACACCGGCAAGATTCACTTTTGTATTCATCAAAGTTCCACCTCCGAAGCCTTAAATACGGGACCATCCTTGCAGATACGCTTATTATGCACATGAGAATGTGCATCCACATCTTTCGACTGACACACACACGCCAGACAGGCACCTACTCCACATGCCATCTTTTCTTCCATAGAGATATAGCACTCCATCTTTTGTTCCTGGGCAAATGCCTTGATTGCCCGAAGCATCGGAGTCGGACCGCAGGCAAAGATGATATCTCCGGCAAGCGCCTGCCCGCGGACCGCATCCAGAACATTTCCCTTTATTCCTATACTTCCATCCTCTGTTGCAATAAAAAGAGCACCCGCCTGCTCCAATTCCTCTTTCAGGAAAAGATTCTTATCCCGGTATCCTACAATGATTTTCTTATCTGCGTCCAGCTGTTTTGCTGTCTCCAGCATCGGAGGAATTCCGATTCCTCCTCCCATCAGAAACACGGTCTTTCCTTCCGCCAAGGATAGCGGAAATCCATTTCCCAACGGTCCCAGCACGGAGATTTTGTCACCTGCTTTTTTCGCTGAAAACTCTTTTGTACCTTTGCCCGCAACCCGGTAGACGATTCTGAGACGCCCCCCGTCTTTATCAATCTCGCACAAGCTAATCGGTCTCGGCAAAAGTCTTGCCCCATCCTGACAATACAGGGAGATAAACTGCCCCGGTTTTGCATCAGCCGCAATTGTTTCCGTCTGAAGCCACATGCTGTAGATCCCTGCCGTCAGCTCTTCCTGAGAGAGGACGGTACACCATTCTTTTCTTTTCATTTTGCCGCCTCCAGTGCACCATTGATATCAGCAACCATATTCAGCACCGCCTGTCTGGACGCATCGGCAAAATGTTCCGCTCCAAAGGATGCATAAGCCTCCTGGCGATATGCTGCGATAATTCCCCTGGAAGAATTTACGATTGCACCAAGACCATCTTCATTAAAGAAATGAACCAGATCTTTTCCCTGACCGCCCTGCGCACCGTAACCCGGCACCAGAATAAAGGATTTCGGCATCACTTTACGCAGCACTTTTCCCTGCTCCGGATAGGTTGCTCCAACCACGGCACCCACATAACTGTATTCTTCTCCCATTAATTCTTCTGCCCAGGATGCAACCTTCTCGCCGACCAACTCATAAAGCGGGCGGCCATCCACAAGCTGATCCTGAAAATCACCGCTGGACGGATTGGACGTCTTCACCAGGATAAACAATCCTTTCTTTTCCTCTTTGCAGACTTTCATGAATGGCTTCACACTGTCCGCTCCCATATAAGGATTCAACGTTGCAAAGTCCTCGTGGAATCCGGAACATGTATTGCTGCCCACCTGAACTTTGCCCAGATGCCCTACCGCATATGCCTCTGATGTAGAACCAATATCGCCGCGCTTAATATCACCGATCACCACCAGTCCTTTTTCCTGACAGTAGCTTACCGTTTTCTCATATGCTTTCATTCCCTCGATCCCAAACTGTTCATACATGGCAATCTGCGGCTTCACCGCCGGAATCAGATCATAGGTTGCATCTATAATTGCCTTGTTGAACTGCCAGATTGCTTCTGCGGCACCCTCCAGAGTCTCACCAAAATCATCAAATGCTGCTTTTTGCACATGTTCCGGAACGTACGAAAGCATTGGGTCCAGTCCCACAACAATCGGAGCCTTCGTCTTTTTAATATTTGCTATCAGTTTGTTTATCATAATGGGTTTCTCCTTATCTAATTTGACTGTTTTTCTTTCTGACTTTATCTGTTTTGCAGATACCAATGCGGTCGTTTTTCACGCTCCAGCATTTTCCGGCAGTTCCTGATAAATTACCTCTCCGCCGCAGATCGTATATCTGACTTTACCATTCACTTTCTTCCCCGCAAAGGGTGTATTCTTACCCTTTGACACAAATGCTGCCGGATCAATCACATATTGGGCATCCGGATCAATAATTACAATATCTGCATCTTTTCCTTCCGCAAGAGAGCCTTTTGTTTCCTGATGAATCACCTTCGCGGGATTATAACTCATTTTCTCTGCCATCTGCATCGGTGTAATGATTCCCGTCTTTACGAGTTCCGTAATCGTCAATGCCACACTGGTCTCCAGACCGACGATTCCAAACGGTGCATGTTCCATATCCTGCGCTTTCTCTTCCCTGCTGTGGGGTGCATGGTCTGTACTGATGATCTCGAATACATCCTCCTTCAGCCCACGGCGCAGATATTCCAGATCTTCCTTTGTGCGAAGCGGCGGATTCATCTTATAGTTCGTATCACCTTGCACCATATCTTCACTTGTCAAAGTAAAATGATGCGGGCATACTTCTGCAGTTACCTGAACCCCGGCTTCCTTTGCCGCCTTCACCATCGTGTAACAATTTTTCGTGGAACAATGGCAAAGATGAAGCGGTACTCCAACTTCCTGTGCCAGCAAAATATCTCTGGCAACAATCACATCCTCCACGGAATTGCTGATTCCCGGAAGTCCCCATGCCCTGGATACCTCATCCGCATTCATACAGCCGCCCTGTACCAGATTCCGATCCTCACAATGTGCAAAAACCGGAAGATGATTCTCCTTCGCAAGCTGCATAGCCTCTTTGTAGACGTTTGCATCCATTACCGACTTGCCATCTTCAGTGATAGCGGGAATCCCTGCCTTTGCCATTCCTGCAATATCGGAAGGTTCTTCCCCTTTCATTCCCTTTGTAACGCAGCCGGACTGCAATACCTGAATCGGTGTAACATGTTTTGCTTTCACATGTACATAACGGACTCTGTCCGGGGAATCAATCGGCGGTTTTGTATTCGGCATGGCCACAATCGTGGTAAACCCGCCCTTTGCAGCAGCCGCTGCCCCGGACTCCACATCTTCCTTATACGTAAGCCCCGGATCTCTCAAATGTACATGTAGATCGATCAGGCCCGGCATCACATAGCATCCGGAAGCATCAATCTCACGATTCGGTTTTACTTTCAGATGATTACCCACCTTAACAATCTTACCCTCTTCTATATACAAGTCACATATTTCATCAAGCTTCGTGTCAGGGTCTATGACACGTCCTTTTTTGATCAGTAAATTCATATAGACTTCACTCCTTCTTTATCGTATAAGCGATTTCCAAAGAGTTTCTCAATCGCCTGTTTATCGTTATATTGAGTATACAAGAAATACGGATACATTTCAAGCACCGAATCATGTCTGGCTCAGATGAAAAACTTTTTCAGAAAATCCCTTTGTTTTTCTTGACTTTTCATACTATAGAGAATATAATAAGTTTAGCAAACGAATTGTGGATGTATATGAGTCACTAGTTATTAGAGATTATATTAGGTGTTCACGAATATAGTCTGTAATAGCTAGTGAATTTTTTTATGAAAAGTCGCTTGCTTCACTATTTATTTTTTTAATTGTTATGGAGGTAACACACATGAACGGAACAGTAAAATGGTTCAATGCAGAAAAAGGCTATGGTTTCATCACAGGAGAAGACGGTGCAGATGTATTTGTACATTTCTCAGCAATTCAGGGTGAAGGCTTCAAATCTCTTGAAGAGGGACAGGCTGTAACTTATGATTTGGTTGAAGGCAACCGTGGTATGCAGGCGGCTAACGTTGTAAAATGTTAATTATGCATTGAAAAAGTAAGGGACTGTTGCTTCGGCAACAGTCCCTTACTTTTTATTCCAGAGCGTATTTGAAAACTGCGTTCCGTGAGATGTGTGTCTCACGGAACGCAGTTTTCAAATACGCTCTAATTCCAAGTTACTCTACTCTGCCTCAGACGAAGAAAGTTCTGACAGATAACTGTCCAGTGCTGTTACATCCATCTCTGTTGTTGTCGTCACTACCGGCCTATTCGATTCTACGTTCTTATACACCGCAAAACCGAACCAAGCAAGAAGTGCGACAAGTACAACTGCTGATCCTCCGTACTCAATTCGACGGATCCACTTCTCACGGCGCATAATCTTTTGACGATTCGCTTTCTCCTTTTTATATTGATCAACTTTTTCCTGGCTCATCCTGATCTTCTCCTTTAAATGTACTTCAATCCTCTTTCCGGACTGTTCCCATTGTTATCCGGGTTATTGTAACAGTATACTACACTTTCAGAAATATTACAATACTACAATAATTCCTCCGTCATTTGCATACATAGAACTAACTCCGGCAGTATCCAGTATGAAAGCATCTTTGACCTTTAATCTTTCTTTAATCGCTTCCAATACAATCTGCGCACGTTCCGGGCAGTTGCAGTGAGAAACTGCAAGTATACGATGCTCCGAATCAACAACATTGGCAACAACACAGTCCACCATCTTTACCAATGCTTTATTGATCCCGCGTGCCTGATCCAGCTGACAGATCTCACCTTCCGGTGTAGATCCGCAGATAGGTTTGATTTTCAGTGCGGACGCAAACAATGCCTTAAAATTACTGAGCCTTCCATTTTTTCGCAGAGTATCCAGATTTTCAAGAACAAAGTACGTATTCTGACTGGAAATATATGCTTCCACAGCCTCTACAATCTTTTCAAAACTCATTCCCGCTTCTTCACATTCCATAATCTTTTTTACAATTAATGTCTGACCAACCGAGGCGGATCTGGAATTAAACACATAGATTTTTTTGTCTGGTTCCTCCTCCAGTGCCATAGAACGTCCAAGCATCGCACTGTTATAAGAGCCGCTGAGTTCTGCTGATAATGTTACCGCATAATAATGCTCCGCTTCTGAACGGAAAACATCCAGATATACCTCCGGAGACGGGCAGGAGGACTTTGGGCATTCCGGACATGCTGCTACTTTTTGAAGAAACATCTGCTGCCGAAAGGTATGATCATCTATAAAGGTCTCACCTCCGACTTCCAGGGTAAGCGGTGCGGAAACGATTCTCTCATCCGCTTTCATCTCCGGGGTCAATTCTCCACAGCTATCAACAACAATCTTAAAACTCATAACGAAAGGCCTCCATACTCAAATACTTTTATCTTCAATCACACGTTCTGTTCTTCAGAATTTCATGATGTAGTTTTTATAACCACGTGTCAAATATACTATATCATATTACCATAGTGTTTGCAAAGGATTTTTTCATATTCTTTCTATCCTTTCCTTGCCGTTTTCCCTTGCACAACGATCTGTTTGACGTTATACTAAGTGAAAGTGCGTCTGAAAAATTACGACCGCTTTACTATTAAGGAATTGTAGAAAAATAACTTTTGCAGATTGCGCAGAATATTTCTTCGAGGGTGTAGGTCAAAAAATGTAGTCGCAGCGGGCTACGGCGAGGCTTTTTGACCTGCACAATCGGAGAAACAGGCAAGTCAAGATGTATAAGTTATTTTCCTACAGTTCCTAAGTCTCAGAAAGGATTCTTCCATGCGTTATTTATTAAATAAGAAATTTCAAGAACTGACGGAAACATCCGTCTTGCAGCCGGAAGACGAGATTCTGGAATTTCTGGATTTTGAGGAAGCGGAGACATTCTGCCGGGGACTGAAACACCACAAAGTCCTTTGCCGCAATCTGAGAGAATCCATAAATTGCTGCAAAGTAGAAATGCTCTCCGATGCCATTATCGGAACTTTACTGGTTCCTGCAAAAGGAGCCTCATTTACTTCCGGAGTTTCGCTGATCTTTTACTTTGAGAAGCAGCATCTGGTTCTTATTGACGACCGAAAGCAATTAAACTCTGTGCAGCCACACCTGATCGACGAATTTCAGGAAACAGCAGACAACACTTACCGCTTTTTCTTTGATTTATTGGAATCATTGATTGACGGTGACACAATTTTTCTCCAAAATTATGAACAAAGACTGGCAACTATGGAAGAATCGTTGACTGATACGCTTCCCAAAGAACTAAAATTAAATGTCAGTACCGGAAGGCGGGAACTGCTGCTCTTCCAATCCTACTACCAACAGCTTCTGGATATGTTCGAAATTCTCTCTGAAAATATCAATCATTTTTTTCCGGAGGAATATCAGGTGCAATTTCAGCGGCTCATTTCCAGAGCGGACCGCCTGTATGATAACACACAGATGCTTCGCGAATACGCCTATCAGATCCGGGAGATGCATCAGGCACAGATTGATATCCGTCAAAATGACACCATACGGATCCTGACTGTGGTGACATCGCTCTTTTTCCCGCTCTCCCTTATCACTGGCTGGTATGGCATGAATTTTGTAAACATGCCCGAATTGCAGCAGCCCTTTGCTTATTTTATTTTAGCTGGTCTGTGTACTGCACTTGTGATTGGAGAAATCTGGTACTTTAAGAAGAAAGGATGGCTGTAAGATGATTGCCATTACGATAAAAAACCTGAAAAATTTTATGAATCAGTTACTGCTGTCGGACACCTTTGACCGTTTCCAGGTTTCGGAAGTTCAGATCACCACTTTTGCAACTTTTTCTATTGACGGAAAGCTTCATCATAATTTTTATGGACCAGAAGATTCCAAAGAACGTAAGGAGACCGGACAGACACAAATCCTCTGGGGCGATATCCGAAACTACTGTTTTTCGCTTATAAAAGGAAAACGTACACCGCTCTCCTTTAAGATTATTTTAATGCTTCCGAAAGATGAGACAGAAACGCTGCTTACAGAAAATAATACGGGCATCACTTCAGATGATATTTACGGACTGTATCTGAACTGTCAGTTTAACGGCGAAACACTGACCTTGACCACCGGAACCTCACTTCGGATTTTTACACTTGAAAAATCTCTGGAACACGCCTGGGATCAAAAACTCCAAACGCTTCTGAATCAGCAGGCAATTGATTATCTGCTGCCTTAGAGCGTGTTTAAAAACAAAAAACCGATGCCCCACAATCTTCTGATTTTGGTATGATACCTCTAAAGTAGACAGATTAAATATAAAAATCTGTTGCTTTGGAGGTATTTTTCATGCCAAGATCAACATACACACCCGAATTTAGAGCCAGGGTATCACAAGAATATATTGATGGAATAGGTTCTATTCAATTCCTTGCCAATAAGTATGGCATAGGTTATTCGACATTAGTAGGATGGATTAATGAATACAGGATTCATGGGATATCTGCATTCTGTCATAAAAAGAACAGAACTTATTCTAAAGAACTCAAAATAAAATGCGTAGAAGCAGTAATTAATGGCGAAGGTTCCGTTAATGACATCATTGCCCGGTACGGAATATCCAGCCGTTCTGTTTTAAGACAATGGATTAAGGTGTATAATGCCAATAGAGAACTTAAGGATTACGATCCAAAACAGGAGGTCTATATGGCAGAAGCACGGAGAAAAACAACTATAGAAGAACGAAAAGAAATCATTGATTATTGTATAAACCATAACCGTGATTATAAGAATACGGCAGCAAAATATGACGTTTCTTACAATCAGGTTTATTCCTGGGTAAAGAAATATGATGCTAATGGTGAAGACGGGTTAACCGATAAGCGGGGACATCACAAAACAGATGATGAAGTAGATGAATTGGAACGCTTAAGACGTGAGAACCTGCGGTTAAAACGTCAGCTGGAAGAAAAGGACATGGTAGTTGAACTGTTAAAAAAAGTGAAAGAATTCGAAAGGATGTGAGGCTTGGAAAAGTACGCCATGAATCAAAATATTTAACAATCAGGCATTTCCATACAGAGAAAAAATGGAGCATAGGGTGGATGTGCAGACACCTTGAGATATCAAGGGCTGCTTATTATAAATGGCTGCACAGGACAGTGCCGGATGCAGAGCACGAAAATATCAAACTCGCAGAACTGATCAAAGAGTTTGACGAACGTTTCCATCATATCCTGGGATATCGGAGAATGGCATCCTGGATCAATCATTTTAATCATACTGAATACAGTAAAAACAGAGTTCATAGAATCATGAAAAAGCTGGGGATACATTCGGTGATCCGTAAAAAGAAGAAAAAATATACATACTCAAAACCTGATGAAACGGCAGAAAATATACTTCAAAGGGATTTTTATGCATCTGCCCCCAATCAGAAATGGGCTACTGATGCGACAGAATTTAAAGTGCCTGGTGAACAAAAGAAGCTGTATTTAAGTGCTATTTTGGATTTGTATGACAGGTATCCCGTAGCTTATGTTGTTAGTGCAAGAAATGATAACAGGCTGGTATTTAAAACGTTTGACAGAGCGATTGCAGCTTTTCCCGATGCCAGACCGATGTTTCATTCAGACCGCGGATTCCAGTATACCAGCAAGATGTTTCAGAAGAAACTTGAAAAACAGGACATGGAGCAATCCATGTCCAGGGTTGGACACTGCATTGATAATGGACCAACAGAAGGGTTCTGGGGAATCATTAAAACGGAAATGTATCAGATGTATAAAATAACGGATGAGGCTTCATTGAGATATGCCATTAAAGATTACCTGCGTTTTTACAGTGAGGAACGACCACAGGACAGATATCACTGCAAAACACCCTTGGAGGTGCGTCAGGAAGCACTGGCTTCTGATATGCCAATAGAATATCCTATTCCGGAAAACAAACGAATAAACAAATATAAAGAGAAATGGTGTGCATAGAAAAATGCCTACACTCTAAATCGAAATGTAGGCATCATCTGCACTAAATTTTAGATATTTCACCTGTCTACTTGACAAGGGGCATATCATTTCTATGGGACATCGGTTTTTTATAAATGTATCTTAAAATCCTATTTTGTCAAAAGCATCATAATTTCATTACTGCGGCTGATGAATTTTGTCATCTGTTCCGGAGCCAGCTGCTTATTGCTGATACATGCCAGATCATACAACTGCTCACAGATCATGGCTGCATGCTCTGCATCTGATTTTTCAAAAAGATACTTCACAAGCGGATGATTTGCATTCAGAACCAGTGTTTCCGGTCCTCCGAACATGGACGGATCCATGCCTGCCATTCCATACATCTTCATCATATCCTGCATACGGCGTGTCTCTTCCGATACCGTAATCATGGAAGAAATACTCTCGTTTTTCAGATTCTCAACTTTAACTTCCAGATTTTCTTTATTTAAAGCTTTCTTAAACAACTCACTTAAGGTTTTTGTCTCCTCTGTCAGATCTACGGAGTCATCTTTCATATCTGCAGTCAGATCTGCGTCGATTCTCTGGAACTTCACCTCTTCTTTGATCCGCTCCACATGAGAAATGAATGCAGAATCAATATTGTGTTTCATGATTACTGCATCTTTCCCCTGCTCTTTGAACAGATTGATATACTGACTCTGCTGAACCTCATCTGTCACATAGAAAACAGCGGTCTTTTCCAGTTCCTTTTCTTCGGAACTCTCCGTATTTTCTTCTGCCGCAGTCTCTTCTATTATCTCTTCAACAACTGCCTCTTCTGCCGCGGTATCCTCCGGCTTCTTATTCGCTTCAAGACAATCTTCCAGCGTCAGATATTTTCCGTCAATATTCTTATAAAGGATATAATCCATCATCTTGCCGGAAAATTTCTCATCTTTAATACAACCAAATTTGATAAATGGACTGATATCATCCCAGTATTTTTCGTAATTCTCACGGTCTGTTTTGCACATGCCGCTCAGCTTATCCGCAACCTTCTTGGAGATATAATCTGCAATCTTCTTAACAAATCCATCATTCTGAAGTGCACTTCTGGAAACATTCAGCGGCAGATCCGGACAGTCAATCACACCTTTCAGAAGCATCAGATATTCCGGAATCACTTCTTTGATATTATCTGCGATAAATACCTGATTATTGTACAGCTTGATGGTTCCTTCGATAGAATCATACTCTGTATTGATGCGTGGGAAGTACAAAATTCCCTTCAGATTGAACGGATAATCCATATTCAGATGAATCCAGAACAAAGGCTCTCTGTAGTCATTAAATACCTTACGATAAAAACTCTTGTATTCTTCCTCGGTACAATCGTTGGGATGCTTTGTCCAAAGCGGATGAATATCACTGATTGATACCGGACGTTTGTTAATCTTTACTTTCTCCTTTGCCGGAGCGATTTCTACAATCTCTTTTTCTCCGTTTTCATTTTCTTTCTCTTCTGTCTTGGCATCCTCGTGAATATGCTCTACTACCACATCATCCTCTTTTAAGTCTGCCTCATCAATCGTCTCATATTCCTGAGGTGCATTCTCCTTGGACAGGAAGATTTCTACCGGCATGAAGGAACAATATTTCTCCAGAACCTCACGCATCCGGTATTCATTGGCAAATTCCAGGCTGTCCTCATTGAGGAACAGGGTAATTTCCGTACCAGGTGTTACTTTATTGCCATCTTTCATGTCATACTCTGTACTTCCGTCACATTCCCAGTGAACCGGAGCCGCACCTTCCTGGTAAGAAAGCGTATCAATGTGCACGTCCTCTGCAACCATAAAAGCGGAATAAAATCCCAGACCAAAATGTCCGATAATCTGATCTTTATCTGTCTTATCTTTATACTTTTCAAGGAACTGGGTTGCACCGGAAAATGCAATCTGTGTAATATATTCTTCCACTTCATCGGCTGTCATACCGATACCATTGTCAATAAACTTCAGAGTTTTAGCTTCCGGATTGACAATCACTTCGATTTTGGCTTTATATCCTTCCGGGAACTGATAATCACCTACAACCTCCAGTTTTTTCAGTTTTGTAATGGCATCACATCCATTGGAAACCAATTCACGAACGAAAATATCATGATCGGAATACATCCACTTCTTAATAATGGGGAAAATATTATCACTGTTAATTGAAAGACTGCCATGTTTTGCTGCCATGGTTTTCACACTCCTTTTATTTTTTTGTCATATGACATTTTTGACAAATCTTTTTTTATTTTCATATGAGACTTGTCTGCCACATGTATCCTAAATGATATATTAGTACGGACCCGACCAAATGTCAATAGAAAATTAGCACTCATTAGAAGTGAGTGCTAATTATTTTATAAACAAAATATTAAATTCTTATAAAATCGGTAAATTTACAACATTTTTACCCTTCTACAATCAAATACTGACCATTCGGCAATGCAAATACTTCTGAAGCCTCTTCTAGTTCCTCATTACTCATCCCATCTACATCCATACCACTCTCTTCCATATATTCCCGAACTTCCGAAAGGGAATCTACTACAACCGCCATACAATCTTCCAGAAAAGCCTCTGCCTCATCATAATTCTCCGCCACCGGCTCATCAAAAAGCCGTCCCTGATCTTTTAAAAATGTGTAGATACACTCCTCACTGTACTCATTCATTCCACGCTACCTCCCTTTCTCAATACATCCTCTAATGTATCTTCCACTCTGCCTGTTAAGAACAGAGTATTCTGATTCCCTCCTGCGCATCTTCCCTGCTCATGAAGCTGGTGGATCAGCCCACAGGTTTCCGACCGCAGTCTCTGAGTCCCATGCTGAAGCAAGGTTCCATCCAGATCACTGGCAATCAGCTTAATCCTGTTCATGGTTCAATTTCTCCAGCAAATCCAGAATCTGGAGGGGATGATCAATAATTGCCATGGCACGATTCTCTTCCAGCTCTTTTCTCGGTCGAAATCCCCAGGTGACGCCTACTGTATACATCCCTGCCGCCAGACCGGTTTTCATATCCGTATTGGTATCTCCCAAATACAGGATTTCTTCTGTTTTCATCCCAAACCGCTCCGCCATTGCCAATGCTCCTGCAGGATCCGGCTTTTTCGGTATCTGATCCGTCTGACCCTGTATCCAGTCAAAACAAGATCTGCCGAATAAAGTCTCAACTACATGTACAGCCGCACCATGAGGCTTATTGGAAAATACGGCAATTTTCATCCCAAGCTCCTTAAGCTTCCCCAGTGTTTCCTCAATTTCCGGATATGGCTTTACACAATACAAAGGATTTTCTCCAAAAAACGCTCTGGTTATCGGAATTCCCTCTTCCATATGTACGCCTTTTGTATCCCCGGCAGCCGCCAATGCACGCTTCAGTGCCATATCAATCCCATCCCCGGCATAAAAATTAAATTCCTCAACCGGCCGCGGAGCAATACCAAAATACTTCAGTGTATGATTCACTCCATGTGCAATGGACTCCACTGTATCCGCAAGCGTTCCATCCAGATCAAAGATACATGCCCTTATCATCTGTCTCACCTTCCTGTCTGCTCTAGTTACTGACTCATAAGATCATTATACCATCTTCAGAAAAAGGATTCAACGCTTTCATAATCTTTCAAAAACGATTGCCGATGTATATTTTATAAACTATACTATATGTTAAGAATGATTACGATGATAGACATTACACACAAGGAGTAATTATATGGACACTAAAATACTTTTTACAGATCTTGACGGCACTTTGCTAAACAGAAAAAAAGAAATCACAGCGGAAAATGCCGCCGCTATCGACCGGGCTCTGACTGCCGGTCATAAAGTAGTGATCAATACCGGAAGACCACTGTGCGGCTGCATGGCGCAAATCAGGGAACTGGGCTTAGAACGGGAAGGCTGTTATGCCATAACCTACAACGGAGGGCTTATTTACGACTGCTATACAAAGAAAACTCTTTATAAAAAGGGAATTCCCCTTGCATACGTCCGTCATATTTTTTCAGAAACACAACGAAGGGGAATCTACTGTCAGACTTATTCGGACGAATCTTTATTGACACTTTGCGATACAGAAGAACTGCAATATTACACTTCACGTACCCATACTCCTTATCAGATAGATCCGGATCTGCTTTCCCATCTCACAGAAGCCCCTGTGAAGCTTCTGGCAATTGATTTGAAGCTGGGGCGTGAAGTTCTGGATCTTTACCGTCAGGAAATGGCAGACTGGGCCGAGGGAAAGGTTTCCATCTTTTATTCCAGTCAATTTTATCTGGAACATGTGGCATACGGCATTTCGAAGGGTGCCGCCATTCAGATTCTCTGCGACCATCTGAACATTCCGCTTTCCAATACAATTGCCGCCGGAGATGAAGAAAATGATATTGATATGATCCGTAAAGCCAAAATCGGTGTTGCCATGTCCAATGCAATTCCTGTTGTCAAAGAATGTGCGGATTATATCACCGTCCATGATTGTGACCACAGCGGAATTGCAGAGGTTATTAAACATTTTATGGACTGCTGAAGCGTGTCTGGACATTACTTTCTGCAATCTACAGACACGTTCCAGAAAACTTTTTCCAAAAAAACAGGCAAATTTACACATTTTACTTTCTTTTTTCCAAAAACGGTGTATACTATCTACGTATGGTGGTTCATGGAAGGTGTATTTATCCATCTGAAACAACCATCAAAGACCTTTTCAACCGGAAGGAGATACGATTATGTCAAAAAAATTTGGAAAAGCTATCGTCGGGCTGGCTTGTATCGGGGCTGCGGCTGGTGCGGTAATTGCTTATCTCAAAACAGTAAATAAGTGCAGTGAATCCCTTGACGATGATTTTGATGATTTCTCAGACGAATTTGAGACAGGCGCACGCAATTATACCACGATTCCGAAGGATGTGGCTGCAAAAGCGGAAGAATTAAAAGAAAATGCTGAGACTTTAGTGGATGATGCAAAAGATACTGTCAGGGAAGTCGCAGAAGAAGTAAAAGATGCCGCACGATCCTAACAGAAAAGAGAATGCCGTTTGTCAATATCCGGCATTCTCTTTTTAAATTTAAGGAACTGTTCAGAAATATCCTGGGAGAGCTGTACTAGCTCCAGGCACGGTTCAGTGCATTCATAGCCGTTTCGATTACGGATTCCTCCAGGGTTGCATACCCCAGAAGGATTCCTTCTGTTTCCCGTTTTCTTTCTCCATTTACATAGTACTGATGAAGCGGATAGACTTTAATCCCAACTGCCTTTGTGCGCTCTACAGCCTCCTCTTCCGTCATTCCATTCAAAAGCTGCAACAGCAGATGAACCCCTGCATGTTCGCCGGATACGCAGCAAACAGAACGTAATGGTTTCAGCAATTTTAGTATCAGATCACGTTTTCCTTTATACAGTGCCCGCATTCGGTTTAAATGGCGTTCAAAATAGCCCTCTCTCAAAAAAAGCTCTATAATTTTCTGATCCACACGGGAAACTGTTACTGAAAAATTCTTTCCCCGTTCTTCATATGCTGCAAGCAATGTTTGGGGGAGTACCATATAACTGATTCGGATCGCCGGAGCAATCGCTTTCGAAAATGTTCCAATATAGATCACAGTGTCATTTTGATCATAGCCTTGAAGTGCGGGAATCGGTTTTCCTTTGTATCGGAACTCCGAATCATAATCATCTTCAATAATATATCTTCCAGAACTGGCTTTCGCCCATGCCAGAAGCTGCAGTCTTCGCTTCATAGGCATAACCATCCCCAT
>OCJY01000003.1_pt1 | contig 116125 bp, 90 predicted proteins | sample 1502791 | NCBI WGS metagenome assembly OCJY01 (sample SAMN01915221, study PRJEB22387) | human gut metagenome | isolation source: stool | host: Homo sapiens | place: USA | reverse complement strand
ATCCGGTGGATGCCACCGGCTAAGTGCTTCCAGGGGGCCTGGAGGGCGTGCAGCCCCTTCTGCCACGGGGTCCGGGCCCCGCCGGCGGGCTCCACCATCAGTGCCGTAACGCCGCTGAGGTTGGCGCCCAGCACATCGGTCAGCAGCTTATCCCCCAGCATGGCCGTGTGGGCGGGATCTGTCCCGGCCTGAGCCATGGCCCGGCGGAAGCCCGCCGGCTGCGGCTTTTTGGCGTGGCCCACATAGGTGATGCCCAGGTCGCGGCAAAACGTCTCCACCCGCTGGGGGCGGCGGTTGTTGGACAGGATCATCACCCGGATGCCCGCAGACCGAAGCCCGTCGATCCATTGCCGCACCGCCGCATCCGGCCGGGGCGTGCTTTTGGGAGCCAGGGTAAAGTCCAGATCGCTGAGCAGCAGGCAAATGCCCTTGCTTTGCAGCAGCTCCGGCGTGATCTGCCGGTAGCTCTCGTATACCCCGTCCGGTACCAGAGAAATGCGCATACACCAGTTCCCTTTCTCATAGGTTTGGCTATAGTGTAGCATTTTTTTCGTCGGAACGCAAGGGGGGATATCCATGCCGCTGTATCTTGCCGCCACGCCGGACCGGCTGGCTCAGGCCCGGGCCGTGACACCGCGTCTGGCCCATGTGGCCTACCGTCTGGGCTCCGGGTCGGAGCTTTTGGCCGCCCCGCTTCCGCCTGCTCTGCGGGGCGGACTCATGGTGGTGTCGGACTGGGACTGCCCGCCGCTGGACGACCCGGACCGCCTGGCCCGGCAGCTTGCCCGGGTATGCCTGCGGCGGGGCTACGCCGGGGCGGCGGCGGACTTTGATCCGCCCGCCCGGCCGGATCGGGCCGCCCTGCTCCAGGCGCTGCTGCCTCTGCTGGCCTCCTGCGGCCGTGCCCTGTACGTTCCGGAGCACTACGCCGCCTGCCACGGAGCCTCCGTGCTGCTGTGTACGGCCCTGTCCGGCGGCACCCTGGAGGGACGGCTGAATCAGGCGGCGGCCCGGTACGGGGCGGAGCATCTGGCTTTGGACCTTCAGCGGCTGGCTATGGACTTTCCCGTGCCCTGCCCCAGCGGTCAGGGCACGGCCCTGACCCGGTCCCAGCTGGCCGCCCTGGCGGCAGGCCGCTCCACCTTCTATTCCGACGCCCTGTGCGCCCGTTACTTCACCCTGACCCGGGAGGGCCGGACCCACTTCATCCTGTTTGACGACGCACAGACCCTCCGCCGGAAGCTGGCTCTGGCCCGGTCCCAGGGCATCCGGGACGCCCTGGTCATGCTGCCGGAGGTAGAGGACATTCTGGTCCCGCTGTTCGCCGGAGAAGCGTAAAGCTCCCGCCATTTACGGTCCCGACCATAGAAAGAAAGCGTGCTGAACGCAAACGTTCAGCACGCTTGAAACTGTCAAAAAAGCAGGATTGCCTCCGCCTTCGGAAAGGAAGATAGTTACGAAAGAAACCCATCAGGGGTGTCTTTCGTTTTTAATCACCGCATTTTCAGAACTTTTATGAAAGTTTTGAAAATGCGTGCTCAGCTTGTCAAAAATCCTTTTTGACAAACTGAAGCGTGCTGAACGCAGACGTTCAGCACGCTTGTTGAGACGATCAATAATATCTCTTGTTTCTGTTCTTGCGGGCAGCCTCGGACTTCTTGCGGCGCTTGACGCTGGGGCTCTCATAGCACTCTCTTCTCCGCACTTCGGCCAGGACGCCTGCCTTGGCGCAGCTTCTCTTGAAACGCTTCAGAGCGCTGTCCAGGGACTCGCCTTCCTTGACGTGGACTTCGGACATCTATTTTCCCTCCCTCCGATGTATCCGGCTTCATCCAGGATACTCTTTAAGAGCCATTGGACATGACTTTAACAATAGCATTATACTGTGTACCCTCTGCCTTGTCAAGCCATTTTCCAACATTTTTTATGAAAACGAAAATTATTTCGCGGGCTTGACGATGAGGTTCATCAGCTTGTCCTTCACCAGGATGGTCTTGACCACGGTCATGCCCTCGGTGGCCTTTTTCACCTTGTCCAGCTCCATGGCGGCGGCCATCACGGTGTCCTGGCCGCTGCCGGCGGGAACAGTGACGGCGCCCTTGAGCTTGCCGTTGACCTGGATGGCCATGTCCACATGGGTGTCCACGGTCTTGGCCTCATCGTAGGTGGGCCAGGGCATCTGCATGGCCATTTTGCCGGTCTTGGCGGCATAGCCGGTAAGCTCCCACATCTCCTCTACCATGTGGGGCGCGAAGGGGGACAGCAGCAGCAGCAGCTGCTCCAGGTCGCCCCGGGTCAGACCGTTGGTATAGAACTCGTTGACCATGGCCATCAGGGCTGCAATGGCGGTGTTCATCTTCAGGTCGTCGATGTCGGCGGTAACCTTCTTGATGGTCTTGTGGATCAGGGCCTCGTTCTTCTGGGAGAGCTCGTCGCTGTCCTGGGCCAGGTCCATCAGATTCCAGCAGCGGTCCAGGAACCGCTTGGAGCCCTTCACGGCCTCGTTGGACCAGGTGACGGCCTTCTCAAAGTCGCCGATGAACATAATGTGCAGGCGCATGGTATCCGCGCCGTACTGGGCCACGATATCGTTGGGATTCACCACATTGCCCCGGGACTTGGACATTTTCTCGCCGCCCTCGCCCAGGATCATGCCGTGGCTGGTGCGCTTGGCATAGGGCTCCTTGGTGGGTACCACACCGATGTCATACAGGAACTTGTGCCAGAACCGGGAATACAGCAGGTGCAGGGTGGTGTGCTCCATGCCGCCGTTGTACCAATCCACAGGGCTCCAGTATTCCAGAGCCTCCTTGCTGGCCAGAGCCTTGTCGTTGTGGGGGTCCATATACCGCAGGAAGTACCAGCTGGAGCCGGCCCACTGGGGCATGGTATCCGTTTCCCGCTTGGCAGGGCCGCCGCAGCAGGGGCAGGTTGTGTTGACCCAGTCGGTCATCTTGCTCAGGGGGCTTTCGCCGTCGTCGGTGGGCTCATAGCTGTCCACCTGGGGCAGCACCAGCGGCAGCTGCTCCTCCGGCAGGGGCACCCAGCCGCACTTGGGGCAGTTCACCAGGGGGATGGGCTCGCCCCAGTACCGCTGGCGGGAGAACACCCAGTCGCGGAGCTTGTAGTTGACCTTCTCCTGGCCGAAGCCCTGCTCCACCACGTACTTCTTCATGGCGGGGATGGCTTCCTTCACAGTCATGCCGTTGAGGAAGCCGGAGTTCACCATGACGGCGCTGTCATCCTTGGCCACGAAGGCCTCCTTGGTAACGTCGCCGCCCTTGACCACCTCGATGATGGGCAGGCCGAACTTCTTGGCAAACTCCCAGTCGCGCTGGTCGTGGCCGGGCACGCCCATGACGATGCCGGTGCCGTAGCCCATGAGGACGTAATCGGACACGAACAGGGGCAGCGGCTTGTGGGTCACGGGGTTCATGGCCTCGATGCCCTCCAGCCGCACGCCGGTCTTTTCCTTGTTCAGCTCGCCCCGCTCAAAGTCGGACTTGTGGGCGGCTTCCTCCTGATAGGCAGCCACGGCGTCCCAGTTCTTGATCTTGGGCTGCCAGCTCTTCAGCAGGGGATGCTCCGGGGAGATGACCATATAGGTGGTGCCGAACAGGGTATCGGCCCGGGTGGTGTACACGGTGACCCGGTCACCGATATTGGTATCGAAGGTAATCTCCGCGCCGGTGGACCGGCCGATCCAGTTGCGCTGCTGGATCTTCACCCGCTCGATATAGTCCACATCCTCCAGGTCGTCCAGCAGACGCTGGGCATAGGCGGTAATCTTCAGCATCCACTGGCTCTTTTCCTTGCGGATGACCTCGCTGCCGCAGCGCTCGCACACGCCGTTGACCACTTCCTCATTGGCCAGCACGCACTTGCAGCTGGTGCACCAGTTCACGGGCATGGTGGTCTTGTAGGCCAGGCCCTTCTTGAACATCTGCAAAAAGATCCACTGGGTCCACTTATAGTAGTTGGGGTCCGTGGTGTCCACCACCCGGTCCCAGTCAAAGCCGTAGCCCAGCATTTTCAGCTGGCTGGTGAAGTTGGCGATATTCTGCCGGGTGACAATGGCAGGATGGATGTGGTTCTTGATGGCGTAGTTCTCCGTGGGCAGGCCGAAGGCATCGAAGCCGATGGGGAACAGGACGTTATAGCCCTCCATGCGCTTTTTGCGGGTGACGATGTCCATGGCGGTAAAGGGCCGGGGATGGCCCACATGCAGGCCCTGGCCGGAGGGATAGGGGAACTCGATGAGCCCATAAAACTTGGGGCGCTTGTCCCCGGTAACGGCGGCATAGGGCTTGGTCTCCTCCCACCGCTTCTGCCACTTTTTCTCAATGGCGGCAAAATCGTACTTCATGCTGTTTTCTCCTTCTTATGATGAATTATCAATGACAAATAAAAAAGTCCCCGACCGTCTGTGCGGTCAGGGACGTGAAAACGTGATACCACCCTGCTTCGGCCGCGGATCGCTCCGCAGTCCTCATAGGCTCCTCCAATAAGGAGCGCCGCCTGTAACGGGGCGCAGCCGTCCCGCCCTGTTCAGGCGGGAAACTCCGGGGCCAGTACAACGGAACGTCTCCGCCGGCTTGCACCATCCGCCGGCTCTCTGCAGGGGGACCTGTCCCGTCTTTTTCCCTTCACGGTCTTTTGCAAAAATCAAGTACATTGTAACCGCTGCTTCCCGGTTTGTCAACCCCCGCTTTTCCGGGATAATCTGCCTCCCGGCGGCTAAAGATGTTGACGCGGCGGCCCGTTGCGCTTATAATAGGTAAAAATCACCCTGGCGGTTTTCCCCGTTTCCCGCCGCGGAAGGAGCGTTATATGAAACAGATCATTCTTACCGGTGACCGGCCCACCGGCCGTCTGCATGTGGGCCACTATGTGGGCTCCCTGAAGGAGCGCGTGGCCCTTCAGAACTCCGGCAAATTCGACGAGATCTACATCATGATCGCCGATGCCCAGGCCCTGACCGACAACGCCGAGCATCCGGAGAAGGTCCGCCAGAACATCATGAACGTGGCCCTGGACTATCTGGCCTGCGGCCTGGACCCGGAAAAGTCCACCATCTTCATCCAGTCCATGGTACCGGAGCTGACGGAGCTGACCTTCTATTATATGAACCTGGTCACCGTGTCCCGGGTCCAGCGCAACCCCACCGTGAAGGCGGAGATCCAGATGCGAAACTTTGAGGCCAGCATCCCCGTGGGCTTCTTCTGCTACCCCATCAGCCAGGCGGCGGACATTACCGCCTTCCGGGCCACAGCCGTCCCCGTGGGCGAGGATCAGCTGCCTATGCTGGAGCAGTGCAAGGAGATCGTCCACAAGTTCAACGCCGTCTACGGCGACACTCTGGTGGATCCCCAGATCATTCTGCCCAAGAATCAGGCGTGCCTGCGCCTGCCGGGCATTGACGGCAAGGCCAAGATGAGCAAGTCCCTGGGCAACTGCATCTACCTGTCCGACAGTCCCGAGGACATTCGCACCAAGGTCATGTCCATGTTCACCGACCCCACCCACCTGCGCCGGGAGGACCCCGGCCACACCGAGGGCAACCCGGTTTTCATCTATCTGGACGCCTTCTGCCGCCCGGAATACTTCCCGGAATTCCTACCGGAATACAGCGGTCTGGATGAGCTGAAGGCCCACTATCAGCGGGGCGGCCTGGGCGATGTGAAGGTGAAGAAGTTCCTGAACAACGTTCTCCAGGCAGAGCTGGCTCCCATCCGCCAGCGCCGGGAGGATTGGGAAAAGCGCCTGCCCGACGTGTATGAGATTCTCCGCACCGGCAGCGAAACGGCCCGCAATACCGCCGCCTCCACCCTTCGCGATGTGCGTCACGCCATGCGCATTGACTACTTTGAGGACAACAACCTCCTGCGTCAGGACTGAATCGGCATAAAAAATCCTGTCCCCCCAAGGGACAGGATTTTTTTGCTTTGATTTATGCGTCGATGCCGCGGCTGGTAAGATACTTCTTCACCATCAGCGCAACCTTGAAGGTGATGGCATCGTCGAACTCCCGCAGGTCCAGCCCCGTTAGCTTCTTGATCTTCTCCAGCCGGTACACCAGGGTGTTCCGGTGGACAAACAGCTTCCGGGCAGTCTCGGACACGTTCAGGTTGTTCTCGAAGAACTTGTAGATGGTGAACAGCGTCTCCTGATCCAGAGCGTCGATGGGGTTCTTTTTGAAAACCTCCTGCAGGAACATCTCGCACAGGGTGGTGGGCAGCTGATAGATCAGGCGGCCGATACCCAGGTTCTCATAGTTGATGACATAGCGCTCGGTGTCGAACACCTTGCCCACCTCAATGGCGATCTGGGCCTCCTTATACGCCTTGGCCAGATCCCGCAGATGCAGTGCCAGGGTGCCGATGCCCACAAACACCACGCTCTCGCCGTCTACCCGCAGGGCCTCCTCAATGGAAGCGGCCACCTTTTCCAGGTCCTTGCCGCAGGAGTTCTCGGGCATCTGGTGGATCAGGGCCACGTCGTCATCGCCCACGCTGAGGACAAAGTCGTTCTGCCGGTCCGGGAACATATTCTGCACCACGTCCACGGGAATGGCCTCGGACCGATCGTCCACCGGGCGGATGACAAAGACGCCGCGGGGCACCTCTGCCGCCACATGCAGCTCCTTGGCACGCATGTAGATGTCACTGATGAGGATGTTATCCGAGATGATGTTCTTGATAAAGGAGCCCTTGTCGTGCTTTTCCTCGTAGTAGACCTTGGCGGCGTTCAGCGCCACGCAGGCCATGGAGCATACGGTGCGTCCCACGCTGTCGTCTCCGCTGGTGAAAACCGCATAATCAAAGTGGGATCCCCAGCCGGGCATGGCCTTGAAGGTCTTGCCCTCCATGGTCACGCAGTTGCCTTCCGCCGCCGCGATGGGCTCCACATATTTGGTCCACTTTTTACCGATACCGGTGAGCTCGCTGCACGCGATCACCGTGCCCTCGGAGTCGATGACGCCGATGGTGCGGTCTGTGGTCTCCTTGAATTGCAGCACAACGTTTTGAAAAATTCTTCCAGACATTCTTGTTCCTCCCGCCGATAATTTGGGCTGTGGGTATTTTGTGCAAACTGTCAGGCCGTTACCCCTATTATATCGTCAGAATCACGGATTTGCAAGTATTTTTTTATCTTTTCTACAAATTTCTTTAGGCTTTTTTTGCAGTTATGTCGATAAACACACCTAATGACAGTCAACAAGGGCGTTTTTTTCCTCCGGAGTCAGCACACGGAAGGCCCCGGGAGCCAGCTCCGGGTCCAGCCGCAGCGGCCCCATGGACAGCCGCTTCAGGTACGTCACCGGCTTTCCCCGGGCCGCCAGCATCCGCTTGACCTGGTGAAACTTTCCCTCCCGCAGGGTCACCAGGGCTTCTCCCGGCGACAGGATCTCCAGTCCGGCGGGCAGGCAGCACAGTCCGTCGCCCAAGGTCATCCCAGCGGCGAAAGCCGCTGTGTCAGCGGGTTCCAGCGTGCCCTCCACCCGGGCATAGTACACCTTGTCCACATGGGACTTGGGCGAGAGCAGCCGATGGGCCAGGGCCCCGTCATTGGTCAGCAGCAGCAGGCCCTCCGTGTCCTTGTCCAGACGTCCCACCGGGGACAGGCCCCTTTTCCGAAGCTCAGGCGGCAGCAGGTCCAGCACCGTGCTCTGCCGGCTGTCCTCGGTGGCAGACAGTACCCCGGCGGGCTTATGGAGCATGACATAGGTGAAGCGCTCCGTCTCCACCGGCTGACCGTCCACGGAGATGGCGGCGGCGTCCGGGTCCAGCTTTTCCTCTGCCGTCCGGGCGGTCACACCGTCTATCCGCACCCGTCCCTGACGCACCAGGTCCTTTACCTCCCGCCGGGACCATCGACCGGTCCCGGCCAGCACCTTATCCAGACGCTCCATATCCGCACCTCCCGCGATTTCTTCTGTAAGAATAGCATAGTTCCGGGCAAAATGGAATAAGAAATGTACGAGGTGATGGTATGGTGGTATTTATGAGACGGCGGCAGCTGGCCATGGCCGCTGCCGGGGTCCTGGCCGCGCTGGCCCTGCTGCTCATCGTTCCCGGCTGCCAGCGGGGCGGCGAGACGGAGCCGGTAAAGGCCGCCGATAACGCTGCTCGGGTGGCGTATCTGGAGGGGCTGGGGTGGCAGGTGACGCCGGAGCCCCTGGAGACACTGAGCCTCCTGCTGCCGGAGGACCTGTCCGGCCATACGGAGTACACAGCGCTGCAAAAGGATCTGGGGCTGCCCTTTGACCAGTGCGGCGGCAAGACCGTCACCCGGTATACCTATACGGTGCTGAACTATCCCGATATCCCCCAGGGGGTCCAGGCCAACCTGTTCGTCTGCGGCGACCAGGTCATAGCCGGGGACATCACATCCCTGGGGCAGGACGGCTTTCGCCGAAGTCTGCAATTCCCTGAGCAATAGGAAAGGGCCTCCCGGCGGGAGGCTCTTTCCTATTATTTCCGCTTGCCTTCTCCGGTGGCCAGCAGCATAACGACGCATCCCGCAGCAGCACAGGCTACTTCAAACAGCAGCATGCCGCTGACCCCGGCCCGGTCCAGGATCAGTCCGCAGCACAGGGACCCAAAGGCCGACCCAACGCCGGAGGATGCCACGCTGATCAGTGCCTGTCCCTTCACCTGATTGCCCCGATCAATGTGCTCCACCACATAGTACACGGTGGCCGGAGTGAAGATCCCATACTCAAAAAATTGCAGCACCGATGCCAGATAGATGGCGGTCATAGACTCCGCCAGCCAGAAAACTACGATCTTCGCCAGAAACGCACCTGCGCACAGACGCAGCAGCCATGCCAGAGACAGCCTCTGCCGCATCCGGCTGAACAGTCCCATAGCCGGCAGCTCCAGAAACGCCGCCAATGCCAAAGCCGCACCCATGGCTCCGGACCCGGCCCCGGCCTTCTCCACGATGTGGATCATATAAGTACATGAGGAGCTGTGGCACGCCATCAGCAGTGCGCATGCCGCAAGCAGCAGCACAAACCGGGGATATTTCCGCAGCAGCTGGAGGTTGGTAAGAACCTGAGGCCTCTCCCCTTCCACTCTGGGAGCCGGCGCTGACCGGAATCGCCACACCGCCAGGGCCAGTATCGCAAACAGCCCCGCAAACACCGGAACCACCAGCGTCGGAGCGTACCGCTCCGTCAGCTGACCCAGGAGCAGCACCAGCGCCGCATAGCATGCCGAGCCGATGCCCCGTCCCAACCCGAAGTTCAGGTCTGCCCCGGCCATCTGCCACTCCATAGCCATGGAGCTGAAAAATGGCTGCGTTGCCGTCAGGCATACGCCGATGAGCACATACAGCACCGCCGTCAGCAGGCGGTTGGCTCCCCAGGCCCACATCACTCCCGCCGCGGTCGCCGCCAGACACACCAGCGCCAACCCCAGGCGCCGGCTGGTGAAACGTCCGTCCCGGTCGGCCAGTGCCGCCAGCCCCGGCTGCACCACGATAGGAAGCGTCAGCGCCAGAAACGATACCACGCCGATCTGGCTGTTGGAAAAGCCCCGGTACAGCAGCAGTACCGTCAAAAAAGCCCATATGGTGGCGTATCCGCCCCAGAACAGGCCCTGTATCAGGGCATAGTGTGCGTTCATCCGCCGCAGCTGCTTCTCCGGCATGGTGCATCCCTCATTTCCTGTTGATTCTACAGGATTTTACCATATTCCCGGCCTCTGTCAAGTCCCACGGCGCCGAGGAAAACCTCCCGCGTTTACTGCGCACGGCGCCGGGTGCCTGCACCGCGGCTTTTGAAGGGGAAAACGGAGTCTCTCATCTCCGGAGGTTTTTTGGCTTGCAACCCGGTCAGGTTTGTGATATAATAAACGATATCATAGGATGGATACGTGTTATCCAATTGAGAGGAGCATTTTTCGATGCGCGTTATCGACTTGGAAAATATCAATTATGCCATGCGCAACGAGACGCAGTTTGTTCTGCGCTGTGAGGAGGTATTTCACGACAAGATCAGCGCCGCAGCCGCCGCCATTCTGTCCAACCGCCAGGAAAAGCCTGTGGTTGCCCTGACGGGCCCCTCCGGCTCCGGCAAGACCACCACCGCCATGCGGCTTCAGGAGTACCTGCAGAATCTGGGTGCCAAGGTATGTCTGCTGAGCATGGACAACTTCTTCCTGCCGCTGGACAAGCGCCCGCCCGAGGCCACAGACTGGGAGTCCCCCTACTGCGTGGATGTGGACACCCTGCTGATCTGCATCTCCCAGCTGCTGGACGGCATGGAGGCCGACATTCCCTGGTACGACTTCAAAAATGGCACCACCGGCGGCTATAAAAAAATGCAGGGTGACAAGGACTGCATCGTCATTGCCGAGGGCATCCACATGCTCAACCCCCTGATTTTCGACAAGCTCCGGGGCATCGCCAACGGCGTGTATGTAGCGCCCCGGACCCGTATCATCACCAATGACGACAAGATTGTCCGGCCCGAGCAGCTGCGGGTGGCCCGCCGCCTGATCCGGGACTACAACACCCGGGGCCATTCCCTGCAGGACACCGTGGAGCGGGCCGAGAGCGTGGACCGCGGCGAGGTGAACTACATCATGCCCTACAAGAGCAACGCCGCCATCCACATTGACACCTTCCACGATTACGAGCCCTGCATTCTGGCCAAGTACCTTAACGAAATTCCCCAGTTCCGCCAGGAGCTGACGCCGGAATATCTGGAAAGGCACGGCCTGACGGATCTGATGAAGGTGGTGGGCGGAGTTCCGCCGCTACACACGACCTACGTCCCCCGCAATTCCATTGTCCGTGAATTTGTAGGCGGCAGCTGCTACCAATATTGACCAAAAGCGCACAATTATCCCCCGAAAGGAGTAGGATCCATATGAAAATCATCACCATCAGCCGCGAGTTCGGCTCCGGCGGCCGTGAGCTGGGCAAGCGTCTGGCCGAGGAGCTGGGCATCCATTGCTACGACCACGAGATCATCGAGCTGATTGCCAAGGAGCATGGCTTCGACGAGCGGTATGTGGCCAACATCTCCGAAAAGTGCATCGAGGCCGCCTATCCCATGACCATCGGCCATCGGTTCGCTATGCCGCCGGTGCAGATCATGGACCAGGGCTTCCAGGTGGCCGCCGCCCAACAGCAGATCATTGAGAATTTCGCCAAACAGGGCGACTGCGTCATCGTGGGACGCTGCGCCGACGTGATCCTGAAGGACTATCATCCCCTGAACCTGTTCGTCTATGCCGACGCCGAATCCAAGATCCAGCGCTGTATTGACCGGGCCCCGGAGGGGGAGCACCTGTCCCGCAATGACATTGCCCGCCGCATGAAGCAGGTGGACAAAAACCGCGCCCAGTACCGCCAGATGTTCGCCGACAACAAGTGGGGCGCCAAGGAGACATACCATCTGTGCGTCAACACCTCCGGTCACGAGATCAAGGATCTGATCCCCGGCCTGGCCGCCTTCGTCCGCTGCTGGTTCGGCGAAAAGTAAATTGTTTCGGATAAAAATCCCTCCGGTGTAAGCCGGAGGGATTTTTCCCGTTTATTCCACCATTTCCAGAATGCGTCCATAGATCCGCCGGGACAGCGGCAGAGCCTCGTCCAGCAGGATCTGTCCCCGGGTGCGATACTGGGCGGCAAAGGCCACGTCCCGGATGCTGCCCAGGTTGATGAGGACGTTGAGCCATGCCCCCTGGATGGCGCACCCCAGGTGCAGGGCCGCGCAGCCCAGGTCGCTGGCCGCATTGGCGTTGGACCGGTCCACCAGCCCCTCCGTCAGGCGCAGCGCCTCCAGCGACAGCTCCATCATCTCAAAGGGGGTCCTGGTGCAGCCCTGCAAGGCCTGCTGCATGGCCTGCGACCGGGCGGCCTTCTCCTCGTCGGTGCCCTTGGGCATAGCGAACACGGCAGACACGGCGTTGAAGGCCTCCGTATCCCGCTGCATCACGTCCAGGAACCGGTGCTCCAGGTCCCGGGCCTTTTCCAGGGTCTCCCGGGCCAGGCCGTCGAATTCGGCGTACTTCTTCTTGCCCACGGTCAAAGACCCCACCATGGCGGTCAGGGCTGCGCCCAGGGCCCCGGCCAGTGCCGCGGCAGACCCGCCGCCGGGAGCCGGTGCGTCGGAGCCCAGCAGGTCCGCAAAGCCCCGTACCGTCAGTTCAGAAAGCTGCATGACGTCCTCCTTATTCCATGCCCACCAGGTGATACTCCATCACCTGCTTATGGCAGTCAAAATTCTCCAGCTTCAGGTAGTATTCCGCGCAGTCCACCAGGGCCTTGGCCGGGGTCAGGCCCACCAGCTCCGTGCCGATAATGCGCACGCCCCACCGGTCCGCCAGGGCCCGGATCATCTCATAGGCGTAATACAGCGGCGTCCCCTCATAGTTCACCATATTCATGGACACCTGGGCCACGTTCCGGTCCTCCAGCAGCAGGCCGATGGCCTTGCAGTATTTGAACCCGCCAGAGGAGCCGCGGATGGCCTTGGCGATGGACTTTGCGATCTCCACGTTGTCCGTGTCCAGGTTCACGTTGAAGGCCACCAGCGGCATCCGTGCGCCGATGGCGATGATCCCGGCAGTGGGGTGGACCTTCCTTTCGCCGAAATCCGGGGCCCACTCCGGCTGCCGGAGCTTCTCGGGCATTCCCTCGAACTGTCCCTTGCGGATCTTGGCCAGGTTCACCCGATCCGGAGACGTGGCGGAGTCCTCATACAGGAAGCTGGGGATCCGCAGCTCGTCCCAGATACGCCCCGCCACCTGCTTGGACAGCTCCACGCACTCCTGCACAGTCATGTCCATGGTGGGCACAAAGGGGATCACGTCCGTGGCCCCCATCCGGGGATGGGCGCCCTGATGCTTCGTCAGGTCGATGACCTCCATGGCCCGCTTGGCCAGCCGGAAGGCTGCCTCGCCGATGCCCTCCGGGGACCCCACCAGTGTGAACACGCACCGGTTATGGGTGCCGTCGGACTGCACGTCCAGCACCGTACACCCGGGAACGGCCTTGGCCGTATCCACCAGGGCGTTGAAGGCCGCCTCATCCCGCTCCCGGCTGACGCTGAAATTGGGGATGCACTCCACAAGCTTCATCATATTATTTTTCCTCCCTGTCCTCTGTGCTCTGATTCGTTATTTCAGCTCTCCGCAGACGGCCTCCGCCGCCTGGGACAGCGCGTGCTCCTTTACCAGCTCCTCCGCCCGGACCATCAGCGGGTGCATGACCACGTCCTCCTCGATGGGGGGGATCACGGTCCGGATGCGGTCGTACACGGCCCGGGTGGCGGGCGACAGCTTGTCCTCATCCCGCAGCCACAGGGCCTGTGCCCCGGCGAACAGCTCAATGGCCAGCACCTTCTGGCTGTTGTCCAGGATCATCAGCGCCTTCCGGGCGGCGGTGGTGCCCATGCTGACGTGATCCTCCTGGTTGGCCGATGACGGGATGGAGTCCACCGATGCCGGATGGGCGTATACCTTGCTCTCCGACACCATGGAGGCCGCCGCGTACTGGGCGATCATGAAGCCGGAGTGTACGCCGCCGTGCTTCGTCAGGAAGGCCGGCAGCCCCTCGGACAGGGCCGGATTCACCAGCCGCTCCAGCCGCCGCTCGGATACATTGGCAAATTCTGCCACCGCGATGCCCAGGAAATCCATGGCCAGCGCCATGGGCTGCCCGTGGAAATTGCCGCCGGAGATGACCTCGTCCTCCTCCGGAAAGATCAGGGGATTGTCGGTAACGGCGTTGATCTCCCGGCTTACCGCGTCCCACACATAGCCGATGGCGTCCCGGCTGGCCCCGTGGATCTGGGGGGTGCAGCGAATGGCGTAGGCATCCTGGACCTTGTCCGGATTCAGGGCGAAGGACAGCCGGCTGCCCTCCAGCAGGCGGCGCAGGTTCTCCGCCGCGGTGATCTGCCCCGGCTGCCCCCGCAGGGCGTGTACCTTGGGGTCAAAGGCCTTCTGGATGCCGTGCAGGGCCTGGCAGGTCATGGCGGCGGCGATGTCCGCCGTTTTGGCCAGGTCCCGGGCGTCATACACCGCCTGGCAGGCGATGGCCGTCATGATCTGGGTGCCGTTGATAAGGGCCAAACCCTCCTTGGCGGCCAGCTGGATGGTCTCGATGCCGGCGGCAGCCATAGCCTCCCGGCCCGGCAGCACCCGGCCCTGATACTCTGCCTCTCCCTCGCCCAGCATCACCAGCACCATGTGGGCCAGGGGGGCCAGGTCGCCGCTGGCGCCCAGGGAGCCCTTCTCCGGGATAACGGGATGGACGCCCCGGTTCAGCATAGCCAGCAGCGTCTCCATGGTGGACAGACGAATGCCGGAATTGCCCCGGGACAGGGCGTTCAGCCGCAGCAGCATCGCCGCCCGCACCACCCGGGCGGGCAGCGGCCGGCCCATGCCGCAGGCGTGGGAAATGATAAGGTTTCGCTGCAGCTCAGCGGTCTCCTCCTCCGGCACGAACACCGTGGAGAATTTGCCGAACCCCGTGGTCAGGCCGTATACCACGGCCTTTTCCGCCAGCTTCCGGTCCACATAGGCCCGGGCGGCGTTGATGCGCTCCACCGCCTCCGGGGCGATGGCCACCGTCTCCCCTTCCCGGGAGACGGCGATGACCTGTTCAATGGTCAGGTCGTGTCCGTTGATATAAATCATGGTGTTTCCTCCTGTTGTTCCGTTACCCCACAAGCCGTCCCTTTTTCATCACCGTGTGCACCAGGTTGCTGCCGAAGCGATAGCATACATAATCCAGATCCGGCGCGTCCCACAGCAGCAGGTCCGCCTGCTTGCCGGGCTCCAGGGAGCCGATGCGGTCCGCCCGCCCGATGGCGGCGGCGCCATTCAGCGTCACCGCCGTCAGCACCTCCTCCGGGGTCATGCGATATTTCAGGCACGCAATGTTCATAGCCAGCTGCAAGCTGCTGCCGGGGCAGGAGCCGGGATTGAAATCCGTGGCCACCGCCACCGGGACTCCCGCATTCACCATGTCCCGAACCGGGGCATAGTCCGCCCCCAGATAGAAGCTGGTGGCCGGCAAGCAGCAGGCCACGGTGCCCCCCCGGGCCAGACTCCGGATGCCCTCCGGCGGGCAGACGATCAGATGCTCCGCACTGACCGCGCCCATTTCTCCCGCCAGCTGCGAGCCGCCGATGGCGTCGATCTCGTCGGCGTGGACCTTAGGCCGCAGCCCGTGGCGCAGTCCGGCCTCCAGAATGGTCCGGGACTCCTCCGCCGTAAACACACCCGTCTCGCAGAACACATCGCAGAACTCCGCCAGCCCCTCCCGGGCCGCCCGGGGGATCATCTCCTGGCACAGCAGGCGGATGTATGCCTCCCGCCGTCCCCGGTATTCCTCCGGCAGGGCGTGGGCCCCCATAAATGTAGCCGCCAGCTCCACCGGCTGCGTTTCCTTCAGCCGCCGGATGACCCGCAGCTGCTTCATCTCCTGCTCCGGGTCCAGGCCGTATCCGCTTTTCGCCTCGCAGGTGGTAACACCCATCCGCAGCATCTCCGCCAGAGCCTCCGCCGCCCTCTGCGCCAGCTGCTCCTCCGTAGCCGCCCGGGTGGCCCGAACGGTGGAGAGAATGCCGCCGCCCTGGGCCAGAATATCCAGATACGGCACGCCGCGGAGCTTCTGCCCCAGCTCATTCTGCCGCCACCCGCCGAAGATCAGGTGTGTATGGGCGTCCACCAGTCCCGGGGTCACCAGCCGTCCTCCGGCGTCGATGACCCGGTCGCCCTCCGCCGGAGCAGGGTTCCCCTGCCCCACGGCGGCAACGGTCTCGCCGCATAGCTCCACCCAGGCGTTCCGCAGCAGCGTCACGTCTCCCTGCTGCGTGCCCCGCCGGGCGGAATGGCCCCGGGGCGTGGCCAGCAGGCCGATGTTCGTAATGTAGGTACCCATGGTCCCTCCTTACCGGGCCCCGTGGAGCACGGCGGCAATGATGCCGTCGTCCTCCGGCGCGGCATAGGGCAGGGTGATATGATCCTGCCCCGCATACAGGCGGTTATACTCCATGGCCGTGGTGACGGCGTTATCGTTCCGGGCCCAGCTGCGCCGGGCCACACCCACCATGGTGTCCCAGGGCATACTCATACGCAGGATGGTGTCCACCCGCTCCGAGCCGTCCAGCACCATGCCGAACCCGCCGTTGATGGACTTGCCGATGCCCACGCCGCCGCCGTTGTGCAGGGCGATCAGGCTCATGCCCCGGGCGGCGTTGCCGGCATAGCACTGGGTGGCCATGTCCGCCATGATGTTGGAGCCGTCCTTGATGTTGGAGGTCTCCCGGAAGGGGGAGTCCGTTCCGCCGGTGTCGTGGTGGTCCCGGCCCAGCATCACGGGGCCGATCTCGCCGTTTCGCACCATCTCGTTGAATTTCAGGGCGATGTTCATGCGTCCCATGGCGTCCTGATACAGGATGCGGCACTGGGTGCCCACCACCATGCGGTTGCGCTTGGCGTCCCGGACCCACACATAGTTGTCATAGTCCTGATACCGCCGGTTGTTTTCCAGGATATACGCCGCGGCGGCGGCGTCGGTCTTGTCCAGATCCTCGGGCTTTCCCGACAGGCAGCACCACCGGAAGGGCCCGTAGCCGAAGTCGAACAGGCACGGCCCCAGAATGTCCTCCACATAGGAGGGGAACACGAACCCGTCCAGGTCGTTTTCGCCGTTGCGGCACACGTCCCGCACCCCGGCGTCAAACACGGCCTTCAGGAAGCTGTTGCCGTAGTCGAAGAAATACGTCCCCCGGTCGTGGAATTTGCAGATCATCTCATAATGCCGCCGCAGCGACTGATCCACCAGCTGCCGGAATCTCTCCGGATCCCGGTCCAGCAGCTCCGTCCGCTGGGCAAAGGTCAGCCCCTGGGGGCAGTATCCGCCGTCATAGGGCACATGGCAGGAGGTCTGGTCGCTGAGCAGGTCCACATGCACGTTGTTGTCATACAGGTATTCCAGCAGGTCCACCACATTTCCGTGATAGGCGATGGCGCAGGGGGTCTTGTCCGCCAGATGCTGCCGGGCCATAGCCAGCGCCTGCTCCAGGCTGTCGGTGCGCTGGCTGACCCATCCCTGGGTATAGCGGGTCTCGATGCGGGAGTCATCCACCTCTGCGATGATGGACACGGCCCCGGCGATCTCCGCCGCCTTGCCCTGGGCCCCGCTCATGCCGCCCAGGCCCGCCGACACGAACAGCCGCCCCGCCAGGTTCCCGTCGGCGGGAATCCCCAGCTTCAGCCGTCCGGCGTTGAGCAGGGTGTTGAAGGTCCCGTGGACGATGCCCTGGGGCCCGATGTACATCCAGCCGCCTGCCGTCATCTGGCCGTAGTTGGCCACGCCCAGGGCGGCGGCGCGGTTGAAGTTCTTCTGGTCGTCAAAGGCGCCCACCATCAGGCCGTTGGTGATGATGCACCGGGGCGCCAGCTTGTGGCTGTGGAACAGGCCCAGCGGGTGGCCGGACATAACCACCAGCGTCTGCTCATCGGTCATGACCTCCAGATACTTCTTGATGAGCCGGTACTGCATCCAGTTCTGGCACACCTGCCCCGTCTCGCCGTAGGTCACCAGCTCATAGGGATACAGGGCCACGTCGAAGTCCAGGTTGTTGTCCATCATCACCTGGAAAGCCTTGGCCTCTATACAGTTGCCCCGATACTGGTCAATGGGCTTGCCGTGAAGCGCGCCCTCCGGCCGGAAGCGATATCCGTAGATCCGGCCATGATCCTCCAGCTCCCGGGCAAACTCCCTTGCCATCTGCAAATGATGGTCCGGGTGGATGTACCGCAGGGCGTTGCGGATGGCCAACGCCTTGTCTGCCTGGGACAGATGGGCCTCCCGCCTGGGGGCCCGCCGGATCCCCTCCCGGAAGGTGGGATATGGGGGCAGGTCGTAATCCAATTTCACCGTCATTGCGTTGTCAACATCATAAAATGCCATAAGCTGCCTCCTGTCTTTGTTGAATATTTCCTGATTATCTATTATATTCAATTGCGGCGAATCTGTCAATTCAGCAAAAAGAAGTGATAATTTCATGTTTCATTTGGTGCTTTTCAATAATTTCTCTCCAAAAACCCATCCCAATGTACCGGGACAGCCAAATCCTGAACCCCCAGCGCCCCAGGCTTTACTGCACTGCCTGAATACACACACTTTCGCGGATAAAATTTTTCGTAATCATTTGTTACCGTCTTGTAACGGAATGTACCTTGATTCCCCGGCGGCAGTTCTCTACAATATCAGACAGAATCGTTTATAGGGGGATCGCATCCATGAAAAAAAAGACCATCGCCGCTCTGGCGGCAGGCGGAGCTCTGCTGCTGGCAGCCGCCGTCATCGGCCTTCTGAGCCTTGCAAAGGGCTATTTTATCCTCACACCGCCCACTCACATCCAGCTCAACGGCCCGTCCGAGGAACGTATCGCCGCCTTCGCTGCCTACACGGACCCCGGCGCCCAGCTGCTGCGGGGCAGCAACCGCACCGATACCGCCGTCACCGTGGAGGGCCGGGTGAACACCGAGGTCCCCGGGGACTATACCCTGACGTATCAGGCAGAGTACCGGGGGCAGCGCTACACGGCCCGCCGTCTGATCCATGTGGAGGACCGGGAGGCCCCGGAGCTGACGCTGGCCGGGGATACGGAGGTCACCGTCTCCCGCTTTGACCTGTTCCAGGACCCGGGAGCCGCCGCCCGGGACCGCTGCGACGGTGATCTCACCGCCTCTATCCGGGTAACGGACCAGGAAAGCGGCGACATCCACGTTCTCACCTACACCGTCACCGACAAGGCCGGAAATACCGCCACTGCCACCCGTCGGGTGACGGTCCGGGACGTGGTAGCCCCGGTCATCACGCTGTCCGGTCAGCGGGAACTGTTCGTTCCCCTGGGCGGTACATTCAAGGATCCCGGAGCCACGGCCCAGGATGACGCCGACGGCGACCTGACCGCAGCCATCCGCCGGGCCGGCACTGTGGACACCTCCGTTCCCGGGGTCTATACCCTGACCTACACCGTGTCCGACAAGGCGGGCAACACCGCCTCTGCCACCCGCCAGGTGTCCGTATATGAAAATACTGCCACCGGCTCCAGTCCCGTCTACCTGACCTTCGATGACGGCCCCAGCGACCGGGTGACGCCCCGGGTGCTGGACACTCTGAAGGCCTATAACGTCCGCGCCACCTTCTTCATCGTCAACTACGGCGAGTCCGGTAAGGCTCTGATCCGCCGGATGATCGACGAAGGGCATACCGTGGCCATTCACGGCTACTCCCACGACTATGCATCCATTTACAAAAGTGACGAGGCCTTTATGCAGAACGTCTACCGGCTCCGGGACCGGCTTCGGACAGACTTCGGGTATGAGGCCACCATCATCCGCTTCCCCGGAGGCAGCTCCAACACCGTCAGCCGCCAGTACAGCGTGGGCATCATGAGCCGTCTGGCCCAGCGGGTCCAGAACGAGGGCTTCACCTATTTTGACTGGAATGTATCCAGCGGCGACGCTGCCGGCACCCCCGCCTCCTCGGGCCGGATCTACAGCGCCGTCACCTCTGCCCTGCGCCACGGCCGGAGCAACGTGGTGCTGATGCATGATGCCGGAACCAAGTCCACCACCGCCGACGCCCTGCCGGATATCATCCAGTATTGTCTGGCCAACGGCTACAGCATCCAGGCCATTACCCCCGCCACCAAGCCCGTCCACCACGGCATCGCCAACTGACGCGGCCCCTTTTCCCGCTGCTATAAACGCACCCCGTGCGGCAGACCGCTCTCCTGGCGGTCCGCCCTGCGGGGTGCTTTGGCTTACCGGGCGGGCAAAAAATAAATCCTGCGGTCCCCCCTTTTCTTTTAAGGAAATATACGCTATAATACCATTTCAGAACGATTTACACCGGGAGGGAAAAACATGTCCTCACAGCTGCTGGAGATATTGAACAGCGTGAAAACCATGTCCATTGTGGGCATGTGCAAAAACGCAGGAAAGACCACTATGCTTAACTGGATGCTGCATCACGACCGACTTCAGGGAACCCTGGGCCTGACGTCCATCGGGCGGGACGGCGAGTCCACCGACGTGGTGACGGGTACAGAAAAGCCCGGCATTTTCGTCCGGGAGGGAACCCTGATCGCCACGGCCCGGGACATGCTGCGGCTGGGCGATGTGACTGCGGAGATCCTGGAGACCACCGGCATTCCCACGCCTCTGGGTGAGGTGGTGATCCTTCGGGCCCGCAGCGCCGGAAACGTCCAGCTGGCAGGGCCGTCCATCACCAGCCAGCTGCGGGAGGTATCCCGGATGTTCTTTGATTTGGGAGCGGATAAGTCCATCATCGACGGGGCCCTGGGCCGGAAGTCTCTGGGCGCCCGGGCGGTTGCCGAGGGCGTGGTGCTGTGCACCGGCGCGTCGTATCACATGAGCATGGAAAGGGTGGTGGCGGATACCGCCAATATCTACCGCATCATGAATCTGCCCAAGGCGGAGACCCTGCCGCCGGAGGCGGAGGACGGCCTGGAGAAATGTCTGAAGGAGCACGGCGAGGCCCTGGCCCCCGGAGCGCTGACGGACTCCATGGTGGTGCCCCTGCTGCGCAGCGGCGTGCTGCGGGGCGGACGGCTGGTGGTGAAAGACCCCAGCCGGGTGCTGCTGACGCCGGATACCCTGGACAAGCTGCAGACCCGGCAGGTGCGGCTGGAAACTGCCGAGGCAGCCCGGACCCTGTGCGTGACCATCAACCCTGTGTCCGCCTACGGGTGGAAGTTCGATAAAGACGAGTTCATGGCCCGGATGCGGGAGGTCGTGGACGTTCCGGTAATCAATGTAAAGGAGGAGCTGGCATGATCGAGATCCGTTTCGAGGAAAGAGAAAAAATCGGCCTGCAGTATATTCTGGAGAGTCTCCATGGGTGCAGCCCCTTTGGCCAGGAGCGCATTCGCCGCCTGCGGTACTATACCCCCGACCAACGGCAGGAGCTGGAGCTGGAGCTGTACAATGTGGAGCGGGCCGCCGCCCATGCGGAGGAGCTGAAGGACCTGTACGACCAGATCTGTGTGGTGCTGTGCCAGATGAAGGACATCCGCGGCTCCCTGCGCCGGTGCCGGGAGCTGGAGGTGCCGGACCATGTGGAGCTGTTTGAGCTCAAGGGCTATCTCCAGCGGCTGGAGACCCTGCGGCCCATGTTTGAGCGGCTGCGGGATGCGGCGGGACTTACGGACCTGGAATTTCATGATCCCGCTCCGGCTCTGGCCATTCTGGACCCGGAAAACACCCGCAGCCGGGGCTTTTACATCCCCGATGCCGCCACGCCGAAGCTGCGGGAGATCCGCGCCGCCAAGAAGCAGGTGGAGGAGCAGCTGTACCGGGCCCAGACTGACGCGGAGAAGGACGATCTGCGGCAGAAGCGGGTGCGCATCTGCGCCGAGGAGGACAGCGAGGAGATGAAGGTCCGCCGGGCCATGGGCGCGGCCCTGGCTCCTCTGGCCGACGATCTGATGGCCGACGCCGACACCGCCGGGCGGCTGGATTTTCTCATTCAGAAGGCGCTGTTTGCCCACCGGTACGGTGGGGTACGGCCGGAAATCACCGACACCGCTCTGGAGCTGACGGATATGATCAACCCGGAGCTGTGCGACCTTTTACGGGAGCAGGGTCGTTCCTTTGTGCCGGTGTCCATCTCTCTGGATCGGGGCGCAGCGGTGATCACCGGCGCCAACATGGGCGGCAAGTCCGTGGCCATGAAAACCGTGGCCCTGAACGTGCTGCTTTTGCAGGCGGGATTCCTGGTATGCGCCAAGCAGGCCCGGATGCCTCTGTTCTGGAGCGTGAAAATGCTGTTTGACGATTTGCAGTCCATCCAGTCGGGCCTGTCCGGCTTCGGCAGCGAGATCGTCCAGTTCCAGAAGGCCCTGGCAGAGGTAGAGCAGGGGTACTCCCTGTTCCTGCTGGACGAATTTGCCCGGGGTACCAACCCCGATGAGGGCGCCATCATCGTCCAGGCCGTCACCCGGTACTTAAACGACGTCAATGCCATCTCCCTGCTGACCACTCACTATGACAAGGTGGCCGAGCACGCCCGCATCCACTACCAGATCATCGGCCTGCGGGATGTGGATCCGGAGCAGATCCGCCGGGAGCTGGCCGCTACCAACGAGGACGGCGTGGCCGTCATCGCCCGGCACATGAACTATGGTCTGTACCGGGTGGAGGGCAGGTCCGACTGCCCCCGGGACGCGCTGAATATCTGCCGGATGCTGTCGCTGAAGCCGGAAATTCTGGAAAAGATCGAGCAGAGCTATTGATTTTATTGCAGGGGGAAATGTCCGTGCAGCGTGGGCATTTCCCCCTGTGTGCTATATCGTCCCCAACATGATATCCAAAGGAAACAGGGTGCGAAAAATTTGTCAGATGTACAAAAAAGTTATTGTGATTTCTGTCACAAATTCTATTGACAAATTCCTCCGCATCGCGATATAATGGGTGCAACAGAAGTTCATACTACAATCAATAGAGGCGCGGGCGACAGGGTACTGCTTCGCAGGGGACAGACATCCGTTACAAACGGAGCAGAAAGGGGCCGACCGCCGAAAGGACAATGTCGGTCTGTGACCTTGCCCTTGGGGACGCTTGCGTAAGCTGCGTTACTGTCATGTTATTGTGTTTGTAACATGGAGCGCTATTGGTCAATGACCTTGACCGATAGCGCTCTTTTTATGCCCGAAAGAACGCCGGAAGAAGGAAGGCCCGTTTGCAGCACGGCTTCTGTTGAAGGCGATCCCAAAATTCTGAAGGAGGAAAATACTTATGGAAAAGATGACTTCTCTGCTGCGTCTGCGTATGAGTGCCAAGGATGCTCATTACGGCGGAAACCTGGTGGACGGCGCACACATGGTGCACCTGTTCGGCGATGTGGCCACCGAGCTGCTGATCAAGTGCGACGGCGATGAGGGCCTGTTCTGTGCCTATGACAACGTGGAGTTCCTGGCTCCCGTGTACGCCGGCGACTACATCGAAGCCTATGGCGAGATCGAGAAGATCGGCAACACCTCCCGCACCATGAAGTTCGAGGCCCGCAAGGTCATCGTGTCCCGTCCCGACATCAGCGCTTCTGCCGCCGACGTTCTGGAAGAGCCCATCGTTGTCTGCCGCGCCCACGGCACCTGCGTGACTCCTAAGGATTGCCAGCGCAAAAAGATCGAGAAGTAAGGGAGCGATAGAAATGGAAAAGCTGATCATTACCGCTGCTATCTGCGGCGCTGAGGTCACCAAGGAGCAGAATCCCGCCGTTCCCTACACCGTGGAGGAAATGGTCCGCGAGGCCAAGTCCGCCTACGAGGCCGGCGCCGCCATTCTGCACATCCACGTCCGCGAGGACGACGGCACCCCCACCCAGGACCGTGAGCGCTTCCGCGTGGTCATGGACGCCATCCGCAAGGAGCTGCCCGACGTTATCATGATCCCCTCCACCGGCGGCGCCACCGGTATGTCCCCCGAGGAGCGTCTGCAGCCCACCGAGCTGTTCCCCGAGATGGCCACGCTGGACTGCGGCACCTGCAACTTCGGCGACGAGGTATTCGACAACACCATGCCCACCATGCGTGCCTTCGGCAAGCGCATGCTGGAGAACAACATCAAGCCCGAGTACGAGTGCTTCGAGCTGGGTCACATCGATACCATCCTTGGCATGGCCAAGAAGGGTGAGGTGCCCGCCCATCCCATGCAGTTCAACTTCGTGCTGGGCGTCCACGGCTGCACCCCCGCTACCGTGGAGAACCTGGCGTTCTTCGCCAGCAAGATTCCCGCAGGCTCCACCTGGACCGTGTCCGGCGTGGGCCGCGCCGCGTGGACCATGGCTGCCGCTGCCATCGCCATGGGCGGCAACGTCCGCGTTGGCTTCGAGGACAACATCTATCTGGGCAAGGGCCAGAAGGCCGCGTCCAACGGCGAGCTGGTGGCCAAGGTGGTCCGCATCGCCAAGGAGCTGGGCCGCGAGATCGCTACGCCCGCCGAGGCTCGTGAGATCCTGAGCCTCAAGCCCCTGCAGTAAGCGTAAACACAATTTTGATATTTTTTAGGAGGATATTTAACAATGGCTGAACTGAAAGGCAACAAGTACGGTACCCACCGCGTTATCGAGCCCAAGGGCGTTCTGACCCAGGCTGCTTGGAAGGTCGACAACGACATGTCCAAGGTCTATTCCAACGAGATCGTCTGCGACGTCACCTCTCTGAACATCGACTCCGCTTCCTTCACCCAGATCTCCGACGCCTGCGGCGGCGACGAGAAGAAGATCGGCGAAATGATCCTGGGCATCGTCGCTGAGCGCGGCAAGCAGCAGAATCCTGTCACCGGTTCCGGCGGTATGTTCAAGGGCGTCGTCGCTCACATCGGCGAGGACCTGAAGAAGAAGCCCGGCTTCGACCTGAAGGAAGGCGACAAGATCGTCTCCCTGGTCTCCCTGTCCATGACCCCCCTGAAGATCGAGAAGATCCTGTCTATCCACAAGGATATCGACCGCGTTGACATCGTGGGTAAGGCCATCCTGTTCGAGTCCGCCCTGTATGCCAAGATGCCCGAGGATATGTCCGAGCCTCTGGCCCTGGCCGCCCTGGACGTGGCCGGCGCTCCCGCTCAGGCCCGCAAGCTGCCCAAGGAGGGCGACAGCGTTCTGATCCTGGGTGCCAACGGCAAGTCCGGCGTTCTGTGCGGCTGGGAAGCTATGAAGAAGGTCGGCCCCAACGGCAAGGTCGTGGGCGTCGTCCGCAACCCCAAGCAGGTTCCCGGTCTGCTGGAGCTGGGCGTTTACACCGATGTGATCGTGGCCGACTGCACCAAGCCCGTTGAGGTTATGGAGGCTGCTCTGGCTGCCAACGACGGCAAGGAGTACGATCTGTCCATCTGCTGCGTGAACATTGAGTCCTGCGAGATGTCCGCCATCCTGCCCGTCCACGATGACGGTCTGGTGTACTTCTTCTCCATGGCTACCTCCTTCACCAAGGCTGCCCTGGGCGCCGAGGGTATCGGCAAGGACGTCACCATGATCATCGGCAATGGCTACACCAAGAACCATGCCCAGATCACCCTGGACGTGCTGCGCGAGAACCCCAAGCTGCGCAAGCTGTTCGACGAGAAGTACTGCTAAACGAAGTTACGCGAGTGCAGGGCGGCCGGGTCTCTGGCCTCCCTGCCTTCGCCCTATCCATCTTTTTGGAATCCATTCTTATTAAGGAGACTTAAATATGAAGACTCGCAATGGTCTGTTCGCCGATGTCCCCGAAAATCTGTGGAATGACTGGCATTGGCAGGTTGCCAACCGCGCCGAGACGGTTGAGGATCTGAAGAAGTACATGAACCTGACCCCCGACGAGGAGGAGGGTGTCCGCAAGACCCTGGGCAAGCTGCGCATGGCAGTCACCCCCTACTACCTGTCCCTGATCGACCTGAACGATCCCTTTGATCCCATCCGCAAGATGGCCATCCCCCGGGCTGAGGAGCTGGAGTATGCCGACTATGAGGATGCCGATCCCCTGCACGAGGATACCGACTCCCCCACCCCCGGCCTGACCCATCGCTATCCTGACCGGGTGCTGCTGCTGATCACCGACCAGTGCTCCATGTACTGCCGTCACTGCACCCGCCGCCGTTTTGCCGGTCAGAATGACTGCGAGGTGCCTATGGCCCAGATCGACAAGTGCATCGATTATGTGGCCGCTCATCCCGAGGTCCGTGACGTCCTGCTGTCCGGCGGTGACTGTCTGATGGTCTCCGATGAGAACCTGGAGTACATCATCAAGCGCCTGCGCGCCATCCCCCACGTGGAGATCGTCCGTCTGGGCTCCCGCACCCCCGTGGTGTGCCCCCAGCGTATCACCCCCGAGCTGTGCGCCATGCTGCGTAAGTATCATCCCATCTGGCTGAACACCCACTTCAACACCCCCAAGGAGTTCACCGATGAGGCCGCCAAGGCCTGCGCCATGCTGGCCGATGCCGGTATCCCCCTGGGCAACCAGTCCGTGCTGCTGGCCGGTGTCAACGACTGCTCCCATGTGATGATGGAGCTGGTCCACGGCCTGGTCAAGATGCGTGTGCGTCCCTACTACATCTATGCCTGCGATCCTTCCCTGGGCCTGAGCCACTTCCGCACTCCCGTGTCCAAGGGCATCGAGATCATGGAGGCTCTGCGCGGCCATACCTCCGGCTACTGCATCCCCACCTTCGTGGTGGACGCTCCCGGCGGCGGCGGCAAGACCCCTGTTATGCCCAACTACCTGATCTCCGAGACTCCCCGGAAGGTTATCCTGCGTAACTTCGAGGGCGTCATCACCTCCTACACTCAGCCCGAGCACTATGTCCAGGATTGCCACTGTGACGTCTGCACCGGCAAGAAGAAGGTGGAGAAGACCGGCGTGGCATGGGTCGCCGAGGGCACCAAGCAGCGCTATCTGGAGCCCACCAAGCTGCTGCGCAACGAGCGTCACGTGAAGAAATAAGAGGTAATACTATGGAAAGCAAACTCGGCTTGAATATGGAGCTGGTCAACCAGGCCCGCCAGTCCGCTGCCCATGTGGCAGACGACACCCAGCGGTTCATTGACCAGCACACCACGGTCACCGTGGAGCGCGCGGTTTGCCGCCTGCTGGGCATTGACGGCGTCAATGATATGGACGTTCCCCTGCCCAACGTGGTGGTGGACCACATGATGGCTACGTCCTTCCTGCCTATGGGCGCGGCGTGGGCCATCGGCAACGCTATGATCGAGACCGGCAAGGATCCCCAGGCCGTGGCTGAGGCCATCGACAAGGGCGAGCTGGACCTGTCCAAGGTTCCCGCTCACTCCGACGAGGAGATCCGCGCCGCCATCGCTCCCGTGGTCAACGCCACCGTGGAGCGCATCAACAAGAACGTTGCCAAGCGCAATGCGTATCTGAAGGAGTGGGGCGACAAGGAAGGCCCCTACCTGTACATCATCGTGGCCACCGGTAATATCTACGAGGATATTATCCAGGCCAAGGCCGGTGCCAAGCAGGGCGCCGACATCATCGCCGTCATCCGTACCACCGGCCAGTCCCTGCTGGACTATGTGCCTTACGGCGCCACCACCGAGGGCTTCGGCGGCACCTATGCCACCCAGGAGAACTTCCGCCTGATGCGTGCGGCTCTGGATGAGGTGGGCGAGGAGCAGCACCGCTACATCCGGCTGTGCAACTACTGCTCCGGTCTGTGCATGCCCGAGATCGCCGCTATGGGCGCTCTGGAGCGTCTGGACGTGATGCTGAACGACGCCCTGTACGGCATTCTGTTCCGCGACATCAACATGCAGCGCACCATCGTGGACCAATATTTCTCCCGTGTCATCAACGGCTATGCCGGCGTGATCATCAACACCGGCGAGGACAACTATCTGACCACCGACGACGCCATCACCGCCGCCCACACCGTTCTGGCCTCCCAGTTCCTGAACGAGGCCTTTGCCAAGGACGCCGGTATGCGTGAGGAGCAGATGGGTCTGGGCCATGCCTTTGAAATGGACCCCGCCGTGGAGAATACCTTCCTCTACGAGCTGGCTCAGGCGCAGATGGCCCGCGAGATCTTCCCCAACGCCCCGCTGAAGTACATGCCGCCCACGAAGTTCATGACCGGCAATATCTTCCGCGGCCACATCCAGGATGCCCTGTTCAACATGGTGACCATCCTCACCAACCAGCGGCTGTGCCTGCTGGGCATGATGACCGAGGCCATCCACACCCCGTTCATGTCCGACCGCGCCCTGTCCATCGAGAATGCGCAGTATATCTTCCGCACCATGAAGGATCTGGGCAGCGAGCTGACCTATAAGGAGAACGGCATCATCCGCAACCGCGCCAACGAGGTGCTGACCAAGGCCACCGATCTGCTGAAGGAGATCGAGAAGCTGGGCCTGTTCACCACCATTGAAAAGGGTATCTTCGCCGATGTCAAGCGTCCTAAGGACGGCGGCAAGGGCCTGGCCGGTGTTGTGGTCAAGGACGACAAATACTTCAATCCCTTTGTTGAAGTCATGAAAGGGAAGGTGGCAGCAGAATGAGCAGCGGACTGTATAACACCCATAAGATCGATTTCGATACCACCCTGGACCTGACCCGTCTGAAGCCCTACGGCGACACCATGAACGACGGTAAGGTGCAGACCAGCTTCACCCTGCCCATCAAGGACGACGAACGCGGCGAGGAGGCTGCCCGTCAGATCGCCAAGAAAATGGGTCTGGACGAGCCCAATGTGGCTTACCACACCCCCCTGGACAAGGAGTTCACCTTCTATGTGGTCTACGGCAGCTGCGTCCACTCCGTAAACTATGAGGATATCCATGTAATCACCGTGGAGTCCGACGTCATGAGCATGGAAGACACCAATGACTACATCCGCGAGCATATCGGCCGCAAGGTCGTTATGGTGGGTGCGTCTACCGGTACCGATGCTCACACCGTGGGCATCGACGCCATCATGAACCGCAAGGGCTTTGCCGGTCATTACGGCCTGGAACGCTACGAGATGATCGAGGCGTACAACCTGGGCTCCCAGGTTCCCAACGAGGAGTTCATCAAGAAGGCCCTGGAGCTGCACGCCGACGTGCTGCTGGTGTCCCAGACCGTGACCCAGAAGGACGTCCACATCCAGAACCTCACCAACCTCATCGAGCTGCTGGAGGCCGAGGGCCTGCGCGACAAGTTCGTTGTTTGCTGCGGCGGTCCCCGTATCACCCATGAGCTGGCCAAGGAGCTGGGCTATGACGCCGGCTTCGGCGCCGGCAAGTATGCCGACGACGTGGCTTCCTTCGCTGTGACCGAGATGGTCAAGCGTGGCATGAAGTAAAATTTAACCTTACGCCAGACGGCCACTGTTGCGGTGGCCGTCTGGTCGTGTCTCCAAATATCCGTTTTTCACATTTCGTACAGTATGGCTGTTTCGACGGTGAATCTGCTCATTTGTGAAAAAGTTATCCAATCTTCTCTTGTATTTTCCCGCCAACAGTGCTATGATTACAAATGAGAAAATAGAAGGGATTCTATTTTTTGGGAGAACGACAAATAACAAGGAGGAACTGAAATGGCAAAGAAACCTGTTATCACTGCCAAAGAGGCAGCGGCTATGATCCCCAACGGCGCCACCATTATGTGCGGCGGCTTCCTGGCCTGCGGCCAGGCCAGAGCAATCGTCAAGGAGCTGGTAGCTCTGGGCACCAAGGACCTGACCTTAATCGCCAACGATATGGGCCGCGCAGTGGGCCCCCAGGGCGAGGAGTTCTTCGGTATCGCGGAGCTGATCCACAATCATCAGGTCAAGCGCGTTATCGCCACTCACGTTGGCATGACCCCCGAGGTCGGCCAGCAGCACACCGAGGGCACTCTGGAGGTCAATCTGCTGCCCCAGGGCACCCTGGCTGAGTGCATTCGCGCCGCCGGCGCCGGCCTCGGCGGTGTGCTGACCCCCGTGGGCATCGACACCCTGGTGGAGGAGAGCCCCTTCTGCCTGGGCCGCAAGACCGTTGATGGCAAGGACTATCTGCTGATGAAGCCCATCCATGCGGACTTCGCCCTGCTGGGCACCTATAAGTGCGACGAGTTCGGTAACTGCTGGTACAAGGGCACCATGCGCAACTTCAACGTTGTCATGGCCACTGCCGCCGATACCGTTATCGCCGAAACCGAGTATCTGGTTCCCGTGGGCGAGATCGAGCCCGAGAATATCCACACCTATGGTATGTGTGTTGACTACATCGTGGAAGGAGAAAGAAAGTAATGGAAAAGAGCGAGATCAAAGGCTTTATCGCCAAGCGCTGCGCCAAAGAGCTGAAGAACGGCGACGTTGTCAACCTGGGTATCGGTCTGCCTACGCTGATCCCCAACTATCTGCCCAAGGATGTGGAGCTGATCATCCATGCTGAGCTGGGTATCGTCTCCGCCGGTAAGTCCCCCAAGGAAGGCGACGCCAACTATGATCCCTACCACGTGGTGGACGCCGGTGGTTCTCCCTCCTCCGTGGCTTTCGGCGGCGGTTTCATCGATTCCGCTTCCAACTTCGGTCTGATCCGCGGCGGTCACGTGGATGCCTGCTTCCTGGGCGCTCTGGAAGTGGATGCCCAGGGCAACCTGGCCAACTGGATCATCCCCGGCAAGAAGATGCCCGGCATGGGCGGCGCCATGGACCTGTGCGTCGGTGCCCGCAAGTGCATCGTCTGCATGGAGCACACCGCTAAGGGCAACCCCAAAATCTTTGAGAAGTGCCGTCTGCCCCTGACCGCTTCCCACTGCGTCAACAAGATCATCACCGAGATGTGCGTGCTGGAAGTCACCGAGAACGGCCTGGTCATGACCGAGATCAATCCCGAGTTCACCGTCGAGCAGGTGAAGGCTGCCACCGCTGCCCCCATCACCGTCGCCGAGAACCTGAAGTCCATGATTGACTGAGCTTCCTGCCAGTCAGCTGCATTTCATTAAGAACGCCCCGATGTCACGGCATCGGGGCGTTTAGCTTGTCAAAAAAGGGCGGCGTCCTTTTTTGACAAGCTGAGGCCCGCAGGCTTTCGCCTGCGGGCCTGTGTTATGCTGCGATAATCTGATAAGCCTTACCCGTTGGGCAGGGACTTCACGGTGACGGTAGTATGAGCCACCAGCTTGTTCCCGGCATAAACGTGGATGAAGTAGGTGCCGGTGCTGTTGTGCTTGGCCAGGTTTGCTGCGGCCACCCAGGCGCCGCCGATGTTCTCGGCCTTGTACCAGGTAAGATCATCCTGACCGCCTGCGCTGCTCCACACGGCGAAGCGCACGTTGCTGTATCCGGCAGCGCTGTACAAACGCAGCCGCATCCAGTTAAAGTCGTCGGTAACAATGGCTTGGGCGCTCTGCTGCGGCGGCATGCCGTGTACATTGGCGGTGGTGTGGGCCACCAGCTTGCCGTCGGCATACACATGAATGAAGTAGCCGCCCAGGGTCTTGTGGTTCAGCAGCTTCACACCGGCGGACCAGGTATTGCCGTTGAGCCGTCCGTCATACCAGACCAGGTCATCCTGACCGCCTGCGCTGCTCCACACGGCGAAGCGTACCTTGCCGTACTTGGCGGCGGTGGTCAGCGCCAGCTCGATGGCGGCGTTGTCCGAGGAAACTGTGGCTGTCAGGCCGGTCTTGACGCCGGGGGCAGCGGGAGGCAGGCTCTTGACCTGGGCGGTGGTATGGGCCACCAGGGTCTTGCCGCTGTACACATGGATGAAGTAGGTGCCGGTGCTGTTGTGCTTGGCCAGGTCCACGTTATAGGTCCAGCGGTTGCCGCCGGCAGACTTGGCGGTGTACCAGGTCAGGTCGTCCTGGCCGCCTGCGCTGCTCCACACAGCAAAGCGGATGCCGCTGTAGCTGCGGACAGCGTCCAACTGGATGGACATGGTGCGGCAGTCGGCAGATACCTGCGCGGTGACGGTATCAGGCGTCGGGAGCTTGGCCACCTGGGCGGTGGTGTGGGCCACCAGTTTGCTGCCGCTGTACACATGGATGAAGTAGGTGCCGGTGCTGTTGTGCTTGGTCAGGTCCACATCATAGGTCCAGCGGCCGCTGCCAGCGGACTTGGCAGTGTACCAGGCCAGATCGTCCTGACCGCCTGCGCTGCTCCACACGGCAAAGCGGATGCTGCTGTAGCTGTAAGCAGTATCCAGCTGCACAGACATGGTGCGGTAATCGGCGGACACCTGGGCAGTGACACTGTCAGGAGCCGGGAGCCTGGCCACCTGGGCGGTGGTATTGCCGATGAGCCGGTTCTGGCCGGAGTCGGAGGAATAGGCGTGAATGAAGTAGGAACCGGTGCTGTTGTGGTTCACCAGGGGCACCGTATAGGTCCACTGACCACTGCCGTTCTTCTTGGCAGTGTACCAGGTCAGATCATCCTGTCCGTTCGCGCTGCTCCACACCGCGAAACGCACGTTGGAGTGGGCGTGTCCGTTGCCTGCGTCCATGGTCACCGTCATGGTGCGGCACTCACTGTCCACCACAGCGGATACGGAGTGGCGCTTGGCAGGGGTGCTGGAGCTATGGGCCGCGCCGCAGTAGCGGCAGACGTATCGTACCTGGCCGGCGCTGACGCAGGTGCTGGAGTCGCTCTTGACCACATCCGTATGGCCCACGGTGTGGGTATTCTGGAAGGTCAGGCCGCCCAGCAGCTGGCCGTGGATGCCGTGGTTGTACACATGGACCAGGTAGCGGCCCACCACATTGTACTTGCACATAGGCACCCGGATGGTGTAGGTGCCGTCGCCGTTGGCGGTGGCATTGTACCACACCAGGTCGTCCTGGCCGTCCTGCTGGCTCCAGGCAGCGGCCATGATGTTGCCGTAATTCCTGCCCTGGCCGGAGGGCGGCGTGATGGTGACCACGATCTCCTTCTCGTCGGCGGACAGACGGCCCCGGACCAACTCATACAGACGGCCATCCGCGCCGAACTCGTACCAGGTTCTGCCGATCAGGCGGCGGCCGGTGTACATAACGCCGAAGTCATCACCCATATCGGAGGTCTCGAAGTAGTAGGTAGCGTTGCCGATGTCCTTCCAGCCGGAAGCAATGCGGCCGTTTTCAAAGTACAGAGTCTTGCCGTCGTCGCGCTTGACAAAGCCCGTGGGGCCGCTGACCACCACGCCGTCGTCAAAGACGAACTGCTTGCCGTACAGGGTCACCTTTCCGTCGTAGGCCACACCGTTCTTGTCAAAGCAATACACCTCGGGGTCGATGACGAACCAGCCGGTGTGCCAGGCGTTGTTATAGCTGTACATCCGCAGGCCGGTGGCCTCGTCCCGGGCCCAGCCGGTGTAGCCGGAGTCCTTCAGCTCCACGGTCTGGCCGCAGAAGGAGCAGACCAGCTTGCCGTCACGGACGTACACGGTGTCGCCGGAGAAGTCGTGGCCCTTATCGCGGCACACGCTGGCAGGGACCCGCATGGTGTAGGTATCCATCAGGGACTGGGCGCCCTCGGCGCTGACAGAGTAGGTGCGGACGGTCATAGCGTCCGCGGTGGCCTCCACGGCCAGGTACAGAGAGTCGTACTCCTGGGACACCTGGGCAAAGTGGAAGTCAGGATTATTGACGGCCTTGTACTCGGTGCTGCGGGACTTTTCACCCAGGTCGCCGCAGATGTAGTACAGCACGCCCTTGCCGTAGGTGGCGGGCAGACGGCCGTTCTGGGTGGTCTCGGACACAGGCTGGCCATCCTTCAGCACCATGGTGCGGGCATAGCTGTGGTCGTGGCCGGAGAACACCACGTTGATCCCGGCGGCCTCGGCGGCTGCGGGAATATAACGGTTAAAGGCCTCGCTGCTGCCGTTGGGATTGGTATAGTATGCGGGCTGGTGAACGGCCAGCACCTTCCAGGTGCAGCTGGACTTGGCCGCATCCTGGATCAGCCACTGGCAGGCGTCCTCCAGGTTGGCGGCAAAGTTGATGACCGCCACATACACATCGCCGTACTCCACGGAGTAATACAGCTTGTCGGGCAGCGTCCACAGGCTGGAGGCGTTGCCGCCGGACAGGTCGCCGTAATATTCATGGTTGCCCATGACCTGCACCACGGGAATGTCGGCGTAGTTCCTGGAGAATACATCCAGAATTTCGTTCCACTGGACCAGGTTGCCGCCGTTGTCCACAAAGTCGCCGGTCTGGATACCGAAGTTCATGGGCTGGCTGTTGATGTTGGCGGCGATGGCGTTCATCAGGCGGATCTCCTCCTGATCGCTCTCCGCGATGCCGGAGAGTTGGGTATCGCCGATGACAAAGAAGCGGGTGGTGGCCGCGCCGGGCTGGCTGGTGGTGAAGGTCATGTTTTCAGACCACCTGCTGCCGTCGCCCACACGGTAAACGTAGGTGGTGCCGGACTTCAGCCCGGTCAGGGACACGGTACTGACATAGGCGGCGTCGCCGGAGGTGGTGAACTCACACAGAGTGACCTGGCCCTGGGCCCTGGAGGAGAAGGTGCCCTTGAAGCTGTTCTTTTCGCTGTACTGAACCACGGCCTTGGCCTGCGCGGTCAGGGGGTTGGACACCCAGGTGATGTTCTGGCAGCTCTGGGCATTGGGGGTGGCGTTGAGCTGCACAAATGCGGGCATACCGTCGCTGCTGCCGCCGGCGCGGCGGGTGACGATGATCGTCTCGAAGGAGCGATGGCTGTCCTTCCGGGCGATGACACCGGTGCGGGAACCGGCAGCCAGCTTGTTGAAATAGTCTGTGCTGATCTGGCCAGAGCCGTCGGTGGTGCCGATGCAGGTTTCGCCCACATACAGGTCCACACCGGAGGCTGCCCTGCCGTCAATATCCTTCACATACAGCTTGGCCGCGCCCGCGCCCTCCACCATAATGTCGGAGGTAACGGCGTAGTAGCCCTGCATGGGCAGCCGCAGGCTGCCGGTGGAGGTGGTATAGGTGACACCGTCACAGGTGTAGGACACAGTGACGGAAATGGGCAGGCTGTCCAGTGCCGTGACCCCGACGGGCATGGGCATAGTGAAGGTGAACAGGTCCTTCCCGGCAGAGCCGGTACGGTTCATGTTCACGGTGACGGTCTTTTCCGTGGTGGTGCGGCGGGCAGCAGAGCTGGTGCCCTCAAAGCCCTCGCCGTAGCCCAGGGAAGCGCAGGTGTTGAACGCGCCCTTGCCGCCGTTTTCGTCGGTGTCAAACAGGTCCACGTTGCCGTATACGATGTGCGCGGTGACGGAATCGATCTTCCCTGCATTGGGGGAGGTCACGTTGACCACATAGTTCTCGCCCACCAGCGCATAGGACGGCGCGTCCAGAGTCAGCGTGGGGATGGCGGCACGACCCTTGACGGTAAAGGTACGGGTGACGCTGGCGCGGTTGCCGAAGCCGTCCATGATCTCCACCTTGATGCTGTGGCGGCCATTGGGCAGGGTCACGGAGCCGGTAACGGCCTGGTCGGTGTTGGCAAAGTTCTTGATGTCCTGGCCGTCGATGGTGATGACCGTGTTTTCGGCGGACACACCGGTGCGGTTCTCGCCCTGGGGATCATAATACCCGGTAAAGAATTGCAGCTCATTGTCCGTCAGCACGGTGGAACCGTCCTCAGCCAGCTCCGTCAGATCCGTGTAGCCGGTGACGGAGGCGCTGCCGCCGCGGACAGAGGTGATGACGGGGTTCTCCAGGTCGTCAGCCGTGGTGCCATACACCGCGCGGATGTTGTCCACATACAGGCTTCCGGCAGCCCGGGAGCCGCAGGTGATCTTGTTGCCGTCCACGTCGCCGGTGCCGCCCTCGATGATGATGGTCCACAGCAGCACCTGGCCGGCGGTGATCTTCAGGGGATGGTTTTCCACGTCCTGGGCCTTGTCATACACGCTGCGCAGATCAGCCTCCACATACTTCCAGCCGGACCAGTTGATGCCGGTGTACTGGGTGGTGGTGTCCACGGTCTCGCCTGCGGCGTTGACGGTGGTAGTCTTCAGGTGCAGCAAGCTGGTGGAAACGTACTTCTCCCCGTTCCAATAGGACACGCTGGTGCTGAGCCAGTAGTTGGGCGTGCCCTCCGGGGCGTAGACCCACATGCCCAGGGCGGTGGGACGGCCCTCGATGACCACGTCCTCGCCGCTGTAGCGCAGGTATTCGTTGGTGTTGTTGGTGCCGGAGATCTTCGTATAATCGTAATGATACTCCAGAGACTTCTGGCCGAAGCGCACGGGACCCTCGTTGGAAGCTACGCGGCGGGCATACATATCCCACGCGCCCTCCTGGGCGGTGGAGATGGCGCCCACATAGTACTCATAGCCCATGGAGCGGAACAGGGTAGCGGGGTCCTGGGCGCAGTCCCAGCTATAGGGTGCGCCGGCGGAGTTGCAGTCCCATTCCGCGTTGCTGCTGATAAAGTCGGGGCATGCCAGGCCGAAATCGGTAATGGGCCCGTAGGGGATGTCCAGACCGTTGGGATCCTTGCTGACCTGACCGGCCACGCCGAAGCCCGCGTCGCTGACGCCGGGCAGATTATGGGCGCTGTGACCGGAAAAGCTATTCAGGTTGCCCCACACGGCGTTGGCACCCACGTTCACGCCGGACTTGGAGCTCTCGTCCTCAAAGTCCAGAAGGACGGTGGGCATCTTGCCGATCTCCACGGTGACGGTATCGGTAAGCTCCTGGCCATTTGCCTTGGTATAGGTGACAGTGATCTCTGCTTTACGGGTCTGGCTGGCCTTGGCGGCAGTATGGAGCTGATTGTCCACAATGGTGCCGATGTCGGCGGCGGTGGTGCCCTCGGTCAGAGGCCGGATGGTCCAGGTAAAGTCGCCGTCGTGATAGTGGATATCCCGCAGGCTGCTTTTGACGGTGAGGCCCAGGTCGCTGGTCTTGTCATAGTCCAGGGACAGGGTCTTGCCGGCGAAGGACACCTGATCGGGCTCGGCGATGGTGATGGAGGCGGAGCCCACATCCTGACCCTGATAGGTCAGGCGGACCCGCACATCGCCCACATAGCCCTTGGCGGCGGTAAACACACCGGTGGCGGCGTCGATCCGTCCGGCAGCGGGAGTATCCAGCACCCAGGTCAGGCCGCTTTCAGGCAGGTCGGCCGCGCCGCCTGCGGAGTCAGCGCCCAGGGCCGTGAAGGGCACCCGGCTGCCGGGGGTATAAAGCTCGTTCTGGGGGCTCACGGACGCGTGGTCAAAATCGCCGTCAAAGCGGGCGGTGGACACCACCAGCAGGGCGTCGGACACGGTGCGCTCCAGGCCGTCACTGGGGCTGTTGCGAACCACCAGCTCGTCGGTGCCCTCATAACAGGCTGCCACGGTGGCGGAGCCGCCGCCGTCCAGATAAATAGCGGTGACGCAGCCGGCATCCTTCAGGAAACTGGCCACTTCATACATGCTCATACCGATGGACATGGGCTCCTGTCGGCCGTCGGCCTCAAAGAATACCACGGAGCCGTCGGCCCGTATGCCCACGCTGTTGCGGGGCATGCGGTCGCCCTGGTCCAGGCCGGGAACAATCTGGCCGTTCTCCACCAGCATATAGGGACCAGAGACGGCCTCCACCACGTCGGAGGTGTCGCTGCCCGCCTTGCGGATCACGGCGGAGCCGTCCTTCAGAATGGCAAAGAAGGGCTCATTACCGGTTTTTACCAGGTTGCCCTCCATAATGAGGTAGCCGGTGGGCGCGCCGGTCTGCATGTTGTAGTAGTCGGCGTTGGTAGCCAGTACCACGCGGCCCTCGGTATCCGAGGCCCGTCCGTAGGCGGCGGCCTGGGCGGTGGTCTGGGACATCTCCCACTTGAGCCGGCCGCTGCTGACCATAGCCTTGCGCTGGGCAGCGGTGCTGCCGTCGTAGTAATAGCCGGTGTAGCTGGCCTTCAGGGTCACATCCTTGCTCAGGTCGATCTCCGAAAGGTAGCCCACCACCTGGCTGCCGTTGACGTTGCGCATGACCACCTTTTCCAGGGTCACGCCGCTGGCCACGGCATTCTTGGTGCGGGTGATGGGAGTAAGCCCGGCGGAATTGCCGGACATGGTATCCGCCTGGGGCAGCTGTGCGTCAGGTTCTGCGGTGTCGCCGGGCTGCGTCTCCGTAATGGCAGCGTCCGGCTCCGTCTCCTGGAGCCCGGTGGCCCAGGTCTGGGGCATGACCAGACCCGCCACCATCATCAGCGCCAGAAGCAGAGATAATGCCTTCTTCATATTTTTCCTCCGTTACAGTTTTTGATTTCCTACTCGTCGCAGGGGATCTCCATCAGGTGTTCCGGGCTGCTCGTTCCTCCTTTCAGATCACATAGGCGGTGGTATGAGCCACCAGATTCTGCTTGCTATTGCCATAGACATGGATGAAATACGTACCCGCTCCCTTGTGCCGGGCCAGCGTCACCGTATACGTCCAGTCACCGTTGGACTGCTTTTTCGCCTCGTACCACTGCAGGTCGTCCTGGCCGTTGACAGCGCTCCAGACGGGGAACCACACCCGGCTCAGATCGCTGCGGCCTGTCAGTGTCACAGTCATGTACCGCCCATCGGCGGACAGCTGGGTCCACACCTGGGGAGACACGGCCTGAGCGACGGAAACAGTGGTGTGGGCCACCAGATTGCGCTTATCATTGCCGTAGGCGTGGAGGAAATAGCCCCCCGCGTTCTTGTGGTTGGCCAAGGGCACCCGGCAGGTCCAGCTGCCGTCTGCCTGCTTGACCGCCTCGTACCACCGCAGGTCGTCCTGACCGTTCACGGCGCTCCAGGTGGGGAACCATACCCGGCTCAGATCGCCCCGGCCCGTCAGAGTCACGTCCAGATATCTTCCGTCGGCAGACAGCACCGCCGTCATGGCGGGCTTTTCCGGCTGCACCAGCTTCTCCACATAAGCGGTGGTGTGAGCTACCAGGTTCTTCTTATCATTGCCGTAGGCGTGGATGAAATACGTACCCGTGCTGCCGTGGTTGGACAGAGGCACCCGGCAGGTCCAGCTGCCGTCTGTCTGCTTCACCGCCTCGTACCACCGCAGGTCGTCCTGACCGTTGTCCTGGCTCCAGGTGGGGAACCACACCCGGCTCAGATCACTGCGGCCCGTCAGCGTTACGTCCAGATACCGCCCGTCAGCGGACACGGCGGCCTTCATCTCCGGCCCGGGAATCTTCTCCACATAAGCGGTGGTATGGGCCACCAGATTCTGCTTGCTATTGCCGTAGGCATGAATGAAATAGGTGCCGGTGGTGTTGTGGCGGTTCAGGAGCACGGAATATGTCCAGCTGCCGTCCGCCTGCTTCCGGGCCTCGTACCATTGCAGGTCATCCTGACCGTTTTTCTGGCTCCAGGTGGGGAACCACACCTTTGCCAGGTCGCTGCCGCCGGTAAGCGTCAGGTTCAGATACCGTCCGTCAGCGGACAGCGCCGCCTTCAGGGCGGGCTTTTCCGGCTGGACCAGGTTGTCCACCACCACGGTGCCGTGGTCCAGAAGTCCCTGGGGCAGGCCGTTCTGGTTGTAAATGTGGACCATATAGGTGCCGGTCTCCTGGTGGTTGATCAGAGGCACCTCGGCCACCCAGCGGCCATTCTGTTTCTTGGCCTGATACCAGTGCAGGTCGTTCTGCCCGTCCTGCTCACCCCACACAGCGAAACGCAGGGCCGTCTGCTGGGGGGCGGAATAGGTCAGATACATCACTGTGCGGGCGGTGTTGAAGTAATAGCCCAGCTGCTGGGGACGCACGGCAGGCGTGAACGCCCCTGCGCGGCCATTGAGCCAGGTACGCACCCGGTCCAGTGCCTCGTCATAGGTGGGAGCAAAGGGCATACCGCCGGGCTTGGGGTTTGCAGTGCCCAGGGTGTTCCAGCGGAGATAATTCAGGTCGGCGGAGACGCCGATCTCGGCCTTCCGGCCGTCAATTTGCCCGGCCATGCCGGTAAGCACCGGCTCATACCGGGCATACAGCTCCTGCACCCGCTGATAAAAGGCCGGGATGTTCAGCATCTTCTTCATGAGCACGGAGGTATCGCAGGCGTTGTAGTCCGTGACCTTCTCCTGCTTGTTGCCCATGCAGGTGTCAAAGTCCCACAGAGGACCCACATGCAGCACATCGGACGCACCGTCCTGATACCAGAAGAAGCTGGTGAAGAAGGACTCGCCGTTGAGAACGTACTCGTTCATCAGATAGTACCGAGCCAGGGAGTCCACGTCGATCATGGCGTTGAGCTGGGCCAAGGACAGATTTTCCCAACCCTCTGAGGTCAGCGCCGTAGTAAAGCGGGTCATGGCGGTCTGGAAATTGCTCATGGCCTGGGCAATATGCGCGTCATCCTCCTCCACGATCTCCTTCAGAGCAAAGTAGCTGTTCAGCCGCCCCTCGAAGAAATAGTGGTCCTCGTCGGTGGCAAAGCCGTCATCCAGCTCAAACATGGCCCCGGCAGGATCCTGCAGATTCAGGCGGTTTTTGCCGATCTCGGCCTTCTCGCCGATGAGATACACACCCAGATACTCACCGTCCACCCACAGGTCCACATATTTATATTCCGTCACATAGGGAAAGCCCATCTGCTCCGCCGCATCATACACCAAGCGGGTGCGGATCATGCTGTCGTCAGAAGCATTGGCCAGGAGGATCCACTTCTTGGCCGCAGGCATGCCCAGCACGGAGGTTTTCTTGCTGAACTTGATCTGATAGGGCTTCTTGGCATATTCCCTCCAGGTGGAATTGCCGCGGCCCTTGAACTCCACGGTGCCGGTGAGAACGTCGTCGCCGTCTGTCAGCATCAGATCGTTGCCGGGATATTTCACGTTCTTGTCCCGGTGCACCTGCTCCAGCGTGGTACCGTTAAGGGTCAGGCGCAAGCTGGGCAGACTGCTCTGCTTCGCGCAGATCTGCACCGTTTTACCGCCGTCCAGCGTCAGGGTCACCCGGTCGCTGGCGGCAAACGCGCCTGTAAGGGTGCCATGCTCCCGGTCCAGTGTCCCGGCAGAAGCTGCCGTCACGCTGCCGCTGAAGGACAGCACCGTGTCCGCCAGGCTCTCGTCGGCAGGCAGAAACAGATACCATACCCCATCCTTTTCGGAACGGTATCCCTGGTTGGTCCACTGCCGGGCGTCCACGGTCCAGCAGCGGAAATCGTTGCCTCCGGCAAAGGCTGTGGCCGTCAGCAGCGCCGTCAGTATTGCGGCTGCCAGCAGCGCCCACAGCCAGGTGCCGGTTTTTCTTGTTGCTTTCATGCATCTTTCTCCCATCTGAAAAGGTGGCGCGAACGCGAGAATCTCCCGGGGCAAAATGCCGCTGTTCCGCCAATTACACTGTATTATATCAGATACACCGTGGAATTTCAACCGTAATCTTCCGTAAAATCGCCAAAAATCACACGTATTTTTGGTGGAAACGTATAAAAAGAGAGTCTCCGACCCCTGTCGAAGACCCTCTTTTTATGCTGTTTACCGACGAATGATGTGATCCGCTCAGTCCTCGCGGCTGGCCAGCACGTTCATGGAGACGGGCTCGTCATTGGCAATGGGAGCGGACAGGTTGACGCTGGAGTAGCCGCCCCGGAGCTCGGAGCTGTCCTCAAACGTCTTGGTGCAGCGGTCATACTCCACCTGCATCACGGAGGAGATGGTGTGGCGTCCGTAATCGTCCAGCTTGGCATACTGATCCAGGATCCGCTGGGTATCCTCGGTCAGGTGGATGTTCTCCTCGCCCAGAGCGCAGATGCCCAGGGTGCGGCAGATCTGGACCACCGTGTCAAAGGAGGAACCGCCGATGCCGTTGTGCAGCGCGCTGTTGATGGTGGACAGAGGAATGCCAACCGCAAAAGCGAACTGCCGAACGCTCTTGTACTGGCGGGAAATTTCGTCCCGTACGATGTTGGTAAGTTTGTCCATAATTCGACCCTCTTTACTGTAGATTCCAGAAACGACTTTCTCTCTGGATGAAATGATTATATCAAAGCAAACGAGAACTCGCAAGAGGGAAATACAAAAAAACATATAAAATTTTTACAAAAATCTGATAAACAGGACCGTCGAAAGCCAACAGGACAAATTTCTCTTTTCATTTTGGCCGCTATGTGGTACACTGTATAGGAATTAGGAGGGATGACTCCTGTGAAAAAGGCATGGTTGCCCCGCACCGCAGCGGGGCAAGTGGCGGTGCAGCTGGTGCGCCGGTATTATCTGCATGACGTGGGGCGCGACAGCGCAGCGCTGACGTATTATCTGCTGTTCGCCCTGTTTCCGCTGATGGTGTTTGTCAGCACGCTGCTGGGCATTCTGAAGCTGGATGTGGACAACATTTCTCAGTTTCTGTCCCAGCTGGTCCCGGCGGACGTGGTTTCGGTGCTGGAGGCGTATTTAATATATGTATCCGCCAACGCCAGCCGCCAGCTGCTGTGGTTCAGTCTGGTCTTTTCCATCTGGTTCCCCATGCGTGCCACCAGCTGCCTGCTGCACTCCCTGCGCAAGGCCTTCAACATGGGTCCGCCCCGGAAGATGCTTTTGAACCAGCTGGCCATTCTGCTGTTTACCGTCTGGCTGATCCTCTCCATCGGGCTGACACTGCTGTTGGTAACGGTGGGCCGCCGGGCCCTGGAGTTCGTGTCCGGGCTCATTGCCCTGCCGCAGGGCTTCATTGACCTGTGGAGCTATCTGCGCTTCATCGTTCTGGGCGTGGTGATGTTCCTGATGCTGACGGTGCTGTATATGCTGGCCCAGGGCCAGCGCCGTCCCCTGAAGGAAGTTGCTCCCGGGGTAGGCATCTCTCTGGCGGCATGGATGGTCCTGTCCCTGGCGTTTTCTTATTATGTGGAGCATTTTGCCAATTACTCTGTGCTGTACGGCTCCATCGCCACGATAGTCGTGGTGCTGCTGTGGCTGTATATGAGCGGCACGGTGCTGATCATGGGCGCGGAATACAGCGCCGTTATCCTGCGCCGCAGGCGCAGCCGGCTGCCGTCGGGCAGCGGAGAGGAGCAAGCATGAAAATCATCATCGTAGGCAACGGCAAGGTCGGCTATGCCATTGCGCGGCAGCTGGCGGTAGAGGATCACGACATCACCATCGTGGATGACGACGCCGCAGCCCTGCACCGGGCCGACAGCACCCTGGACGTCATGTGCGTGGAGGGCAATGGAGCCAGCATCAGCGTGCTGGACACTGCCGGGGTCCGCAGCGCGGACCTGGTCATTGCCGTCACCAATCTGGACGAGACAAACCTGGTGTGCTGCCTCATCGCCAAAAAGCTGGGGGCCAAGCACACCATCGCCCGGGTACGCAACCCCGAGTATCGCCGGGATGACACCATGCTCAAGCGGGAGATCGGCCTGGACATGCTCATCAACCCCGATCTGGGGGCAGCCCAGGAGATCGCCCGGATCCTGAGCTTCCCGGCGGCCTTTTCCGTGGAGCCCTTTGCCGGAGGCCGCATCGATATGATCGGTTTTCAGGTAACGGAGCAGGACACCCTGGCCGGGGTATCCCTCAACGATTTCCACCGCAATCGCCTGGCGGAGGTGCTGATCTGCGCCGCCCACCGGGGGGACAATTTTATCATCCCCGACGGCTCCTTCGTGCCCCGCAGCGGGGACAAGCTCTATATGGTGGGCACCAAGGCAGAGCTGCAAAAAATGCTCCGGGGCATCGGCCGCACCCTGCAAAGAGTGAAGAACGTATCCATTCTGGGGGGCAGCCGCATCACCATGTACCTGACCTGGGAGCTGGCCCGCAGCAATACCAAGGTCCGCATTGTCGAGATGAAGCACGACAAGTGCCTGCGTCTGTCGGCCTCCCTGCCCGGCGCCATGATCATTGAGGGCGACGGCACCGACGCAGACCTGATCGACAGCGAGAACATCTTTGAGACCGACGCCTTCGTGGCCCTGACGGACCGGGACGAGGAGAACCTGCTGATGGCCCTGACGGCTCAGCGGGCGGGAGTCCCCAAGGTGCTGGCCAAAATGACCCGGCCCAACTACATGGACCTGGTGCAGGAGACAAAGCTGGGCAGTATCATCAGTCCCAAGGATCTGACCTCCAACCAGATCACCCGCTATGTCCGGGCTCTGGCCAATTCCCAGGGCAGCACTGTGGAGAGCCTGTATAAAATGCTGGACGGCTCCGTGGAGGCCCTGGAGTTCACCGCCACCGCCTCCAGCCGCTCGGTGCTGGACAAGCCTCTGAAGGACCTGGCCCTGAAAAAGGGCGTTCTGCTGGCCGCCATTGCCCGGGAAAACAAAATCATCATTCCCGGCGGCCTCACCACGATTCAGGAGGGAGACCATGTGGTGGTGGTCACCAAGTCCCAGGTATTCGACGACCTGACGGACATTCTTGCATAAAGCTGCCCATAAAAATCCGCCGGAGCCGAATGCCTGGTGGGCGTAAAGCAGTAAAATCCAAGAATGAGGAAAGCCTTGTGTTTTCAAGGGGCGGCGTGACTTCGGTCACGCCGCCCCTTCAGCTTGTCAAAAAAGTGCAGTGCCCTTTTTCGGCACAAAAAATCCGGTCATATCGGTATGTTCCAATTCCAGCAGCTTCCTCTTTTTGTCAATGCCCCCGGCGTATCCGGTCAGGCTGCCGTTTGTGCCGACCACACGGTGACAGGGAATGATGATGGATATCTCATTATGACCCACCGCACCGCCGACCGCCTGCGCAGACATCCGGGGAAGCTTCTGCTTTTCAGCAAGCTGCCGTGCGATCTCGCCGTAGGTCGTAGTCCTTCCGTAGGGAATCTGCAAAAGGATTTCCCACACGGACTGCCGGAACGCGGTGCCGACGGGGTGCAGCGGCGGCAGAAAATCCGGCTGGCTGCCAGCAAAATAAATATCCAGCCAACGCCTGGCTTCTGCAAGGGCGGGTGTATCCTGCCCGATACGCTCTGCGGGCAGATCACGGGCAAGGTATTTCTGTCCGTCGAACCACAGACCTCTCAGTCCGATTCCGTCCGCTGCCAGCAGGATGCCGCCCAGCGGTGAATCGTAATGCTGCACAAATATCATGATCTGCACCTCGCTTCAAAAGCTGCCTCTGTTTTTATTACTCGGCTTGTAGTCCTTCATCTCCGGGATTGCGCCGCCTGCCACAGCCCAGAGATACAGACTTGCCACGCTGCAATAGGGGTGAAAGCGACGGCGGTATTTTTCAAACAGCCTGCGGTCAATGCTGCGATGGTGATATACCATGCGCAGCCCGCGCTGGATGGCAAGGTCATCATAGCTGAAAATATCCGGGCGCTGCATACAAAAAAGCAGAATCATCTCTGCCGTCCAGACGCCGATGCCCTTCAGGCTGCTTAATTCCCGGATCGCATCCTCGTCGCTCATGTGCTCCACAGCACGCAGATCAAATGCGCCCGTATGGACTTTTTCGGCAAAATCCGTAATATACTCTGTCTTGCGGAAGGTCATACCCAGTCCCTGCAGCTTGGGAACACCTGCTGTCAGGATGGTCTCGGCATTGACGGTGCCCAGTGCATCCTGCATCCGCTGCCAGATGGTCGCCTGTGCCTTGGTGGAGATCTGCTGCCCGATGATGTGGTGAACGACGGATGAAAACAAGTCCGTATCCACTGGGCGGTCGATATGCCCGATGCGGTCAATGACCTGGCAAAGCCGCTTATCCTTTTGCCGCAAATAGGAAGCTTCGGCTTCTCCGTATGCAAAATACACGCTTTTCACCTTCTAACGTTTCCATAAGCGTTTTTTATCGCAGCTGCGCCGTAAAGGCAATGGTCCCGCCCGTTGTGGACGGCGTCCGCCGAAAAATGATTTTTCTCAAAAAACGGTCAGTGCCTCCGCCAGATCTACCTCATCCTCCGCGATCAGCAGACGCATGGTCATCCCTCCTTGCTGTATACCAGCGGCTGCTCCCGGAGCAGTGCGTCCACCGCGGCCTGATATTCCGATAAATTCTTCGCCTTGCGCATCCGCTTGAGATACGGCTCCGCCCCGTCGAACCCGGCGGCCAGGTACGTCCACAGCTCCCACATCCGGTGCATCACCGGCAGATCGCCGGAGAGCCGCTGCCGGTAGGCGTCCAGCAGCCGGTCATGGTACGTCCGGACTTCCCGGACCGAGGCGGCGGGGCCGCCCCGCAGCCGCCGCAGCAGGCTGGGGTCCCGCATGAGTCCGCGGCCCAGCATTACCGCATCTGTCCCGGGAAAGTCCCAGGACAGCGCCGCAGCGTCCTCCGCCGTCCATATATCGCCGTTATACACCACCGGCCAGGGGCCGGAGACGGTGGAAAAAGCCTCCCGGTGGGGCGTTCCCTTGTAAAATTCCTTCTGGAGCCTGGGATGAACGATCAGCTCCGCCAGAGGGTACCTCCGATAGATCTCCAGCAGCCCCGGCCATTCGCCGGGGTCGTTTTTCCCGATCCGGGTCTTGACGGACACCGTCATTCCCCGGGGCAATCCCGCAAAGATCTCCTCCAGGCACCGGTCCAGCTCCTGGGGATAGGCCAGCAGGCCCGCCCCCTTCCGCTTGGCGGCCACGGTACCTGCCGGACAGCCCAGGTTGAAGTTCACCTCCCGAAAGCCCCGGTCATACAGCTCCCGGGCAGCCCACAGGAAATGCTCTGCCCGGTTGGTCAGCAGCTGGGGCACTACGTTGAGTCCCCGGTTGTGCTCCGGGTCGATCTCATCCAGCTCTTTCCGCTGGAAGGTACAGGTGGCGTTGGGGGAGAGAAACGGCGTAAAATATTTGTCCGCCGGACCGAACAGCTCCGCGTGGACCTGCCGCCACAAATACCCGGTAAGCCCCTCCATAGGGGCGGCGTAAAGCTTATCCATGAAACGTTCCCTCCAGGCACATATCCAGCGTCACCCCCGGCACCGGCTCAAACACGGCCCCGCCGGAAACCAGCTCCGCCGCCGTATCCGGACGCTGCAGGAGGGCCAGCTTTTCCCGCCGGGCCAGCTGCTTCACGGCGTATTCCAGCCGCAGAGCGTCCCCCTGCCGCTCCGTGCGCCATACCCCGGCCAGTTCCCGGGGCGGATGGGCCCGGGTATACCGGGCGCAGGCAGAGCCTCCCCCCGCGTGCTGCCGCATCCGCCGGCACAGGTCCGCCGCTGTGCCGGTATACAGGCTCCCGTCCCGGCACCGCAGCATATAGACGTAGTACATGCCCTCACCTCACTGCCCCAGCATACCACAAACCGATGCCGGGCGCAACGGTGTCATGTTCCAGCGCTGTCCGTTAATTCGATAAATTTCAGGGCATACAGGTCGCACCCGGTGCGGGCGCTCCCCTGCCGCAGCACCAGATAGTCCGTCCCCACCTCCTCCAGAACGCCCTCCTGCCGCACCAGGCGACAGGAGCCCACCAGAAAGCTGGCTGCGGCGTACTGACCCACGTTCCGGCTCAGCAGCTCCCGCAGGGAGCCGCCGGATGAATTATGTATGCAGTTCATAGCGCACCTCACGATCCGGATTCCCCCGCCGCACTCCGGCGCGGGTATCCCATCCTATGCCGCTCCTCCCCTGTCGGAAACGGTGCACGGCGGATTTTGCCCAAAAGGCAATACGGGAGTAGAGTCGCAATCGCCGTTTCAGAACAAATCGACGGGAGGAGAAGATGTGGGACTTTGTATAGTCTCCGACTTGTACACGTCTCAATTTTCTTGCTTTTATCCACAATTTCGTCCCTCGCAATATGTTTAATTCAACAAAATTTTAGATAGTTTATGGAAACTATGTTGCAAATTGCTGTTTCAGGCGTCTAGATAGTAGAGGGGTTTCTTCTGGGCCGTGCGCATGCAGCCATTTCCCGCAGACAGAAGCCGCCCCCACGCCATAAGGAGGGATGCCATGGTCCACCGCCTGTACCCACAAACACACCGTGAAAAGACTGGATGTCAAACATGAAAATCACAGGAGATATTATGAAAAAAACGCTCTTTTTTATATGCATGATGCTGGCCCTCGCCCTCACCGCCTGCGCCTCCAAACCCGCCGCACCCACTGCCGCAGACTTTGAGGTCCAGCCGGGGGAATACCGGTATCAGGACAGAGACGGATTTTTCGTGGAGACGGAAAAGGGAAATTACTGCCTGGAGCCCCTGCTGGATTTCCTGGTCCGCTTCGCCGAGCCGGGCAGTCATGATTTTTATGTCTTGTGCAATAAGCCGGACTGCGGACATGGCGATACCAATTGCAATGCATACGCGGGATTTGCCCTGGGCTATTTCAATCAGCATCTGTATGGGGTGCAGGACAACGGCACTGACTTTGTCCTGGTACGTATGAATATGGACGGGACAGGCCACACGGAAATTGCCCGACTCCCGGAGCAAAACGCCCTGGACGGGCGTAAGCAGCTGGGCGGCAGCTACTTCTTCGACAACGGCTATCTCATTTATCTGGCTATGCCCATCTCCTCGGGCGATCCCGATTATGCCATGGCCATTTATAAGATTCAGCTGGAGACCGGGGAAATCACCCGGCTATTTCAGGAGGACATTCCGGTGCATACGGATTGGCCGTCTGCCGGGGTGTCTATCAGCAACGGATACCTGTATTTTCCGATGTTCAACGGCGAGACTGGCAGCGTTACCTATGCGGAAGGCAATTTGGAAACCGGGCGCATCGAGCATGTTTTTGAAGATTGGAACCAATCGAACAGTCCGATGGTGAACTTTGACAATGTACTATACTACCACCGCGTCGGCGTGGGCCTGTGCGAATATGACAAGGCCACCGGCACGGAGACGGTGAAGGTACCCACAGATTGCAGCCTGGCCCTGCCGCAGTACACCAAGGATTATATCATCGTTCGCACATCGGACGATGACGCGGATACACACCGCACCATCTACGCATATGACCGGAATTATCATCTGTTGGGGCAGATGGAGCTGGAGCCCTACGGAGTCAAGTTTCCGTCACTTCAGTATGTTACTGCAAATGCCATCTACTTCACCTCAGGCGGCAAGCTGGTTTCCTACATCGACCCCCACCACCTGGACCGCCTGGAGCTGATCCAGCTGGTGGACCCCACGGCAAGGAGCCACGGATAATATGGAACTGACCATTCACGCCCTGTCCCATTCCTACGGGGACAAGAAAGCCCTGACGGACTTTACCCACACCTTCACCCCCGGCATTACGGCCCTGCTGGGCCCCAACGGCGCGGGGAAAAGCACCCTCATCCACCTGATCTGCGACCTGCTGCCCCGCCAGGTGGGGACCATCGCCTTCGACGGGACAGACATTCTGTCCATGGGGCCGGCGTTCCGGCAGGTGCTGGGCTTCATGCCCCAGAGCCAGGGGATGTACGACGACATGACCGCCTGGGAATTCCTGCTGTACATGGCCCAGCTGAAGGGGCTGAGGCCCCGGGCCGCCCGGGAACAGCTTCGGGAGCTGCTGCAGGTGGTGAACCTGTGGGACGCGGCCCACCGCCGGGTCGGCGGCTTTTCCGGCGGTATGCGCCAGCGGGTGATGCTGGCCCAGGCCCTGCTGGGCGCACCCAAGGTCCTGCTGCTGGATGAACCCACCGCCGGACTGGACCCGGAGGAGCGGGTGCGCCTGCGGGAATATATCCGGCAGCTGGGCCGGGACAAAATCGTCCTTATCACCACCCACATCACCGGCGACGTGGAATCCATTGCCAGTGAGATTTTGCTGCTGCACCACGGCGTCCTGCTGGCAGACGCCCCGGCGGAGGAATTTATCCGCGGCTGCGGTGCGGCCAACCTGGAGGACGCCTATATCCGGCGGCTGCATCCCCATGCGTGAGTGCAGGCGTGTTTTCTCCCGCAGGAGTCTGCTGTGGCTGCTGGTGCTGATGGCGGCGGTGGTGTTTTTCCACCGGGTGGACCATCACAACGCCCCCGGCTTTGCCGCCGCCTATCGGCAGACCGTGGCTCAGCTGGCAGCCAGCCCGGACCCGTCTGCCGCCCTGTCTCAGATGGAGGCGGAAAGCCGCCGCTATATGACGGCCCTGCTCTGGCGCAGCACGGATGACCCGGACCTGCTGGAGCTATACCGGGATCAAGCCCGGCAGGTGCTGGGCGACGATTATGAGACAGCGGCCATGGCATATGATCTCAGTGACCAGGCCCAGGTGGAATTTACCGCCCGGCAGCAGGCCCAGCAGACCCTCCGGCAGCAGCTGGACTACCTGGCGTCGTATCCCGGATATCTGGATACCATCCACGAAAACGCCGCCAATATGCCCACCCTGTCCATTTTCATGGACAGCAGCGCCGGAAAATTCCATGCGGAAAACGTGAAGAAAACGGACCGGGACTTTCCCCGCAGCGCTGATGTGTCCCTGACCCTGACGGAGACTGCCGGACTGGAGAATTTCTTGCAGGACGGTGTGTTGTCCGTGTGCATCCTGCTGTGGATGCTGGTAACGGTGCTGCGGCTGACAGAGGAGCGCCGCAGCAGTCTGCGCTACCTGGTGTTTGGCAGCCCCCGAGGCCGGACATGGCTGGCCCTGCGCCGGGTGGGGATCCTGGGCCTTTCCGCCGCATTGGGCACAGCCCTTCTGATGCTGACGGGCCTTGTCACCGACAGTCTGCTGTACGGCGGGCTGGGCGACCTGTCCGCCGCCGCCCAGTCCAGCGAAATCTTTCAGAATTTTCCGTACCCGCTGACTCTCCGCCAGGTGCTTTGGGCGTATTGCCTGCTAAAAACTCTTGGCATGTGGCTGATGGGACTGCTGCTGTGGCTGATTCTTCAGCTGATCCACCATTTGCAGACGGCTATGGTGGCCGCCGCCGCATTTCTGGCGGTGGAATACAGTCTGTTCGCCTTTGTGCCGGACAGCTATGCCATCGTGGCCCTTCGGTACATCAACGTGTTTTCCTTCGTCGGCATGGAAAAGACGTTTCTGCACTATCTGAATATCAACCTGCTGGGCCGGGCGGTAAACGGCGCCATGCTGTGTACCGCCCTGCTGCCGGCGCTGTTGGTGCTGGCAGCGGCAGGAGCCGTGGTCTATGCCGGACATCACCGGCCCATGGCCGGAGCCAACGTGTTCCAGCGTCTGGCGGCCCGGTTGCGTCCCGTGTTTTCCCGGGCCTCCGGCCGGATGACCCTGACGGGGTTCGAGTTCAGGAAAATCCTATGGTATCACAAGGGACTGCTGGTGCTGCTGGTCTTTGCCCTTTGGTGCTTCCGGGCAGCCGCAGCCCCCACGGCGGACGTGTCCCTGTACGACACGGACACCGCCGCCTTTCAAAATGAGTTCCAGGGCCCTGCCACGGAGGACACCCTCCGGGCCATCCGGGCCCGCATAGCGGAGGTGGAAGGCTGGCCGGAGTCCGAGATCCGCTCCGCCCAGCTGGCGGCCCTGTCCGCCGTGGAGGACGAGGCTCTGAAAAAGCTGGACACCGGCCTGTGGGTGCTGAATCCTGCGCCCATGTTCACTCTGTGCGGCGGCGACGTAGGCGGCAGCCAGCGCATTCCGGCCATGGCGGCACTGCTGACAGCGGCACTGCTTACGGCAGGCACCTTCGCCGGAGAGCGGCAGCAGCGGATGCTGCCGCTGCTGCAGACCACGCCCCGGGGCCGCCGCCGGGCGCCCCGCTGCAAGCTGACCCTGTCCGCCCTGCTGGCGGCGGCGGTATGGTTGACTCTGACCCTGCGGCAGGTGTACCAGGTCTCGTCGTATTACGGCGGCCTGACGGCCCTGTCCGCCCCGCTGCGCAGTGTGGCCCACTTTGCAGACCTGGCCGCAGACTGCACCGTGGGACAGTGGCTGGCCGGATGCCTGCTGCTGCGGCTGCTGGTGCTGCTGGCTGCCGCCATGACCGGGTGCCTGCTGTCGAGCCTGTGCCGGACGGTGAACGCTGCCGTGGTGGTATGCTGCGCCGGACTGGTGGGCCCGGCGGCCCTGGAGCTGGTGGGCGTGCGGGCGGCAGGCATCCTGTCCCTGGCCCGCCTGTGGACCCCCGTTACCTGCTCCCTGTATGCCTATCTCATCCCCCTGGCTCTGCTGATAGTCTGCCCCCTTCTGTGCGTGCGGCGCAGGCCCAGGGTCTGATCTGTATAAAGCAAGAAAAATCGAGCCGATTCGAAGACCGGCTCGATTTTTCTTGACACGTTTCCACAGATACAGTAGACTTTACAGCAGCGCGAACAGCACATACAGCCAGTGGGCCGCCACGCCGGCGCACAGGCCGCCTACGGTGTGGCTGATGATGGCCTTGCCGATGAGATGGTTGCACCCCAGGCTGTTCATCATGGACACATGGGTGCTGAGATAGCCGCTCCAGCACATGCACATAGCGGTAAACACCGCGATGTCGCCGCCGGCAGCCTTCCCCTCGGCCAGCAGCTGGGGCACCAGGCTGATGGCCGCACCGGCTGCGCCCAGAGCCGTCACCGGCACCGCCAGACCCTCCGGCGAGGAGAAGCCGAACAGCGGCGTCAGGATAAAGCTGAGCTTATCCGCCAGCTTGGGCAGAAGTCCGATGCCCTCGTAGGCCGCGCCGGTATACAGGCCGCTCTCTGCCGGGCCGTTGGTGAGCATCATCACCACTGTGCAGATAACCAGCACGCCCGGTATGATGCTCACGCCCATTTTCACGCCGTCCATGCCGCCGTCCAGCAGGGCAGACATGAAGCGGGTGCCGGTGCCGCCGGCCCGGACGGGACGCACCCGCTTGCCCCCCAGGGACAGGGTGCCGCCGTCAATCATGGGCTGCTCCCGGCCGTATACCTTGGCGGTAAATGCCAGCATGATCCGGGTGGATACGATACTGCCTACCACCGCTCCCAGAAGGCCAGTCAGGGCCGCGCCGGTGTAGTTCACCCCCTTGCCGGGGGACAGGCTGATCATATAGGTACACACGATGAAGCCCATGCCGAAGGACGTACCCAGATTGGTCAGGGCCGGAAACTGATACGCCTTGAACAGGCTTTTGAAGTAACGGTCCTGGGCCAGGGAGAGAACGGCCGGGTTGTCCGACAGGAATGTGGTCACCACGCCCACGGACGCCGCCCCCGGCAGGCCGTATACCGGCCGCATGAAGGGGTTGAGCATCCGGTTCATCAGCGACACCAGGCCAAACTCGGAAAACAGCGCCGAAATGGCCCCCATGATGACGCACAGGGCCGTCAGATACAGCACCGTATCCGTCAGAAGGACAAAGGCAGTGTTGATCATGGTGTTGATGGTGTTGCCCAGGCCCATTTTGGCGGCAAACAGCGCAAAAAAGGCCACAAACAGCACGATGAAAATGAAGTTTTCGGGTCCGATCTCCTTTTTATAGCAGGTGGGTCCCTTGTGGGTTTCTTCGGCCCCGACAGGCGGGGCCTGGGTTTCCTCGATGACAGACTGGCTCATAGCGATTTTCCTTTCTTCCTTGTCCCTATTCCACAAAATACTCCGCTTTTCGCGGAACCAATTTATCATACCGCATAAAGCGCATCCTGTAAAATAAATATATTTCGTGGGGAGCATGAGAAAAGCTTATGGCTGACAACACATATCGCATCCTGACCAAAATTGCCGAGACCGGCAGCCTGACCCGCACGGCGGAGCAGCTGAACTATACCCAGGCCCGGGTCAGTCAGATTCTGAAATCCGCCGAGACGGAGTTCGGACTGACCTTGTTTGTTCGGGGCAAGCGGGGCGTGATGCCCACGCCGGAGTGCCGGTGTCTGCTGCCGACTTTGCAGGAGCTGGTGCGCCAGGAGCTGGTGCTTCTGGACCAGCTGGACCAGATTCGGGACCTGCGGGGCGGCACGGTGTCCATCGGCACCTTTACCAGCGTGTCCTGCCACTGGCTGCCCCAGCGGCTGAAGGCCTTCGGGCAGCTGTATCCCCAGATTCGGTTTCAGCTGAAGCTGGGTGACGTGGCCCATATCGATCAGTGGCTCCGGGAGGGCACCGTGGACCTGGGGCTGATGATCGACCCGGGGACCGAGGATCTGACGTTTCTGCCCCTGCTGGAGGACTGCTATTCTGTGATCCTGCCCCGGGAACATCCCCTGGCCGGAGCGGAGGAGCTGAGCCTGGAGCAGCTGCGGGAGGAATGCTTCATCCTGCTGGAGCCGGAGGACAATGCCCCGGTGGAACCGCAGCTGCGGCAGGCCGGGGTCCGGGTGGGCTATCGGGTAAAGGATGACTACACCATTCTGGCCATGGTGGAAAGCGGTCTGGGCGTCAGTGTGCTGCCTCATCTGCTGCTGCAGCGCACGTCGTACCGGGTCCATGCCGCACGGCTGATGCCGCCGGTGGCCCGGCGCATGGGCATCCTCCTGCCCAAGGAGGGATATGTCTCCCTGGCAGCCCGGCAGTTCGTGTCGTTTTTGCGGCAGGAAGCGGAAGCGGTGGAAAAATAGCAAAAGCCTCCCTCATGGCGATGCCATGGGGGAGGCTTTTTGTTTACCTGATCTGCTGACGGACCTGGTCCAGGGGCAGGTCCTGTTCCCGGGCAATACGGGCCAGGTCCTCATATTCCGGCTTCTGCCGCCGGACGCCCCAGCCCTGAGACAGTTTCCGGGCCACAGGGCCCCAGGGAGTATCCACCGTTTCCTCCGCGCGGGACAGGGTATAGCGCCGGTGCCGGCTCTCCCGGACGCCCAGGGTGGTGGTGTGCCGCAGCAGCAGCCGGGCCATTTCCTCCCGCTGCTCCTCCCGGCACAGAACGCACAGCATCACGCCAGGCCTGGATTTTTTCATGCCAATGGGCACGGTGTACACATCCAGCGCCCCGGCCTCCAGCAGACGCTCCATAGCGAAGGCAATGTTCTCGCCGGTCATGTCGTCCAGATTGCAGGCCAGCTCATACACGTCGCCGATGTCTGCCGCCGTGTCCCCCAGCATGGCCCGCAGGCAGTTGGCCCGGGGAAAGTCCTTGTGGCCCATGCCGTAGCCCACGGCCCGCAGGGTCATCACCGGCATATCGCCGAAGCGGGTGACAAAGTGCCGCAGCAAAGCCGCACCGGTGGGGGTACACAGCTCCCCGTCGATCTCGCCGCCGTAAATGGGCACATCCCGGAGGATGTATGCCGTGGCCGGGGCAGGCACCGGCAGGATACCATGGGCGCAGCGGACAGTTCCGCTGCCCACATGGACCGGGGAGGCGATCACCTGGTCCGGTGCAAGCTCCTCCATCAGCAGGCACACCGCCGTCACGTCTGCCACGGCGTCCATGGTGCCCACCTCGTGGAAATGGATGTCCGTCACCGGCACGCCATGGACATGGCTCTCCGCCTGGGCAATGCCGTCATATACCGCCAGAATGTCCCTCCGCACCCGGTCGGACACCGGGAGCCGCTCCACAATGTGGCCGATCTCGTGCATACCGTTGTGGTGATGGTGGGCGTGCTCATGGTCGTGGTCGTGGTCGTGGTCGTGATGATGGTCGTGGTCATGCTCCGTTTCCCCGTTCACCGTCACGGTGACTCGGGAGCCGGTGATGCCGCACTTTTCCGCCCGTTCCAGGCGGTATGTTACCCCGGGAATACCCAGGCCGTTGAGACGCTTGACAAATTCGTCGGGCTGGGGCAGCAGCTCCAGCAGCGCCGCCGTCAGCATATCTCCGGCGGCGCCCATGCCGCAGTCCAGATACAGGGTCCTCATTTCTTTCCCTCCATGTGATTGATCATACTGGCCAGATACCCGGCGCCGAAGCCGTTGTCAATGTTCACCACCGATACGCCGCTGGCGCAGGAATTCAGCATAGACAGCAGGGCCGACAGGCCGCCGAAGGAGGCGCCGTAGCCCACGCTGGTGGGTACTGCGATCACCGGGCAATCCGCCAGGCCGCCCAGCACGCTGGCCAGAGCCCCCTCCATTCCTGCGATGGCCACGATCACCGACGCGCTCATGATATCGTCCATATGGTGCAGGGTGCGGTGCAGGCCCGCCACCCCCACATCGTACAGCCGCAGCACTTCGTTGCCGTGGACCTCCGCCGTCAGGGCGGCCTCCTCCGCTATGGGAATATCGCTGGTGCCGCCGGTAGCGATAACGATGCGGCCGATGCCGTCCGGCTCCGGCAGGTCGCCGATGATGCCGCACCGGGCCTCGGCCCGGTAATCCAGGGGATACACGGCGGCGATTTCCGCCGCCGACTCCGGCGACAGGCGGGTGATGAGAATGGTCCGCTGGCCCCGCCGGCGCATGACGCCGATGATGCCGATCATCTGGGCCGGAGTCTTTCCCGCGCCGTAGATCACCTCCGCCGCGCCCTGGCGGATGCCGCGGTGCAGGTCCACTTTTGCATAGCCGATGTCGGTGAAGGGCTCCTTTTTCAGGGCCAGCAGCGCGTCATCCACGGACACGGTCCCCTGGCGCACGCCCTCCAGCATTTTGCGGATCTCGCTGTTCATGCTCTTGCCTCCAGGTCCAGCCATACGGCGTCGTAGTCCTGCCCCAGGCGGTCCAGGATCTCCTGCCGGTGCTCCAGCAGGTGGGGCATCTGGGCGGCGGGCAGCTGAATTTTCGCGCTGCGGCCCGCCAGGCGGACCCGGAAGTCCGTAAAGCCCAGGGAAAACAGATACGTTTCCGCCGCCTCGGTAACAGCCAGGTCCCGGGCGGTAATGGGCTGTCCGGTGGGGATGCGGGTGGCCAGGCAGGCGTATGCGGGCTTGTCCCAGGTGAAAAGTCCTGCCTCCCGGGACAGCCGTCGTATTTCGTCCTTGGTCAGGCCGCACTCCCGCAGGGGCGACCGCACCGACAGCTCCCGCAGAGCTCGCATGCCGGGGCGATCCCCGGCGTCGTCGGAGGCGTTGGTGCCGTCCAGCAGCACCGGAAAGCCGTCCTCCGCCGCTGCTGCGGCAATGGTGCGGAAGATCACGCGCTTGCAGTGGTAGCACCGGTCCGGTGGATTGGCCGTCACGGTGGGAGACGACAGCACGTCCACTGGCAGCTCCCGCAGGTCGGCGTGGAGGTCCCCGGCCAGACGCCGGGCGTCCTCCAGCTCAAACTGGGGCTGGAAAGCGGAATTCACATAATATGCCCGGACCCGGGCGCCGTAACGCAGAGCGGCATACAGCAGGTAAGACGAGTCCACCCCGCCGGAAAAGGCAATGGCCACCCGGGGATTTTCCTTGAAAAACTGTTGCAGATCCATGATTCGTCGATTCTTTCTCTTATTTTGCGCTGGGCACAATGCCCAGGATCACCAGGGGCTCCGTGCCGGTGTTTACAACGCTGTGGCTGTGGCCCTGGGGGCAGTAGTGGCACAGGCCGGGATAAACCGCCGTCTCCACGCCGTCGTCCAGGCACACGCCGGTACCGGACAGAAAATACATGACCTCGCAGCTGTCGGTGTGGGTATGAAGGCCGATGGAGGAGCCGGGCTCCAGCGTCAGCCGCAGGATCTTGCCCATACCGTCCTGAAAGATGCGGGTCTCGGCCTCTCCCTGGCCGCCCTTGAACCGGGGCTGCACCAGAGAGGGCATACGGTCAAAGTCCAACGTCATGGCCGGTCCCTCAGTTCAGGAAGTCCTTGAGCTTCTTGCTGCGGGAGGGGTGGCGGAGCTTCCGCAGGGCCTTGGCCTCGATCTGGCGGATGCGCTCGCGGGTGACGTTGAACTCCTTGCCCACCTCCTCCAGGGTGCGGGTGCGGCCGTCCTCCAGGCCGAAGCGCAGCTTCAGCACCTTCTCCTCCCGGGGAGTCAGGGTGCTGAGCACGGACACCAGCTGCTCCTTCAGCAGGGTATAGCTGGCAGCCTCACTGGGCTCGGACGCGCCCTCGTCGGGGATGAAGTCGCCCAGATGGGAGTCCTCCTCCTCGCCGATGGGGGTCTCCAGGGACACGGGCTCCTGGGCGATCTTCAGAATCTCCCGGACCTTGTCCACGGGCATGTTCATCTCCTCGGCGATCTCCTCGGGAGAGGGATCGTGGCCCAACTCCTGAAGCAGCTGACGGGATACGCGGATGACCTTGTTGATGGTCTCCACCATATGGACGGGGATGCGGATGGTGCGGGCCTGGTCGGCGATGGCCCGGGTGATGGCCTGGCGGATCCACCAGGTGGCATAGGTGGAGAACTTATAGCCCTTGGTGTGGTCAAACTTCTCCACGGCCTTGATGAGGCCCAGGTTGCCCTCCTGGATCAGGTCCAGGAACAGCATGCCCCGTCCCACATAGCGCTTGGCGATGGACACCACCAGCCGGAGGTTGGCCTCCGCCAGCTGCTTTTTGGCCTTTTCTCCGGCTTTCAGGTCCGCCTTGGCCTGAGCCAGCTCCTCCTCGGTGAGGGTCAGTCCTCCGGTCTCCACCTGAGCCAGCTTCTCCTTGGCGGTGTTGCCTGCGGACATGGCGGTGGCCAGCTTGATCTCCTGCTCGCCGGTCAGCAGGGGCACCTTGCCGATCTCCTTCAGATACATGCGCACGGGATCGTCAATGTTGAAGCTGTCCACCAGGGTGTTGGGATCTACCAGCTCCTCCTCCTCGATCTCGGCGATCTCCTCCATGGCGGGCTCCATGTCCTCGGGGATGTCGTTGGTGAAATCCTCGGTGACGATGTCGATGCCCAGATCCGCCAGGGAGTCATAGATGCTGTCCATCTGGTCGCCGTCCAGGTCCATGGTGTCCACCACCTCGGACAGCTCCGCCGGCTCCAGGCGGCCCTTCTTCTTACCCTTGATGAACAGCTCCCGGAGCTTCTCATTGCCGGCCAGCAGAGCAGCGGCAGGGCACTTGCCGAGCTTTTCCTCCAGGGTCTTGTCGTTGGTCTTGGCGCTCTCCGGTTTCTTGTCGGCAGTCTTTTCGGTCTTTTTCTTGTCGTCGGCGGCCAGCAGCTGGTCCGCCATCTCCTCGAGCTCCTGCCCGGTATAGGTTTTATCTGTCATTGTGCTTTCCTCCATAGCCCTTCTTGTTTTTATATTTTTCCGCCGCTGCCGCCAGGGGATCTGTCCCGGCCCCGGCGGCGCGTTTTTGCGCTTCCTCATGAATGACGCGGCAATAGTCCTCCAGAGCCCGCTCCGCGCCTGTGCGGGACTCCGGCTTCTGCACCACTGCCGTCAAGTGGCTCATTTCGTCGCCGGTAAGCTCACCGCTCAGCGACGCCACCGTCATCGGCCGCCCGGCCATATGGCTCTCCCACAGGCTGGCATAAACCCGGCCCAGCAGCGGCGAGGAAAATTCCTCTGCCGGAATGGGCGGCGCCGGGCCAAACAGGCCGTCGTCCAGCAGCAGCAGCCGGATGACGCCCTCCTCTGCCAGAGCGCTGCGGAGATTCTCGTACCGCAGGCCACGTTCCTGGGGCTGGAGCGACACCACAGGGTTCAGCTCCCGGCGCTCCCGGGCCTTCTTGTCCTTGGCGGCCTTGCGCTTGAAGGCGCGCTGCACCTCCATCCGCAGAGCCTCCGGCGTCAGGCCCGCCGTTTCCGCCGCCCGGGTGGTGTATACCTCCCGCTCCACGGCGTTTTCCAGAGTGCAGAGCACGGCGCTGACCTCCTCGGCGTAGGCCACCCGGGCCTGGTCGTCCCGCAGGTCATATTTCCCGGCGATCTCGTTCAGACGGAACTCCACCCCGTTGGCGCTGCCGCTGAGAAGCCGTTCGAAGGCCTCCGGGCCCTGGAGCTTGATAAAATCGTCGGCGTCCTGCTTCACATATTCCCCGTCCACCAGCCGGTTGGGCAGACGCAGCACCCGGACGCTGAACTCCGACTGGTTCAGCAGCTCCAGGGCCCGTTGGGTGGCCAAGGCTCCGGCCTTATCGTTGTCGTAGCACAGCACCAGCTCCTTGGTGTACCGGGACAGGAGCCGGGTCTGTTCCACCGTCAGGGCCGTGCCCATGGAGGCCACGGCATTGTCGAACCCCGCCTGGTGCAGGGTCACCACGTCCAGATTGCCCTCGCACAGGATGATGTTGGGCCGCTTGGTCTTTTTGGCCAGGTTCAGGCCGTACAGCACCCGCCGCTTGCTGTATGTAAGGGTCTCGGGGGTGTTCATATACTTGGGCTCGGACTTGTCCAGCACCCGGCTGCCGAAGCCGATCACGTCGCCCCGGACGTCGATGACCGGCAGGATCAGCCGGTTGCGGAACTTGTCGTAAAGATGTCCGTTCTTTCCGCTGACGGCCAGGCCCGCACGGATCAGCTCGTCCTTGCCGTATCCCTTCTGGGTCATGGCGGTCAGCAAGGCGTCCCAGCTGTCGGGGGCCGCCCCCATGCCGAAGCGCACGGCGATCTTCCGATGAATACGCCGCCGTTCCAGATATGCCCGGACCGCCTGACCGTCGGGCCCCTGCAGCGTCTGATAGTACCACCGGGCGGCGTCCCGGTTCAGCTCCAGCATCCGGCGGCGGAGCTTCTCCGTGCCGTCGTTGGCCTCCTCCGGCACCGGGATGTTGGCCCGCTTGGCCAGAAACCGCACCGCATCGGGATAGGACAGATTCTCAATGTCCATGATGAAGTTGATGACGCCCCCGCCCTTTTTGCAGCCGAAGCAGTGGTAAAACTGCCGGTCCGGCAGCACATGGAACGAAGGAGTCTTTTCATTGTGGAAGGGGCAGCAGCCCCAGAAGCTGCCGCCCTTGGGCGTCAGGGATACATAGGAGCCCACCACGTCCACAATGTCATTGCGTGCGATCAGCTCGTCCAGAAAGCTCTGGGGAAACGGCATGGCCGCGCCTCCTTTCCGTGAAATTCCCGTGATACTTATATATACCCCGCAAAAGCCCGGAATCCTCTTTTTCTGCGTAAATTTTTAAAAAATTTTTCCCGCCGGAGGTCCGGCGGGAAAAGTACGTCACAGAGTGTATTTTTTCTGATATTCGGCGGAATAACGGGCAAAGGATGCGGACTTCATGGCCTTGACGCTGTTGAGGTACTCGTGGGTATCAAAGGAGTCGGACTCCAACTCGATCATGGCCACGGCAATGTTGGAGCAGTGATCCGCCACGCGTTCGTAGTTGGTCAGCAGGTCGTTGAAGATAAAGCCTTGGTTCAGGGTACACACGCCCTTTTGCAGGCGGTCCACATGGTGCAGCTTCATCTCGTCGCACAGTCCGTCGATGATCTCCTCCAGCGGCTCCACCCGGCCGGCGGACTCCAGGTCGCCGTTGACAAACGCGCCCACGGACAGGTGCAGGATCTCGGTGACCGCCTGCTCCAGCATCCGCAGCTCCCGGTCGGCCTCCGGGGAGAACACCACGCTTTTGGCGTTGATCTCTCGGGCTGCATCGCAGATATTCAGGGCGTGGTCGGAGATACGCTCGAAGTCCGAGATGGTGTGCAGATATTTGGACACCTCCTCGCTCTGCCGCTGGGACAGCTCCTTACCGGTGATCTTCATCAGGTAGGTGCCCAGCCGGTCCTCGTAGCGGTCGATGGCGTCCTCGGTATCCTCAACGGCCCGGCAGCCCTTGTCGCTGAATCGGTGCACCAGCTCCATGGCCCGCAGCAGGTTGCCCATGGCCCGCTGTGCCATGGCGTCGGTGACCTGGCGGCTCTGCTCCAGGGCCAGGGCCGGATGCAGCAGGAAGCGCTCCTCCAGCCGGTCCATCTCCTGCTCCTCCCGGACGCTTTCGGGGTTCTCCGGGATCAGCAGGCACACGCACTTTTCCAACACTCCGATAAGCGGCGCCAGCACAATGACCGTGGCCAGACGGAACAGAGTGTTCATCAGGGCAATAGACACGGCAGTCATGGTCATGGTCAGGAAATCGAAATGCACGATGGCATTGACGGCGTAAAACACGGTGGCCCAGATCACCACGCCCAGCATGTCGATCAGCAGATATACAAAGGCCGTGCGCTTGCCGCTGACGTTGGCCCCCAGAGCCGACAGCAGCACCGGCACCGCCGCGCCGATGGCGATGCCCATGACTATGGGCAGGGCGATCTCAAAGGTGATGGCCCCGGTGACGGCCAGCGCCTGGAGAATGCCCACGGCGGCGCTGGCGCTCTGGATGACGCTGGTAAACAGCAGGCCCACCAGAATCCCCAGCAGCGGGTTCGAGAAGGAGGTCAGCGCGTCGATAAACACCTGGCTGTCCCGCAGAGGAGAGACGGCATCGCTCATAATGGACATGCCGTACATCAGCACCGCAAAGCCCAGGAGAATGTCTCCCACATGATGGGTGGCAGGCCGCTTGGCAGCCATGCGCAGAATGATGCCGACGACGGCCACCAGACCCGTCAGGGTGGCGGTGCTCAGCAGGGTCACCCAGCCGCTGCCGCCGCTGAGACTGCTGAGGCAGAGGATCCACCCGGTGACGCTGGTACCCAGAATGGCGCCCATGACAATGCCAATGGCCTGGTTCACCTTCATCATGCCGGAGTTCACAAACCCCACCACCATCACGGAGGTAGCGGAGGAGGACTGGATCACGGCAGTGACCCCGGTGCCCAGCAGCACCCCCTTCAGCGGCGTGCTGGTCAGCTTATACAGCACCAGCTCCAGCTTGCTTCCGGCGACTTTTTTCAGGCCGTCGCCCATGATGGCCATGCCGAATAAAAACAGCGCGATGCCGCCCAGAAGGCTGATGATCTCGGATGCGCCCATACGCAGCCCCTCCCAGTGTATTAATCCTTTATAGTATAGCAAATCCGTGCAAAGTCTGTCGATGGAAACCGGGCAGAAAGAATGGAGAAATACGGAGAAAAAAAGCCGGTTTCTTTGTAGATTCCGGAAAAATACTCGGTAAAAAATTAACGATACTTGCGTATTACACCGGGACGGGGTATACTGTTTTATTATACCATTGATTAGATGCGCTTAACGCTGTAAAAAGGAGCCGTTATGTTCAAGCATTGTCTCATCGTATTTCTGGTGTCCATGGTGCCCATCATCGAGCTGCGGGGGGCCATCCCCTACGGCGTGGGCTTCGGTCTGCCGCTGTGGCTGACGTATATCGTCGCCATTGTGGGCAATATGTTGCCGGTGCCGCTGATCTATTTTTTTGCCCGCCGCATTCTGGAGTGGGGGCAGGACAAGCCCGTCATCGGAAAATTCTTCACCTTCTGCCTGGAAAAGGGAAAAAAGGGCGGTGAAAAGCTCCAGGCCAAGGCGGGACAGGGCCTGTTCTGGGCGCTGCTGCTGTTTGTGGGCATTCCCCTGCCCGGCACCGGAGCCTGGACCGGCACCCTGGCCGCCAGTCTCCTGGATATGGATTTCCGCAAGAGTGTGCTGGCCTGTATGGGCGGCGTACTGCTGGCCGGATGCATCATGGGCGCCCTGAGCCTGCTGGGCGTCTCTGCCTTTGGGGCCATCACCAAATGACAGGTTTCATCCGGGAAAAGGATCACCCCGAAGGAGGCACTTCCTTGCGAAGTGCCTCCTTCGGCCGGCCTGTCAAAGAACCCCTGCTTTCGCCGCATGAAAGCAGGGGTTCTGTTGCAATTTGTGGAAAAATAAGCGCGTATCAGCCGGAAAATGGAGGCCCTCCAGCTCCAATTTGCCAGCTTTTTCAGATTCATGGCAGCATATTTCAGCCTGACCCATCTGGTGACGGCGGCCAAGCCCTTGTTCGCGCTGGCCTGGATATGGGTCCCGTCAATGAAATCAGATCATTCCTCTTGACAGGTGCAAAAAGTCATCCATGTCAGGCGGTGATAGGAAACAGGAGCTTCAGCACGCCGAAGATTACCAGGGACGCGGCGGCGGCGATGAGCCAGACGAAGCAGGTTTTCCGGTCCCGCAGGGCCAGCTTTTGATTTTCGTGCTCATTTTTCCACCGGACAAAAAACCAGCCCGCGCACAGCAGACAGATCACAGGGGCAAACAGCAGGCCAATCACGGCAACATATTCCATAGCAGCTCCTCCATCATTTTTTCCCAGTATACCGTATTTCCCTGCCGCCGTCAATCCGGGAGTTTCCGGGCCGGACGGCGGGGATTTTTTCAGGTAGTTGCTTTTTGGATAAAGGTGTGCTACAATGCACCTGATCACACACCGGGCTTACCTATTAAATATAGAAGGTCCGGATGCCAAGAAGGAGCCGTGAAGCATGGAGACCATTACCAGCCGCCAGAACCCGCTGATGACCCATATCCGCAAGCTGGCGGGGTCCGCCGCCTACCGCCGCCAGACCGGCGAATGCCTGTGCGACAGCCCCAAGCTGCTGCGGGAGGCCGCCCAATGGGGCGCAGACGTGCGGACCGTGGTATCCGTTCTGCCCTGGGACGGGCCGCTGCCGGATCATGTCCGGCAGGTGCTGGTGCCGCCGGAGGTCATGTCCTCCATCAGTCCTGCCAAAACGCCCCAGGGGGTGCTGTTCACCTGCGCCATTCCCGTTTTGCCGGTGCCGGAGACGCTTCCGGGCCGGCGATATGTGGTGCTGGACGGGGTCCAGGACCCCGGCAACGTGGGAACGGTGCTGCGGACCCTGGACGCCTTTGACGCCGACGGCCTGCTGCTGACCGGCGGCTGCGCGGACCCCTTCGGCCCCAAAACCGTCCGGGCCTCCATGGGGGCGGTGTTCCGCCGCCCGGTATGGAGCGTAACGCCGGAGGAGCTGGGAGCCCTGCTGCGGCACAGCGGCATCCCCCTGTATGGTGCGGCTCTGCGGCCGGACGCCATGGACGCCCGGCAGGCAGACTATTCCCGATGCGCCCTGGCCATCGGCTCCGAGGGACGGGGCCTCAGCCGGGAGGTGCTGGACCTGTGCGACAAAACCGTGCTCATCCCCATGTCTCCCCGCTGCGAGTCGCTGAACGCGGCCATCGCGGCGGCGGTGCTGCTGTGGGAAAGCTGGCGATAAACGAAGGGGGGGACCGCCGTGGCGGCACTGAAATACTGGGTCTGGCTGACGGCTCTGCCGGGGCTCAGCAACCGCAGCAGGCTGCTGCTGTTGGAGCGGTACGGGTCCCCGGAGGATGTGTATTACGCCGACCCCGAGGAGCTGGCCCAGGCAGAGGGTCTGACGCCGGGACAGGCGGCCCTTCTGGCGGACAAGAGCTTATCGCGGGCGGACCGCATTCTGGCGGACTGCGCCCGGGGCGACATGTTCCTGCTGACCATGCAGGACGCCGCCTACCCCGCCCGGCTGCGGGACATCTTCGACCCGCCGGTGCTGCTGTACGGCAAGGGCTCCCTGCCGCTGTTCGACGAGGAGGCGGCCATCGCCGTGGTAGGCACCCGGTCCTGCACTCCCTACGGGCTGCGCTGCGCCCATCGCATGGGCTATGAGCTGGCCCGGCAGGGCGCCGTGGTGGTGTCCGGCATGGCCAAGGGCATCGATGGTGCGGCCATGCGGGGCGCTTTGCAGGCCGGGGGCTTCACCGCCGCCGTGCTGGGCGGCGGCGTGGACGTGGTATATCCCGCGGAAAACCGCAGACTATATGAGGATATCGCCGCCACCGGCGTGCTGCTGTCGGAATATCCCCCGGGAACGGAGCCCCTGCCGGGGCATTTCCCCGTGCGAAACCGCATCATCAGCGGCCTGAGTCTGGCGGCGCTGGTGGTGGAGGCCCCGGTGCGGTCCGGGGCCCTGATCACTGCCCATGCCGCCCTGGACCAGGGGCGGGACGTGTTCGCCGTGCCCGGTCCCATCGACGCGGCAGCCAGCGTGGGCTGCAACCGGCTGATCCGGGACGGCGCGGGGCTGGCGGCCTCGGGCTGGGACATTCTGTCGGTGTACCACAGCCGGTTTCCTCACCGGCTGCATCCGGCCCACGTCACCGTGCCGGAGCCGGGAGACGCCCCCAAGCCGGAGGAGGACAAGTCCTCTCCCCTGCCCGATACGCCGCCGGAGCCGGCCCAAAAGCCGCAGCTGCCGGTGCTGGACCTGGACCGCAACCGGGAGGGGCTCACCGACGATCAGCTGGCGCTGATTCGGGTGCTGGATACAGAAACGCCTCTGCTGACGGATGAGGCGGCGGAACAGACGGGCCTGCCGGTAAGGCGGGTGCTGTCGGCGCTGACGGTGCTGGAGATCGACGGCTATGCCCAACGCTCCGGCCCCCGCAGCTATGTGCGCACAGTCAGGCTACATTCGGAAAAGGAAGGATCATAAATATGGCAAAAAAGGCTGAAAAATACCTGGTGATCGTGGAGTCCCCGGCCAAGGCCAAGACCATCGGCAAATACCTGGGTCCCGCGTATCAGGTGAAGGCCTGTATGGGACATCTGCGGGACCTGCCCAAAAGCAAGCTGGGCGTGGACGTGGAAAACGACTTTGAACCCAATTACCGGCCCATCAAGGGCAAGGAGGACATTATCCGGGACCTGAAGCAGGCAGCCAAGGACAGCGACGCCGTTTACCTGGCCACCGACCCGGACCGCGAGGGGGAGGCCATCAGCTGGCACCTGAAGCAGCTGCTGGACCTGCCGGAGGACAAGACCTTCCGGGTCACCTTCAACGAGATCACCCGCAAGGTGGTCACCGAGAGCATCCGCCAGCCCCGGGACATTGACCAGGACCTGGTGGACGCTCAGCAGGCCCGGCGTATCCTGGACCGCATCGTGGGCTATGAGCTCTCTCCCCTGCTGTGGAAAAAGATCCGCCGGGGCCTGTCCGCCGGGCGGGTCCAGTCCGTGGCCATGCGCCTGGTGGCGGACCGGGAAAAGGAGATCGCCGATTTCGTGCCCCAGGAGTACTGGACCCTGGACGCCCTGCTGCAAAATGACCAGGGAGCCCGGTTCAAGGCCCACTATTATGGCCGATGCGGCAAGAAATATGAGCCCACCTCCCAGCAGGAGGTGGACGGGATCCGCGCCCAGCTCCAGGATACGCCCTTTGCCGTGTCCAACGTAAAGCGGACGGATAAGCGGCGCTCCCCGTCGCCTCCCTTCACCACCTCCACCATGCAGCAGGAGGCCTCCCGGAAGCTGAACATGACCCCCCGCCGGACCATGGCCATCGCCCAGCAGCTGTATGAGGGCGTGGACATCACCGGCGAGGGCACCGTGGGTCTGATCACCTATATGCGTACCGACTCCCTGCGTATCTCCGACGAGGCACAGGCAGCGGCCCGCAGCTTCATTGAAAGCCGCTACGGCGCGGCCTATCGCCCGGAGAGCCCCAAACAGTACAAGGCCAAGGCCGGGGCCCAGGACGCCCACGAGGCCATTCGCCCCAGCAGCGTCACCCTGACCCCGGAGCAGGTGAAGGGCGACCTGACCGGCGAGCAGTATCGCCTGTACCGGCTGATCTGGAGCCGCTTCCTGGCCAGCCAGATGTCCAACGCCGTGTACGACAGCGTCAGCGTGGACATTGCCGCCGGAGAGCACACCTTCCGCGCCAGCGCCAGCAGCCTGAAATTTGCCGGCTATACCGCCGTGTATGAGGAGAGCCGCGACGACGATAAGGAGGAAAAGGAGCCCGCCCTGCCGGAGCTGCAGCCCGGCGAGGTGGTGACGCTGGAGGGCTTTGAGCCCGGCCAGCACTTCACCCAGCCCCCCGCCCGCTACACCGACGCCACCCTGATCCGCACCATGGAGGAAAACGGCATCGGCCGCCCCTCTACCTACGCGCCCACCGTTTCCACCATTCTGGACCGGGAATATGTGGTGAAGGAGGGCAAGGCTCTGCGGATCACGCCCCTGGGCCAGGTGGTGACGGACCTGATGTGCCAGCGGTTCCCGGACATTGTGGACGTGAAGTTCACCGCCCGGATGGAGGATGAGCTGGATGAGGTGGAAAGCGGCAAGATCCCTTGGAAGCAGCTGCTGCGGCAGTTTTACGGCGGTTTTGAGAGCAATCTCCAGCAGGTGGAGAAGGACATGGAGGGCGTATATCTGAAGGTTCCCGATGAGGTCACCGAGGAGAAATGCGACGTGTGCGGCCGCAATATGGTAGTCAAGTCCGGCCGGTTCGGCCGGTTCCTGGCCTGCCCCGGATATCCGGAGTGTACGTTTACCAAGCCCCTGGTGGTGGAGATGCCGGGCCGCTGCCCCAAGTGCGGCGGGCGGCTCATGAAGCGCACCGGCGTCAGCAAAAAGACCGGCAAGCAGTACACCTATTACTGCTGTGAGCGGCTCAACGCCGCCGACGAAAGCGCCCGCTGCGATTTCATGACCTGGGACGTGCCGGTGAAGGACGACTGTCCCGTGTGCGGCCACACCATGTTCAAAAAGGCCGGCAAGGGCTTCCGCAAGCCCTTCTGCATCAATCCCGACTGTGCCAACTTCCTGCCGGAGGACAAGCGCGGCTATGTGAAAAAGGCCAGGACGGAGGAGCCCGCGGCCGACGGCGGTCAGGCCGACGGCGGTCAGGCAGACGGCAGTCAGGCCGCCGAAGCCCCGGCAGAGGAAAAAGCACCCGCTAAGAAAGTAGCGGCTAAGAAAGCCGCCGCCAAAAAGCCTGCCGCCAAGACAGCCAAAGCCACCAAGTCCACTAAGCCTACCAAAACGACCAAGACCACCAAGAAAAAGACGGAGGAAGCATGAACCATGTAACAGTCATCGGCGCGGGGCTGGCCGGCAGCGAATGCGCCTGGCAGCTGGCCCAGCGGGGTATTTCCGTGACCCTGCGGGAGATGAAGCCGGAAAAAATGACTCCCGCCCACCAGACCGCCGATTTTGCGGAGCTGTGCTGCTCCAATTCCCTGCGGGCAGCGGGGCTGGAAAACGCCGTGGGCCTGCTGAAGGAGGAGCTGCGGCAGCTGGGAAGCCTTTTGATCCGCTGTGCGGACGAGACCGCCGTCCCCGCAGGCGGAGCCCTGGCGGTGGATCGCCACGGCTTTTCCCGGCTGGTAACGGAGCGGGTCAGAAGCCACCCCCTGATCACCGTGGTCCCCGGTGAGGTGACGGACCTGCCGGAGGGGGAGGTGGTGGTGGCCTCCGGTCCCCTGACCTCCGACGCCCTGGCGGACCGGCTTTTGTCCATGCTGGGCGGACAGGACTCCGCCCTGCATTTCTTCGACGCGGCGGCGCCTTTGGTGAGCTTCGACAGCGTGGACATGGACAGCGGCTTTTTCGCGTCCCGGTACGACAAGGGGACGCCGGACTACATCAACTGCCCCATGGACCGGGAGGAGTATCTGGCCTTCTGGCAGGAGCTGATCCACGCCCAGGAGGCGGAGGTTCACGGCTTTGAGGATAAAAACGTATTCGAGGGCTGTATGCCCGTGGAGGTCATGGCCCGACGGGGAGAGGACACCCTGCGCTACGGTCCCCTGAAGCCCCGGGGCCTCAAGGACCCCCGCACCGGGAAGGAGCCCTATGCCGTGGTGCAGCTGCGCAAGGACAACGCCGACGGCACCATCTATAACCTGGTAGGGTTCCAGACCCACCTGCGCTTCCCGGAGCAGAAGCGGGTGTTCTCCATGATCCCCGCTCTCCATGATGCCAGATTCCTGCGCTACGGCGTCATGCACCGGAACACCTATCTGGACTCTCCCCGGCTGCTGGACCGGTATTACCGGCTGAAGGCGATGCCCCGCATTGCCTTTGCCGGACAGATGACCGGCGTGGAGGGGTATGTGGAGTCCTGCGCCTCCGGGTTTCTGGCAGGCGTGGAGACGGCCCGGCGGCTGCTGGGCCAGCCGCCCATCGACTTTCCCCGGGAAACGGCCATCGGCGCCCTGGGCCTGTACGTCAGCAACGAGTCCGTGGGCCAGTTCCAGCCTATGAACATCAATTTCGGCATTATGCCGCCCCTGGACCACCGGGTCAAGGGCAAGCGCAACAAAAACGCCCAGCTGTCCCAGCGGTCGCTGGCCATTATCGAGCAGCTGAAGCAGGAGGTTCTGAGCTATGAAGATCATCATTGACGCCATGGGCGGCGACAACGCCCCGCTGGAAATCGTAAAGGGCGCCCTGCTGGGTATGGAGCACTGGGGCGTGGAGGTGCTGCTCACCGGCGACACGGAGGCCATTCTCCGGGCCCTGCGGGACTGCGGCCATGATACCATCCCCCATGGAATGGAGATCGTCCACACCACGGAGACCGTGGACATGTGCGACGATCCCTCCAAGGTGTTTCGCCACAAGAAGGACACGTCCATGGGCGTGGGCCTGACCCTGCTGCGGGACGGTAAGGCCGACGCCCTGGTTTCCGCCGGGTCCACCGGCGCGCTGCTGGCTGGAGCCACCCTGATTACCAAGCGCATCCGGGGCATCCGCCGGGCGGCGATGGCTCCGGTGATTCCCACCACCGGCGGCCGGGCCGTACTCATCGACTGCGGGGCCAACGCCGAGTGCACGCCGGAGTATCTGCTGCAATTCGCGTACCTGGGCAGCTTCTATGCCGGACGGGTCCTGGGGCTGGAGCGCCCCCGGGTGGGCCTGCTGAACATCGGCACGGAGGACAGCAAGGGCACAGACCTGCAAAAGGCGGCCCTGGCCCTGCTGCGGCAGGTAGGCGCCGACGGGCACCTGAACTTCATCGGCAACATTGAGGCCAAGGAGGCCATCAAGGGCGGCTGCGACGTTATCGTCACAGACGGCTTCTCCGGAAACATCCTGCTCAAGACCATGGAGGGCGTTGGCTCCTTCGCAGGCCATGCCCTGGGCGATATTTTCAAAAAGAATCTGCTGACCAAGCTGGCCGCCGCCATGGTCATGCCGGGGCTGCGGGCCTTCAAGGCCCAGCTGGACCCCAATAAGGTGGGCGGCACGGCGTTTATCGGCATCTCCAAGCCCGTGATCAAGGCCCACGGCGCCTCCAACGCCGAGGCCATCGACAACGCCATCGGCCAGGCCAGACAGGTGGCGGAAAGCGGCATTATCGGACAGATTCAGGAAAATGTTCACCTGATGCAGCTCCAGGCGGAATAATTGCGAAAAGGGTATTGACAGACCTGACCAATTGCCGTATTATTTTCCAAGACAAAGCCCGAAAGGAGGGATCATCTCATGACGATGGACGAGATCTTCAAGACCATGCAGGATCTGATCGCTGAGCAGTTTGCTATTGATACCGACGAGATCGGCATGGATAGTTCTTTTGTGGACGATCTGGGCGCCGACTCCGTGGACCTGGTGGAGCTGGTCATGGCCATGGAGGAGGAATTCGACGTCGGCGAGATCGACGAGGAGGACCTCACCGGTCTGAAGACCGTGGGCGACTGCGTGCGCTATCTGTATAATAAGCTGAACTGAATCAATCAGGCAGCTGAAAAAGAAGGCCCCGTTGGTTGCAACGGGGTTTCCTTTTTCCGCTGCGGAAGGGAGAAAAACATCATGCATACCCTGCAAGTACTGGAAAAAAAGCTGGGCTACACCTTCCGCTGCAAGGAGCAGCTTCAGGCGGCCCTGTACCACAGCTCCTACGCCAACGAGCACCGGTGCTGCGGCGTCAGCAGCAACGAGCGGCTGGAGTTTCTGGGGGACGCCGTGCTGGGTCTGGTCACGGCGGACTATCTGTATCACAAGCACCCGGACCTGCCGGAGGGAGACCTGACCCGGATGCGGGCGGCGCTGGTGTGCGAGGAGAGCCTGTATGAGGTGGCCCAGCGCCTGGGCCTGGGCAGTGAGCTGCGGCTGGGCAAGGGCGAGGAGGCCGGCGGCGGCCGGCAGCGGCCCTCCATCCTGGCCGACGCAACGGAGTCCGTGTTCGCGGCGGTGTACCTGGACGGCGGCATGGAAGCCGCCCGGGCCCTGATCCACCGGGTGCTGCTGGACAAGGAGCAGGAGGAGGCCGTGGAGGAGCGCCGCCGGGACTATAAGACGGAGCTTCAGGAGCTGGTCCAGCGCCGCAGCAACCAAACGCTGCACTACGAGATGATCGGCGCCACCGGCCCGGACCACGCCAGGCAGTTTACTTGTGCGGTGCTGCTCAACGGCGAAACCGCCGGTACCGGCACCGGCAGGAGTAAAAAAGAGGCCGAGCAGTCCGCTGCCAAGGCAGCGCTGCGGGCGCTGGCGTAATACGCTTTACAATTTGTCAAAAAAGGGCGCCGCCCTTTTTTGACAAGCTCAAACGCTCCCTGTGCCTTCCGGCACAGGGAGCGTTTGTTCACAGATTCATATACCGGTAATCCTTCCGCAGAATGTTCCGCACCACGGGGATGCCCATGATGATGTCCGCGGCGATCCACGCCAGCGGGTCCGCAGCACACAGGGCGTAAAACGCCGCCGGGCTGGCCGCCGCGCTGACGGCGCCCCCTGCCACAGCCGCAGGCAGCACCAGGCACACGGCGATCCGGGCCACCAGCTCCGCCGCGCCGGCCCCCAGCACGAATTGGGACCGTCCGATGCCCTGGACACAGTTGCGGGTGATGAATACGCAGCCCAGGAACAGATACATGGAATAATCCACATACAGGAACGTGTTGCCAAACCGGATGGTATCTGCCGTGATCTTGTCCGCCGACAGGAAGATATGCAGATATGTATTGTTCAGCGTCAGCAGCAGTCCGCAGCTCACCGCCGCCACGGCGATGATGGCCATCATCCCCAGAGCCTGCAGCGCGCCCCTGCGGATGCGGTCATGGTTGCCCGCGCCCAGGTTCTGGGCGGTGAAGCTGGTCATGGCCGTGCCCAGGGCATTCATAGGCGTTGCCGTCAGGTTGGACAGCTTGTTGGCCGCGCCGAAGCCCATCTGGGCGGAGGAGGACACCATAACGCCGTCCAGCATGTCAAACTGTACCACCACGCCCTGCATGACGATAATGCCGATGGCCAGCACCGAGAATTGCAGCCCCAGGGGCACGCCCTGCACCACATGGCGGCGGATATCGCCCCGGGTGATCCGCATGTCCTCCCGGTGCAGCCGCAGCTGAGGATACCTGGCAAAGGCATAGATGAAGCACGCCACCGTGCTGATGAGCTGAGCCGCCACCGTGGCAATGGCCGCACCGGCCACGCCCCACCGGAACACGATGATGAACAGCAGGTCCAGTCCCACGTTCAGCACCGTGGAAAACAGCAGGAACAGCAGCGGCGTCAGGGAGTCGCCCATGCTGCGCAGAAACGCGCAGATGAAGTTATAAAACAGCTGGGCCCCGATGCCCGCGAAGATGATGAAGCAATAGGTATACGCGGCGTGATACACCTCGGCATTGTCCGGCGTCACGTTGATCCACGCCAGCATGGGATTCAGCAGCGCCAGGGCCAGGGCCGTCAGCAGCACCGTCAGCACCGCCGACAGGATGATCTGGGTGGCCAGGGACCGCCGCACGCCTGCCTGGTTCCGGGCGCCCACCTGGCATGACGTCACCACGCAGAAGCCTGCGCTGACACCGAAGGCGAATTGCAGAAAGATGAACACCAGCGACGTGGTGTCGTTGACGCCCGCCACCTCCTGGGCCGTCAGCGTCTGGCCCACAATGGCCGCGTCACTGATGGAATACACCTGCTGCAGCAGATACGACAGGATCACCGGCAGCGAAAAGATCAGAATCGTTTTCCAGCATGTCCCCTTGGTCAGGTCCATTGGCCCGAACAGGGATTTTTTTTGTTTTTCCATAGCATTTACCTCCCATTAAAAGGAACAAATGATTATAGCCCCGCCGCCCCCCGGTCGTCAAGCAGCAGAACGCACAAGTTTTTTGTAATTTATGCTGAAAATACATGCATGTTTATCGTGTATATTCACAACGAATATTAGAAATAATAATGTCAGATATGTTGGATTTGTTATTTACTTCTGACGCGCTTTTCGGTATAATAAGGGGCTGTTGGCGGTGGAAACCCGCCAAAAATTCTGTTATGATATAGATGAGGAGACAAAGACATGTCAAATTGCGCGATCGTGGGTATCAACTGGGGCGACGAGGGCAAGGGCCGCATGGTGGACTACCTCACCCAACAATATGACGTAGTGGTGCGCTATCAGGGCGGCGGAAACGCCGGGCACACGGTCATCAACGAAAAGGGCAAGTTCGCCCTGCATCTGCTGCCCTCCGGCATTTTCCGCTCCGGTGTCATGAACATCCTGGGCAACGGCGTGGCCCTGGACTGCGAGAATCTGCTCAAGGAGATCGACACCGTCCGCCAGGGCGGCGTGGACATCACCCCCGATAATCTGCTGGTCAGCGAACGGGCCAGTCTGCTGCTGCCCTGGCACCGGGAGCTGGACGCCCTGGAGGAGCAGCGGCTGAAGGATAAGAAGTACGGCTCCACCAAGCAGGGCATCGCCCCCTTCTATTCCGACAAGTACCAGAAAAAGACCGTCCTGGCCGGCGAGCTGCTGTACCCCGACCATCTGCGGGCCCATCTCCAGGACCTGCTGGAGTGGAAGAACCTGATCCTCCGGGAGGTCTACGGCGCCAAGGGGTACACCATGGACGAGATGATGGCCTGGGTGGAGCAGTACGGCCAGCGGGTGAAGCCCTATGTGGCCGACACCGGCCGCTATCTCCACCAGGCCCAGGCCGCCGGCAAGTCCATCCTGTTCGAGGGCCAGCTGGGCGCTCTGCGGGACCTGGACTACGGCATCTATCCCTATACCACCTCCTCCAACACCATTGCCGCCTTTGCCCCGGTAGGCTCCGGCCTGCCCGGCGCATCCATCGACGAGGTGGTGGGCGTGGTGAAGGCCTATTCCTCCTGCGTGGGCGAGGGCCCCTTTGTCTGCGAGTGGTTCGGCGCGGATGCCGAAAAGCTCCGGGACGCCGGTGACGAATACGGCGCCAAGACCGGCCGTCCCCGCCGGGTGGGTCCCATCGACCTGGTGGCCACCCGCTACGGTGTCCGGACCCAGAATGCTACCAACATCGCTCTGACCAAGCTGGACATTCTCAGCTACATGGACCGGATCCCCGTCTGCGCCCATTATGAGATCAACGGCCAGCGCACCGACGAATTCCCCTTCCCGGTGCTGCTGGACCAGGCCAAGCCCGTTGTCGAGTATGTCCCCGGCTGGGCCTGCGACATTTCCGCCGCCCGCACCTGGGAGGATCTGCCCCAGGCGGCCCGGGACTATGTGGAGTATGTGGAGCGGGCCATCGGCTGCCGCATCGGCTATGTGTCCGTGGGTGCCGAGCGCGACAGCCTGATCGTCCGCTGAAAATCACAGAAACGGAGGACTGTTATGTCCCACGACGTTTATGAATCCCCCCTGGCCGGGCGCTACGCCTCACCGTATATGCTGCACCTGTTCTCTCCGGACATGCGCTTTCAGACCTGGCGCCGCCTGTGGACGGCCCTGGCCCGGGCCCAGCATGACCTGGGCCTGCCGGTAACGGAGGAGCAGGTCCGCCAGCTGGAGCAGCACATCACCGATATCGACTACGACACCGCCCGGCAGCGGGAGCGGGAGGTCCGCCACGATGTCATGGCCCACGTCTATACCTACGGCAAGGCCGCGCCTCTGGCGGCGGGCATCATCCATCTGGGGGCCACCAGCTGCTACGTCACCGACAACGCCGACCTGATCCTGTACCGGGACGGGCTGCGTTATCTCCGGGGCCAGCTGCTGGCGGTGATGAAGAATCTCTCTGCCTTTGCGGAGAAATACGCCGCCACGCCCACCCTGGGCTATACCCACTATCAGCCCGCCCAGCCTGTCACCGTGGGCAAGCGGGCCTGCCTGTGGCTCCAGGATCTGCTGTCAGACCTGGAGGAGCTGGATTTTGTCCTGGGGAGCCTGCGCTTTCTGGGCTGCCGGGGCACCACCGGCACCGAGGCCAGCTTCATGGATCTCTTTGAGGGCGATGAGGCAAAGATTGACGAGATGAACCGCCGCATCGCTGCCGGGTTCGGCTTTGACTCCTGCTTCACCGTCTGCGGCCAGACCTACCCCCGGAAGGTAGATGCCCGGATTCTGAACTGCCTGTCGTCTATGGCTCAGAGCGTCTACCGCATGGCCAACGACATCCGCCTGCTGCAGCACGACCGTCAGCTGGAGGAGCCCTTTGAGGAGCACCAGATCGGCTCGTCGGCCATGGCCTATAAGCGCAACCCCATGCGCTGTGAGCGCATCTGCTCCCTGAGCCGCTATCTCATGGCCGACGCCATGAATGCTCCCATGACTGCCTCCGTCCAGTGGATGGAGCGCACCCTGGACGACTCTGCCAACCGCCGCCTGTCCATGCCCGAGGGCTTTTTGTGCACCGACGCCATTCTGCGCCTGGCCCAGAACGTTACAGACGGCCTGCGGGTCAACGAAAAGGTGGTGGACAAGACCATCCGGGAGTATATGCCCTTCCTGGCCACGGAGAACCTGATGATGGAGGCCGTCAAGCGCGGCGGCGACCGGCAGGAGCTCCACGAGCGGGTGCGGGTACACTCCATGGCCGCCACCGCCCGGATGAAGGACGGTGAGCCCTGCGACCTGCTGGACCGTCTGGCGGCGGACCCGGCCTTTGGCATGACCCGCCCGGAGCTGGACCGCCTCATGGACCCGGCCCGTTACATTGGCCGCTGCCCGCAGCAGGTCCGCGCTCTGCTGGACCGCATTGCCCCCCTGCTGGAGGATGCATCCTCCGCCGACGGCGGCGTCAGCCTGTGAGCCGTTTGTAAACCGGAAAAGGACCGGAACGCACAGGCGTCCCAGCCCTCAGCCTGTCAAAGAACCCCCGCTTTCACGCGTGAAAGCGGGGGTTCTCTTTGACAGAGAGCGTTTATCTATTTCTTCCCCACTATGCTGCACACCAGAAACGCCAGCAGGTCGGCGATGACCACCGTGGCGCCCACCGGGGTGCTGAGCAGATACGATGCGGTAAGCCCCGCGCAGAAGCAGGTCACGGACAGGATCCCCGCCAGGATCACCACGCCCCGGAAGCTCTTTCTCACCCGCATGGCGGACAGGGCCGGGAAGATCACCAGGCTGGAGATCAGCATAGCCCCCATCATCCGCATTCCCAGCACGATGGTCAGGGCCGTCAGCACGGAGAGGAACGTATTGTACAGCCCCACCCGCACACCGGTGGCCCGGGAGAAGCTCTCATCGAAGGTGATGGCGAACAGCTTGTGGTAAAACAGCACGAACAGCAGCAGCACCGCCGCCGACAGTCCGGCGCTGAGGGCCACGTCCGCCCGGTCCATGGCCAGAATGGAGCCGAACATATAGCTGTCCACGTCCGTGGTCATGCCGGTGGTCAGGCTGGTGACAATGACGCCGGCAGCCAGGGACGAGGCGGACACCACGGCAATGGCGGCATCGGCCCCCATGCGGCTGTTTTCCGTCAGCCGCAGCAGGCCCAGGGCCGCCAAGATCACCACCGGGATGGACACCGGCAGCGGGGCCCAGCCGCAGGCCACGGCGATGGACAGGGCCCCGAAGGACACATGGCTCAGGCCGTCGCCGATCATGGAATACCGCTTGAGCACCAGGGGCACCCCCAGCAGCGCCGCGCACAGGGACACCAGAATGCCCACCACGAAGGCCCGGACGATGAAGGGATAGGTAAACATTTCCAGCAGCAGGCTCATGACAGGTCACCTCCGAAGCGTTTTCCGTAGGGCGAGGCCAGATATTCCCGGGGCGTACCCAGGAACCACTGGTTCCGTCCGGCGTGCAGGATGGCGGTGGCGTCCCGCAGGGCGCTGCGGATGTCGTGGGTCACCATCACCACGGCCATGCCCTCGGTGCGGTTGAGATACCGCAGGGTGCGGTACAGGTCGTCGGCGGCAGCGGGGTCCAGCCCCGTCACCGGTTCGTCCAGCACCAGCAGATCCCCCGCCGCACACAGAGCCCGGGCCAGCAGCACCCGCTGCTGCTGGCCGCCGGACAGCTCCCGGTAGCACCGGTCCTTCAGCTCCAGAATGCCCAGCTTGCCCATGTGCTGCAATGCCTGGGATTTCTGAGCCGGTGTGTAGAAAAATTTCCAGCCCCGGGCGCTTAGGAAGCCCGACAGCACCACCTCGCTGACGGTGGCGGGGAAATCCTTCTGCGCCCGGGTCTGCTGGGGCAGATAGCCGATGGCCCCCCGGCGCACACTGTCGTCCAGGTGGATTTCCCCGGACAGGGGCCGCAGCAGGCCCAGCAGACTTTTCAGCAGGGTGGACTTGCCGGAGCCGTTGTCCCCCACGATGCAAAGATAATCCCCCCGGCGCACCCGGAGCGACAGATGCTCCCAGATGGGGCGGCCCTCATAGCCCAGGGCCGCGTCACGGCAGTCTATGAGTATCTTGGGTTCGCTCATGACAACCCCTCCTTCAGTACGTCCACATTTTTCCACATCAGGGAGAGGTACGTCTCCCCCCGGTCAAATTCCTGCCGGGTCAGGGTCTGGCAGGAGTGAAAGGTCAGGATCCTGGCCCCGGTGGTCTCGGCAATGGCGGAGGCCACCTTTTGGCTGCTGAGCTCGATGGTGTACACCACCGGAATCTGCTCCGCCCGCACCTTGTCAATGAGGTACTTCAGCGTAGCCAGAGACGGCTCCGTGTCGCCGGAGCAGCCGTGGAAGGCCGCCCGGTAGTCCAGGCCGTACTCCCGGCAGAAATACAGCAGCGGGAACCGGTCGCCGAACACCAGCAGGCGGCGGCTGCCTCCTTCCACCGTGTCCCGGAACGCCTGGTCCAGGTCCGCCAGCTCCTGCACATACGCCGCAAGCCGCGTCTGATACTCCGCCGCGTGGTCCGGGTCCGCCTGGGACAGGGTATCCGCGATGACCCGGCACAGGTCCATGGCAATGCGGGGCGAGGTCCAGATGTGCTCGTCGTATTCGATGTGCTCCTCGTGGCCGTCGTGATCATGGCCGTCGTGATCATGACCGTCGTGATCGTCGTGGCCGCCCTGCATGCCCTCGGAAAATTCCTCACCCAGGGCGTCCACGTGGTCCATCATACGGACCACAGAGCCGATGTTCTCCCCGGCAGCGGACAGAATGTTCTCTACCCATTCCTCGCTTTCGCCGCCGTTGCAGAGAAACACGTCCGCCTCAGAGATGCGGATCACATCCAGGGGCGTAGGCTCGAAGCTGTGGGCCTCCCGCCCGGCGGTCACCAGCAGATACGGCTCCACCCGGTCGCCGCCGATGGCCCGGACAAAATCATAGTAAGGAAACAGGGTGCAAACCACCCGCAGTCTGCCGTCGTCCTTCCCTGCCGTGGGTCCGGCGCAGCCGCCCAGCAGCAGCGCCGCCGCCAGCAGCAGACACAGCGCCCGGCGACGATATCGTTTCATGGGAATCCCCCCTTTGTATGCCTGTAAAATTATATTGTACAGGATATGTCCCAATTTCTCAAGCCCTCCCCTGCCTAAAACCGGGTTTTTTCCGGTGCGATTCCTTTTCCGGCCCCTGCAGGTGGAAAAATTAGCCGATCAGCGTGTATTATGGCACACTGATGGCAAATAATCGTCGAAACAGGATGCGGAAATTTCCCTCACCGCATGTCAAAAAAGCAGGATCGCCTCCGCCTTCGGAAAGGAAGATCGTTACGAAAGAAACCCATCAGGGGTGTCTTTCGTTTTCAATCACCGCATTTTCAGAGCTTTTATGAAAGCTCTGAAAATGCTTGTTCAACTTGTCAAAAATTCTTTTTGACAAGTTGAACCCCGGCGCAGGCGGTGCCTGCGCCGGAGTAGTTTTTCATACCCGATACTTTTCCGCATAGCGGCGGACCCGGTCCTCAAACGCCGGGTCCTGCTGCCGCAGGGCCGTCTGGGCGGCATGAAGCCCCTGGTTCCCGTCGGGCAGCCCCGCCACGCACCCGGCAATGTTGCTGCAATGGTCCGCCGCACGCTCCAGGTCCGTCAGCACGTCGGACCATACAAAGCCCAGCTCCATGGTGCCGCTCCCCTGCTGCATCCGCCGGATGCGCCGGGACCGCAGCTGCTCCTTCAGGCCGTCGATGACCTGCTCCAGGGCCTCCACCTCCGCCTGGACGGCGGGGTCCTCCCGACGGAAGGCGTCCAGAGCCAGGTCCGCGATCTCCTCCACGGCGTCCGTCAGCACCCGCAGCTCCCGGCGGTCCTCGGCAGGCAGGGAAATGTCCTTATCCCGCAGCTCCTCCCCGCTTTCCAACAAGTTCATGGCGTGATCCCCCAGCCGCTCAAAATCGCCGATCAGCGCCAGCAGCTCCGCCGCCCGGGCGTTGTCCCGCCGGGTCAGCGTCTGGCCGCTGAGCCGCACCAGGAATGTCCCCAGCACGTCCTCCATCCGGTCGATGCGCTCCTCCTGCCGCCGCAGCTCCTTTGCCGAAGCAGGCTGCACCTCCGTCAGAGCAGCCACGCCCCGGCGCAGGTTATCCCGGGCCAGGGCCGCCATGTCTCCGGCCAGCTCCCGGCATTTTTCCAGGGCTGCCGCCGGGGCCGCCAGCAGCCGGGGATCCAGCTCCGTCCCCTTCTCCCCGTCCTCACCCGGCAGCAGCCGCAGCACCGCCCGCTCCAGCAGTCCCGCCGCCGGAAACAGCAGCATCGTACACAGCAGGTTGAAGGCCGTGTGGATCACCGCCACCCCCGGCAGAGTCACGGGACGGGCCAGCATCGTCGGAGCCGCCAGCACCTTCACCACCCAGAACACCGCCAGCCACACCCCGGCCCCGGTAAGGTTGAACAGCAGGTGGACCAGCGCCGCCCGGCGGGCATTGCGGCTGGCCCCCACGGAGGACAGCATGGCCGTGATGCAGGTGCCGATGTTCTGCCCCATAATGATGGGCACAGCGGCGCCCACCGTAACCTGACCGCTGGCGGCCAGGGCCTGCAATATCCCCACGGAGGCGGAGCTGGACTGGATCACCGCCGTCAGCACCGCCCCGGCCAGTAACCCCAGCAGCGGGTCCGTAAAGGCCGTAAACAGCCGGCGGAAGCCCTCTGCCTGGGCAAGTCCTGCCACAGAGCCGGACATCAGCTCCATTCCCTGCATCAATGTGGCAAAGCCCAGCAGGGCCTGGCCGGTATCCCGGCGGCGGCCATTCCTGGACAGATAAGCGATGATGCCCCACAGGCTCAGCAGAGGCACGAAGCCCGCAGGCCGCAGCAGCCGTCCCGGAAAACCGCCCCCCTCCAGTCCGCCCAGGCTCAGCAGCCAGGGCGTCACCGTGGTGCCTACATTGGTGCCCATGATGACCCCCACCGCCTGACCCAGGGTCAGCAGTCCGGAGTTCACGAATCCCACCACCATCACCATAGCCGCCGACGAGCTCTGCACCGCCGCCGTCACCGCAAGACCCGTGAAAAAGCCCGCCCAACGGCTGCGGGTCATGCGGCGCAGCTGTCCCCCCAGCCGTCCGCCTGCCCGGCGCTGGAGAGCCTCGGCCATGATGCTCATGCCGAATAAAAACAGGCACAGTCCGCCCAGAGCGGACAATCCGTCAAAAATGTCCATGTGCGCCTCCTCTCCCGGTTAGCATGCCCCGGGGCCGCCGCCGTCAATCGCAGTCAAACGTCCGCTTTGTGCGGACATTTTGTCGTTTTGTGTTTTCCGTGCAAAATACCCCGGCCCCATAGGGGTAAATTTGGTGGTTATTCCGTCTTTACTTTATCTCAGTATTGTGGTAGTGTATTAGCGTACTAAATCGCCTGGCGATAGGGGCCGGGGAATGGAGGAAATCATGAAGAACATCATTCAACGCGGAGTCTGTCTGCTCTTGCTGCTGGCTGTCACCGCCGCTCTGTCCGCCTGCGGCCAGACCGGCGCCAAGAACACGATTTATGCCGTGGAGGCCGGTTCCGCCGGCGAGGAGGTGGCCAAGGAAAAGGGCTGGACCGTCAACAGTGTCCAGGATCAGGCAGCCGCCCTGATGGAGGTAGCCGCCGGGACCTCCGACGCCGCCGTTATTGACCTGCTGATGGCCGGCGCCATGATCGGACCCGACACCAGCTATCCCAACCTCACCTATACCGACAGCCTCACGGAGGAGGAATACGGCATCGGCTGCCGCCAGGGCTCCGACCTGGCGGTCTTTATCACCGAGGTCCTGGAGGATGCCTACCGGGACGGCACCACCCAGAAGCTGGCCCGGCAGTTCGGCGTTCGGGAGGACCTGCTGGCAGAGCTGCCCCAGACCAGCTATACCCAGGATGCCGCCGGTGACGTGGCCTACATTCAGAACAAGGGCACCCTGGTGGTGGGCATCACGGAGTTTGCGCCTATGGACTACAAGGACGACAGCGGCCAGTGGACCGGCTTCGACGCGGAGCTTGCCCGGCTGGTGGCCCAGCGCCTGGGCGTGGAGGTGGAATTTGTGGTCATCGACTGGGGCCAGAAGGTCAACGAGCTGAACAGCCAGGCCATCGACGTGGTGTGGAACGGCATGACCCTCACCGACGGCGTGCAGAACGCCATGACCTGCACCCCCGCCTACTGCCGCAATGCTCAGGTGGTGGTGGTTCCCGCCGCATAACGCCATGTTCTGGACCGTTACCCTTTCCCTGCTTCAGGGGCTGCGTCAGGCGGCGGTGCTGTTCGGGCTGACGCTGGCGTTCTCCCTGCCCCTGGGGCTGCTGGTGGCCCTGGGGTCCATGAGCCGGTGCCGCCCGGTGCGGGCGGTGTTCGACGCCCTGGTGTGGGTGATCCGGGGAACGCCTCTGGTGCTGCAGCTGATCATCATCTTTTACGGTCCGGGCCTGTGGCTGGGCCGGAACATCTGGGGCAGCCACCGGATGCTGGCATGCATCGTGGCCTTTGTGCTGAACTACGCCTGCTACTTCTCCGTTATCTACCGGGGCGGCATCCAGGCCATCCCGGCGGGCCAGCGGGAGGCAGGACAGGTGCTGGGCATGACCCGGCGGCAGATCTTCTTCCGGGTCACGCTTCTGCAGGTGGTCAAGCGGATCCTGTCCCCCATGTCCAATGAGATCATCACCCTGGTAAAGGACACCTCCCTGGCCCGGATCATCGCCATTGTGGAGCTGACCAAGGCCGGCGAGGACTATGTGAAGTCCGCCGGGATCACCTGGCCCCTGTTCTATACAGGGATATATTATCTGCTGTTCGTGGGGCTGCTGACGCTGCTGTTCCGGTATCTGGAGCGCCGTCTCAGCTATTTCCGGTAAAGGAGGCCGCCATGGCATATTTAAGCGTCGAGAACCTGGAGAAAGCCTTCGGCGGCACCCGGGTGCTGCGGGATGTGAGCTTCCAGCTGCCGGAGGGTGAAACGCTGTCCGTCATCGGCTCCTCCGGCAGCGGCAAAACCACCCTGCTGCGGTGCCTGAACTTTTTGGAGCGCCCCGACGGCGGTGTCATTTCCCTGCGGGGAGAGCCCCTGCTGGATGCGTCCCGGCCTCCGGACCGGGAGAGGGAGCTGCGGGAAAAGCGCCTGCATTTTGGCCTGGTGTTCCAGGATTTCAACCTGTTTCCCCAGTACACAGCCCTGGAAAATGTGACCCTGGCCCGGCGGCTGGCCCGGCGGGACGGCGAGACGGAGCAGGACATCCGGGACCGGGGGCTGGACCTGCTGGACCAGATGGGCCTGTCAGACCGGGCCGGGCACTACCCTCATCAGCTCTCCGGCGGCCAGAAGCAGCGTGTGGCCATCGCCCGGGCCCTGTGCATGGAGCCGGACGTGCTGTGCTTCGACGAGCCCACCTCCGCCCTGGACCCGGAGCTTACCGGCGAGGTGCTGCGGGTCATCCGCCAGCTGGCCGGCCGCCGCACCACCATGATCGTGGTGACCCACGAGATGGCCTTCGCCCGGGACGTGGCGGACCGGCTGATCTTCATGGACGGCGGCGTCATCGTGGAGCAGGGGGACCCCCGTCAGGTCATGGACCATCCCCGGATGGAGCGCACCCGGCAGTTTCTGTCCCGCTGTGCCAACACATAAAAATCACCCTCCGGCGGTTTTCACTCCGCCGGAGGGTATTTTCATGCGCCGTTATTCCTGTTTTTCCTTCTGCTCCGCCCGGGGCAGCGTCAGCGTCACCTTGAACAGGTCGCCGTCGATGGTCAGTCGGAAGTCGCCGCCCTGGATGGCGGTCAGGCTGGTGGCGATGGACAGCCCCAGCCCGCTGCCCTCGGTGGACCGGGAGCTGTCCCCCCGGACGAACCGCTCCGTCAGCTCGTCGGCGGAGATATTCAGCGGATACCGCGAGATATTCTTCACCACCATCCGCACGCCGTCCTCTCCCGCCTCCGTGGACAGATACACCCTTGTCCCGGGCATGGCGTATTTGCAGATGTTGCTCATCAGGTTGTCCAGCACCCGCCACAGCAGCCGCCCGTCGGCCATGGCCACCGGCCCCGGCTGGCACAGAGCCAGCACCGGCTCCAGCACCTGGTCCTCCAGCCGCTGCTGATACTCGCCGCACACCTGGCTCAGCAGCACGTTCAGGTCCGTAGGGGCCGGCGATACCGGTATATTCCCCGTGGATGCCTTGGACGCCTCCACCAGGTCCTCCGTCAGCTTCCGCAGCCGCTGGGACTGCCGGTCCAGCACCGCCAGATACTCCCGCGCCGCGTCGGAGGGCATCTCCTCCTTTTTCAGCAGGTCCACATAGCTGACGATGGACGTCAGCGGCGTCTTGATATCGTGGGACACGTTGGTGATCAGCTGGGTTTTCAGCCGCTCGGACTTCATTTTCTCCTCCACAGCCCGCTGAATGCCCGCCTGCACGGAGTTCAGGTTCTCCGCATGGCGCTTCAGCTCCGGCAGCGCCCCCCGGCTCAGGGTCACGGGATGGGAAAAGTCCCCCTCCGCCAGCTTCTCGCCTCCCCGCTGCAATTGCCGCAGGGCCAGCACCTGCCAGATGGCCGCCCCCAGCAGCACCAGGTGCAGCGCCGCATACAGCGCCGCCTGCCCCCCGTCCATGCTATAGGCGAAGATCAGCAGGTCCGCCGCCATAACGGCCAGCAGCACCGCCGCCGTTTTCCACGCCAGAGGCAGGCCCAGAAACAGACGCCGCAGGTGCCGCCAGGTCCACACGACCCCCCGGCTGAAAAGCCGCAGCAGCCGCAGCGCCAGCAGGTCGCTGAGCACGGTCCCGGCCTTGCACCGGGCCGTAAACGCCAGCACGAACAGATACGCCAGCGCCACAAATACCGCCAGGCCCAGCGTGGCCGATGGATAGTACACGGCGTCCAGATAGATGTACCACACGCAGGTCAGTCCCAGCACAAACAGGTCCACCGGGATCTTCTCCACCCAGGTCAGATGGATGCCCTCATGGCCCGGCCAGTGTCCCGCCGCCGACAGGGAGAACACCAGGGATGCCGCAGCCGCCACGGCGCACACCGCCGTCACGGCCCACAGCATATCCAGGCGCCTGTCCGTATGCATGTTATAGACACATATGTATACCAGCTCGACGCCGCCATACACCGCCGCCGTGCCCGGCAGCAGGGTCAGCAGAAAGGCCAGGGCCTTGGCCCACGGCTTTTCCAGCAGCTTTTTCATTGCGCCGCCCCCTCCATTTTGTACCCCTTGCCCCACACCACCTTCAGATACCGGGGCTCTGCGGGGTTGATCTCGATCTTCTCCCGGATGTGCCGCACGTGGACGGCCACGGGATTGTCCGCCGCCGGGTCCTCATGCCACACCCGGCGATAGATCTCGTGGGGCGAGAACACCTTCCCCGGATGCTGCATCAGCAGCCGCAGAATGTCGTATTCCAGGGGCGTCAGGTTCACGGTGTCCCCGTCCACGGTGACGGTCTTGGCATTGTCGTCCAGGCTCACTCCGCCGATGGTCACGGCGGCGGGGGCCACATGGCCGCCGCCCAGAGTCATATACCGGCGCAGCTGGGACCGGACCCGGGCCAGCAGCTCCACGGGGTTAAAGGGCTTGGTAACATAGTCGTCGGCTCCCATATTCAGCCCCAGCACCTTGTCCGTGTCCTCGGACTTGGCCGTCAGCAGGATCACCGGCAGATTCCGGCTCTGCCGCAGCCGGGTCATGGCGGTGATGCCGTCCATTCCCGGCATCATCACATCCAGCAGCACCAGGTGTACCTCCTCCCGGTCCAGCAGCCGCAGGGCCTCCGGCCCGTCAAAGGCCGTCAGCACCCGATAGCCCTCGGCACTGAGATAAATATGCAGCGCCGATACGATATCCTTTTCGTCGTCACAGACCAGAATGTTGTACATGGTGTTCGCCTCTCCATTCTCTCAGGCCGCTCCGTCAGAAGGGCAGCAGCTCCTCCCGGCCCCGGCCCCGCAGGCTTGCCGCGCTGACCCGGTGCTCAATGGGCTTCCACTCCCCCTTGCAGAAGAACGCCGCGAAGGAGATGGGAATGTATGTAAACATAAACAGCGGGAAGGTGAAGGCGTAGATCACCTTTTTCACCGCCTTGGTATGGATCCGCCGCCACTCGGTAACGGTGGTGATGGCCCCCAGGATAAACAGCGTCAGATACATGTTCAGCAGCATCTGCCCCACGGACCACAGGGCAATGGTCAGATCCGCCCCCCGAATGGCTCCCAGCACCGCCGCCGTCACATTGCACACGATGGCCGCCGCCGACAGGACAAAGGCCGGCATAATGGCCGCCGCCATGTCGTAGCAGGAGAAGCTCCCCCCGGCCGCGCCCCGCAGCAGCTTGGCGCCGTAGCCCCGGAATACCTGCAAATACCCCTTGGACCACCGCAGCCTCTGGTTCCAGGACTGGCGGAAGGTGGTGGGCTGCTCGTCATACAGCACCGCGTCGGGGCAGAAGGCGATCTTCCGTCCCCGGGTCACCTGGTCCACGGAGAACTGGATGTCCTCCGTCAGCAGGTGGAAGGGCCAGGGCCCCGTCTCCTCCAGCACCTGCCGGCTGAACAGGAACCCGGTGCCGGACACGGCGCAGCTGGTGCCCAGCAGGAACCGGGCGTGATTGAGATACCGGCTCTCCCGCAGGAACCACAGGGCATAACCGGCGCTGATCCAGTTGTCGCCGTAATTCTTGCTGTTGCGGAAGCTGGTGATGATCTCGTGTCCGTCGGAAAACGTCCGGTTCATGGCCTCCACATAGTTGGGAGCCAGAATATTGTCCGCGTCAAACACGAAGTATCCGTCAAAGCCCCGGGGATAATCCTGCTCCAGATGCTCCAGCAGCTCCTGCAGGGCGTAGCCCTTGCCCACCCGCACCTGGTTGAACCGCTCATACACATGGGCCCCGGCCACCCGGGCCACCATGGCCGTGTCGTCGGTGCAGTTGTCCGCCAGCACGAAAATGGACAGCAGGCTCTGGTCATATGTCTGCCCCCGAAGGCTGGCGATCAGGTCGCCGATGACCCGCTGCTCGTTCCGGGCGCAGATCAGAACGGCGTACCGGTTGGCCTTGGCCGGGCCGTGGGGCTTCTCCTTCCGCAGCCAGGGCACCGGGATATACAAAAACTGATAGGTATAGCAGACGAAGAAAATAACCGCTATGATAAAATTGATGGTCTTTAACGTCTCCATAGGCGCTTTCCTTTCTCTGTGCGCACAGGCGCAACTGTATCAAGATGGTTGATACACTTAGTATATATGATCTGCTGTTCCCTGTCAAGAGCGGCTCTTTTTTTGGCGATACAGCTTCCGATCAGCTGTCCCTGTTCACAAAATTCAGTATAAAGAAAAACAGTTAAAGAAACAAGGGGGGAACCTTTAAGATTCCTTAAAGATGATATAACAGTTTTGTCACCCGCCGGTTCACGGCGGCCACGGGCGGCGGCATCCCCGTGGACGCGGTGATCTGATGGCATAGGACGCGCCGGAAGGCGCATAGGCTGGAGCTGAGGTGGAGACCATGATGTGCCGATTTTCACAGCTGCGCCGCAAGGAGGTCATCAACATCTGCGACGGCAGCCGTCTGGGCTGCGTGGGAGACCTGGAGCTCTGCATCCCGGAGGGGACCGTCAAGGCCCTGATCGTCTTTGGCCCCTGCCGGTTCTTCGGTCTGTTCGGCCGGGGCGAGGATTATTACATTCCCTGGGACTGCGTCCAGCGGTTCGGAGAGGACATCATCCTCATCGACAAGCCCTTCCAGCGCCGGGAGGGCGAAAAGAAAAAGCGGCGCTGGTAAACACATGGCCGCGCCTACAGGTGCGGCCATGTGTTTACCCTGCAAAAAAAATGCCGCCGGCGCGGCAAACCCTGCGCCGGCGGCATTCCTGCCGGTTTTATTTTTCCTGCTGCTCCGTATCCTCTCCGCCGATCAGCAGCTGCCGCTGCTGGTTCAGCAGATAGGAGAGGTGCTCCCGGTCCGTGGTGTAATAAATACGGTTTCCCTCCACCAGGCAGGTAACAAGCCCCGCATTCACCAGCTTGCTCATATGGTGGTGAATGGTATTGCGGGCCAGGCCGAAGTGGCTGCACAGCTGCTGACCGTAGACCGCCGGATGATCCCTCAGATAACAGAGAATGTCAAACCGTGTCTTGTCCCCGATGATCCGGATGGCGTCATATACCTGGGAGGCGCTGCTGTTTTCCGCCAGGGTGCGCCGCAGCGACAGCCGCAGGACTCCGCAGCAGATCAGCACGCTGCCGTCCTCCTGCTCCATGGAGAGGTTGGTATCCGGTCCCATCAGAAAGGGGATCAGGTGATAATGCACCTCCGGCGTGATGGCCAGGCTGGAGGTCTCCCGGAGATAGCTCTCCGTCCCCAGGCCCTCCACCTCCCGGCAGAAGGCCTCTATGATCTCCTGAATGCGGCCGGACTCCGTCTCCAGCGCCGCTATGGCCGGGCGCAGACAGGCTGCGATCTCCGGCAGCAGAGTCCGGTAATTCTGGTGGATCTCCAGCAGAGCCAGGCGGCTCTCCGTGGGGATCGTCAGCGCCAGCACCCGGGAAACCAGCTTTGCGGCAGCCCCGGCGGCAGGGCCGGACTGCTCCTCCAGGCTCAGCGAGATCATCATGTTTCGCGCCGTCTCGTCCGGCGTCAGGCGCTCCATCTGCTGCATCAGGGTCTCAAAGTCCTGCCGGCGGGACAGCATGGGATAGAAGAACAGAAAAGCCGGACTATAGGCCCCGATGGTGCTGTAGGAAAAGCCCTTGATGTCGCCGAACAGACGCTGCAGGGTCTCTGCCGGGACGGAAACCTCCGCGTCCAGGTCCTGCAGCAGCTCCCGCAGGGCGGCGCTGGCCCGATGGAAGGGCTCCGCCTTCCGGACGCCCCGGGCCTGTAAGCGCTCCTCCAGCCGGTCCAGGGTATGGCCGTTGGCCCGGGAGCCTAAGTACGCCAGAGCCTCCAGCGCCGGGTTGATCTCGTGCAAAATTTCCATGACAGTGCTCTTCCTTTGCTTCTTTGACGGATGCGGACAGGCTTTCCCGGGGAGCGTCCCGCGGTTTTCTCGCCCTGTCCCGCTGGCCTTGATTATACATCTTTTTTTCCGGCAAAACAAGGGGACTCCGCGCCGCTGCGGCGGTTTTTTGCAGTCCTGCAATACACAGCCGTTTTGCATGGGGCGGACCGTTGACTTTTCCTGCCGGATGCTGTATGATAAGAATGGCTTTGCGAGAACGCAGAGCCGGATAATCGAATCATGTCCGAGGATGCTGTGCGGCGGGTACCGCAAAGGCCGGAAAACGGCCAGGTGCCAGCCTGAAAGAAACGGGGCGAAAGAACCCCACGCGAACGGCACTGTGGGCGCAAGAATGCACCGAAGCGGCCTTGGCCGCCGGGACGAAAGTCCGCCATTGGGGGCACCTCCCCTGAGAAGGTAGGATGCAAACGAGGAGCCATCGGCTCCACGGCGCGAGGCAGGAGAATTGCACAGCGGAGGGCATTCAGCGCGGCGGGCGTTATCTTCGTTGGGCGCAGACAGGATCCATGCGCCGCCGGTGTCTCCCTTTTTCAGGGGATGTACCGGCGGTTTTTGCAGCGGGCGTGTATCTGCTTTTCCTCCGCCGCAGACACACTCCGTTGACTCGCCGGAAACGGCTGGGCATAAATTTTTCACAGGAGAAAAATGCATATGAAGAAACGCATCGTTTCTCTGCTGCTGGCATTGGTGATGGTACTGAGCCTGGTACCCGCCACTGTCTGGGCAGCAGAGAACCACGACGGCCAGGTTCGGGTCGTTGTGGAAAACACGACCTACGCAAAGGCCAACGGCGCTGCCTGGGATGGCACGCTGGTGGACAAGTGGGTGGACCTGGCCCCCGGGTCCTCCATGATGGACTGCATCGTCAGCGCCCTGGGTACCTATTCCCAGACCGGCGCGGAGTCCGGCTACATCAGCGAGATCAACGGCCTGTCCGCCGGTGACGGCGGCGCAGCCTCCGGCTGGATGGGAACCCTGAACGATTGGTTCACCAACGTTGGGTTCAAGGACATCAAGGCCGGGGACAAGCTGTTCGCCGGGGATATCATCCGCGTGATGTACACCACCAATGGCTACGGCGCGGACATCGGCGGCGACTGGAACACCCAGAGCGACACCAGCCTGGCGGCCCTGTCCTTCAGCGAGGGCGTCCTGACTCCCGACTTCGCCTCAGACAAGACCGCCTACACCCTGACCCTGCCCCAGGGCGTCACCGGCATCCGGATGACGGCCACCGCCTCCAACAAGAACAACCAGGTGTATCTCACCGCCGACGGCACCGACTACCGCCGGGTGGAGACCGTGCCCGTCCATAACGGCACCGTCCTGACCATCCGCTGCGGCGACAAGGCGGCGGCCACCGAGTGGTCCCCCGCCATCACCCCCACCACCTACACCGTCACCGTGTCCCAGGAGGGCGATGCGCCCCAGGGCGACATGGACGTCTCCTTCAAGGGCCTGCACAATGCACAGCTGGCGTCCCTGAAGCTGTATGACTTCGCCGATGGCGTCAAGGGAGACCGGGACCTGCTGGCCAATGTGACCCCCGAGGCCGACGGCTATAAGCTGATGATGAACACCAAGCTGCCGGCCGGCGACTATCTGGTGGAGGGCTACAACGCCGAGGGCCAGCTCAACGGCACCCTGGTGCTGACCGTGAAGGCCAATCAGGACAACGTGTTCACCCTGAACCGCGTCTATGAGATCTATGCCACCAACGACAGCAGCAGCTGGGTGGAGGGCAAGGATTACACCATCGACGTCACCGTTACCGGCCCCGACGGCACGGACCTCCAGGCCAAGACCGGCGTCTCCACCACCTATGGCAGCACCCACACCGCCTGCCTGTTTGTGGAGGGCGGCAGCCTGAAGATCACCCTGACTCCCATCGGCGACAAGGCGGCGGGCTATCTGCCTGTCACCACCACCATGACCAACAAGCAGACCGTGGACTGCGGCGCCAAGAGCTTCTCTCTGACCATTCCCAAGGCCCTGGATGTCACCGTCACCGCCCCCGCCGGCTCTACCCTGCGGATGGGCACCTTCGGCAGCTACTATAGCTATACCTTCCTGGAGCCCGTTTCCCAGGAGACCAAGGGCGACACCATGACCGCCTCCTTCCGCCTGCCGGAGACCGGCAGTCAGCAGTTCCTGCGGGCCCAAAATCCCGACGGCGTCACCTACTGGACCTTCGGCAAATTCACCGGCGGCCAGGAGCTGGCTGTGACCCGGGACGACCTGCACATGGACGACGCGTTCAGCAGCGATACCGTGTACCGCTTCGACAAGAACGTGTACGACCTGGGCAACATCTATCTGAACATCAACCGCCAGGGCTATAAGAACCTGGAGGTGGGCCAGAGCTGCGAGCTGGACGTGCTGCGCAGCTGGCAGGCCATTGAGAGCTTCATGAACAGCCAGATTGCCCTGCCCGACGCGCACTATCAGGTGCTGAGCCTGGACGGCGGCGACAGTGACGTGGTGACCATCACCCCCGACGCCAACAACTCCTGCCTGGCCACCATGACCGCCAACCACCCGGGCACCGCCATCGTCCAGGTGACCTATGACGCCATGACCTTCGTTCAGGGTATGGGCGGCAAGGACTTCAGCGCCATCTGGCCGGAGTTCACCGGCGTGTTCGTGGTGTCCGTGGGTGCCGACGGCTCCTCTATCCAGACCAACACCTTCATCGACCGTCCCACCGTGAACATCACCAAGGACGAGCAGAAGTATCTGGATGCCGAGCACGACATCCTGTTCTATGTGGGTACCCAGGGCGCCAGCTACAGCTTCACTCCCCAGGAGGGCTGCACCGTTACCGTGGCCCGCTCCACCGTCACCGATAAGATGACCTTCAACGGCTTCACCAGCCAGGGCGTTTCCGTGGATGAAAACGGCCAGGTCACCGTTACGGGCCTGACCACCGGCCGCCACATTCTCCGCATCGAGAAGGACGGCATGGCCGCCTACCAGGTCATCACCGCCCGGGGCGTCAGCTATGACCTCATCGACGCCGACGGCAAGGTCCTGCCCCAGGATGCTGAGCTGGTCCCCGGCCAGGCCGTAAAGGTCCAGTTCCACGACCTGGTAAGCCCCAAGGAGAAGATCTCCGGCGTTTACAACTTCAATTTCTCCCTGGTGTACCTGGATGCCCAGGGCAACAAGTATCAGACCAACCCCGGCACCCCCTTCGGCCAGTATGATTTCAGCGGCAACCCCGTTCGCCAGCTGCTGAGCGTCACCATCCCCGAGACCGCCGAAGGCTATAGCTATGACCTGACCGGTACCATCCGGGTGGGCGGCTTCGGCGGCATTCCCACCCACCGCGGCGTGTCCTACCGCTCCGGCATGGACCGCCAGTACGGTTCCACCACCGCCGCAGTCCTGACCCGTCTGCCTGAGCTGGTGCTGCCTCTGACCGGCTGGTACGTCCACGACGTGGAGCAGAAGATCGCCGCCATCGGCACCGTGACCCTGGACTCCGAGGAGGCCATCCAGGCCGCCCGCGCCGCCTATGACGCCCTGAGCGACCAGCGCAAGGCCCAGGTCAGCAACTACGATGTGCTGCTGGCTGCCGAGAAGAAGCTGGCCCAGCTCCAGGATGAGGCGGTTGCCCATGTGGAGAAGCTGATCGACGCCATCGGCCAGCCCGTGATCCCCGCGTCCCGTGCCGCCGTGGAGGCTGCCCGGGCCGCCTACAACGCCCTGGGCCAGAAGCTCCAGGAGCGCGTGGGCAACTACGATGTGCTGCTGGCCGCCGAGGACCGCCTGGCGGAGCTGAACGCTCAGGACATCTATAAGACTACCGGCGACTTCATCGTTTCCAAGGGCGCCCCCGTCACCGGCTCCATCGGCGGCGAGTGGGCGGTTCTGGGCCTGGCCCGTTCCGGCCGGGACGTCCCCGGTGCGGACGCGTATTACGCCTCCGTGGTGGAGTATGTGCAAAAGGCCATGGACGAGAACGGCCGTCTGAACCGCTCCCGCTCCACCGAGAATTCCCGTCTGATCCTGGCCCTGACCGCCATCGGCAAGGACGTGACCCATGTGGCCGGCCGCAGCCTGCTGGACGGTCTGGATTCCATGGCGTTCATCACCAAGCAGAGCGTCAACGGTCCCGTTTGGGCGCTGCTGGCGCTGGACAGCCACGGCTATCCTACCTCCGGCGACGTGACCCGGGAGAAGCTGGTCCGCGCCATTCTGGATACCCAGCGCGAGGATGGCAGCTGGCCTGTCATCGCCTCCTCCCAGGTCCCCGATGCGGACATGACCGCCATGGCCGTGCAGGCCCTGGCCCCCTACTATGAAAATGCTCAGGTGAAGGCGGCTGTGGACGCGGCCCTGACCTTCCTGGCCGGCGTGCAGAACGACGACGCCACCTTCAGCGAGATCCCCGGCACCGATGCCTCCGCCGAGTCCACGGCCCAGGTCATCGTGGCCCTGACGGCCCTGGGCATTGATCCCACCGCCGACAGCCGGTTCGTAAAGAGCGGCGTCAGCGTCGTGGACGCGCTGTGCGGCTTTTATGTCACCGGCGGCGGCTTCCGCCACCTGATGGCCGACAAGACCGTGGACGGCATGGCCACCGAGCAGGGCTACTATGCCCTGGCGGCCTACTATCGCCTGCTGGCCCAGAAGACCAGCCTGTACGACATGAGCGATGTCACCGTCACCGTGACCCCCGACCAGCCCGTGACGCCCGCCAAGCCCGAAAAGCCTGATACCCCCCGCACCGGAGACGAGAGCCTGCTGGTGCTGTGGATGGGTGCTGCCGCCCTGTCCGGCGCCGCTGTGCTGCTGATGCAGAGAAAGAAAAAGCGCGCATAAGCCCCGCATCAAACCCGCGTAACCCCAAGGAAATACACCGGCGCAGGGACGTTGTCACAACGTCCCTGCGCGCGGTGCTCTGATAGGAGGTGTTTTTCGATGATGAATCGATTCCCCAAAGTCCTGTTGACCCTGCTGCTGACGCTGCTGCTGGCCCTGTCCCTTTCCGGCTGCGACCTGATGGTCGGCACTGGTCCGGAAGCACCCATTCCTCCCGGCGTGGAGCAGACCGGCGATCAGAATACCCCCGATACGCCGGAGGAACCCGGGAATACGAATACGCCGGAGACGCCCGACGCCCCCCAGGAGCCCGGGACGGACGACTCCTCCACCGGCGGCAAGGACCGCTACCAGACGGACCCGGTGCCGGACGGCAAGCCCAAGCCCGTGGAGCCGGAAACGTCTCAGCCGGATACGTCCCACCAGGACACCTGCACCATCTCCATCTCCTGCGCCACCATCCTCAACAACATGGACAAGTGCGACGAGTCCAAGCGGGGGCTGGTGCCCGCCGACGGGGTGATCCTGCCTGCCGTTACGGTGACGTTTTCCCAAGGGGAGAGCGTGTTTGACGTTTTGCAGCGGGTGTGCAAGGAAAGGAAGATCCCCATGGAGTTCAGCTGGACGCCGATGTACAACTCCGCCTATATCGAGGGGATCTACAACCTGTACGAGTTCGACGTCGGCGACGGCTCCGGCTGGATGTACAAGGTCAACGACTGGTTCCCCAACTACGGCTGCTCCCGGTACCAGGTGCAGCCCGGCGACGTGATCTGCTGGGTGTATACCTGCGACCTGGGGTATGATGTAGGAGGCGGCTTCATGGGCGGCTGAGCCTGTCCCCAAAACGATTCTGTGAAAGGAGGCCGGAGCCGTGGGCGACGCCTTTTCCCGCTATCACCCCCTGGTGAACTTCCTGTTTTTCGCCCTGGTGCTGGCCTATTCCATGGTGCTGATGCACCCGGTTTGTCTGGCGGTGTCCCTGCTGGGGGCGCTGCTGTATGCCGGGCAGCTGGAGGGCCGCCGGGCCCTGGCAAGGCACCTGCGGGTGGCCCTGCCGGTGCTGCTGCTGGCGGCCCTGGTGAATCCCGCCTTCAACCACGCGGGTGTCACCATTCTCACCTATCTGCCCTCCGGCAACCCCCTGACGCTGGAGAGTATTCTGTATGGTCTGGCGGCGGGGACCATGCTGTGCGCCGTGGTGCTGTGGTTCGTGTGCTTCAACCGGGTCATCACGTCGGACAAATTTGTGTATCTGTTTGGCCGGGTGATCCCGGCCCTGTCCCTGGTGCTGAGCATGACCCTGCGGTTTGTTCCCCTGTTCCGCCGCCAGCTGGAAACCGTGCGCCAGGCGCAGTTCTGCATCGGGCGGGACGCCTCCACCGGCAGCGCATGGCAGCGGGCCAGAAAGGCCGTCACCATCTTTTCCATCATGGTGACCTGGGCTCTGGAGAACGCCATCGAAACCGCCGACAGTATGAAAAGCCGGGGCTACGGCCTCCGGGGCCGGACGGCCTTTTCCATTTACCGCATGGAGGACCGGGACAAATACGCCCTGGGCTGGCTGGGCTTCTGCGGCATGTATCTGCTGTGCGGAAGCCTTGCCGGGGGCCTGAAATGGTGGTATTTCCCCATGCTCCAGGGAGCCATGGCCCAGCCGTTTTCCATCAGCTTTTACCTGGCGTATCTGGCCCTGTGCCTGACGCCGGTGATCATAGACCGAAAGGAGGCGCGGGTATGGCGCTGTTCACCGTCGAAAATCTGACCTTTTCCTATCCGGGGCAGACCGCCCGGGCCATTGACAGCCTGTCGCTGACGGTGCCGGAGGGTGCGTTCCTGGTGCTGTGCGGTCCCTCGGGCTGCGGCAAGTCCACGCTGCTGCGGCAGCTGAAGCCCGCCCTGGCCCCTCACGGGACCCGGCAGGGCCGCATTCTGTTCCGGGATACGCCGCTGGACCAGGTGGACCAGCGGACGCTGGCGGCCCGCATCGGCTTTGTCCAGCAGTCGCCGGAAAACCAGATCGTCACCGACAAGGTCTGGCACGAGCTGGCCTTCGGGCTGGAGAGCCTGGGGGTGGACACCCCCACCATCCGCCGCCGGGTGGCGGAGATGGCGGCATTCTTCGGCATCGAGGACTGGTTTTACCGGGACGTTTCCCAGCTGTCCGGAGGCCAGAAGCAGCTGCTGAACCTGGCCTCCGTCATGGCCATGCAGCCGGACGTGCTGATTCTGGACGAGCCCACCAGCCAGCTGGACCCCATCGCCGCCTCGGATTTCCTGGCGGTGCTGGGAAAGATCAACCGGGAGCTGGGCACCGCCGTGGTGCTGACGGAGCACCGGCTGGAGGAGGCCTTTCCCCTGGCCACCGCCGTGGCGGTAATGGACCGGGGGCAGCTGCTGTGCACCGGCACGCCCTACGACGTGGGCCGCCGGCTAAAGACCCTGGGCCACCGGATGTTTCTGGCCATGCCCGCCGCCATGCGCGTCTGGGCCTCGGTGGAAACGGAGGCCCCCTGTCCCGTCACCGTGCGGGAGGGCCGGGATTTTCTGCGGAGCTATGCGGCGGAGCATCCGCTGGTTCCGCTGCCCCGGGAGCAGACGTACCCCCGGCGCCAGCCGGTGCTGACGGTGCAGGGCGCGTGGTTCCGGTATGAGCCGGACAGCCCCGACGTCATCAAGGGGCTGGACCTGACCCTGGGCCGTGGGGAGTTTCTGGCCCTGCTGGGCGGCAACGGCGCGGGCAAGAGCACCACGCTGAAGCTGCTGTCCGGCATGAAAAAGCCCCAGCGGGGCGACATTTCCGTAAGGGGGACCCTGGGCATGCTGCCCCAGAATCCCCAGACCTTATTTGTGAAAAAAACGGTCCGGGAGGACCTGTTCGAGATATTTTCCGGCACAAAAACGCCCCGCCCCCAGCAGGAGGAGCGGGTGGCCCGGATGGTGGCTCTGTGCCGCCTGGAGGACCTGCTGGACCGGCACCCCTACGACCTGTCCGGCGGCGAGCAGCAGCGGGCGGCCCTGGCCAAGGTGCTGCTGCTGGAGCCGGAGATCCTGCTGCTGGACGAGCCCACCAAGGGCCTGGATGCGGAGTTCAAGCAGGCCTTCGCCCTGATTCTGCGGACGCTGCTGGCCCGCGGGGTGTCGCTGCTGATGGTCAGCCACGACGTGGAGTTCTGCGCCCGCTATGCCCACCGCTGCGCCCTGTTTTTTGACGGCAGCGTGGTGACGGAGGCATCTCCCCGCGCCTTCTTCTCCGGCAACAGCTTCTATACCACCGCCGCCAACCGCATGGCCCGGAGCCTGGAGCCCCAGGCGGTGACGGCGGAGGACGTCATGGCTGTCTGCGGCGGCACGGTTCCGGCGGAGCCGGCCCTGCCGGAGGACATTCCCCCTCTGCCGGAGCCCCGGGAGGAAACGCCGGACTGGAAGCCCAAAAAGCTGCCCCTGTGGCGCAAGGCCCTGGCCGCCGTGTCCGGGGTGGGGGCCCTGGCCATATTCCTGTATGCCACCGGAGTCACGGACCTGTCCGCCGCCGTGGGCAAGGGCGGCCTGACGGCTCTGGGCTGGCAGCAGCTGCGGCTGTATCTGGTGTTCTGCGGGCTGCTGCTGGTGCTGGCCCTGTCCATCGGCCGCCGGACCAAGCCCCTTGACCTGGTGCAGGTTCCGGCGGAAAAGCGCAGGCTGTCCCGCCGGACGGCAGCGGCGGCGGTGTCTATCCTGCTGCTGATCCCCGTGACCCTGTTTGTGGGGGTCTATTACCTGGACAACAGGCAGTATGGCCTCATGTCGGTGCTGGTGCTGCTGGAGTGCATGGCCCCGTTCTTCCTGGTGTTCGAGGGGCGCAGGCCCCAGGCCCGGGAGCTGGTGGTCATTGCGGTGCTGTGCGCCATCTCCGTGGCGGGCCGGGCGGCATTTTTCATGCTGCCTCAGTTCAAGCCCGTCATGGCCATGACCATCATCTCCGGCGTAGCGCTGGGGGGCGAGAGCGGTTTTCTGGTGGGCGCGCTGTCCATGCTGGTGTCCAACATGCTGTTCTCCCAGGGCGTTTGGACGCCGTGGCAGATGTTTAGCATGGGAATCATCGGATTTTTGGCCGGAGTCCTGTTCCGAAAGGGGCTTTTGCGCCGAACTCTGGGGAGCATGTGTACCTTTGGCGCCTTCTGCGCCATCGTGATCTACGGCGGCATCATGAATCCGGCGTCGGTATTGATGTGGGCCGGGGCGGAAAGCCTCACCTGGAAAACGCTGCTGACGTACTACGTCACCGGCTTCCCGGTGGACTGCGTCCACGCGGCAGCCACGGTATTCTTCCTGTGGGTGGCCGCGGAGCCCATGCTGGAAAAGCTGGACCGCATCAAGGAAAAATACGGATTACTCACATAAAAAATACCGGAACCGGCAAAATTTCTGCCGGTTCCGGTATTTTTTATGCACATTCTTCCAATAGCCTGTCATTTTTTGCGCGTTTCATGCCGGTTTTCTTCCAGTTTTTCCCAGCACAGGGCGGCGGCATAGCCCTCAGGGGCCGGGAGAACGGAGAAGGCGTAGCCGGGGACGGTGCAGGTGACGGAATCCCCGTCGATCCGGAAATGAACGTGCCGGACCTGACCCAGTACATCTCCCTGACACTTGATGAGGGCCTCCTTCAGGGTCCAAAGGCGGAAGAAATCCTCGTCACACCGCACATATTCGCGTTCAGCAGGCGATAAAACGCGTAAAAGTCGGGGCGATATCGGGCGGATCTTCTCCACGTCGATGCCCACCGGGACCTCCGCCACGGCGCAGGCCACCAGACCGTGGCTGTGGCTGATATTGAAATAGCAGCCATTTGTCATCGGTTTGCCGTTATTTCCTATAAAAACTGTCCCGATATCCGGCGGGACGTCCCGCTTTTCCCGGGCTTTGTCCCGATACAAGCGCAGCATTTCCCGGGACAGGGCACGGCCTGTCTCATGCTCGTCGCCGCGGGACCAGACAAAGCGCCACTCCATATCAGAAAAACGTGATCTGGCTGGTGTCCGCCATGCCGGCAAAGGCCCCCAGGGCCTTCAGCTGCTCGATGTGGGTTTTGGACAGCTTGCTGCAGCAGGCGGCGAACTCCTCCACGGAGATGAAGGTCTTTCCCTTTCGCTTTTCCACGGTGTCCAGGGCGGCGGTCTCGCCCAGGCCCCGGACGGAGACGAAGGGGGGCAGCAGGCCGTTCTCCGTGATCCGGAAGGCGGTGGCCTGGGAGTCGTAGATGCTGATGGTGTCAAAGTGGAAGCCACGGAGATAGAACTCGTAGCACACCTCCAGGGTGACCATCAGGCTCTGCTCCACGGCGGTGGCGTCCTTGTTGTTCTCGATCTCACGGATCTTCCGCTTCACGGCGTCGATGCCGGCGCAGCAGTATTCCGCGTCGAAGGCCTTGGCCCGGACGGTGAAGAAGGTGGCGTAGAACGCCAGGGGCTGGTGGACCTTGAACCAGGCGATGCGGAAGGCCATCATCACATAGGCCACGGCGTGGGCCTTGGGGAACAGATAGCCGATCTTGGCCAGGGAGTCGATGTACCAGTCGGGCACCTCATGGGCCCGCATGGCATCCTCCCACCCGTCCTGGAAGCCGCCCTTTTTCACCTTGCCCTTCCGGACGGCCTCCATGATCTTGAAGCTCATTTTGGGGTCCAGACCCATATGGATGAGATAGAGCATGATGTCGTCCCGGCAGCCCACGGTCTCCAGAACGGAGGCAGTGCCGCTGACGATCAGGTCCCGGGCATTGCCCAGCCACACGTCGGTGCCGTGGGAGAAGCCGGACAGGCGCACCAGGGTATTGAAATCCTTGGGCTGGGTATCCACCAGCATGCCCCGGGTGAACCGGGTGTTGAACTCCGGAATGGCCACGGCCCCGGTGGGGCCCAGCAGCTCGTCGTTTTCAAAGCCCAGGACCTTGGAGGAGGTGAAGATGCTCATGGTGTCCGGGTCGTCCAGGGGGATGGTCCGGGCGTTGACCCCGGTGAGGTCCTCCAGCATGCGGATCATGGTGGGGTCATCGTGGCCCAGCATGTCCAGCTTCAGCAGGTTATCCTCCATGCAGTGGTATTCAAAATGGGTGGTGATGGTGTCGGCGTCCTCGGCGTCGGCGGGGTGCTGCACGGCGGTGAAATCCTCCACATCCATGTCGTCGGGGACCACCACCAGGCCGCCGGGGTGCTGGCCGGTGGTGCGGCGGACCCCCACGCAGCCCTGGGTCAGGCGGTTCACCTCGGCGCTGCCGGCAGTGAGGCCCCGCTCGTCCAGGTATTTGCGGACAAAGCCGAAGGCGGTCTTTTCCGCCAGGGTGCCGATGGTGCCGGCCCGGAACACCTGGGTCTGGCCGAACATCTCGATGGCGTGGCGGTGGGCCCGGGCCTGGTACTCGCCGGAGAAGTTCAGGTCGATATCCGGCACCTTGCCGCCGCCGTAGCCCAGGAACGTCTCAAAGGGGATGTCGAAGCCGTCCTTGACGTATTTCGTGCCGCACTCCGGGCAGCATTTGTCCGGCATGTCCGCACCGCAGCCGTAGCTGCCGTCGGTGATGAATTCCACATGGCGGCATTGGGGGCAGCGGTAGTGGGGCGGCAGGGAGTTCACCTCGGTGATGCCGGACATATAGGCCACCAGGGACGAGCCAACGGAGCCCCGGGAGCCCACCAGGTAGCCGTTTTCCAGGCTGCGCTGCACCAGCTTCTGGGCGGACATATACACCACGTCGTATTTGCCCAGGATGCTGCCCAGCTCCACATTCAGCCGGTCCACCACCAGCTGGGGGGGCTGGTCGCCGTACAGGGCGTGACACTTGTCCCAGACCAGGCGGTTCAGGTCCTCCTGGGAGTTTTCCAGGCGGGGCGGGAACAGCTGGCCCGGAGGCAGCAGCTCGATCTCCTCCACCAGGTCGGCGATGTGGCGGGGGTTGTCGATGACCACCTGGTGGGCCAGCTCCTCCCCCAGATAGGAGAACTCCTCCAGCATCTCGGTGGTGGTTTTGAAGTAAATAGGCAGGGGCGCGTCGGCATCGGGGAACTTCTTGCTGGCCAGGAGGATATGGCGGTACGTCTCGTCCTCCGGCTCCTGGAAGTGGACGTCGCCGGTGGCGCAGACGGGCTTTCCCAGCTCCCGGCCCAGGCGGACGATGGTGCGGTTGAATTCCCGCAGCTCCTCCTCGGACCGGACGTCGCCGTTGCGGAGCATGAACATATTGTTGCAGATGGGCTGAATTTCCAGATAGTCGTAAAACGATGCGATGCGCTTGAGCTCGGCCCAGTCCTTGTGGTCCTTCACCGCCTGGAACAGCTCGCCGGCCTCGCAGGCCGAGCCGATGATGAGCCCCTCCCGATGGGCCATCAGCTCGGTTTTGGGGATGATGGGCACCCGCTTGAAGTATTGCAGGTTGGAGGCGGAGATCAGCTGGTACAGGTGCTTGAGGCCCATTTTGTTCTTGGCCAGAATGATGATGTGCTTGGGGAAGCGGCTGGACTTGCTGCCCTGAGGCCGCAGCTTCAGCATCTGGGGGTTGATGTCCTGGAGACGGCGGATGCCCAGCTCCCGCTCCAGCTTCTCAAAGAACGGGATCAGCATGTAGGCCACCATGGCCGCGTCGTCGGAGGCCCGGTGGTGATTGAAGGCGGGCAGGTCCAGGTATTCGGCCACAATGTCCAGCTTGAACTTGTGAAGCTGGGGCAGCAGGTTCTGGGCCAGGATCAGGGAGTCCACATAGGTGGGGTCAAAGGGGATGCCCTCCCGGCGGCAGCCGGCCCGGATGAAGCTGATGTCAAATTCGGCGTTGTGGGCCGCCAGGGGGCGGCCGTTCACAAAGGACAGAAAGGCCGTCAGGGCCTCCTTGGGGGAGGGAGCGCCGGAAAGCATGGCGTCGGTGATGCCGGTGAGGCCGATGATCTCCGGCGTCAGGCGGCGGCCGGGGTTCACGAAGGTCTGGAACCGGTCGGTGACCTGGCCGTTTTTCAGCACCACGGCACCGATCTCGGTGATGGCCTCCCGGTCCACCTTCAGGCCGGTGGTCTCAATATCGAAGCAGACGATCTCGTCGGAAAAGTCCTGGTCCTGGGGGCCGTGGACGGCGATGCGGTCGTCCAGATTGTTGATGAAATAGCCCTCTACGCCGTAGAGAATTTTAATTTTGCCCTTGGCGGTGTGCCAGGCGTCGGGGAAGGACTGGGCCACGCCGTGGTCGGTGATGGCAATGGCCGGGTGGCCCCAGGAGATGGCCTGCCTGATGACGGAGGCGGTGTCGGTCAGGGCGTCCATGTTGGACATCTTCGTGTGCAGGTGCAGCTCCACCCGCTTCTCCGGGGCGGTGTCCTCCCGGGGCTTGTGGGGGATCTTCATGATGTGGAAGGGGCGCAGCTGAATGTCCTTGCCATCGCGGCTGAGCTCCACATTGCCCTGGACCCGGAGCCACATGCCCGGGGACACGGCGTTCTGCATGGACTGGGCCTCCTTGCCCTCCATGTACTTGGTGACGGTGACGGAATTCCGGTAGTCCGTCATGTCGAAGGTCAGCCGCCAGACCCCGGGCTTGCGGGTCTCGTAGCACTCGGCGGCAAAGACCTTGCCCTCTATCACCACGGCGCCCATTTTGGGGTTCAGGCCGTCGATGGAGACGGGCTTGCCCTTAATCTCCCGGCCCATGAGGACGTCGGACCTGTCATCTGCGCGCTGGGGGATGCGGAAGCTCAGGCGCAGCTGGCGCAGGTCGTATTGGTCCATCAGCAGCTGGCGCAGGGCGGTGACGGCGGCCTCCGGCAGCGGGGCGGAGGCCGTCAGCTCCAGCTCCATGGTGCGCTGGGCACGGTCCATGCTGCCGCCCACCACGCAGGCGTCGTGGAGCAGCAGGCCCAGCTCACGGGGCGGCACAAAGCTCTCAAAAAAGGTAAAAAACGGTATTTTATCGCACATATGAGGGCATCCCTCCTTATAGCTTATCGATCTCGTCCATCAGGGCGTCCACCAGCTTGTCCTGGGGCACCTTGTACAGAATTTCGCCATGGCGGAACAGCAGACCCTCGCCGTCGCCTCCGGCGATGCCCACGTCGGCAGCCCGGGCCTCGCCGGGGCCGTTGACCACGCAGCCCATGACGGCCACGGTGATGGGCTTGGTGCAGCCCTGGAGGCGGCGCTCCACCTCCCGGGCGATGGGGATCATGTCGTATTTGGTGCGGCCGCAGGTGGGACAGGAGATCAGGTTGGGCCCCGTCTGCCGCAGGCCGGCGGCAGAGAGAATATCCAGGGCGGCCCGGACCTCCTCCTCCGGGTCCGCCGTCAGGCTGACCCGGAGGGTATCGCCGATGCCCTGGCACAGCAGGCCGCCGATGCCGATGGCGGATTTCAGCACCCCCAGGCGGGGCGTGCCGGCCTCGGTGACCCCCAGGTGCAGAGGATAGGGCGTCTGCTGGTGGAGCATGCGGTAGGCCTCCATGTTCACCGGTACCCGGGAGCACTTGACGGAGATGCAGATATCGTCGAAGCCGCAGTCGTTCAGCAGGCGGACGTGGCCCAGGGCGCTGTCCACCAGGGCCTGGGCGGTGACGCCGCCGTATTTTTGCAGCAGCTCCCGCTCCAGGGAGCCGCCGTTGACGCCGATGCGGATGGGGATGCCCCGGTCCCGGCAGGCGTCGGCCACGGCACGGACCTTTTCCGCGGAGCCGATGTTGCCGGGGTTGATACGGATCTTGTCCACCCCCTGGCGGACGCACTCCAGGGCCAGGCGGTAGTCAAAGTGGATATCCGCCACCAGGGGGATGTGGATGCGGCGGCGGATGGGGCCGATGGCCCGGGCGGCGTCCATATCCGGCACCGCCACCCGGATGATCTGGCACCCGGCCCCCTCCAGGCGGAGGATCTGGGAGACGGTACGCTCCACGTCCTGGGTGGGGGTATTGCACATGGATTGGATGCTGACCGGCGCGCCGCCGCCCACGGCCACGGCGCCCACATGAATCTGCTTGCTCATGGTTTATATCCTCCTTGCGAGTAAAATGCGCCGCACGGGGCGGCGAAATGGGGCCGGCAAAGACGCCGGCCCCATTCCGGGACGGTCTGCCGCTATTGAAACAGCTTGATGACGTCGTGGAAGGTGATGACCAGCATGAGGCCCATGAGAAGGACAAAGCCGGCCAGATGGACGTAATTTTCAAACCTGGCGGGAATCTGCCTGCGGATGATGCGCAGGGACAGGGCGTTGACCACCAGGAAGAAAATCTTGCCGCCATCCAGAGCGGGCAGGGGCAGCAGGTTCATCACCGCCAGGTTCACGGCGATGAGGGCCGCCAGGTACGCAATGTTGGCGGCGGCGGCCCGGGCATTTTCCGACTGCTCGCCCACGGTGGTGATGGTGGACACGATGCCCACGGGGCCGCTCATATCAGAAAAGCCCGCCTCGCCGGTGATGAGCATCTGGAGGCTCAGGCGCACCAGGCGGACGAAGTCCATCGCCTGGTTCCAGCAGTATTCCAGGCGGCCGCCGAAGGTCAGCTCCTCCGCCCCGAAATACAGGCCGAAGCCGGTGAATTTCTCGCCGGACTGGTCCAGATACTCGCCCCGCTCCATGTGGAAGTTCTCCAGACGGAGCTTCTGGCCGTCCCGGCGGATGACCAGGTCAAAATCCCCGGTTTTGTTGCGGCCCAGCAGCAGGGACACGTCGCTGAAGGTGTAGATGCGCTCCCCGTCGATGGACAGGATGCGGTCACCCTCCCGGAGGCCGGCGGCGGATTCCAGGGGGCAGCCCTCGGCGAAGCCCCGGATCACCGGGACGTTGACGGCCTTGACCCCGGCGTACAGCACCAGGATGATGATAAGCCCCGCCAGGAAGTTCATCAGGGCCCCGGCGGCGAAGATCAGGAGCTTGCGCCAGAAGCCCTGGTTATTCAGGGCGGCGGGGTCGTCGGAGTCCTCCTCCTCGCCCTCCATGGCGCAGAAGCCGCCGATGGGCAGCAGGCGCAGGGAATACTGGGTATCGCCCCTGGTCTTTTTGAACAGGGCGGGGCCCATGCCGATGGCGAACTCGTTGACCCGCACGCCGCAGGCCTTGGCCGCCAGAAAGTGGCCCAGCTCGTGGACGGCGATGAGCACGCCGAAAATCAGGATCGCTGCGATAATATAGATCATACCATGTCTCCTACCGTTTGCAGTACAGCGGCTCGCGCCTGTCTGTCTGCTTCCAGTATATCCGGAAGGTCCGGGGCATATTTCACCTGCACCCGGTCAAGAGCGGACTCCACCAGGCGGGGAATGTCGTTGAAGCCGATGCGCTCCTGCAGGAACAGGGCCACCGCCGTCTCGTTGGCGCCGTTCATGATGGCGCAGGCGGTGCCGCCGGTTTGGGCGCACTGGCGGGCGATGCGCAGGCAGGGGAAGGCGTCCAGGTCCGGGGCCCGGAAGGTCAGCTCGCCGCAGGTCAGCAGGTCCAGGGGCCGGTCCGGGCTGGGGGCCCGGCGGGGCCAGGTGAAGGCATAGCGGATGGGCAGCTTCATATCCGGGGTGCCCAGCTGGGCGATCATGGCCCCGTCCCGGTACTCCACCAGGGAGTGGACGATGCTCTGGCGGTGGATCACCACGTCCACCTTTTCCACCGGCAGCCGGTACAGCCGCATGGCCTCGATGACCTCCAGGCCCTTGTTCATCAGGGTAGCAGAGTCGATGGTGATTTTTGCACCCATGGACCAGTTGGGATGCTTCAGGGCATCGGCGGGAGTGACCCCCTCCAGGTCCCGGAAGCTGCGGCCGAAGAAGGGGCCGCCGGAGCAGGTCAGCAGCAGCCGCCGGACCTCATTCCGGTCCCGGCAGCCCTGGAGACTCTGGAAAATGGCGCTGTGCTCGGAGTCCACGGGGACGATGTCCGCCCCCCAGCGCTCCGCCTGGGCCATGACCAGCTCCCCGGCGCAGACCAGGGTCTCCTTATTGGCCAGGGCGATGCGTTTTTTTTGCCGGATGGCGGCCAGGGTGGGCTCCAGGCCCACGCTGCCCATAACGGCGGTGACCACGGTGTCGGCCTGGGGCAGCTGGGCCGCCAGCAGCAGACCCTCCGGCCCCTCCGCCACCTGGATATCCGTATCCGACAGCCGCAGGCGCAGCTGACGGGCGGCGTCCCGGTCATACAGCACCGCCAGCTGGGGGTGAAACTCCCGGGCCTGCCGCTCCAGCAGATCCACCTGGCGGTTGGCGGTAAGGGCCGCCACGGTAAGGCCCAGTTCACGGGCCACCTGGAGGGTCTGGCGGCCGATGGAGCCGGTGGAGCCCAGCAGGGAGATGGTTTTTGTCATGGACGCCCTCCCCTTACGCCGCCAGGGCCCGCAGCAGGGCGCACAGCACCGGGGCGGCAAACAGCACGCTGTCGAACCGGTCCAGCACGCCGCCGTGGCCCGGCAGCAGTCGTCCGTAATCCTTGATGCCGTACTGGCGCTTGACGGCGGAGAAGCTCAGATCCCCCAGCTCCCCCAGCACCGCGCCCAGCAGGCCCAGGGCAATGCACAGGGAATAGCTCAGGGCCGTGTGGGTCATGGCCCGGAACACCGCGCAGAAAACGGCCATGCCGGCCATGCCGCCTGCCAGACCGCCCAGGGCACCCTCCACGGTTTTGTGGGGGCTGACCAGGGGGGCCAGCTTATGCTTTCCGCAGGCCATGCCGGTGAACAGGGCCAGGGAGTCGCTGCAGAAGGCCGCCACCAGGGGCGTCAGCACCAGGAGATAGCCGTTATCCAGGGTGCGCAGGCCATACAGCCCGGAGAAGGCCCAGGGAATGGCAAAGCCCGCCGCGGCCATGGCGCACACGTCGGTAAACGTCAGGGCATGAGGCTTTCCGTAGGTCAGGACTCCGGACAGGGGCAGGGTCAGGGCCGCTGCCAGCAGCAGGCCCTCCAGGGCGGCGCAGCCGGGCCACACCGCCCTGGCCAGCAGCAGCACGCCGCACACGGCGGGAAGCACCGTCCAGCGGCGGGCCTTGTCCGGGCCGCACACCGCCGCCAGCAGCTCGTGGGCGGCGATGACGGTCAGGGCCGCCAGCAGCAGGGCCGTGGCCCAGGCCGGGGCGATGCACAGCACCGCCAGCAGGGCGGGAATCCCCACCACAGCCACCAATATCCTCTGTTTCATAGTTGTATCCTCTCTATTTCACGCCGCCGAACCGCCGGTCGCGGCTCTGGTAGGCGATGATGGCTTGGTCCAGGGCCCGGCTGTCGAAGTCCGGCCACAGGGTATCGCAGAAATAAAACTCAGAATAGGCGCACTGCCACAGCAGAAAGCCGGACAGGCGCTCCTCGCCGCTGGTGCGGATGATGAGCTCCGGGTCCGGGATGCCGGCAGAGTACAGGTAGGAGGAAAAGCCCTCCTCGGTAAGGTCCTCCGGGACGGCCTCGCCCCGGGTGCAGTCCTGTGCGAAGCGGCGGGCGGCGTGGAGAATCTCGTCCCGTCCGCCGTAGTTCAGGCAGACGTTGGCCTGAAAGCCGTGGATATGGCTGGAAATTTCATTGGTGCGGTCCACCAGGGCCTGAAGCTCCGGCGAGATGGCGGACAGGTCCCCCAGAAAGCGCAGGCGGATCTGATCGCGCTCCATAGAGTCGATGGCCTCCAGCATATATTGCTTCAGAAGGCCCATGATGACCCCCACCTCGTCGGCGGGACGCTTCCAGTTCTCCGTAGAGAAGGCGTACACCGTCAGGTATTCCACCCCCAGATCCTTGCAATAGGTGGCGATCTTGCGGAAGGTCTCGGCCCCTACTTTATGTCCGGCAGTGCGAGGCAGGCCGCGCTGCTTCGCCCAACGACCGTTGCCGTCCATAATAATAGCGATGTGGCGGGGCAGGCGGCTCATGTCCCCCTGCCCCGCCCCGTGATGATGGATCTTTTTGGAAAACAGGCCCATCAGACAGACAGGAGCTCCTTTTCCTTGTTTTCCAGGAGCTTATCCAGCTCCTTGCAGCTGTCGTCGGTCAGCTTCTGCAGGTCCTTTTCCGCCATCTTCAGCTCGTCCTCGGTGATCTCGGAGGCCTTCTGCTGCTTCTTGAAATTCTCCATGGCGTCGCGGCGGATGTTGCGCACGGCCACCTTGCCGCCCTCGGTATACTTGCGGATCTGCTTGACCAGGTCCTTGCGGCGCTCCTCCGTCAGCTGGGGGAAGCTCAGGCGGATGGACTTGCCGTCGTTCTGGGGGTTGATGCCCAGGTCGGACTCCTGGATGGCCTTTTCAATGCCCTTGAGGGCAGAGGCGTCCCAGGGGGTGATGACCAGGCTGCGGGGATCGGGAGAGGCCACGGACGCGATCTGCTGGATGGGGGTGGGGGTGCCGTAGTAGTCCACATGGATGCGGTTGAGCACGGAGGCGTTGGCACGGCCTGCGCGGACGGCGGCAAAGTCGTTGGCAACGGATTCGATGCTCTTCTTCATTTTTTCCTCGTAAATCTTGTACTCGTCTTTCAGCATGGGGTTATGCCTCCTTCACAATTGTTCCGATTTTTTCGCCGCGCAGGGCACGGACGATGTTGTAGGGGTCCTTCAGCGCGAACACCAGCACGGGAATGTGGTTGTCCATGGACAGGCTGGTGGCAGTGGAATCCATGACGGCCAGGCGGCGCTTGAGCACCTCGTCGTAGGTGATGGCGTCGAACTTCACGGCATTGGCGTTCTTGGCGGGGTCGCAGTCGTACACGCCGTCGATGTTCTTGGCCAACAGGATCACATCGGCGCCGATCTCGGCGGCGCGAAGCACGGCGGCGGTATCCGTGGAGAAGAAGGGGCAGCCCACGCCGCAGCCGAAGATCACCACGCGGCCCTTTTCCAGATGGCGCACGGCACGGGCCCGGATGTAGGGCTCCGCCACCTCCTTGATCTCCAGCGCCGTCTGGACCCGGACGTCCACGCCCTTCTGCTCCAGCACGTCGGCCATGGCCATGCAGTTCATGGCGGTGGCCAGCATGCCCATATGGTCGGCGCGGGTGCGCTCGATGTGGCCCTCGCCGTTTTTGACGCCGCGCCAGAAGTTGCCGCCGCCGATGACCACGCCCACCTGGACGCCCATGGCCACGCACTCCTTGATGACGTCGGCCACCCGGCCCATGACCTGGAAGTCCAGGCCGAAGTGCTTGTCGCCTGCCAGGGCCTCGCCGCTGATCTTCAGCAGCACCCGCTTATACTTCGGTTCGTCCATTGACAGAATCCTCCCTATCTATACTTAGGTGTATTTTACCTTATTTTTCTGGTTTTGCATAGGGGGTAAACGGAAATTTTTCCGAGGTTGTTTTTTCCCGTCGAAGGGTATATAATATGGAATATTGCACCATGGAGGGGGACGAAATATGGAGCTGCGGCACGTATGCGGAAGGACCTATGCCGCCGTGGGGGCCACGGCGCTGATGCCGGTATATAAGCTGACGGACACGGACATTGTGCTGATGGACACGGGATACGCCAAGCTGGACCGCAGCGCCCTGACGAATCTTATTGAGGACAACGGGTTCCGGCTGCGGGGGATTCTGTGCTCCCACGCCCACTTTGACCACACAGGCAACGTCCGCTACTTGCAGCAGCGGTACGGCTGCCAGGCGGCGGCCCAGATCATCGAGGCGGGCATCTCCGTGAATCCCGATGCGTACCGGGCCAACTATGTGGCCCTGACCTATGGCAAGAGCCACGAATACTTCCTGGAGGAGTGCTTTCTGGCGGACGTGATCATCCCCGCCGACGCAGACCATGTGGACTTCTGCGGGGCGCGGTTCGGCATATTGCAGCTGCCGGGACACTCCGCCGGACACATCGGCATTGTGACCCCGGACAACGTGGCCTATGTGGGAGACTGCCTCATTGACGAGGGGCAGATCGAGGGGGCAAAGCTGCCCACCAGCATGTTCATCGCCCGGGACCTGGAAAGCAAGGAGAGCCTGCGGGCGCTGCGGTGCCCGGCATACATCATCGCCCACAAGCAGGTGCTGACGGATATCGGGCCGCTGATCGACCGGAACCTTGCGTTTATCCTGGACAAGGGGCAGGAGGTGCTGGACTGCCTGGAGGACGGCATGTCCTTTGACCAGTGGATCTATACCTTCTGCAAAAAAGAAAACGTCCGGACCCACAATGAGTTCAAGTTCAGCGTGGTGGAGCGGAATTTTGCCAACTTTGTGGACTGGCTGGCAGACGAGGGCCGCATTGAGGTGCGGCGGGAATTCTGCGCCAAGCACTATTTCCGCAGGGATGCGTAAAGCAAACGATTGCATTGGGGGCGGAAACCGGCTATCATAGGCGGGCACCCCTGCAAGTATAACGAAAATCTGAGGTATTGAAGGATGAACATTGAGGAAAAGCTGAACATGACCATGCTCTGCGACTTTTATGAGCTGACCATGGGCAACGGGTATTTCGAGAACGGCTTCAAGGATAAGATCACGTATTTTGACGTGTTCTTCCGCCGGGTGCCGGACCAGGGCGGCTTTGCCATCGCCGCGGGCCTGGAGCAGCTGATCGACTACATCGAGAACCTGCACTTCACCCAGGAGGACATTGCGTATCTTCGGGGGCGGAACCTGTTCTGCGAGGAATTTCTGGAATATCTGGCCAATTTCCGGTTTACCGGCGACATTTACGCCGTGCCGGAGGGGACCCCGGTGTTCCCCAAGGAGCCCCTGGTGGTGGTGCGGGCTCCGGCCATTGAAGCACAGCTTATCGAGACCTTTACCCTGCTGACCATCAACCACCAGAGCCTCATTGCCACCAAGGCCAACCGCATCGTCCGGGCTGCACGGGGCCGCACGGTGCTGGAGTTCGGCTCCCGCCGGGCCCAGGGCGCCGACGCCGCCATCATCGGCGCACGGGCCGCGTATATCGGCGGCTGCGGCGGCACCGCCTGCACCATCTCCGACCAGCTGTACGGCGTGCCCGCCGGGGGCACCATGGCTCACGCCTGGGTGCAGATGTTCGACACGGAGTATGATGCTTTCAAGACGTACTGCGAAATTTACCCCACCAACGCCACGCTGCTGGTGGATACCTACAACACTCTGAAATCCGGCGTGCCCAACGCCATCCGGGCCTTCAATGAGGTGCTCAAGCCCATGGGCATCACCAAGTGCGGCATCCGGCTGGACTCCGGCGACATGGCGTATCTGACCCGGAAGGCCCGGAAGATGCTGGACGACGCCGGGTGGACCGAATGCAAAATCACCGTGTCCAACTCCCTGGACGAGTATCTGATCCAGGATCTGTTTTTGCAGGGCGCCCAGATCGATATGTTCGGCGTGGGTGAGCGGATGATCACCGCCCGGTCCGAGCCGGTGTTCGGCGGCGTATACAAGCTGGCGGCGGTGGAGGACGATGAGGGAAACATCATCCCCAAGATCAAGGTCAGCGAAAACGTGGAGAAGATCACCATCCCCCACTTCAAGAAGGTCTACCGCTTCTATGGCCGGGATACCGGCAAGGCCATTGCCGACCTGATCACCCTCCACGACGAGACGGTGGACGACAGCCAGGACATGGAGATCTTCGACCCCATGGCCACCTGGAAAAAGAAAACCGTGTACAACTTCACGGCCCGGGAGCTGCTGGTGCCTATTTTCCTCAACGGCAGGCGGGTGTATGACTCCCCTTCCCTGCCGGAGATCCAGGCCTATTGCCGCCAGCAGGTGGACACCCTGTGGGACGAGGTGAAGCGGTTCGATTATCCCCACAAGTATGTGGTAGACCTGTCCCGGAAGCTGTGGGACATTCAGCAGGAGCTGCTGCGGTCCTCTCAGCAGTGACCTGCGGGCGAACGGGGTTTGTCCGTGTCCCTACAGGCCCTCTCAGTCGGCTGCGCCGACAGCTCTCCCAGAGGGAGAGCCAAGGCTGTAGAGCTCGCTGCCCTCAGCGGGCCGCAAAACAGACACCCTTAGATACCCATACACCGCCGATGAGCGGCGGGGACAGTGGGAAAGGAGGAAGGATTTCCGTTGAAGAAACCACATGTGCAGCAAAAGACAGAGCGGCGCATATCCGCGGCGCTGCGGCTGGGACTGGTGGCGGTGCTGCTGCTGGCCCAGATCGCGCTGGTGCTGTTTCTCAGCGATCTGCTGCGGCAGCGGATGGCTATGGCGTACACAGTGCTGGAGCTGCTGGCTCTGGCCTATGCCTTCCGCATCAACAGCCGGCCCGGCGGCAGCTCGTATAAGCTGGGCTGGACCCTGCTGATCCTGACGGTGCCGGTGGTGGGGCTGATCCTGTACTGGCTGTGGAACGGGGACCATCCCCAGAAGCGGCTGGACCTGAAAAAGCTGCCCAGGCCCCAGGAATCCGAGGCCCGGCGGGAGGCCAGCCGCCTCCAGGTGGAGAAGCTGCGGCGGGAGCACCCGGAGTGGGGACGCCTGGCGGCGTATCTGGACCGGCAGGGCTTCCCCCTGTACACCGGCACCGGGGCCGTGTATCTGCCCACCGGCGAGGCGTATCTGGAGGACATGCTGGAGCGCATGGAGCAGGCGGAGCACTTCATTTTCATGGAGTTTTACATCATGGCCGAGGGGCAGCTGTGGGACCGGCTGATGGATATTTTCCGGCGGAAGGCCGGACAGGGCGTGGAGATCAAGGTGCTGTTCGACGACTTCGGCAGCATGATGCGCATGCCCGAGGAGGCCGTGGAGGAGCTGCGGCGCATTGGGGCGGAGGTGCTGATCTTCAACCCGGTGCACCACTATGTGAACCGGCTGTACTTCAACTATCGGGACCACCGGAAGATCGCCTGCATCGACGGGGACACCGCCTATACCGGCGGGGCCAATATCGCCGACGAGTACGCCAACATCACCGAGCGGTTCGGCTATTGGAAGGATGACGGCATCCGGCTGGAGGGCCAGGCCTGCTGGACTCTGACCCGGGAGTTCATCTATATGTGGGAGCGCATGGGCGGCTCCCTGCAGCAGGAGCACGACTATTACCGGCCCCAGAGCACCGCGGCGGGGCAGGGCTTTGTGCAGCCCATCGCGGACGGACCGGACAGCAACCCGGTGTCCTCTGCCGAGGACGCGTTTTTGCAGCTGATCGGCGGGGCCAAGCACATGGTGTACATCACCTCGCCGTATCTGGCCATTGACGAGTCCATGGAGAAGGCCCTGTGCATGGCCGCCGGCAGCGGCGTGGACGTGCGGCTGATGATGCCCGGCATTCCGGACCACAAGTTCGCCTTTATGGTGGCGGAGAGCTATTTCGGGGAGCTGCTGAACCACGGCGTGAAGATCTATCGGTTCACCCCGGGGCTGCTGCACGGGAAAACCGTGTTGGCAGACCGGGAAGCGGCGTTCGTGGGGTCCGTGAACATGGACTACCGCAGCTTCCAGCTGCACTTCGAGTGCGGCACCCTGCTGTACGGCGCGCCGGCCATGGAGACGCTGCTGGAGGACATGGACGGCATTATGGAAAAGTCCCGGCAGGTGACCCGGGCGGACTGGGAGCACCGGCCCCTGCTGCACAGAGTGCTGGGCGGCCTGCTGCGGCCCTTTGCCATGTGGATGTAAATATCAAAAAAAGCCCTGCTTTTTTTGATAAAAAATTGCAGTCTGCCGCGCGCATAATTTGTTCGCCATAGGCGAACAAATTCCACACTTGCAGACTGAGAAGTGTTTTTTGCGACGTACACGCCGCCGCAAAAAACGGATTATACTTGCTTTGCCGCCTGCGGGCGGCAAGCTCTGCGAGGCTTTTACAACAGCGTTCAACCCCGGAGGCAGAATGCCTCCGGGGTTGATTTTTTATGGCTCCAGCTTCCGGAGCAGATGGTCCGTAAGGGACACGGTCATGGCGGTGGCCGCCGCCAGCAGCACCGTTACCGCGCCGCCGCACCACAACACCGCCTGGTATGCGGCCCGGCGCATCAGCGGTCCCCTCCGTCGCTGACAATGTGGTAATAGGCGGTGGAGGTGGCGCGGTACACCAGGGTGTACAGCACCGCAAAGGCCAGGAAGCTGGCGGCGGTGGTGCCCACCAGCAGGCGGGTGTTCCAGAGGTTGAACAGAAGCAGCAGCTTATGGACAAAGGGGAAGGCGAAGACCAGATGCAGCCCCGCCAGCAGCAGCGGCAGGAAGAATACCAGCAGCAGCTGACTGTTGATGCTGGAACGGATGTCCCGGCGGGTCATGCCCACCTTCTGCATGATGTCAAAGCGGGCCTGGTCCTCGTAGCCCTCGGAGATCTGCTTGTAATAGATGATGAGCACCGCGGCCAGAGAGAAGCCCACGCTCAGCAGGATGCCCAGGAAGAAGAGGCTTCCGTAGGACCCGTAGAAATCGTCGCGATTCTCCGACAGGGATTCCACGTTGAAGCGGATATCGTCCTGCCGGGACTCCAGCGCCTCCCGGATGGCGGCGGCCACAGGGTCGCCCTCGTCCCGGGCAGGCTCCTGACCCAGGTCGAAGCCGCAGCTCCAGCTGCGGGACACGCCGGTGTTCATGCCCTCCATCAGGCGGTCCATGTCCGCTATTTCCTCGTCGGGGACGATGGCCGTCAGCTGGGTGACCACACTGGCGGAGTCACCGCCGGAGGCCAGGTTGTCCACCAGGCCCTTCACCTGCCAGGCAGCGCCGCCGGGGAAGGACAGGGTGCTCTCCCGGTAGTCGGACCGGCCATGGCAGATATACACCTGGCCCGGGGACAGGGTCAGACGGGCGCCCATGGCGGCGTTGTAGTCCGACAGGGGGATGGCGGTGAACTGAACGGCATCGCTGATGCTGCCGCCTGCGCCCTGCAGGACGCCGTTGCGAACAGTCAGCGCCGAGGAGGAGGAACGGTACTCCCGCAGGTCCTGCATCTGCGCGCCACGGCTGCGGGCGGCAGTGACGACGGCGGCGTGCAGGTCGGAGTGGTCCCGGTACAGGTCCTCCCGGTCCGTGTACCAGACGGTAACGTTCTCCGCCCGGGGATAGCGGGTACGGAGGGAATCCTCCGCCCCGAAATACAGGCAGGTGGTGGAGGAGAGCATCACCAGCACCATAGTGCCCAGGATGCAGATGGAGGCAAGGCCTGCGCCGTTGCGCTTCATGCGGTAGACCAGGGAGGAAACGGACACGAAATGCCGCTTCCGGTAATAGAACCGGGGATTCCTTTGCAGCAGGCGGCACAGGGTCACGGAGCCGGAGATAAACAGCAGATAGGTGGCGGCGATGACCATCAGTACGGCGGCGAAGAACCAGGTCAGGGCCGTCAGAGGCTCCCGGATGGACACAGCCAGGTAGTAGGCCGCTCCCAGCAGCAGAACGCCCAGCAGCGCCAGGGCCCAATTGGCCCGGGGAGGCTTCTCCCCCACCGCCTCGCTGCGCATGAGCTGGATGGCGGTGGAGCGGCGGACCCGCAGCAGAGAGGACAGCAGGATCAGCAGGTAAATGGCCCCGTACAGGCCCAGGGCCATCAGCAGGCCCCCCGCGGACACCCGATAGGTCATGTCCGCCTCCAGGCCCATGACCCGCATAAGGCCCAGCTCCGCCAGCTTGCTCAGCACCACGCCCAGGGCCAGCCCCCCCAGCAGGGACAGGCCGCCGGACAGCAGAGACTCCCAGCAGAGAATGCGGGAAATGTCCCCCTTGCCCATGCCCAGGACGTTGTACAGAGCAAACTCCCGGTTCCGGCGGCGGATCAGAAAGGAATGGGTGTAAAACAGCAGCAGCAGAGAAAACACCCACAGCACAAAGCTGCCCAGATTCAGGATCACCTGCACGGAGCCGCTGCCGGGCAGGGTTCCCTCCGGCAGCCGGGCCAGGGCCACAAGAATGTAGAAAAACGACACGGCGCCTACGCCGGTCAGCAGGTACGGTACGTAGAGGCGGCTGTTTTTCCGGATGCCGTCCCAGGCCAGATGACGGTACAGCTTCATGCCCGGTCACCGCCTGCCTGAAGCATGGTCAGGGTGTCCGCGATCTTCTGGTACAGCTGCTCGTCGGTACACTGGCCGCGGTACAGCTGGTGGAACACCTGACCGTCCTTGATGAACAGCACCCGTCCGGCGTGGCTGGCGGCCTTGACGGAGTGGGTGACCATGAGGATGGTCTGACCCTGGCGGTTGATCTGGCCGAACAGGTCCAGCAGCTCATCGGTGGAGCGGCTGTCCAGGGCACCGGTGGGCTCATCAGCCAGGATCAGCCGGGGATGGGTGATCAGCGCCCGGGCCACGGCGGCCCGCTGCTTCTGGCCGCCGGACACCTCGTAGGGATACTTGTCCAGCAGCTCCAGGATGCCCAGCTGGCGGGCGATGGGGTCCAGCCGGGCCTTCAGCTCCCGGTAGGGCCGCCCCGCCAGCACCAGGGGCAGATAGATGTTGTCCCGCAGGGTGAAGGTGTCCAGCAGGTTGAACTCCTGGAACACGAAGCCCAGGTTGTCCCGGCGGAAGGCCGCAGCGTCGGACTCCCGGACGGCGGACATGTCCCGCCCGTCCAGCTCCACCCGGCCGGCAGTGGGCTTATCCAGCGCCGCCAGAATATTCAGCAGGGTGGTCTTGCCGGAGCCGGACTCGCCCATAATGGCCACATATTCGCCCTCCTCCACGGAGAAGTCCACCTGCCGCAGGGCCGTGACCTGGCTGCCGCCGAAGCGGGTGGTATAGACCTTTTTCAGGCCCGTTACATTGAGAATTTGCATATCCATGCCTCCTTTACGGGGCCTATTATAGCAGACCGGGGAAATGCGCGGCCATCGAATGGGCTTACATTTCCCCGGTCTGAGCTTACATTTTTGTCACTCGTGGGTGCGGACGTTGATGAACTCCGCACGGAGCTTGGAATAGAGGATGGTCTGGCTGCTGTACAGGCCGCAGTAGCCGGAGAGGAGATAGCTCAGGGCGCAGGCCACGGCGAAGTAGGGCGCCCCGGCAGAGCCGAACAGCTCCACGCTGAGCAGCACCGACGCCACGGGGCAGTTCACCGCCCCGCAGAACACCGCCACCAGGCCGATGGCCGCGGCAAAGCCCGCAGGCAGGCCCAGGAGCCCCCCCATGAAGCAGCCGAAGGCAGCGCCCACGAAGAACGACGGCACCACCTCGCCGCCCAGTCCTTTCTATAAGTCTATTCGCA
>OCJY01000002.1_pt1 | contig 121748 bp, 114 predicted proteins | sample 1502791 | NCBI WGS metagenome assembly OCJY01 (sample SAMN01915221, study PRJEB22387) | human gut metagenome | isolation source: stool | host: Homo sapiens | place: USA | reverse complement strand
ATTAAATTGGCCAGGCTGTATCCGGTTATAGTTTAGAAACTAACCGGATATAGTACTAGGTATTCATTTGAAAAAGAATTTGCATTATTTTGATAAGGAAGTTTTGTTTGAAGAATTAGATAAGATTAATGAGTGGTATGATTCTTGTAGCATTTTACATGATATTGCAATAGACTATAGAATTAAGAGCATACAGTCTGCTCGGTTAAAATATGAACGATATTTTCCAGATCATCAGGCAAGAAAAGTTTTTGACGATATGTTAGGTTTTCGGGCATTATGTGATAATTATGAAGAGATTTTGACTCTTAGAAATTGTGAAAATCTTCGTGTGGCTGATATGTCAGAAGGGAAAGCACATGACGATGGATATAGAGGAATTCATGTCTATTTTCAACTAAGTAATTATCACTATCCAATAGAAATCCAGTACAATACATATTATGACAGATAATTAAATAACTGGCTTCATAAATATGTATATAAACGCAAATATGATGATTTGATTGGTTGTACGTTGCGAAAAGAATATGAAAGTGGTAGAATCAGAACAGAAAATGAATTCAAGGAGGTGTTGGAGCGTGTGTTATCTGATCGCAAAAAAAATTAATGATATTGGCTGTTTAGCTTTACAGACGGCTCACGGTCAGCATTTAGTGGATTTTAAAAGAAAGTTAATTGCCGAAATAGGAACGGATAAAGTGCAACTAGTTACAATTAGCCGCCCATCAGCATATGGAGAATATGAACCGTATCGGTTTGTTGATACAGAGCAGGAATTTGAGCAGGCAGTGAAAAGATTATGACAAATGTGGGTAGTTAGTAAAAAGGATTAACTACCCATATTTTATAATTGACGAAAGCGAATATGATAAAATGATTAATTTACAGGAAAAAGAAACAAAGGAAATAATTCAATTATACAGTATGGCTATTAAAGAATTAAAACGCCGTAAAGTTATTAGAACAAATAACGTAGTTGGAGAACTTGGTAATATTTAGCAATAGAAATATATAATAGTACGGTGGGTATGCCTAATCTTTCACCGGCACCTGTTGGAGCAGAAAATATTGATGCTATTAGTAGAAAAGGCGATAGGTACAGTATAAAATCAACCAGTAATAACACAACGGGAGTATTTTATGGTTTGGAAGAACCAGAATCGGATAAGGTTGATCGTCAAAAATTTGAATATGTTATTATATGTAAGTTTGATGATAACTATGAGCTACAGACAGTGTTAGAAATGGATTGGAATACATTTTTGAAAAATAAACGCTGGAATAGTAGAATACATGCGTGGAATTTATCACTGACGAAGAAGCTTTATGAGCAGTGCAAGGTTGTATATAAAAAATAATAAAAGTTAAGGCTTCTGAAACAATATAAATAATTAATACTGAAGAATTTGGAGTGTTGTATAACAGAGTGGTTTTACAACTTTTGCCCATGAAAATATGTGAATTTATAAAAAGATACATAAACTACAAGAAAAATCAAAGTTGTAAAAATCCTTTAAATTCAAGGAAAAACGAAGATATGAGGAGTTATGAGAACATGATAAAAGTATTATTCGTCTGCCACGGCAACATCTGTCGTTCCCCAATGGCTGAATTTGTGTTAAAAGATATGGTAAATAAACAAGGTCGGGAGCATGAGTTTTACATTGCTTCCGCAGCCACCAGTACTGAAGAAATCGGTAACCCGGTTCATCGTGGTACCAGAAAGAAGCTGGCTTCTGTTGGTATCTCTACTGATGGAAAATATGCAGTTCAGATGAAAAGATCCGATTACGATAAATATGATTATCTAATCGGCATGGATGACTGGAATATCCGCAATATGCTCCGGATTACGGGAGGAGATCCGGAGCATAAGATTTATCGGTTTCTGGAGTTTGCCGATCGTTCCGGAGAGATTGCGGACCCATGGTATACAGGAGATTTTGAAACTACATATCGGGATGTGAAAGAAGGATGTGAAGGTTTCCTAAAACGTGTCTGAATGAATTTTATATAAGAATACCGGTTGATGCCTTGAAAAACTACTTTGAGTATGATAGGATAAAATTAATAAAAAGCAGAGTGATTCTGTAAAAAATAATAGACAAAACTAACAAAAGTGTGGGGCGGAAGACGGATATTTTCAGCAGGTGACGGAGAAGTATACTGGAGAGAGGGAAGTATGGTTTAGGCGGCGCATACCGCGGTAAGCTGTACTTTTTCTTTTACTATGAAAGTCCCGGACAGCAGCCATGAACCGGAGTGTGCCTGCACGCGCAAGGTCATGGATATTGGACGGGCGAGCCAGTATGAGTAAGTAGGGCGACAGCCCGGATTACGAATACTGGCGGCGGTTGCGGGAGCACGAAGTGCGGAGCAATCGGCTTTCATAAATGGTGATGTCTGCGCCAGCAGACATGTCAGTTTATTATGAAAGTCTCGGACAGCGGCCATGAAGAGTGCGTGCTTGCATGCGGCGAGTCATGGATATTGGGCGAGAAAGAATTGAAAGATCATACTAAAAAACAGGCAGGGAGGTATAGGCAGATGGGCAGATACGTGATGGCACTGGATGCAGGGACGACCAGCAATCGTTGTATTTTGTTTAATCAAAAGGGTAAAATCTGTTCTGCGGCTCAGAAGGAGTTTACTCAGTATTTTCCAAAGCCAGGCTGGGTAGAGCATGATGCCAATGAGATTTGGTCCACGCAGCTTGGAGTGGCAGTGGAGGCTATGCAGAAAGCAGGGGCTGCTGCGGAGGATATTGCCGCAATCGGTATTACCAATCAGAGAGAGACAACGATTGTTTGGGATAAAGTGACGGGAGAACCGGTCTGTCCGGCAATTGTGTGGCAGTGCAGAAGGACATCAGAATACTGTGATGCCCTGAAAGAAAAAGGACTGGTGGATAAGTTCCGGGAAAAGACAGGTCTGGTGATTGATGCTTACTTTTCAGGTACAAAACTGAAATGGATTTTGGAGCACGTAGAGGGTGCGCAGGAACGTGCCTGGAACGGTGAGCTTCTCTTTGGAACCGTGGAGACCTGGCTGATCTGGAAGATGACGAAAGGCAGGGTTCATGTGACGGATTATTCCAATGCCTCACGTACCATGTTGTTTAATATACAAACTCTGGCATGGGATGAGGAGATCCTGGAGGAATTTGGAATTCCTGCTTGTATGCTGCCGGAAGTAAAGCCATCGAGCTGTCTTTATGGGATGTGTGATGCATCGTTTTTCGGCGGAGAAATTCCGATTGGCGGAGCAGCAGGAGATCAGCAGGCGGCTTTGTTTGGACAGACTTGCTTTGAGCCGGGAGAGGCGAAAAATACGTATGGTACAGGTTGTTTTCTGTTAATGAATACCGGAGAGAAACCGGTGTTTTCACGAAATGGTCTGGTGACGACTATTGCGTGGGGACTGGACGGAAAAGTCAATTATGCGTTGGAGGGTTCTATCTTTGTAGCAGGAGCTGCCATCCAGTGGCTGCGGGATGAGATGAAACTGTTGGAATCAGCAGCAGATTCGGAGTATATGGCACAGAAAGTAAAAGATACCAACGGTTGTTATGTGGTCCCGGCATTTACCGGGCTTGGCGCACCTCATTGGGATCAATACGCCAGAGGAACGATTGTAGGAATTACCCGGGGGGTCAATAAATATCATATAATAAGGGCGACTTTGGAATCACTGGCTTATCAGGTTAATGATGTACTGGAAGCTATGAAGGCGGACGCAGGAATCGCCTTGGAGGGATTGAAAGTGGATGGCGGAGCAAGTGCCAACAATTTTCTGATGCAGGTACAGGCTGATCTGACTGACGCTCCGGTACTGCGTCCCCGGTGTGTGGAGACAACGGCTATGGGAGCTGCTTATCTGGCTGGTCTCGCAGTAGGGTATTGGAAGAACAAAGAAGAAGTTATCCGGAACTGGGCAATTGACCGGAACTTTCTGCCTGAAATTGAAGAGGAGGAACGCAGGAAGAAGATAAATGGCTGGAACCGGGCAGTAAAGTATGCCTATGGATGGGCAAAAGAAGAATAGTATTTTATAAAACGGTATGTGAGGGGTAGAACGGATAGACAGGAAATATGTGACGGAGGTATTGGAGTGAGGAATCATGAGGTGACAAAAAAGCAGATGCTTCTGACAAAAGACGGGCATTTGCAGGAGCCGGGATGGGCACGTTCCCAAGTATGGGAGTACAGGCGTAAAGAGATTAAATCTCCGGCTTTCCGAATAAAAGAATGGGATTATTATCTGGTAATGGGAGATGGATTTGCCGTGGCTTTTACTATTTCTGATAACGGCTATATCGGTTTGCAGTCTGTCAGTTTTCTGGATTTTACAAAGCCGATGGAGCAGACAAAGACCGTTTTGACTCCGTTTCCGATGGGAAAATTAAAACTGCCGGAGAATTCTTCCGAAGGAGACTGTGAATTCAGCAATAAACAGATGCATATCAAATATACGGTAGTGCCCGGAAAACGTCGGATTCAGTACAGATTCAAGGAGTTCTATCACGGAACACCGTTTTCCTGTGATATTTCTCTGGAACAGCCGCCTATGGATACTATGGTGATTGCAACGCCCTGGAAGGACAGCCGGGCTTTTTATTATAATCAGAAAATAAACTGCATGCGGGCATCCGGTGTGGTGAAGTTTAATGGTAAAATCTATTATTATCATCCTGAGCATGATTTTGGTACACTGGACTGGGGAAGAGGTGTCTGGACCTACGATAATACCTGGTACTGGGGTTCCGGTAACGGACTTGTGAATGGAAAACCTTTTGGATTTAATATTGGTTACGGATTTGGTGATACGTCCGCTGCCAGTGAGAATATCCTGTTTTATAACGGAGTCGGACATAAGCTGGATGATGTGACATTTTATATCCCGGCGGGGGATTATATGAAGCCATGGATGTTTACCAGCAGTGACGGAAGATTTGAGATGAAATTTCGTCCGATCATCGACCGGGCGGCCAAGATCGATGTGAAATTTCTCATGAGTGATCAGCATCAGGTATTTGGCAAGATAAGCGGAAAAGCGATTTTGGATAATGGAGAGGTGCTCAATATCAAAGATATGATGTGTTTTGCGGAGAGGGTGCATAATGTATATTAGGAGCAGCGCAGAGGTTATCCGGATTCAAAGTGAACATTGAGGCGGCTGCAAAAGAAGCGTATCACTGGAAAAAACTTAAGGAGGTGCGGATGGAATGGATGTACACAAATTATTAGAAGGGGTAAAGGACGGTGAGATAACGATTGGCGAAGCGGAGCAATACCTGAAAGATCTTCCGTATCAGGATTTAGGGTTCTGCAGGTTGGATCATCACCGTGCGCTGCGTTCCGGATTTGGTGAGGTTGTATATTGTCCGGGAAAAGCGACAGAGCATCTGGTTAAAATATATCAGTGTTTTGCCGAACGAAAGAGTAATGTTTTGGGTACGAGAGCATCAAAGGAGCAGTACGAAGCTGTAAAAGAGGTAATACCGGATGTCATATATGATCCGTTGGGACGTACACTGAAGCTGCAGTTTGATCAGCCTGCGCCTGTGGGGGAAATAGCGGTTTGTACTGCCGGAACCTCTGATATTTCCGTGGCGGAAGAAGCGGCGCAGACGGCAGAATTTTTCGGAGCATATGTCAATCGGATCTATGATGTGGGGGTAGCCGGAATTCACAGACTTTTGGCAAAAACAGAAGAAATACGGAGAGCAAATTGTGTGATTGCTATTGCCGGAATGGAGGGAGCCTTAGGCAGTGTGGTCGCTGGTTTGGTTGAGCGGCCGGTGATCGCAGTTCCTACTTCTGTGGGATATGGAGCCAATCTTCATGGGATTTCCGCATTGCTTACAATGCTGAATTCCTGTGCAGAAGGAATTGCTGTTGTCAATATTGACAATGGGTTCGGTGCAGGATATATGGCAGCGCAGATTAATCGTCTCGGTGTAGAAGGCGGAAAAAAATAAAGCGTGGTAACTGGATCTTCCCTTCTTAGAAGTTGGTGGTTCGTCTATTTTTTACTCACACGGTACTGTGTTGGAGAACAGTGCATCTGCTCCCGGAAAATTCTTGAAAAATATCCGGGGCTGGAAAACCCGGTCTGTGCGGAAATTTCAGTAATGGAGAGCTGATTTTCAGCCAACAGAGGCAGACTTTTTTCCACCCGGTAATACAGGAGATAATCGAACAGGGATTCCCGCATGTGCTTTTTGAAGAAACGGCAGCATTCACTTTTGCAGATATGAATCTGTGCAGCGATATCGTCCAAAGTAATTTTCTCCATATAATGTTCCTGAATAAAGGTCAGAATATGCCGCAGACGTTCAAGCTCCCGGTTAGAGGCTGCAGATTTTTCCAGAGCTTGATTTTCCAAAACCGTATGGCGGTAAAGGGACAGCCAGATAGCGGAGAGTGATTGCTGTATTTCCATCTCAAAGGCATCGGAGTGATTCAAGTACAACGTGTAGAGTCGTTTCAGCGCTTCCAGAATAGGACGGTGCCAGTCCACGGAAGGATAAAGGGGGATAGAACCAAGCGCAGAGTCATGCACCAGTGGATTGACATAATCCCGCTGCAGAATACTCCCCTCAAATCCATAGATGATCCGGGGATGGAAGGTTGTGGAGATATAGTAGCAGTCCTGGTTATCAATCATATGCCCGGTATGCAGGGCATTAGAGTTACAGAACAACCCATCTCCCTCATGGAGCTGATAAATCTGGTCATTGACCTGGTAACTGATTTGTCCCTCCATAATTAAAGTTAATTCAATTTCCGGATGCCAGTGCCAGGTAAATGAGCCGCGTTCATACCGGGACAAAACTTCCTGGCTGATAAAGACAGGAAACTCAAAGCATCCATGTGATTTCAATTCTCTTTGTGTCTCATTGATCTCTAACTGCATTCTTATCTTATCTCCTTCATTATTCGAAATCTCAATATAGTGCAAATAGTGACAAATATATTTATTGCAGACCAATCTTTTCCTCATTATAATGAAACTATGAAAAGAAATCAAGAGAAATCAAGAGAAAAGAAGTGGCTATTGAAAAGGAACGGGCACAGTATTTCAGAATAGCCTTTGCAGATTCTGCGAATAATGTAGCAAAAGGAATATTGGAAAAATGTATCAGGGAGGAATTGGGTTATGCAGATGAAAGAAATCAGACAATGTTTTGCGGAAAAATTTGGAAATTATGGAGATATCCGTAGTTATTTTGCACCGGGACGTGTGAACCTGATCGGTGAACATACCGATTATAATGGAGGGCATGTGTTTCCCTGCGCACTCACGATCGGAACGTATATGATTGCGAGAAAGAGAGAGGATCAGAAGCTTCGCTTTTATTCTATGAATTTTGAGGAGATCGGTGTGATAGAATCTTCTCTGGAAGAATTGACACCTGAAAGTGAAAGCAATTGGACTGCATATCCCAAAGGAGTCATGTGGACCTTTATCCGTAAGGGGTATGAGGTAAAGAATGGATTTGATGTAGTATTATTCGGAAATATTCCCAATGGTTCCGGTCTTTCTTCTTCTGCATCTGTAGAAGTAGTTACAGGAGTTATGCTGAGAGATATGTTCGGATATGAAGAACTGACGAACACAGATCTGGCATTGTTCGGACAGTATTCTGAGAATCAGTATAATGGTGTCAATTGCGGGATTATGGATCAGTTCGCTATCGCCATGGGGAAGAAAGATCATGCAATCTTTTTGGATACCAGTGATTTAAAGTTTCAGTATGCGCCGATCAGACTGGAGAATGCGAAGATTGTCATTGCATGTTCGAATAAGAAACGAGGGCTTGGTGATTCTAAGTATAATGAGCGCAGAAGTGAATGTGAGACGGCATTGAGTGAGATTCAGAAAGTGAAGGATGTACCCAGTCTGGGAGCGCTTACGATAGAGGAATTTGAAGCTGTAAAGGATGCAATTAAAGATCCGGTCCGCTGCAAACGGGCGCGTCATGCAGTCTATGAGAATCAGAGAACTATTCAGGCGGTAGAGTCATTGCAGAACAATGATATTGAAAAATTCGGTCAGTTGATGAATGCGTCTCATATTTCTCTTAGAGATGACTACGAAGTGACAGGAATTGAACTGGACACATTGGTGGAAGAGGCATGGAAATGTGAGGGTGTGATTGGCTCCCGTATGACAGGAGCAGGATTCGGCGGTTGCACAGTCAGCATCGTTAAGGATGAGGCAATCGAAAGTTTTATCGAAAAAGTAGGAGCGGCATATGAAGAAAAAATCGGTTATGCTGCAGACTTTTATGTAGTAGATATCGGTGACGGTGCGGGTGTCATGAAAGAGATTGCGGATTAAGGCGTACGCAGGAACAGTACATGTTTGGGAGGATGAATCATGATTTTTGACAGTATTAAAAAATTGGTTCAGTATGGTCTGGAGACGGGATTAATTACCGAAGAGGATCGTATTTATACAGTAAACAGAATTCTGGAGGTTTTACAGGAGGATATGTATGAGGAACCTGCGGAGGATTTCCGAAATGTAAATCTGGAAGAGACGTTGAAGGAACTGTTGGATTATGCAGCTGAAAAAGGATTGCTGGAGAGTAACAGCGTAGGATTCCGGGACTTGTTTGATACGAAGCTGATGGGCTGTCTGGTTCCGCGTCCAAGTGAGGTTACGGCCAGATTTTTTGAACAGTACCGGGAAAGTCCGCAGGCGGCAACGGATTATTTTTATAAACTAAGTCAGGATACTGATTATATCCGCCGTTATCGGATTCAGAAGGATATAAGGTGGAAAGCCCCAAGCGTTTATGGTGATATTGATATTTCTATTAATCTCTCCAAGCCGGAGAAAGATCCGAAGGCGATAGCCGCAGCAAAACAGGCGAAACAAAGCGGTTATCCAAAGTGTCTGCTCTGCAAGGAAAATGTGGGGTACGCAGGAAGAGTCAATCATCCGGCAAGACAGAATCACCGGACGATTCCGCTGACGATCAATGACAGTCCGTGGGGCTTCCAGTATTCTCCGTATGTTTATTATAATGAACATTGTATTCTGTTCAATTATGAGCATATTCCGATGAAGATTGAGCGTACCACATTTGTCAAGCTGTTTGATTTCATCAAATTGTTTCCGCATTACTTTATCGGTTCCAATGCAGACCTTCCGATTGTGGGAGGTTCCATCCTGAGTCATGATCATTATCAGGGAGGCAATTATACATTTGCCATGGCGAAGGCACCGATTGAAACGTATGTGGAAATAAAAGGGTATGAGGATGTGGAGGCCGGGATTGTAAAATGGCCGTTATCGGTGATTCGTATCCGTCACAAAGAAGCGGATCGTCTGATTGACCTGGCTGAATATATCCTGAATCAGTGGCGCGGTTATACGGATGAGGATGCTTTTATTTATGCGGAAACCGAAGGAGAACCGCACAACACAATTACACCGATTGCCCGTAAGGTGGAAGATACGTTCGAACTGGATCTTGTACTGCGGAATAATATCACCACTGAGGAATGTCCTCTTGGCGTTTATCATCCTCATGCACAATATCATCACATTAAGAAAGAAAATATCGGTTTGATTGAGGTGATGGGACTCGCCGTATTGCCGGCACGTCTGAAAGATGAGATGCAATTGCTCTCCGAGTATCTGCTGGAGGGAAAAGATGTACGTTCCAATGAAAGTTTAGTGAAACATGCGGATTGGGTGGATGAATTTCTGCCGAAATATCCGGATTTGAATGCCGGGAATGTGATGGATATCCTGAAAGAAGAAATCGGAAAGGTATTTGTAGGGGTTCTGGAAGATGCTGGTGTGTACAAGTGCACAACGGAGGGAAGAAAAGCGTTTGCAAGGTTTTTGGAGACACTTTGACGATTTTATAAGAAAGATGATTGCAGTTTTTAGAATGAAGTGTTATTCTAAATGAGATAAAAAAGTACAAGTTATATTTGAGATTCCGAAGAAGTAGGAGGAAGTTTGATGAAAATTTTAGTTACAGGCGGAGCCGGTTATATTGGGAGTCATACATGTGTGGAACTGCTGAATGAAGGTTATGAGGTTGTAATTGTGGATAACCTTTACAATTCCAGTCCGAAGGCAGTAGATCGTATTCAGGAGATCACAGGCAAGACAGTTACATTTTATGAGACTGATCTTCTGGATAAAGAAGGCATGAAAAAGATATTTGATCAGGAAAAGATTGATGCGGTTATTCACTTTGCCGGCTTGAAAGCTGTTGGAGAATCTGTGGCAAAACCGATTGAATATTATCATAACAACATTACCGGAACATTGAATCTCTGTGATGAGATGAGAAATCATGGTGTGAAGAATATTATTTTCAGTTCTTCTGCAACTGTTTACGGTGATCCGGCACAGATTCCGATTACGGAAGAGTGCCCGAAGGGCATGCCGACGAATCCCTATGGCTGGACGAAGTGGATGTTAGAGCAGATTCTGACTGATATTCATACTGCGGATCCGGAGTGGAATGTGATCCTGCTTCGTTATTTCAATCCAATCGGAGCGCATAAGAGCGGCATGATCGGGGAGGATCCGAAGGGGATTCCAAACAACCTGCTTCCTTACGTGGCACAGGTTGCGATTGGAAAACTGGAGTGTTTAGGAGTGTTTGGCAATGATTATGATACTCCGGACGGAACCGGTGTACGTGATTATATCCATGTAGTGGATCTTGCAAAAGGACATGTGAAAGCAATCTGTAAGCTTGCAGATAAAGAAGGTGTCAGTGTCTATAATCTGGGAACCGGTAATGGTTACAGTGTGCTTGAGGTAGTAAAGGCATTTGAGAAGGCATGCGGACATGAGATTCCTTATCAGATTAAACCGCGCAGAGCGGGTGATATCGCAACGTGTTATTCCAAATGTGATAAGGCAAAAGAAGAACTTGGCTGGGAGGCAGAATTCGGCATTGAGGAAATGTGTGCGGATTCCTGGAATTGGCAGTCGAAGAATCCGAATGGGTATAATGATTAGGCATAATTAGTGATTGACGGACGAAACACCGGGGAAGCGGCTCTTTTGCTGCGGCGTTTCGACTGGAGGATGTTCTAAGAGAAAACGCGCATCGTTTTTGCAGAAGCGGAGCAATTCGGCGTAAAATCTGATGATTTTGCGCCTCAGTGCTCCTTTGGAATGGGTTTTGTAAACCCATTCCAATCTGCAAAAACGATGCGCGTTTTCTCTAAGAACATCTGCTCCAGTCTGCAAATGCCGCGGCAAAAGAGCCGCTTCCCCGGTGTTTCTGTGTACTGTGCAATACGTATGTAGTGCCAGCGGAATGGGTGGTTGCAGCTATATTCTAAAAATAAATGGAACGATGTACACTGGGGTTTTGGAAGCGTAGAAATAAATTTTAGAGAGGTTCTGGGAAAGTCGAAGTTGAAAAATTTAAAATGCCATGTTATACTGAGAAAGATAAAAATGTGAGATTGCGAATGAAAAAGTTATGAATATATGTACTTGCCGCCGGGTAAGGGGAAACGTTGGATGCCGTATCGTTAGGCCTTTGAAGATACGGGATGCCGGCGTTTTTTTGTTTTAAGGAGGTTATGATGGAGAACTCAAAGTATTTTAAAGAATTTGTCAGATATGCGTCTTTGAATGTGCTTGGAATGCTGGGCATTTCCTGTTATATTCTTGCGGATACGTTCTTTATCTCCCAGGGATTGGGTTCGAATGGTCTGACGGCGTTGAATCTTGCGATTCCTGTATATAGTTTTGTCCATGGCTGCGGACTGATGCTTGGGATGGGGGGAGCAATTAAGTATTCTATCTTCAAAGGTCAGCAAAAGTTGGAGCGTACACATGAAATTTTTACAAATACGGTCTATCTGGCAGTAATGGCAGCAATTGTATTTGTACTTGGCGGTCTTTTCTGTTCTGAACCAATGACAGCTCTTTTGGGTGCAGATCAGGAAGTTTTTTCCATGACAAATACCTATATTAAAGTGATACTTTTCTTTTCGCCGGCATTTCTGATGAACAATATTCTGATTTGCTTTGTCAGAAATGACGGGAGTCCTCAATTGTCTATGACTGCAATGATCGGAGGAAGTTTGTCAAATGTATTGTTGGATTATATTTTTATTTTTCCGCTGCACATGGGAATACTTGGAGCAGTATTGGCTACGGGATTGGCGCCGCTTATCAGTATGGCAATTCTTTCATACCATTGGATCAGAAAGAGGAACGGTTTTCGATTCGTGAAGATGGGAATATATTTAAAGAATGTGAGATCAATCCTGACACTGGGTTTTCCCTCTCTGATTTCGGAAGTTTCTTCCGGAATTGTGATGATTGTTTTTAATATCATCCTTTTGGAGTTATCCGGGAATGTGGGGGTTGCGGCTTATGGGGTAATCGCGAACCTGTCTCTTGTGGTTGTTTCCATTTATACTGGAATTGCGCAGGGAATACAGCCGTTATTTAGTAAGGCTTATGGAGAAAATGACAGCGTGAATATCAAAAAAGTATTACGATATGCGCTGTTTACAATGCTTATTCTTTCAGGGATGATATATCTTGTGATGTTTGTATTTGCAGATCCAATTGTGGGTGCATTTAACAGTGAGCATCAGCCACAGTTACAGGAAATTGCGGTTAAGGGGCTGAAAATATACTTTACATCCATTGCATTTGCAGGATTTAATATCATTCTTTCTGTGCTTTTTACTGCAACGGAAAAGGTGGTTCCGGCACATATGATTTCGTTACTAAGAGGATTGTTCCTGATCGTTCCCATGGCATTTTTATTATCGTCCCTGTGTGGAATCACAGGGGTGTGGTTTACTCTGCCCCTGACGGAAAGCATTGTCGCCGTTCTGGGAAGCGTAATCTATGTTTTGCTGCAGCATACGGGGCGGGCCAGCCGTAAATTACTTTAAACAATATGAAAAGAGAAGGAGCGGATACAATGTTCGGTATCCGCTTCCTTCTTTTGGCCATTTAACTAATTGGTTCAAAATCAGCTGCGCCGTGCTTACAGAGCGGGCAGATAAAGTCTTCCGGTAATTCCTCTCCTTCATAAATGTAACCGCAGACTACACATACAAACCCTTTTTTTCCTTCTGTCTGTGGTTTCGGTTTTACATTGTTCTGGTAATAGGTGTAAGTCATCGTCTCTGTTGTTGAGATTACTCTTGCTTCCGTGATACTGCAGATGAACATTCCGTGTGTATCAAGATCAATGTACTGTTCCACTTTCAGGGACATGAAAGAATTGATATATTTGGGCAGGAATGCAAGGCCGTTATCGGAGCGGAGAGGAGTAATGTTTGCGAACTTATCCACAGTTCTTCCGCTTTGGAAACCAAAGGTTTCAAATACTTTAAAAGGTGCATCGGTAGACAGACAGTTGAGGTTCATAATGCCGGTCTGTTTGATGACATGATGGGAGTAATTCGCCTTATTGATGGTGACAGCAATCCTGTTCGGTGTGTTTGTAACCTGTGAAACGGTGTTGACAATCAGTCCGTTATCCTTCTTTCCATCATTTGAAGTGATCACATAAAGTCCATACCCGATATTGAATAGTGCGCTTAAATCATTCTTGTCGGCAGTATCGTCCTGTTGTGCCAGATAGTCCCGGCAAAGCTCCTCGGCCATAGCTTCAAGTTGGGCGCTGCTTGTTTCGTCAAGGGCGGAATGGATGCGAACAGTGGAATCGGTGAAGGTCAGCTTTTTGCATCCTTCCAGCATCTGTTTCATCGTCTTTGCGGCAAGCGGCGCCCAGGTGCCGTTTTCGATAAGACCGATGATCCGGTTCTGGAAATTACGTTCTGTCAGATTCGTGATAAATTCATGCATAAATGGGAAAATACCGGCGTTATAAGTCGTAGTGGCAAGCACCAGTTTGCTGTAGCGGAATGCGTTCTCTACGGCTTTTGCCATATCACAGCGGGCAAGGTCCATCACAACAACGTCCGGGCATCCTTTGGTACGCAGTTTATCTGCCAGAGTCTCCACTGCCTTTTTTGTATTTCCGTAAACAGAGGTGTAGGCAATCAGGATTCCTTCTGTTTCGGCGGTATAGGAGGACCAGGTATCATAAAGTCCCAGATAGTATCCAAGATTTTCTTTTAGTACAGGACCGTGCAGAGGGCAGATGGTCTGGATGTCCAGTCCCGCTGCCTTTTTCAGGAGATTCTGAACCTGTGCACCGTATTTTCCTACGATTCCGATATAATAGCGGCGGGCTTCGTCTGCCCAGTCTTCTTCCACATCCAGTGCACCGAATTTTCCGAATCCGTCAGCGGAGAAAAGTACTTTATCATAACTGTCATAGGTAACGATAACTTCCGGCCAATGTACCATCGGAGCAGCAACGAAGGTGAGAAGATGCTTGCCGAGGGAAAGGGTATCTCCCTCTTTTACGACAATCTGTCTGTCTGCAAAATCAGTACCAAAGAACTGCTTCATCATTGAGAATGCTTTTGCGGAAGAAACGATTTTGGTTTCTTTGTATAACTGCATAAAGTTTGCAATATTTGCTGAATGATCAGGCTCCATATGTTGTATCACCAGATAATCCGGGCAGCGGGAACCAACAGTGTTTTCGATGTTATCCAGCCATTCGTGTGTGAAATGGGCGTCAACAGTGTCAAATACAGCTATTTTTTCATCCATAATTACGTATGAATTGTAAGACATACCGTTCTTAACGACATACTGTCCTTCAAATAGATCCACGTTGTGGTCATTGACGCCTACATACTTGATATCGCTCGTAATCTCCATTGTAATCATCTATCCTTTTCTATAAATTTATTTAGTATCCGGTGTAATCCTGACAAAACTAAATATTGGTCTTATTATAACATACTATTCTTGAAAATGCTTCTTCCTATTAATTTTTTTGTAAATTAATTGCAGTGATGGTAAGCTATGGAAAAATCCTCTTTATTGCCAGTGTAGTTTATTTTTTTTATTTGCTGTGAGAGAAGGAGATAATTCTAATAAAATATCGGAAAGAGGGAATACTATAGCAGAAAACTGTTTTAGACGGTATGAAAAGGGAATCTGTAGAATACACCTGGAGCAATCAACGTTCCTGTTTGGAAATGACTGTGTCGCAGGTCTGTTTGGTTGGTAAGAGAGGATGATATAAAATTGACAAAATTGCAGGCAAGACAACGAAGATGGATGATGATATCGGGCGCTTTGGCAATATTTTTTACTGGTTACCCGCACGTATGGTCCGTTTATCAACCTTATATGATGGAGCAGGCCGGATGGTCCCGGGGACAGACATCAATGTGTTTTTATCTGGCATTATGTATCTTTGTATTTGGCAATATAATAGGCGGACGTATACAAGACAAGTATGATCCAAGGTTGGTGGTATTCGCAGGAGGCTGGATATCTACAGTGGGTATCTTATTATCCGCATTTCTGGTTGTTTCCTCACCCTTGCCGATCTACTTTACTTATGGGGTCATGCAGGGGGCAGGTCAGGGCATGACTTATGCAGCGATTATTTCTACTGCGCAGAAGTGGTTTCCCGGGCGTACTGGTTTTGCTTCCGGTTTAATCGTGACTGCAAATGGCCTGTGCGGATTCTTTCTTGCACCGCTCAGCCGTTATCTATTAGAGAAAGGCGGACCGAAGCTTGCGTTTTTGGTAGTCGGAACTGCATCTGCTGTTGCCTGGATTTTGAGCAGTCTTTTCTTTCGCGTACCGGATCCGGTATGGGGGCAGGAGGAAGAAACACGGATGAATCAGAAAGGTTTCAATGAAGATAAGAAAACGAGACAATATACCGCTTCCGGGATGATACGGACAAAACGTTTTTATTTTCTGTTAGCAATCATGTTTCTGGGGTTGCTCTCTTATTTTATCATATCACCGGTATCTCAGAGCCACCAGATCGATCTGGGAATCCCAGCATCAATTGCTGTGAGTGCAGTTATGGCCGGCTCATTGATAAATGCAGGGGCAAGGTTGATTTTTCCTGCTCTGGCAGATAAAATCGGAAGAATCAGATGTATCAGAGGAGTTTTAGTGGCAGCGGCTGCAGCGATGGTGGTGCTCAGTATGTCCTATTCGTATGCAGCAGTTGCTGCAATCGTGATCATGTATGGATGTTATGGAGGAATTATGGGAATTTTTCCGTCCTTTACAAGCGCTGTCTTTGGTATGGAACATTCCGGTGAAAATTATGGTCTGGTGATGTTGGGGATTGTGTTTGCTGCATTGGGAGCGCCGATGATTACCAGTATCGTGGTGGGAAAGGGATATGGAATGCATACAGTATTTGCAGTCGGTGCGGTATTTGCAATTGCAGCCATTGTTTTTGTACAGTTATTGAAGCGGGAATTAAGCAATATGGAGTAAGGCTGAGTCATCAGGTAATTTGAATTGCTATATGAAAATATGACAAATTATGACAGAAGAAGAGAGCTTATACCACAAGTATAATGACAAATTAACTTTTGGGTGGTATAATGAACGCAAGCGAGTCAGATGGGAGTTTGCCTGCATTTGACGAGTGGAGAATGGGGCCGTGATGAAATTATGGCAGCATGTGTGCAATTTGGAAAAGCACATTTGCGGGTTTTATGAATATGGATCATGATCAAATCAGGATATATTACGCAGAGTGAAAAATATAGATATGTAGAATAATCAGAAAGGAACTTCGGATAATGAATACAGGTTTCGTATTAGAACATCTTAACAGTGGGCGCTACGAGGCACTGACAAAAAGTCAGGGCTTTCATTTGATACGTTCTTGTAAGATAGTGCGAAGACGAAACTGTGTGAAAATCTGATACGATGGATTGTAATCATTTACATGGATTTTAGAAGCCGCTTATCTTATATGAAAAAGATAAGCGGCTTTTTCTCAGGTATTAGAAGTGATTCGGGAAGGAGATGACGCAGATGTTAGAAATTAAAGGAAAAGTAAACACTGCAATTTGTTATGCAAAAATGATAGAAGAGGAAGCAATCGAGCAAATCCGAAGGATGTGTGATTATGAGTTTACCGAAGGCAGTAAAGTCAGAATTATGCCGGATGTTCATGCCGGAAAGGGTTGTACCATTGGAACGACCATGACGGTTGTGGATAAGGCAGTTCCCAATATTGTGGGTGTGGATATCGGATGCGGCATGTACACGGTAAATATCGGAAAAGGCGATATTGATTTCAAAAAATTGGATGAGGCAGCGCACTTTGTACCTTCTGGTATGAATGTCTGGGAAGGAAGGCAGGAAAGGTTCGATCTGACAGAATTGCGATGTTACAGAAGCCTGAAAGATACGAAGCGGTTGGAGAGAAGCCTTGGTACATTAGGCGGAGGAAATCATTTTATAGAAGTGGATCGTTCCAAAGATGGTACCAATTATCTTGTCATTCATACAGGAAGCAGAAATCTCGGTAAGCAAGTGGCAGAAATTTATCAGCAGTTGGCAATTGATTTGAATAAGGGCAAGGAAACGTACTTTGCACAAAGGGATGCCATTATCAAAGAATATAAGGCTGCAGGCCGGAGGAAAGAAATTCAGACGGCACTGAAAGCGCTTTCCTGGGAACAGAGAGAAGCTACAATTCCGGAAGATTTATGTTTCCTCTATGGGACCTATTTTGAAGATTATCTGGCAGATGTGGAAATCTGCCAGAGATTTGCGAAAAGAAATCGTGAGAAGATTGGGAAAATTTTGCTTGATCGAACGGGGATGGCTGGTACGGATGCATTTCATACCATTCACAATTATATTGATACAGAGGAAATGATTCTAAGGAAAGGTGCAATTGCAGCCCATCAGGGTGAAAAAGTGCTGATTCCCATCAATATGAGAGACGGAAGTGTTCTGGCAGTCGGGAAAGGAAACCCGGACTGGAATTATTCCGCTCCCCACGGGGCAGGAAGGATCATGTCCAGAAAAAAGGCGAAAGAGAATCTGAATCTGGAAGCGTACAGACGGGCCATGGAAGGAATTTATACGACGTCCGTCAATCAGGCGACACTCGATGAGGCACCAATGGCATATAAGTCTTTGGAGGATATCATTGATGTGATTCAGGAATCGGTGGATGTCATTGATGTGATGAAACCAATTTATAATTTTAAGGCATCAGACTAGGACTTTCCAATGTTCCGGTCTGATGCCGGAACAGGAGGGAAAGGAAATGAGGAAGATCCCGACCATTAATCTGGTTAAGACGGGGCGGAATATATTGAGATTGAGAGAGATGAATGATCTTTCAGTAAAAGATTTACAGGATATCTTTGGATTTGCCACACCCCAGGCGATTTATAAATGGCAGCATGGGAAGGCATTGCCGACGGTAGACAATCTGGTTGTGCTGGCAGCAGTGTTCTGCGTGCATGTGGATGATATTCTTGTAGTGGAGGATGGCTTGAATATGCAGGCTAGTGCTTGAGTGGTTACTGCTGTGGGAAAAGATAGATTATATTGTTTTGTTGTGTATTCTTCTGTTTTTCGGTATAATGATAGCAGGTGTAAGGAGTAGTTTTGTGGTAAGAGGTTTTGATGATTTTGATATAAGCGGATAGTTTTTATATTGTTGGATTTTGAAGACCAGATTGTATACAGAGATATATTTAATAATAGAAAATCAGGAAAATGCGAATGAATAAAAAAATAATGAATCAAATAAGGCAAGGATTTGAAACAGCATTCATTGATAAAAATATGCCTTCAAACCTTGCATATAAGCCACAGTTTATTTCAAATAATTACAAAGAGGGGCGAAAAGTATTATCTTCTATTGAAGAAGAGCTTTTGGCATGTGAAGAATTTTCAATTAGTGTTGCTTTTATTACAATGAGTGGAATTACACCTCTTTTACAAACACTGAAAGAGCTGGAAAATAAAGGAGTCAAAGGCCGTATTCTGACCACGGATTATCTGAATTTTAGCGAGCCAAAAGCCTTGAAGAAACTGGCAGAACTTAAGAACATTGAGCTGAGAATGTATTGTTCCAGTGAAAAAGAAGAGGGATTTCATACAAAGGGATATATTTTTAAAGAGGATGAATTGTATCGTATTATTGTAGGCAGTGCAAATATGACACTTCGAGCGTTGACAAAAAACAAAGAATGGAATACGAGAATTGTATCTTCGAATCAAGGGGAATATGTAAATGAGATTTTAACGGAATTCCAACAGCTTTGGGACTCTGAATATTCAAGGTGCTATCAGGAATTTATCAGTGAGTACTCACAAAAGTATGAGATTATAAAAAAGCAAAAGGCGATTGCGAAAGAGCAAAAGCCTGTATCTTATGAAATGTTCCGTTTGCGTCCAAATAAGATGCAAGTTGAGTTTATCGTGAATTTACAAAAGATTCGACAGGCTGGCGGGAAGAGAGCCTTATTAATATCAGCAACCGGAACTGGGAAGACATATGCCTCAGCATTTGCTCTTCGGGAAGAGAATCCATCGAAGACACTATTTTTGGTTCACAGAGAACAGATAGCAAAACAGGCAATCAACAGTTATAGAAAAGTTTTTGGCAATAAAAAATCATTTGGTCTTCTCTCGGGAAATGTGAAGGATTTTGAAGCGGATTATTTATTTTCTACTATGCAGATGATGGCAAAATCAGAAATACTTGCTCGATTCGGGAAAGACGAATTTGATATCATTGTTATTGATGAGTATGAGATAATAGGTCTAAGTCAAGAAGCCGCGTGAGCGAAAGGCTTTTCAGACTTAGTCCTATTTTTTTGACCAATTTTAGCTGGTGGTTAAGATTAAGGACGGCGCCGATCTTAATTGAATAACCTACACGGATAAAGACAGAGGGAGTACCAGGCTCTCAGGACAACTGTTTTTATTGCTGCGTGCAAATTGATGGGACTTTACATCTTCAGATGTGGGTCCCTTTTTCGTGGTTCGTTCTGGAACTACACATCAAAACATATCGGAGGTATTGCTATGGCAGGAAGAAAAGAATACAGAGATCTCACAGTAGGAGATATCTACAGAAATGGTAAGAGCGTTCCAATGCTCAGAATCAGCGGATTGTGGTTAGAGGAACTTGGTTTCAAGACTGGTGATTTTGTCAGAATCAAGTGTGAGGATGGACAGCTGATCATCAGCCTGAATGAAGAAAAGGCTCAGCAGGTAGCGGAGGAAAAAGCCTTCATGGAAGAAGAGATGAAGAAACTGCAGAAGAGATATCAGAAGGAAAAGGAACAGATTCATGCCAGATTTGTGGCAGAGCGAGAGGCGGTGTATTGCGGATGAAGAAGGATATTTTGGCAAAGGTGGAACTCATAATTATTATGTTGGTTCTTATCATCATCGTTGTTTTTGGTAAGGATATTATGGCGGCAATCAATGGAGCAATGGAAGCACAGGCTGAGTCTTTAGTAGACCAGCTGCTCAGATAAGGAGGCAATCATGGGAAAGATATATATGACAGCGTGTATGAAAGGCGGATGTGCAAAGACGGTTACTACATATAACCTGGCATATTCGTTACAGAAGATTGGAAAGAAGGTATTGGCAGTAGATTTTGACAGTCAGGCAAATCTCTCCACTTGCTTTGGTGTGGAAGATCCTGCAGCAGTTCCGGTTACAATCGGTCATCTGATGATGGCACAGATTGATGACGAAGAACTGCCTGCACCGGAAGAATACATTATGAGCCGTAACGGTGTGGATTTCATTCCATCATCAATGGTTTTGTCAGCGGTGGATGCAAAGCTTCGTCTTGAAATGGGAGCAGAGAAGATGCTCTCTGGCATTCTGAAACCGCTCAGGGACAGATACGATGCAATTATCATTGATACCGCACCGACACTTGGAGCACTGAATATCAATGCTCTGGCGGCAGCAGATGAAGTAATTATCACAGTAAATCCTCAGCTGCTGGCAATGATGGGATTGCAGGAATTTCTTAAGACGGTAAAGAAGATTAAGAGCCGTATCAATGACAAGCTGGACGTGGCAGGAATACTGCTCACTATGTGCGATGCCAGGACTAATCTGTGTAAGGTCATTACAGAGCAGGTCAGTGACACCTTTGAAGGTCAGATAAGAATCTTTGACAGTAAGATTCCGAATACAGTAAAGGTCGGAGAATCTGTGTATTATAGTGAACCGCTTCTGGAATATGCTCCAGAGTGTAAGGCTTGTGAAGCTTATGAGAATTTAGCAAAGGAGTTGATTGCTTATGAAGACTAATGCAGGTAAGAGAAAAATATTTGATGCGGTGGATCTGCTGACTGAGGATACTTCGGCGCAGACCACTGAGGTTAAGGCAGAGAATGGTGTGGAGCAGATTGCGATTGATTCCATAAAGGCATTTCATAATCATCCATTCCATCTGTACGAGGGAGAACGTCTTAATGATATGGTAGAGAGCATTCGTGAGCATGGTGTCCTGAATCCAATTATTGTACTTAAGAAGATGATGGATATGAAATGCTTTCTGGTCATAACAGAGCCAATGCAGCAAAGCTTGCAGGACTTACTGAGGTGCCTGCTATTGTGAAGGTAGGTCTGTCAGAGGCTGAGGCTTATGTTTATGTGATTGAAACGAACCTGATGCAGAGATCCTTTACAGATTTGCTTCCAAGTGAGAAGGCTGCAGTTATGGCGGCACACTATGACAAGGTGTGCTGCCAGGGCAAGAGAAATGACATTATCAGAGAACTGCAGATATTAAGTGGTGCTGATCCGGATGACACTTGTTGCCATAATGGCAATAAGTTAAAAAGTCTGGATGTGATTGCTTCTGAATATGGCTTTTCAAGCAGAAATGCTGCAAGGTATCTGCGAATTAATCATCTGATTCAGCCATTTAAGAATCTGATGGATGAAAACAAGATTGCTCTGCTGGCAGCAGTGGACGTGTCTTATCTGACAGAGGAAGAACAGCAGATGCTTTGGAATATTGTAGAGCGTCAAGGACTTAAGGTTAAGCCTGCATATGCGGAGGAACTCCGTAAGGCATCTGGAGATTTGACAGAAGAGAAGATGGCAGAGATCCTTGAAGCCTTGCAGGTGAAACATACTGATGGCAATGCAGGTGTAAGCTTCAAGCTTCCTAAGTCTATTTGTAGTAAGTATTTTGATGGAATGGATTCAAAGCAGATGGCAGCAGTTGTAGAACAGGCATTGGCGGCATGGTTTGAAGGGAAGGAGGCAGCGGTTGTTTAATACAGAGGATTTGAAATGCCTTGATCCGAAATACTTCTGCATCATCGCAGTTGATGATTATGATGTGACCATAATGTCTAGGAACACTGGGCATTACTGGTACCTTCATAATTCAGAGTATCCAGGGGAAGAATCAGTGGTTATTTTTCATAAGCATAAGGCTTCACATCCGTATCATCAGCACGGAAGAGCGAATACTTTGCGGCAGGCTGTAAGAGGGATTAAGAGCCATGATAAGTGGCAGATGGGTGGAAGAAAAATTAGGTAAAAAAAAAGAGAAATAGAAGAGAAGGTTGTGAAAATGGGCTTGTGAATGACATTGTTATGAGTCCGTTTTTTGGGACATATTATGAGTATAATTTAAAATGAAGGTCATAAGAATGCGTAGAGAATGTTATAAAAATGTTGATAAAATGCGAGATAAATGTTATATTTACACTAGTGTAGTTTAATTATTTTGCAAGAGTGAGCTAGAGGTAAATAAGAATGAGTTTTTCAGAAGATATTAAACGTATACGACGCAAAGCATTTATGACCCAGGAAGATTTTGCGAAGGAGATAGGTGTTTCGTTTGCCACTGTAAACAGATGGGAAACTGGAAAAGCAAAGCCAAATCTTAAAACAATGAAATTAATAGATGAATACTGCAAAAAGAACAGTATTGATTTTGATATAAGTGAAGAAATCTGAGTTTCGAGGAGCAAGTTTATGAAAAAGAAAACAGTAGTGGACTTATTCTGTGGTGCAGGAGGTCTTTCAAAAGGTTTTTTAGATGCTGGTTATAATGTGGTTTTGGGAGTAGATTACGATGAGTCGGCGTTGAAAACATTCCAGGATAACCATGGTACAGCAACAGCTATGAAGTTGGATTTATATAATCATGACAATATTACATGTATAGTAGATTTTCTTAAAGATAATAATATAGAGAATTTGGATGTTCTGGTTGGGGGACCTCCTTGTCAAGGCTTTTCATATGCGGGAAAAATGGACATAAATGACAAAAGAAATTTTTTGTATCTTGCTATGGTAAAGCTGACTGAGAAACTTAAACCCAAAGCAGTGTTATTAGAGAATGTTTTGGCGATGATAGAAGCAAATGGAGGCGTAGGTGCCAAGCGAGTAATAGATGACTTTGAAAAGATAGGGTACAAAATGGTACCGAAAGTATTGTTTGCGCCAGAATATGGCATTCCACAAATTAGGAAAAGAGTGTTTTTTGTTGGTCTTAAGGATTCGGAGAATGAATTTGAATTTCCTAATGCATTGGTGGATCAAGAACACTTTGTTACATGTGAAGAGGCAATATCTGATCTGCCAAGTTTACAGACAGAGGAAGGAGATATTTTAAGAGGAGAAACGGTGCAGGAATATATGTTGCCACCTCAGTCTGAATACCAGAGAAAAATGAGAAAGGATTCTTCGCAAGTTTATAATCACATTGGCAGTGTTCCGATTGAAAAAACACGAAAAATGATTGCGTTAGTACCAGAGGGTAAAAATTACTTGGCACTACCCGATGAATATAGAGGTTTATATAAATATCATGAGGCACTTACACGCTATCATAGTAAGAAACCTTCTTTGACAATAAATACGGGACATAGGTCACATTTTCATTACAAATGGAACCGAATTCCTACGGTAAGGGAATGTGCACGATTACAGAGTTTTCCGGATGATTTTCTTTTTTACGGAAATCAATCTGATCAGTTTAAACAAGTAGGAAATGCAGTTCCTCCGATGTTGGGACAGGCTATTGCAGAACAATTAAAGAAATATATCTAGGGAAGGACAATTGTATGTCTTATAAGATGATAGATTTGTTCGCTGGTTGCGGTGGACTTGAAGATGGGTTTTTACAGAGTGGAAAGTATGAGGATATTGCAGCTGTTGAGTGGCTACAACCGCAGGTAAAAACCTTGATTAATAGGTTAGAAACTAAATGGGGCATAAAGGATGCGAAAGATCGAGTTATGTGTTTTGATATTCAACGAGAAGATGAACTCTTCAAAGGTTGGAGCGATGACTCAAAAGCACCTTCGAGAGAAATGTTGCCTAATGGAAAAGCAAGTCGCTACAAGACGGGCCCGTATGGTGATGGCAAGGGGTTGGATCACTTTGTAAATGCGGCAGGTGGCATAGATATTATTATTGGTGGACCACCTTGTCAGGCTTACTCTGTGGCCGGTCGTGTTCGGGATGAAAATGGGATGAAAGATGATTATAGAAACTATTTGTTTGAACACTATTTGAGTGTGGTAAACAGGTATCAACCTAAAGTTTTTGTTTTTGAAAATGTTCCAGGATTATTAAGCGCAATGCCAGATGGAACCCCCATCATACAACTGATAGAAAGTGGATTTTCCAGTATCGGCTATGAAATAGTTGATGATGTAAAAAAATATGCAAAGGTGGATGCTAGTGATTATGGAGTCCCACAAAATCGAGAACGATTAATTATCCTGGGAATTCGGAAAGATTTGTGTGAGGATGTACAAGTCATTCTTCATAGGTTTTATTTGGAGATATTGCCAAAGTACAAATCAAAAAAGAAAAAAACTGTGGCTGAGGCAATTGGTGATTTGCCTAAAATTACACCAATTATCAATGATGAAGAGTTAAAGAGTCGAATTGGTTACAGTAAACCAGAGTGCCATACAACATGGCATAGGGCAAGACATCACAGTTTAAGAGATGTGGAAATATATAGGATGTTAGCCGATGATATTCAATCTGGACGAAACGAATATGTAGATAGTAAATCATTAAGTGATTTGTATGAGGAAAAGGTTGGAGCAAAATCTCCTATTCATAGATATCATGTACTTAGAGCAGATGAGCCTAGTACAACGATAATTTCACATTTGGACAGAGACGGAAATAGGTTTATTCATTATGATCCAGAACAGGGAAGGGATATAACACCGAGAGAAGCAGCAAGAATTCAGTCATTTGATGACGATTTTGATTTTATTGGGAATCAAACAGATACATATATAATGATAGGGAATGCAGTGCCACCATTACTAGCCAAGTGCGTGGGGCTTGCTGTTTCTGAAGTTCTTGACATTTTATAAGGATGTGCATGTTATGACAAAGGCAACGATTGAGTTGATAGATCAATTATGCGGCATAATTGATAAAAGTAAGTATTTGATTTTATCTGGCACAATGGCTGTTGGGAAAACATATCTTGCTAATTTAATTGCAGAGAAAAGTTGTGAAGCTAAATACTGCTCTCAAGGTATTTTTAATAAAGGTGGGACATATGAAATTGAGACAGAATTGATTTCTATCCACCCATCCTTTTACTATGAAGACTTTGTGAATGGAATAATTATAGATACAGAGAGTGGAAATATAAATTTTCATTATGCAGATAAAGTTTTTTTGACATTGCTTAAGAAGGCAAACAAGAGCTGGGAGAAAAAAGAAGATAAGAAATACTTCTTGATTTTAGATGATATTTCAAGAGGTGCAATTTCGGGAATACTGGGAGATATGCTTCCGCTGATAGAACCACACGGACAGACCACATATAAAACAGTTTTAAGCGACAGAGAGACTATATCTGTTTCTCCGAATGTTTATATTATTGCAACGAGAAGCACTCTTATAGATTCTGTTGAGCAGATGAACTATGGCTTTTTGAGACATTTTTATGAGTATCAATTAAATAATGATTATATGTATATGTGTGATTCTGCGACTGATGTATATTCGGATTATGATATGTCAGCCAATGCTATGTTCTATCGTACAAAGAGAATTGTTACAGATCATTTAAGACACCGTTATCAGATGTCCTCAGTTGAAAAGGAACGGTATGTTATCGGTCATGGAATGTACAAAGATACTGGAACTGCAATGATTGCTCGTAATCAAATAATTCCGTTATTAAGGCAGTATGTAAAAGATAATGTATTAGCAAAAACGGCAAATGTTAGTATCGCTGCTCTACAAAAGCTTGTTGATGGGCAATACAGTAAAGATCGTACTTTGGCTGATGTTAATCGTATCGTTTTACAGAAAACTGGAATTACAGCAGATTCGTTCAGAACGGAGAGATTGACGCATCAGCCATTGGTAAATCTTGTGAGTCGAATAAAAGAACAAGGGTTAGTTGATGATACAGATATTGCCAATGACATAATGTTTAATCCTCAAGTTGTTGTTAGAAAAAAAGCAAAGCTAGACAAGGTTGAGAGAGATTTTCCTACTCCCGGCTATTTATATATTGAGAAGTCAAATAGAGATATATATACATACGGTACTACAAAAAATAAATCTGGAGCTACTAAGAGACCAAGATTTTTCTATTCTGGTAGCGTAAACGATGCAGTAAGTGTAGATGGTATCGATTATGCAATTGCATCAGAAATGCAACCTGGTGAATATTCACGTTGGTATGAAGAACTGGATAGCGGAAATGAAGAGAATGAACGATATTCATCTTCGCCAAATTCAATAATGTTTCGCATTCTGAGGAGTTATTATCGGGCTTTGAGCAAACATTATGGTGGGTATTTAAGTGAATATCCTGGTGATGAAAATATAGCAAGGTTAAAAGCTTATGCGGAGCAAGAATATAAACATCTTGTTAGTGAATCAAGGAAACTTCATCCAGAAGTGTCGGATGAAAAGGAAGTCAACGCAAAAGCGAATGATGATTTTAGAGATGTAATTCATGACTTAGTCCTATTTTGGAAGGATAGAGGAGAAACAATTTCTGTTGGTGGACAGACTATTTTAGTGGAAGGAGTGTACAAAGTGGACAGTTCAAAACGATACGAAGAATATTCAAGGGCAATGGAGACATTGGGAATTCATCAGATGATTATGCAAGGACCTCCTGGCACATCCAAAACCTATTCTGCAAGAGAATACTTAAAATATGAAGCTTGTAAAGTCAATGGAAGCGAAATATCTGATAGTGATTTAGATGCATTGCAAATCACGGATTATAAAGAGGGGGCTACCATATCAAGTTGGGCTAAAGATAATGTCGGGAAGACCCCTGGTATAGCCTGGGATATTGTTCAGTTTCATCCCTCATACGGATACGAAGATTTTGTACGTGGAATAGAAGTTGGAACAATAAAAACAGAACATGGAAGCAATGTATCTTATGAAACTGTAAATAAGATATTGGGAAAAATAGCAGAAGTTGCTTCAAGAAAAGAATATGAGAAGACTAAGTTCTACTTGGTAATAGATGAGATTAATAGAGCAAACTTAGCTACTGTATTCGGTGAATTAATATATGGACTTGAGTATAGAGGCAGAAGCGTTGCAACACCATATACTGTTAAGAATAGTAACAAGGTAGAACTGCCAGATAATCTCTATATTATCGGAACAATGAACACGGCAGATAAATCGATTGGTGGAATAGACTATGCTATTAGAAGACGCTTTTTGTTTTTCTCATTACTTCCAGAAAGAAAAACGATTTTAGAATTCAGGAAGGGAAAATGTTCTGATCCAGACGAAGAAAAGAAGCAAATTGAAATAAATGAGACAGCTGTTTCATTGTTTGATCGCGTCTCAGAGTTGTTCAACTCAGAGAATTTGAACTCTGAATATTATAAAGATGATGTTCAGATTGGTCATACATATTTTCTTGTAACATCCGTGGAACAGTTGTATTTAAGATTTCGATATCAGATTATTCCTATATTAAGGGAGTATTATAAAGATGGCATGTTCCAGCTTGAAACACCGGAAACAGATACTGATGGATGGTACGGCCTGCTTGGTTGTATAAATGGAACGGTGGACATTAATGCTGAAGAAGATAGAGTTAAGGATATATTTGAAAAACTCATAAAAAATGGCTAAAAGAGGATTATTATGATAGAAAAATGTTATTGGGAGGAAGGATCCAAGCAGCAATGGATATTTTATGCAAATGACAATAGCTCCTTGGATGGTCTTTCTGAAAAACTAATAATTGATGATGTCTTATGTTCCTCAGATGAAAAAATTGAAAATCTCGGAATCAAAAGAGTAAATGGTAAGCTGTACTCTGGCAACTATGTCGGTGTTTGTAGGATAAAGAGTCTGAATGGGAAAAATATAACATCCATTGATGGAAGAGAAGTGATTTTGAAGATTGAACCACGATTTCCTGTATCAGTGGTTGATATGCTTAATGCTTTGCGGGATGATAATGAATTTGAGCGATACTTGGCTCCTCAAACAAATAGGATCAATGAAGCATATCGCGAAATCGAAGATTTGAATGATAATGAGCTTTTTCATTTCTTTGAGAATGAAGATCCTATATTTTTGAAGGATAGCATTGCACGTGAGAGCAGTATTATAACTGCCAGCATATTTATTACAATGCTGAAAAGTCTGTGTACCAGACCTCTAATGGGTAGAATGGAAAAGAAAGAGGAAAATCTTACTGGCAAAGTTAAAGGTAAAATTGTTTTCTCTAAGAATATTCAGAAAAACACCTTGCGTGGACGTGATGATAGGGTTTATTGCAGATACCTAGAATATACTGAGGATATTATTGAAAATCAAATCTTAAAAGCTGCATTACATAAGGCAGAGTTGTTCTTGAATAAATACTTTGGTTCTGCAAGTGGTAATAACAATTCTTTTAGAGATATGGTCTCCTACTGTAGGAATGCTCTGGATCATATTTCATATAAGAAAATATCGCGGTTGGATCTTAATAATATTAAGACAACGGGAGTATATGTATATTATAAGCCTGTTATCAATGCTGCAAAAATGGTCTTAAGCGAAATAACACTTGAAGCCACGGGAAATACTGCGATAACAAGTTATGTTGTTCCCTATGCTATTTCGATGGATAAGCTATTTGAAATGTATGTTAGGGCATATCTGAAAAAAGCAGGTATCGGCTCATATGATTCAAAAGAGCCAGGAATAAAACTGTCGCAGTATGATGATAAGACAGCTGTCCTACGTGAGAGAACAAAAGATTATTCTAAGTATATTGCTGGCAATATAAAACCAGATATTATTATTTATAATGATGAGAATGACAATTACCTTGTTTTTGATGTGAAATATAAGAATCCATTGAATTCTAGATCATCTCGCCCAGACAGATTACAAATATTAGCTTATGCGCTTATGTTGAATTGTAAAAATGTTGGCAATATTTTTCCGACGCAGGATGGGACCAGTAACACTTATTTTAAACGAAATGAAATTAATAGTAGAGAGGAAAGACCGCGCTATTATAATCAGATTAATGTTGCAATTGATACTGAGTGGGAATTTACAATCCAGGAAGAAGGCGGCACATCTACTACTACGATTTTGGAATATTGCAAGAGATTACTAATGTAGGAGGGATCTTCAGTGGCTCGACAACGTTCATTTACAAGTTATGTTGCAGATAGATTTTATAATGAACTGTTTGCAGCCATAAATGATTATGCGGAGATAAATGCAGATAGTCTTAATCTGAGACTTTACCAAGTCAATAAGATAGGTGGAATCGAACTGACGGATATTACCGTAAAATTTGTATCGGTGAACGATCTTCCAGGATCAGAGATTGAATTTGAAGTTGCGATTGAAGCAGAATTTAATGTTCGTGAAGCAGATTATCATTATGATAATGATGAGTTTACTAGCCAGTGGTTCATGCTGAAATGTAAAGGAGATCTTGGATGCGGTCTGGATGATTTCCAGATAACGGCTATCGCTATCTACAATGGAAAGAATAGGCAACCTAAACCGATGTCAGATGCATTAGTTCCGCTTATCAGTAAGGATAATCTTGAAGCTGTTGCAACAGACTTTTTAAGACGAAATTATCCAAAGGCATTGCTTCAACCTATGGCAATTGATCCATCAGAACTTGCAAAGAGCATAGGGCTGACGGTGAAATTGAAACGAATCACAGAAGACTGTTCTATATTTGGACAGATATTCTTTCAGGACAGTGTAACTGAAATCTACGACGAGAAAACATGCAAAAATGTAGAAGAGGAAGTATCTGCAAAAACAATTCTTGTTGATCCGGAAACTTACTTTTTATATAACCTTGGTAAGGTAAATAATACCATTTTGCATGAGTGCGTTCATTGGGATCAACACCGAAAAGCATTTGAGCTGGAACGTCTTTATAATAAGGATGCCAGTAGAATCAAATGTCAGACAGTCGGTGGTGTTGAAGGGAATAGCTGGACAGCTACTGAATGGATGGAGTGGCAGGCAAACGCCTTGGCTCCAAGAATTCAGATGCCGATGGCAATGTTCAAAACTCAGGCATCAAAGTATATCCGTAAGTATCGGGAATTACTTGGTAAAGATGACATTATTGATGTCATAGAACCGGTTATTGACGAACTTGCCGCTTTTTTCTGTGTATCAAGACTAGCAGCTAAAATTAGAATGGTTGATGCCGGATACGAAGAGGCTATTGGTGCCTTTATCTATGTAGACGGTAGATATGTTACACCACACAGATTTAAGAAAAATGCTATTCGAGAGGATCAGACATATTCAATAAGTGCAGAAGAAGCTGCCATTCAGAGTGTTATCAATAAAGAGTTTGGTGAACTGGTAAAGACCGGTGCGTACCAATATGTAGATGCTCATTTTATCCTGAACCATCCAAAATATTTGGAACAAAGAGCAGATGGACTGGTATATCTTACAGATTATGCCAGAAACCACATCGATGAATGTTGTATTCCATTTGATATGACGGTAAAGTCCGCGGATAAGAAGGACTATTATAGTGTTTGCTATCTTAATAAGGATAAGGATTCAACAGTTAGCTTTGAAATTAAATATAGTGATGGATATCAGAATTCTACTGATGCTGCCAGGAAAGCTAAACTGGTTGAAGAGATAGTAATGGAAGAAATGGCGATTGCTACTTCATTGCCGAATAATTTTCAAGGCGCAATGCAGAAAGTCTGGGAGTGGCAACACAGTAAAGGATTAACTTATAAAGAACTTGCTGACAGGATACATATTGATGATCAGACTATAAGTAGAATTATTAATTGCAAACGTGATCCGCAAATAAATACACTGGTGTTGATTTGTTTAGGGATGCATCTTCCGCCGGAGATAAGTCTGTTCTTGATAGAAAAATCTTCTGTATCACTGAATTTTAGTAATCCAAACCATATTTGGTATAACTTTGCATTGGTTCATTTGTCGAAACAGTCAATGACATCCATCGAGAAGTTCTTCCAGGAACACAATGTGCAAATATAAAAAATTTTCAAGGTAGAGTGGACGCGAGGAGTCCACTTTATCTTTTTTTACGGCCAAGCAATTTCGGCTATATGAAATTTAATTTAATGTCAATGAAATTATTGTTGACAAGTGAATATGATTGCAGTATTATAATTTTGAGATAATGAAATTGAATTCCAACTAAATGAAATTGGAGGATATAATGAATCAATTAGAAATGGACGAAAATATAAAGGCTTTGGAGGCTGATTTTGTACTTGTGTCTGAGCCTGATGCGGAAACGGTTGCAAAACTTGTGCTTGAAGCAAAGGGAGAAGAACGTACTATGAAAGAATTTGCCGAAGCTACAGGCATTAGCGCCCCTACTCTCTCCCGAATAGTAAATGGAAAAATTACAAGACCTATGTCTGTAATCAATATGCTTAGGGTTATTGATAAATCGGTTGAGGAAAGTTCAGCAAACTTCTTTGCGTTAGCGCGTGCGAATGGTTATATGTCGAAGTCAGAACAGAGAGCTATTAGGGACCGTGTGCAAGTGAGAAAGCAGAAGAATGGTGTATACATGACAGTAAAGGAGTTAATGTCTTTAATTGTAAAGGCTGGCTTTGTTGATAGAGGCTGTCAAGCAGATACAACAATTCTTGAAAATAATCCAGGTGGTTTGGAATCTATTTTTGAGCATGTTCCGAAATACGATTTTAACTTACGTACTCAGTATAAAGAAGATGAGTTTGATTGGGTATTCTATATGTTGCCATATAGTGTTCAGGAAGAAGGTTTTTCTGCAGATAAGTTATGTTGTCAAATAATACGAGAATTGTCACCAATATTTATGACTGACTCGTGGAAACCAGACTTATACAAAGATAAGAAAATTACTTTCGGATTTGTGGATAAGGAATTATTCGAGGTATTTTATGCATATATGCAACAGGCTGAATTTAATAATAGATTTTCCGTATGCTTACTAAACACAGATACAGGAAGAGTTGAGGAGACAAGCTTTATAGCAAAGAATTTTAAAAATAATGAAAGTCTGTTTGATTTGCCGCCGATTTTAAGCATGTCCTTTGCGGAGGATGGAATAGCCGATGAAATCATGGGGAATGATTTTCTTTTATTTGATACCGGGGAGGATGATGATTAATGACGCGAAGTAGCATTAGGGATAGTCGTAGTGACAAAAAGATAAAGCCAAGAGTTATGGACTATATCAAAACAGATAATGGTCAGGAGTTGCTTGAAGTAAAAGACGGGAATACTAAGAGAACGATCCTCCTAGAGGATTTTGAAAATCAAATAGCAGAATTAAGAAAACACGCTTAACAATCTACCGAGCCACGGATCCACATAGTTGAGATACCAAATTGCCGGAGTTGTTGCCGTACCACAGTTGTGGTAGGTAATGACTCCGGCTTTTTTACGTTTTGGAGTGGACTCAACAAGTCCACCTGAGCGTGTCAGTTTTGTACGAAAATACTATCAGAAGCGGAGAATATCAATTTTATTCCGCTTAGTAAAGTAGGGAGACTTGGTTACGGATCAGAACTTACATCTTCAGATGCAGGCTCTGATGGGTATCCAAGAGGATATTCAAAATAAAAATTCATATCGGCCACATGTGCGCAGTGAGGCAGGATACGACATAACGCAGACAACAGTTGTGATAAAGACAACTGCTGAAAGCGGAATGTAGGTACCCTTGTTTTCCTGCGCATTTTTGTTTGGTTACTGGGTACTTCGGGTGCAGATTTCATACCGGGTATCTTGCTCTCACTGCCTCCAGGTCAGCTAAGGAGGCAATTATGAGAGTCAAGAAGACAAGACAGTCAGACAGAGGTGTGTATCGTTATCCAGTACAGGTTGAGGACGGACGTGGAGGTTACAGAACCGCCTACAACGTAATTAAGCCTGGTGAGGATGGAATCACAGAGGTAATGATTAAGTCACTCCATGCGATGGACGACCATGAGGTTTATCTCAATGTTAAGAATGGGCATCCACCTATGACTGCAGAGCAGAAGGCAGCTAAGAAGGAATGGGAAGAGGCTCATCCGGGAGAGAAGTACACCATGAACTGGAATCTTTCATTAGATTATATCGCGGGTGAAGATGATGAAGAGGTGGATAAGAGTCATGTGCTTGCAGGTGCATCTTATGATCCTTTTTATGAGGAAGAGGTTTCACCGGAAGTCCAGAGATTAAGGGATGTGGTTGCAACTATGACTGACAGACAGAAGCAGGTGTACCAGCTGGTACTTCTGGAAGAGCGTGGTTACACAGAGGTTGCAAAGATTCTGGATTGTTCACCTGCCAATGTGAAGCAGATATGTAATAAGGTAATCGCTCTTATCAAAGCTGGTGTCTAAAAAAATATTTTGAAACTTTTTGCTGGGAGGTTAAAAACTCCCAGATTTTTTTTACCTGTGACATGTAAGGGAGACAAGTTCCTACAGAAAGCGAGGTAAGAAGCGATGGCAATAAAACACAAGATAGTCATCAACGTTTCTGATCCACAGGGCAAGACCGCAAATGTGCTTAAGGGTGCCAATGTGAAGCTTCCGACAAGGCTTATCAAGTTCTTATTCGGAGATTTTACACAGGTGTATTTGTTAGCACCAGGTCAGACAGTGGAATCGGTGGACATCCATGAAGTAGAGAAAGGAGAGTGTGCAGCATGTCCAAGGTAAACATTTCAAAAATCATTGAGGGTGTTGGTACCTGCAGTGAGAACCTGATTGGAATCTCTGAGAATCTGATCAGCATTTCTGAGAAGGTGTCGGTTATTTCAAAGGTGATTGTGGAGATTATATCTGAATTCCAGACGGAAGCTGATAAACCTGCAATCGAGACAAAGGCTAAGAAGTCAACATCGAAGCAGATCGAGGCTAAGGCTGAACCGGTAAAGGAGGCAGCTAAGGAATATACCTTTACAGAGGTAAGAACCATCCTGGCTGAAAAATCCAGAGCAGGTCACACGGCTGATATTAAGAAGATTCTGGTGAGTCACGGTGCAGAGAAACTTTCGGAGATTGATCCTTCTGAGTATGCGGCAATCGTTGTTGAGGCGGAGGTGCTTGAATAATGGATAAACATGCTTTTTTATCGGCATCAGCTTCTCACAGATGGCTGGAATGTCCACCTTCAGCAAAGTTATGTTCTGAACAGGAGGACAGAGCAAGTCCCTATGCGAAGCAAGGTACCGACTGCCATGAACTGTGTGCCTATCTGGTAGAAAAGGAGTTGGGTAAGGATGTAAATGATCCGACCGAGAATCTTTCTTATTACGATCAGGAGATGCAGGATTGTGCAGAAAGTTATTGTAGTTTTGTACTAGAACAGATTGAGGAAGCAAAGAAACACTGTCCGGATCCGCAGGTTCTGATAGAGCAGAGACTTGATTTCTCCAGATGGGTTGAAAATGGCTTTGGCACCGGTGACTGTGTGATTGTTGCTGATGATGTACTTCAGATTATTGATTACAAGCATGGTCTGGGAGTGCTGGTATCGGCTGAAAAGAATCCGCAGATGATGTGCTATGCACTTGGTGCTCTGGAATTATTTGATGGTATCTATGATATCAATTTCATCCAGATGACCATATTCCAGCCAAGACGTGAGAACGTCAGCACCTGCAATATCACAAAAGAAGAACTGCTTTCCTGGGCGGATGATATATTAAAGCCTACAGCTGAACTTGCATATGAAGGTAAGGGAGAGTTCAAGGCTGGAGATCACTGCCAGTTCTGCAAGGTGAAAGCAACATGCCGTAAGCGTGCTGAATATAATCTGGAACTTGCACAGTACGATTTTGAGATGCCGCCTACTCTGGAAGAAACAGAGGTAGCAGCAATCCTTCCTAAGATTGACAGTCTGATTTCATGGGCTACGGATATCAAGGAGTATGCACTTCAGCAGGCTTTATCCGGTACTCATTATGACGGATTTAAGGTCGTGGAAGGCAGGGCCAACAGGAAGTACATAGATGATGATGCAGTTGCTTTTGCAGTAAAGGATGCTGGTTTTGATCCTTATGAGAAGAAGCTGCTTGGCATCACGGCAATGACTGCCCTTATGGGTAAGAAGAAGTTTGAAGAAGTGCTTGGCAAATATATTACAAAGCCTCAGGGCAAGCCTGCACTTGTGCCGGAATCGGATAAAAGACCGGCAATCAATACAGCATATGAAGATTTTAGTGAAAATTAAGGAGGAAAATTCACAATGGCTAAGTTTATTAATCCAACAAAGGTAATCACAGGAGTAAATACAAGATGGAGCTACGTTAATGCATGGGAGCCTAAGTCTATTAATGGCGGTGCACCTAAGTATTCCGTGTCTCTCATTATTCCTAAGTCAGACACAAAGACAATCGAGAAAATCCAGGCGGCTATTCAGGCAGCGTATGATGAAGGCCAGGGCAAGCTTAAGGGTAACGGTAAGTCTGTACCTGCACTCTCAGTTCTTAAGACACCTCTTCGTGATGGTCCAAACGATCAAGAAAATAGAATTTATTTATTTGTTCGGAAGAATAAGGATGATAAAGAGGCAAAAGAGTTCTATTTTTTAGGTGAGATCTATGCGGTGGGAGATCCATATCCAATACATATGGAATCAACGAATGATGATGTTTTTGAGATTACGTACCGTTTAGATGTACCAGTAAGAGAGGATATCTACGATTACATAAAAGGAGATTGAGTAATGAAAACAATCGAAGTAGTAGCAGCGATTATTAGGAACCAAGATAAAATTTTCGCAACACAACGAGGTTATGGAGAGTTTAAGGATGGATGGGAATTTCCGGGCGGGAAGGTTGAACCAGGAGAAAGTCCTAAGCGGGCTTTGGTACGTGAAATCAAAGAGGAGCTCGACACGGAAATTGCAGTTGGGGAATTATTGGAGACTGTAGAGTATGATTATCCGCAGTTTCATCTGACGATGCATTGCTTTTGGTGCAAAGTGAAATTCGGAGAGCTGGTTCTAAAAGAACACGAGGCAGCCGGATGGCTGACGAAAGAGACATTGGACAGTGTGGAGTGGCTGCCGGCAGATAGAGGATTAATTGATAAAATACGGGAGGTTCTATCTACAGATGGGAAGATGTCACACAACGGACGATCTTGATATTATAGTGCGAATATAATGCTCCCATAAAAATAGTGGGGGATTCACACCTGAAATAGAGGGTGGGAAATAGGTTTGTAAAGAGTGAAAAGAGAATTTGCGATGCAAAAAGGGGTGAGATTATAAAAAATATGCATTTATAATAAAAAAGTGATATGAATTTTGTGGGATTTTGCTGTCACTTCCCTTGCGGAAGTGTGATTCATTAAAATATAATAGTTCCTTGTTGACAAGTAATAAGATTTGCCATATAGTTACTAAAGGTAATTATTTAAAGTAAGTAAAAGAGGAAATGTATGAATACGACAAGTTTAAAACAGTTATTAGACACCTGTTTCACAGCCAAGCGTATTGTAGAAACATTACCGGAGTTGCCCAAAGGTATAAAACCCCGCCATATTCATGTTCTGGATGCTATCCAGGACATCCAGAAGCAGCAGGGGATGTGCCGTGTCAGTGACGTGAGCACAAAGCTTAACATTACGATGCCAAGTATCACCAAGTTGGTACAGGAATTGGAATCTCTCGATATGTTGGAAAAGACCGCCGATTCAACAGACAAAAGAGTAACTTTGCTATGTCTGACGAATAAGGGCGAGGCATGTGTAAAGCGGCATGTACTGGAATTTCATGATGCTTGGGCAGCCGCATTAAGTGATATAACGGATGAACAGGTAAAAGAGACTATTGAAATCATAAAACGGCTGCAGCAGTCCATGCCGGGCCGGAGAGGAGGAAAGAACGATGAGCAATAAAAAAGAGAAGATAGCGGCAAAGCAGAAAGAAAATGCATTTCTGGAAGGGTCGGTATTTGGAGCGTTGATACGGTTTGCCCTTCCGGTGCTTGGTGCATTGATCCTGCAGGCGGCATATGGAGCAGTTGACCTTCTGGTGGTGGGACAGTTCGGAGATGCTTCCAGTATTTCTGCTGTTGGTACAGGCAGTGCATTTATGCAGATGGTGACATTTATTATCACCAGTCTTGCGATGGGATCAACCGTTATTATCGGTCAGCACATTGGAGAGAAAAAGCCAAAGGAAGCAGGAAATGCAGTGGGAACTACGGTCGTACTCTTTGCATTGCTTGGAATTGTGCTGACGGTATTGCTTGAACTTTTCGCCGGAAATATTGTGAGAATTTTGCAGGTTCCGGAAGCATCCTTTGATCAGGCGGTAACCTATATCCGAATTTGTTCGGGCGGTATTCTGATTATCATCGCCTATAATGTCATAAGCGGTGTTCTCCGTGGAGTCGGAAATGCAAATTTACCGTTCCTATTTGTCGGTATCGCCTGTGCAGTCAATATCGTGGGAGATTTGCTTTTGGTAGGTGTTTTCCAGATGGATGTTGCAGGTGCAGCGCTTGCTACGGTTCTGGCACAGTTGGTTTCGGTGGCTGCGTCCATCTTGGTATTAAGACGACAAAGTCTTCCGGTTGCCTTTTCTCTTTCGCAGTGTCGGATTTATGCTGTGGAATTGAAGAAGATTTTAAATGTGGGTGTACCCATTGCCCTCCAGGAAACGATGGTGCAGATTTCATTTTTGGTCATTAATTCGATCATTAATGAAATGGGACTGATGCCATCAGCGGGGTATGGCGTGGCACAGAAAATAATATCTTTTATTATGCTTGTACCATCTTCGGTGATGCAGAGTGTCTCTGCTTTTGTGGCACAGAATATCGGCGCAGGAAAGAAAGACAGAGCCTGGAAGGGATTCTTTACGGCTATGGTTACCGGATGCTCTGTGGGGATTGTGATTTTTCTTGCCGGATTCTTTGGAGGAGCGCAATTGTCCTCGGTGTTTACCAAAGATGCGGAAGTAATTGCCCAAAGTGCAGATTATCTGAGAGGTTTTTCGGTGGAGTGTATTCTGACCTGTATCTTGTTCAGTAGTATTGGATACTTTAATGGATGCGGAAAAAGTATTCCGGTTATGGTACAGGGAATTACTTCAGCATTTTGTATTCGTATCCCGGTATCTGTTTTTATGTCGAGATTACCGAATGCCTCATTGATGCTGGTGGGCCTGGCAACTCCTGTTACGACTGTATATGGTATTTTGTTTTTTGCCATTTGCTTTGCGTGGATGCGAAGGAGAATGAAGGAATTGATATAAAGATATAAAAAGTGGAGTTGATTTCTTCTGAAATTCATGATAGTCTGTTCAGAGTGTGAAGAAATAAGTACAAATCATGAGGAGCGAGGTGCAGAAGATGGCCAGATATACAAAAGATCTTGTTTTGAATAAGCCGGATGATTTTGTTCATTTTTTAATGAATGATTTTTTGAAAAAGAACCAGTTTATAATGGCTGATTGGAAAGGTGAGCCGGCATATCGAACTGGAGATGCGATGATGGAAGGGTACAAATACCTGAAGTGGTCTTATACGAATGGTGTATTTCATCTGGAAGCGTGGATGAAGGGAACATTCGGGGGAGAATGGAATCTGGATGGTTTTGTAGGGTGTGCGAATAAGAAGCCATATAGGGAAAGTCTGGAGCAGTTGTTTGATGCGCTGCAGCAGGAAATACCTATGGAGCACGGTTCAAAGAGTATGACGGGTGAGCCGCAGATGATACCGGTACGGACAGTAGATAACAGAGGCGCTGCCAATATGGCACTGGTATTTGGAACATTGAGTCTGGTACTTTGTTGGTTACCGTTACTCAGTATTCTTCTGGCTTGTCTCGGTTTTTCCAGAGCAAGAATGGGTTCCGGTTCCAGCCTGGCAAAGCAGGCGGGTGTCGGCAAGATTCTCTGTATCACAGGTGCAGTTCTTGCAATTATTCTTTGGGTACTGAATATCCTTGTGACGGTTATGGCATAAAAAACGGAGCAATCCTAAAAACATTCGAAATCTGCCCTGTTCGGGCTACTTTCTCATGTTTTACGGGTCCCAAAGTCATGCTTTTTCATGCAAGCATGAAACGCATAACCTTTTGACCCTGGTATCATCATATTATGAAAGAAAAGAGGGTTTGCGGATGCAGGTTCTTTCCGGATATCTGATCCTGTCTGTATGGCAGATATACAGGTAATGGAGGAAGACTGAACTCCGGCAGAACTCTCTTTTGCTTATATGCGGATTGCCATGCTGCATACGAATAAGAAAAATAGGGGGAAATTCAAGACAGGCTGAAACTTACGGTATTTTTGTGATATACTGTACTTGTTGATTCATTTTAAAAGGATGGATAATGCAGTGGAGGTAAAGCGATGCAGGATAATAATAAAGTGGAGCTATTTGAAAAAGTACCTGTGCCAAAGGCAGTGGCACAATTGGCAGTGCCGACAATCTTAAGTTCACTGGTGATGGTACTCTATAATCTGGCGGATACGTATTTTGTGGGAATGGTCAATGATCCCATACAGAATGCAGCCGTAACACTGGCGGCTCCGGTATTGCTGGCGTTCAATGCGGTGAATAACCTGTTTGGCGTTGGAAGTTCCAGTATGATGAGCCGTGCGCTTGGGAAAAAGGATTATGATACCGTATATCGGAGCTCGGCATTCGGATTCTATTGTTCTTTGCTTGGCGGTGTGATATTTTCACTGCTTTGCATCGTAGGAAAACAGCCGTTATTAAATCTGCTGGGTGCAGATGCGGAAACTGCGGCGGCTACTGGTGCATATCTGAAGTGGACCGTCAATTACGGTGCGGTTCCGGCGATTTTGAATGTGGTACTGGCTTATCTGGTACGGTCAGAGGGGGCCTCGCTTCATGCAAGTATCGGAACGATGAGCGGATGTCTGCTGAATATTGTGCTGGATCCTGTCTTTATTCTTCCATGGGGTCTGAATATGGGAGCGGCAGGTGCAGGAATGGCTACATTTTTGTCAAACTGTGTGGCATGTATGTATTTTTTTGTTCTTCTGTTCGTAAGGCGGAGAAGCACTTATGTCTGTATCCATCCTGGAAAATTCAGTTTGAAAAAATCAATTGTATTGGGTGTATGTGGTGTGGGGATTCCGGCTTCCATTCAGAATCTGTTAAATGTAACCGGTATGACGATTTTAAATAACTTTACCGCAGCAGCTGGTGCTGATGCGGTAGCAGCTATGGGAATTACGCAGAAGATCAATATGATTCCCATGTATATTGCCCTGGGTCTGTCACAGGGAATTATGCCGCTGATTAGTTACAATTATGCCAGCGGCAATCATAAGCGAATGAAAAACACGCTCTTCTTTTCTGCGAAAGCCAGCTTAGGTTTTCTGACGATGGTCGCAATCGGTTATTATGTTGGCGCTGAACCATTGATCTCCTTGTTTATGAAAAATGAAGCGATTGTGGCATACGGAACCAGATTTCTGCGGGGTTTCTGCCTGGGACTGCCGTTTTTATGTATGGATTTTCTGGCGGTAGGTGTGTTCCAGGCAGTAGGAATGGGAAAAGAAGCTTTGCTATTTGCGATTATGCGTAAAATCATTCTGGAGATTCCGGCATTATATATTTTAAATGCACTTTTTCCCCTGTATGGGCTGGCGTATGCGCAGTTTGCAGCAGAGGTAGTATTGGCGGCGGCGGCAGTTTTGGTATTGCGCCGGATGTTCAAAAAACTGGAGCGTACCTGAAGAAAGGAGCAAAAAGTCAAACGTATAAAGAATCGTTCATGACAGGCTGAAGATGCTGCTCCAGAAGCATGTGATAGACTTCGTCTACAGACCTTCCATCGGAGATCTCAAACTGGTCATCGCCTTTGTCTTCGATATCATCCACATGACCTCCGATTCCGGTGCTGACTCCGGCAGAGATTTTGGTGGCTGCAATCTTTACCAGATTGTCACGCACGCGGGCGCATTCCCTTGTGGATACGGTGATAGCAGCAAATGGCAGGAAGAGCCGATAAGCACAGATTACCTGCAGAAGCTGGGCTTCGTGGACATCCATGGGATTGATTCGGTCGTTATTGATGATGGGACGGAGCCTTGGACAGGAGAAGGCAATTTCTGCATGAGGGTATTTACGCTGCAGGAGGTAAGCATGATATCCGGTTGCGAAGGCATCCTTGCGGAAGTCATCCAATCCCAGAAGTGCGGCGAATCCCACGCCGCGCATGCCTCCTTTCAGAGCCCGTTCCTGGGCATTCAGGCGATAGGGAAAGATGCGTTTGTGACCCGCCAGATGCAGCGTTTCGTATTTATCAGAGTTATAGGTTTCCTGGAAGACGGTGACATAATCGGCGCCGCATGCGTGAAGATAGGCATACTCATCAGCGTTCATCGGGTAGACTTCCAGACCAATGACCTTAAAGTATTTCCGTGCGATTTTGCAGGCTTCACCAATGTAGGCAACGTCTGATTTTGTACGGCTTTCGCCGGTAAGAATCAGAATTTCCTGCAGACCCGTCCGGGCAATGGCAGTCATTTCTTTCTCGATTTCTTCCGGGTTTAATTGTGCACGTTTAATCTTATTGTGGCAGTTGAAACCACAGTAGATGCAATAGTTTTCACAGTAGTTTGCGATATAAATCGGTGTAAACATGTAGATGCTGTTGCCGAAATGTTTTCGGGTTTCCAGACGGGCTGCCTGTGCAATTTCTTCCAGAAGGGGAAGTGCTGCCGGTGAGAGAAGTGCGGCAAAGTCCTCCGGTGTGCGGTTTTCGCGGGTGATGGCACGGCGCACATCCGCTTTGGTATAACGATGATAATCGTAACCGTTCATAGCTGTGATTACCTGATCCATCACATCCGATTCCAATATCTCCATGCCGGGCAGATACCTCATGTGGTCAATCCGGTTTTTTTTCTGATCCTCCAGAATTTCCTTGCTTAAAATGCTTTCATTCAAGTGTTCCTTTTCCATAAATTATGCCTCCTGATCCTGTAAAAATCCGGTCAGCGGAGAAGAGGCGCTGGCACCTTGCTCGAGTGTTCTTCCAAGCCCGGACAGGTAGGCGCTTCTACCGGCATTGATCGCCCATTTAAATGCTTCAGCCATTGCGGGAATATCTCCGGCAGTAGCGATGGCAGTGTTCGCCATGACTGCTGAGGCACCCATTTCCATGGCTTCACAGGCCTGAGAGGGGCGTCCGATTCCTGCATCCACAATAATTGGAAGATCAATTTCGTCAATCAGAATCCGGATAAAATCTTTTGTACAAAGCCCTTTATTGGAGCCGATGGGAGCGCCAAGAGGCATGATGCAGGAGGCTCCCGCATTTACTAAGTCCCTGGCAGCATTTAAGTCCGGGTACATATAAGGCATGACAATGAAACCTTCTTTTGCAAGGATTTCCGTAGCCTTGATTGTCTCGTAGTTGTCAGGCAGCAGGTATTTGGAATCATGAATGACTTCAAGCTTTACAAAGTCTCCGCATCCTATTTCACGGGAGAGACGGGCAATCCGGACCGCCTCTTCGGCATTTCTTGCACCGGAAGTGTTGGGCAGAAGTGTAATATTGTCCGGAATGTAATCCAGAATATTAGCCAGGCCGCCCTCATTGGCACGGCGCAGGGCAAGGGTGATGATCTGGGCTCCTGCTTTTTCAATACAAGCCTTTACCAGATCCAGAGAAAATTTTCCGGAACCAAGGATAAAGCGGGACGTGAATTCATGTCCTCCCAGGATGAGTTTGTCTTCTTTTTGATTCATATTCGTTCCTTCTTTCATGTATGATGAGGTCTGTTTATTATAAAGAGTTTGTTATGCGTCTTCTTCGTCTAAGAGCAAGCGTGTAATCATATTGGCTTCGTGAGCGGCACAAAGGGCGGCTCTTGGGGCCATCAGCCCTTTTCCATAGACCGCTTCCGTAATCTCATCACCGCATAAGTAAAAGTTGCGGGAGATCCTGCGGGTATGAATGAGGTTGCTGCTTTCATAGCCGGCAAGTCCTGAGGCAGCTACCAGTCTCTTTTCCGGAAAATGTTCCAGAATACCGCTGACAAGTGTTGCTTTTGCCTCCGGCTGATCAAATGCTTCGCAGATGATATCATCTGGCAGAAAAAGTTCTCTTAAGTTTTGCTCGTTTACCCGGACACAGTCGGTGCGGATACTCAGGTAGGGATTGATATGAAGAAGCTGAGCTTTCAGTGCATCCGTCTTATACATACCCACATGTTCCAGAGAATACTGTTGACGGTTCAGATTTGTAAGGTCAACAACATCGAAATCAATCAGGTGCAGATGTCCCACACCGATACGCGCCAGGGAGAAGGCAACATTGGAACCAAGGCCGCCAAGCCCGGCGATGGCAACTTTCCCCTGAGATAATCGTTTCTGTGTCTCAGGAGAATGACGTTCATTCAGCGCCTGTGTGATTTGTTCTTTCGTAAATATTGTCATGAATCAGCCACCTCCTACAAAACTTACGATTTCCAGTACATCGCCCTCCTTCAGTGTGACAGAAGCGTAAGCAGATTTTGGAAGAATCTTACCGTTTATCTCCACCGCAATTCGATTCTGCTGGTAATGATTTTCTTCCAGATATTCAGTCACAGTAAGAGAACGGCTGATTTGCACCTTTTTTCCATTTACAGTAATCATAAACCCTCCTTTCCAGAAATAAAAAAGAGTTCACAAAGAAATACACCCGCGGTGGTGTACCCCTTCATGAACTCTTGTTCACTCTCAGTAGTTTTTCTGTTTATAGTTTGTGCAAGTTAAGACCTGCTTCATTTACAGTATCCAGTATAGTGAAAATTTGGGAAAATGTCAATAAGACTTTTTTGGAGTAGAGTATTCACAGGAACTGCGGTATAATATTAAGCAGACATCACCATATAGTATTTTCAGGAACCCTCTATTGGCATCTGCATATTATAAAATAACTGGATAAGATTCAGAGGGTTGATATGGGGTGGTTTTCAGGTCTGCATCCGGTAATGCAGGGATTTCTTGCAACGATGTTTACATACGCAGTGACAGTGCTTGGGGCTTCTCTTGTGTTCTTTATTAAGCGGATGAATCAGAAGGTGATGGATGTGATGATGGGCTTCGCAGCCGGTGTGATGATCGCTGCATCTTACTGGTCGCTTCTGGAACCGGCGATTGCACAGGCTGAGGAGCAGGGGGGAAATGCAGCCCTGACTGCAGCAGCAGGATTTTTGTTGGGCGGAATGTTTATTATGGTATCTGATATCGTCCTGGCAAAGAAGCAGTGTTCCCAGGCGCGGGGCAATGGATGGAGGCGCTGCGTACTGTTGACTACGGCTGTGACGCTGCACAATATTCCGGAAGGATTGGCGGTGGGCGTCGCATTCGGCAGTGCGGCAATGGATGGAGGAACATCCTTAATTGGAGCGGTGATGTTGGCAGTCGGAATTGGAATCCAGAATTTCCCGGAGGGGACCTGCGTAGCCATGCCCCTTCGAAGGGAAGGCGCCGGCAGATGGAAAAGTTTTCTGGTGGGGCAGTTTTCAGGAATTGTGGAACCTGTAGCAGGGGTTTTTGGGGCCTTATTTGCAATTACCGTGCAGTCCGCTTTGCCGATCGTTTTGTCCTTTTCAGCGGGAGCTATGATTTCAGTGGTATGTTCGGAACTGATTCCGGAATCGTTTCGGGATAATAAACAATTGGCGTCAGCGGGCGTGCTGGCAGGATTTGTGGTTATGATGATGTTGGATGTGGCATTGGGGTAAGTTTTGGCATTTACGGAATTGTTACAAAAGAGTGATAAGATTAGAAGGATGGAGATTCATGGGTCGGGATCGGAATACACAGAACATTTTTAAAGCCATTCATGAAGGGAAATGGCTGAGTATTGAATACAGGAATAAAGAGCAGAAAATAACCAGATATTGGATTGCGGTACAAAATATAGACGTACGTCACAGATCCTTAAGTGTTGAGGGATTTCATCTGGCAGATTTTACGGTGTTGAATTTGAAGTGTGTCTATCTGGACTCAATTTTGTCCTCTTCTGTGGTCGAAGGCTCCTATTATCAGGTGAATGCTTATCTTCTGAAAGATATTGATGAGAATCCTGAGAAGTATGAGCCGATGTTCGGACATACTGCCAATCTGAAAATCCTAAATTATCTGATTGAGTGCAACCGTCTGGATACGCAGCCTTATCAATATGATTATTCTCTGATTCATCGTCTGGATTGTGATTGCTTTTCAGGAGACAGGTATCTCTTAGATGATCGGCAGTTTGGGGAAATCGTGAATTGTTTTCAGGAAGAGGCAACAAGGGGGAATCTTCAGAAGAATTACAAATTAAAGCAGCTTTGTATGAATGTTTTAAGCGTACCGGTCTATGGAAAGGGGAAAAAGTCGGGAAAGGAGCCGTTATATGTACTTGCTTATCGGAGGCTTTTTCTGGATGTGAAACAGCATGCTTTAAAGCCTTCGGATGATATTACAATTTGCAGAGAGTTCACGGTAGACGGAGAACGGCAGAGTATCCGGAAGTTTCTGGAACCTTGTGATTTTGATTTGCTGAAAGATTTTGAGAGAAACCGGGAGATCATAAAGGACAGGATTACAGAAAATAACCGACACCTGGAAGGGGTAGATGACCGCCCGTATCTGATTGCATTGGCCTCTGATATTAAGGTGGATTTGGATACGGAATATGGAGCAATTGTGAAAATGTTTGAGGAGGGCAGTGTTACAAATCCGGTTAAAGCGTTCTTTGGAAAGATGACAAGCCGTCCGGTCCGAAGAAAGGATTATCCAATCACGCTGCTGAAACGTCAGGCGAATCTGGATCAACTGCTTGCGATACATAATGCCGTAAAATATCCGGTTACCTACATACAGGGTCCTCCCGGAACGGGGAAATCTTATACCATCATCAATACAATTATTACTGCTTTTTTCAATGAAAAGACAGTTTTGCTGGCATCTTATAACAATCATCCGGTCGATACTGTAGTACAAAGTTTAAAGACAATCTCTTATAAATCCGGGCAGATAATTCCATTTCCAGTCGTAAGACTTGGAAATGATGAGCTGGTGGCGAAGTCCCTCAATGAGATCAAAGAGCTGTATGAGCGCGTCAGGGGATGGAAGGTGTATGAAAGTACTCTGCTCCGAAACAAAGAAGATAAGATACACAGGACACAGCAGTTGACAGATTTGTTAAAAAAACACGAGGAAATCCTGAATCTTCGGGAGCAGAAGGAAGCAATTCAAAGTCTGATGAAAGTAAATCAGCATTTAACCTTTCAGACAGATCTGCAGGGGCGCCAATTGGCAGCAGTGGAAAGAAGATTGGAACAGATCGGAGAGATTACGGACGAAGAAGCGTTGTCTTTGCTGGAAGATGACGAGCAGGAATTTAAAAAGTATCTGAATTTTACATCCATAAAGTATCTGAAACGGCTTGGTGAGCCAAAGTATGAGGAATTACGGAAAATTCTGGAGATGGAAAAAGAGAAGGAAAAGGTGGAGGCGTTTCATACCTATCTGAGCAGACCTGAGAATGTAAAGAGTTTCCTTCATATCTTTCCGATTGTGGCAACGACCTGTATTTCCTCGTATAAAATCGGCAGTCCGGAAGCTTATTTTGATATGGTGGTTATGGATGAAGCCAGTCAGTGTAATCTGGCAATTTCTCTGATCCCAGTCATTCGCGGCAGGAATCTGATGTTGGTGGGTGATCCCCAGCAGTTGAATCCGGTTATTCTTCTGGACGAGAAGGACAATGAAATCCTGAAGAAGCGATACCGTGTTGCACAGGAGTATGACTATCGGAAAAACTCCATTTATAAGGCATATCTTGCCAATGATGCGGTCAGTGAAGAGATTTTGCTTCGGCATCATTATCGCTGTTGTGAACAGATCATAAACTTTAATAATAAAAAGTATTACAACAATAAGCTGAATATTGAAAGCAAGGTACACTCGGAGCATCCGCTGCTCATGTTAGATGTAGGGGATAATCGTACAGATTACAAGAACACTTCCCCCCGGGAGGCGGACGAGATTGTGGAATATATCCGGAATCATAGAGACAAAGAAATTGGTATCATCACACCGTTTGCCAATCAGAAAGCGTGTATCAGCGAGCGTCTGAAGGAAAATGGTATGGAGCATGTCACATGTGGAACCGTTCATGCATTTCAGGGAGATGAGAAGGATATTATCTTATTTTCTCTGGCCCTGACCGACCAGACCTCGGATAAGACGTATGGCTGGTTGAAAAACAATCAGGAATTGATCAATGTGGCAACTTCAAGGGCAAGGGAGCAGTTGGTAGTCATTGGCAGCAGCCGGAATCTGGAACGCCTTCATAGAGAACATGAGAGAGATGATGTCTATGAACTGGTGGAATATGTCCGTTCCAACGGAACGTGTGAAGTAACGCCCCAGACCGTGGCTTCCAGGGCGTTGGGAATCAAGCCTTACAGTACAAAGACGGAAGCCTCTTTTCTGCTTACTCTCAATCATGCGTTGGAAAATGTTCTGAATAACAACAGGAAATGTTCTGTAAAGAAAGAAGTGGCAATCTCCCAGGTCTTTCAGGAAAATACTTCTGGTATCCGGTTGTTTTACAGCGGAAGATTTGATTTTGTGATCTATGAAAAAGCATATGGCGGAAGGGAAATGCCGATACTGGCAATTGAACTGGATGGAAAGGAACATATGACAGATGAAGCCGTGAAACGGAGGGATCGGGAAAAGCAGGAAATCTGCCGGGAGCATGGATTTGAATTAATCCGTGTGGAGAACTCTTATGCGAGGCGATATTATTATATGAAGCAGATTCTGGAAACTTATTTTAAAAACGTACGATGAGAGAACTGACTTTAAAGACCGGGGTAATTCCGATACAGGAAGCAGTTTATCTTTCGAAAGATCAGGAAAAGGGCAAAACATTTATGAACAAAATATTATTAAAATGCAAAAATTCTGTAAATATGCACATATATGTGTGAATAAATAAGAAAATAGCTAGATAAAATTGACAATAAAGCATAGCAGTGCTATAATGAATTACGATTTCAAAGTGTGATGGAATTCCTGACAAGAGGGGGAGGGAGTTCAGGCACTTACTTGTATCGGGGAACGGAAGAGAAAAAGGGGTGAGTATTCGATGGTAAGCAAAAAGGTAAAAATTATAAATCCGTCAGGGCTTCATCTGAGGACTGCCAATGTCTTATCCAATAGTATTCTGAATTTTAAGGCATCTGTACAGTTTGAATATGAGGCTAATGGAAAGCATGGTATTGCGAATCTTAAGAGCCTTCTTAGTATTTTAGCTGCCGGAGTACATCAGGGGCAGGAAATAGAAATCTGCTGTACAGGAGAAGATGAAGAAGAAGCACTGGCAGCTGTAGTGAAGGTAGTGGAGAATGGTCTGGGAGAGAGAATAGAGTGAGAGACTGACCGGGTAATCTGGCGAAAAGCATTTGCATGGAAAAGAGAGGATACCAGTTGACAGGGGTATCCTCTCTTTTCCATGCAAATAAGAAATTATAACAGGAAATAATGATAATAGAAATGTCGATATCTGCGGGAGCAGAGGAAAGTGAGGAGACAGTATGACAAAAGAAGAATTGGCGTTAGAGGTGATAGAGCGTTTGAAAAAGGAATATCCGGATGCAGGCTGTACCCTTGATTATGATGAGGCATGGAAGCTGCTGGTAAGTGTACGGTTGGCAGCGCAGTGTACAGATGCACGGGTGAATGTGGTAGTTGAAGACTTATATGCAAAGTATCCGGATGTAGATGCATTGGCAGGAGCAGAGGTGGAAGAGATTGAGCGGATTGTCAGACCGTGCGGTCTGGGAAAAAGTAAGGCAAGGGATATCAGTGCCTGCATGAAGCTTCTGAAAGAGGAATACGGCGGAAAGATACCGAAAGATTTCGATGCGCTCTTAAAACTTCCCGGTGTCGGGAGAAAAAGTGCAAATCTTATTATGGGGGATGTTTTCGGAAAACCGGCAATTGTGACGGACACGCATTGCATCCGGCTGACGAATCGGATTGGTCTGGTGGACGGCATCAAGGAGCCGAAAAAAGTAGAAATGGCTTTATGGAAAATTATCCCGCCTGAAGAGGGGAGTGATTTCTGCCATCGTCTGGTATATCATGGGAGAGATGTATGTACGGCAAGAACAAAACCACATTGTGACAAATGTTGTCTAAGCGATATTTGTGGAAAGAACGGTGTGATATAGGCGCTTCTTTTGGGGTATAGGGCTCTTGACGTTTTATCAAAATTAGTTTATACTAACTAATGAAAATTCTTATCAATAAGTTTCCGGTTTGCAAATTCATTTTTAGAATCTGTATATTTCACTTTGCGTGGGATTTACTCCGCAGATTGTATAACCGGAGACTGATTTTTTGAAGATAAATTAGTCGAAACTAATCGAAAGGATAAGCAGGAGTGGCTCAGGATTGCAAACATGAAGAACAGAATAGGTATGACAGAAGTTATCGAAGAACTCAGATGGAAAAGGAACATATCATTCAGGAACTGAAAGAGCGTGGCTGCAGAATTACAAAGCAAAGGCGTATGTTGTTGGATATTATTCTGGAGGAGGAATGTTCCTGCTGCAAGGAAATCTATTACCGTGCAGTCAGAAAGGACGGAAAGATTGGTGCTGCCACTGTCTATCGTATGATTAATATGCTGGAAGAAATTGGTGCGATCAGCAGAAAAAACATGTATAAGGTTGCGTATGGTACTGCTTATGAGACAGAACAAGGCTGCACGATCGAATTGGAGGATGACACAGTTATCCGGTTATCTGCAGGAAAATGGAAGCAGATTGTACAAAAGGGTTTAAGTATCTGTGGATATACGCAGGGACAGGCGATACGTAAAATCCGGATGAAAGATTAGAAAATTTTGGGTGCATGTTTGAAAAACCGGATTGCGGGAGTATCTAGTAAGGGCTGCAAAAAACAGGAGAGTTTGCATGAATGAATCAAGGGAAAATTATCTGAAAACATTATTTATACTGACCAGAGAAAAATATCCAAAACCCGTTAGGGCGGTTGACATTGCCAATCGATTGGGGATTTCAAGGGCAAGCGTAAGCCGGGCAATGTCGGTTTTGAGGGAGGAAGGATATGTGTGCTGTGATCATGGGCGTGCGCTGATATTGAGTGATATCGGGCGGCAGATTGCACAGACGATTTGTGAGAGACAAGACGTCCTGCATAGATTTTTAAGAGAATGTATCCAGATTGAGGGAGAGACAGCCAGAATGGATGCGTGTAAGGTGGAACATGCCATCAGTGAGGAAACGTATGAAGGAATTAAGCGTTTTTTACAGACATATTCAGAAAAAGGATGAAACATTTTCAGACACGTTTTACAGCTTATTGATAGAATTTCTCAATAAGTGGATATCGCTTGAAAAAGGCAATATCGGAAATTATAATAAAATTCAACATAACTGTGAAGGCAGTGAACAGTTATAAGTTCACTTATCAATCATTTTTTCTAAGAGGAGAAATGTAAAATGAAGAAGCATAGGTTTTGGGCATGGGCCATGATAGTCTGTCTGTTCATGACAATCTATACGGGATACAAACATAAGTAGGCAGAGAAGTGGGAGGTAATTCAGATGTTGGAATGTTTCAGGAAAATTGACGGGAAAAAGACAGGGATTTTTGCAGCAGGTGTTCTATTTGGAACAGCAGGCATTAAGATTTTGGCAAGCAAGGATGCAAAGAAGTTATATACGAATTGTACCGCTGCTGTTTTAAGGGCAAAAGAGTGCGTGATGAAGACAGCAGCGACCATTCAGGAGAATGCGGAAGATATCTATGCGGAAGCACAGCAGATGAATGAAGAGCGGGCAGAGGCAGAGATTGAGGAACTGGAAGAAGAGGAAGCTTGTTTTGAAGAAGTTGTAAGTGAAGATTCCGTAACAGAATAGAAGGAATGAAAATGGGGCTGTTGCAGTTAGAGGGCAACAGCCCGTTTTTTGTCAGGCAAAAAAGAAAGAAGGAAATTTTATGAAATTCGTTATTAAGCATGAAATCAGAGGACGTATCCGTATCCACATAATACAGAAAAAGATGTCGTGCCGGGAGGCAGATATTTTGCAGTACTATCTGAGCAGTCAGGAATTTGTTACATCCGTCAAGATACAGGAACGGCTGCAGGATGCAGCAATCTGTTATAAAGGGGAGCGCAAGGTACTGATAGAAATTCTGCGGAAATTTCAGTACAAAAAGGTGGAGGTACCAGAATCGCTTCTGCAGAATTCGGGCAGGAAATTAAACGAAGAATATTGGGAAAGGTTGGTGAATAAGCTGGTACTCAAGGCAGGCAGTAAATTATTTCTGCCATATCAGGTAAGGGCGGGAATCACTGTCATGAGGTCCGTCAAATATATCTGGCAGGGTATGAAGACACTGGCAAAGAGGAAAATTGAAGTTCCTGTATTGGACGCAGCTGCCATCGGTGTATCGATTCTGAGGAAAGACTTTGATACGGCCGGTTCTGTTATGTTTTTGCTTGGAATAGGTGATATTCTGGAAGAGTGGACGCATAAAAAATCGGTGGATGATCTTGCGAGAAGCATGTCATTGAATGTGGAAAAAGTGTGGATGGTGCAGGAAGGAAAGGAAATTTTGATTTCCGCATCAAAGGTGAAAGTGAATGACCGGATTGTTGTACATATGGGAAATATGATTCCTTTTGACGGAATCGTTACTGGGGGAGAAGCGATGGTTAATCAGGCATCCCTGACAGGAGAGTCGCTGCCTGTGTGTAAGCGTATAGAGAGTTCTGTCTATGCAGGAACTGTGGTTGAAGAGGGTGAACTGATCTTACAGGTGAAGGAAATCGGCGGTTCCAGCAAATTTGAGAAGATTACAGCAATGATTGAGGAATCGGAAAAGTTAAAATCTTGTCTGGAAGGAAAGGCGGAACACCTGGCAGATCAGTTGGTGCCATATACATTGGCAGGAACGGTCCTTACTTATTTAATTACAAGAAATGTTACAAAGACGTTGTCTGTTCTGATGGTTGATTTTTCGTGTGCTTTGAAATTAGCGATGCCCCTTTCCGTCTTATCCGCAATTCGGGAGGCAAGTACCCATCATGTAACCGTAAAAGGCGGAAGATTTCTGGAGGCAATGGCGGAGGCAGATACGATTGTGTTCGATAAGACAGGTACACTGACAAAAGCGCAGCCAACGGTGGTTGAGGTTGTTTCTTTCAACGGGGAAGATCCTGATGAATTACTGCGTATTGCAGCCTGCATGGAAGAACATTTTCCACATTCAATGGCGAAGGCGATTGTGGATGCCGCAAAAGAAAAGAATCTGGTTCATGAAGAGATTCATTCCAAGGTGGAGTATATGGTTGCACATGGAATTTCAACGATGATTGAAGGAAAAAAAGCAGTCATCGGAAGCTATCACTTTGTGTTTGAAGACGAGAAGTGTAAGATTCCGGAGGGAATGCAGGGATGTTTTGACAGGCTTTCAGATGCTTATTCTCATTTGTATCTTGCAATTGAAAATGTGCTGGCGGCTGTTATCTGTATCGAAGATCCCCTCCGGGAGGAAGCAAACATGGTGGTGCATTCTCTGAAAAAAGCAGGGATCCGTAAGATTGTCATGATGACCGGTGACAGTGAGAGGACTGCAAGTGCAATTGCGGGAAAGGTAGGCGTTGATGAATATTACTCGGAGGTTCTGCCCGAGGATAAGGCAAGATTTGTAGAACAAGAGAAAGCATCCGGAAGGAAGGTAGTAATGATCGGGGATGGAATCAATGATTCTCCGGCGTTGTCGGCGGCGGATGTGGGAATTGCTGTCAGTGACGGGGCAGAGATTGCAAGGGAGATTGCGGATATTACCATAGGTGCGGATAACTTGCAGGAGATTCTTACATTAAAGAAGATCAGTGATGAGCTGATGAAACGAATCCATAAGAATTACCGTTTGATTGTGGGAATCAATGCGGGTCTGATTGTTCTTGGCGTGGGTGGAATTCTCCAACCGACAACATCTGCACTGTTGCATAATACATCAACGTTGGCTATCAGTCTGAGTAGTATGAAAAATCTGTTGCCTGAGAGGTAGACTCAGAGGTTTAAAGCCTGCAGAACGTAATGTCAAATGTAATCAGATTTCAATGGTTGTATTCCGTGGATTTGTGTTATACTGTGGAAGGAAAGATTGACCAGTAGAGAGACGAGAAAGGGTGCGGTATGAAAAAATATAAACGTATATTTACCATAGTGATAGACTCCCTGGGAATTGGGGCGATGGAAGATGCTGCGGCGTATGGAGATACTGGTACCGACACACTGGGACATATCTCAGAACATACGGATTGCTTTGAGATTCCAAACCTCCAGAAACTTGGCATCGCAAACCTTCATCGGTTAAAGCAAGTCAGGACAGTAGAAAGACCGTTGGGATATCAGATGGCATTGAAGGAAGCAAGTACCGGAAAGGATACAATGACAGGGCATTGGGAGATGATGGGACTTCATATTACGAAACCTTTTCGGACATTTACCGAAAATGGATTTCCCCAAGAACTGATGGATGAGCTTTCCAAAAGGACGGGACGTACGATCATCGGCAACAAGAGTGCAAGCGGGACAGAGATTCTTGAGGAACTTGGGGAAGAAGAAATTGAAACCGGTCATATGATTGTATATACATCTGCCGATTCGGTATTGCAGATTTGTGGAAATGAAGAGACATTCGGTCTGGAAGAGTTGTATCGCTGCTGCGAAATTGCCAGAGAGCTCACCATGAAAGATGAGTGGAAAGTAGGGCGGGTTATTGCAAGGCCGTATGTGGGAAAGAAGAGGGGAGAATTCAGACGGACCAGCAACCGCCATGACTATGCGCTGAAACCCTATGGAAAGACGGTGTTGAATGTATTGAAAGAAGCTGGTTTGGATGTAATTTCGGTGGGGAAGATCTATGATATATTTGACGGAGAGGGACTGACAGAGTCTAACAAGTCCCAAAGCTCCGTGCATGGGATGGAACAGACCATAGAGATTGCAAAGCGAGCGTTTAAAGGGCTTTGTTATGTGAATCTGGTGGATTTCGATGCCTTATGGGGACACCGCCGTGATGTGAACGGGTATGCCAGAGAACTGGAAAAGTTTGATGTAAAATTAGGTGAATTGCTGTCGCTTCTGAGGGAAGATGATCTCCTGATGATTACTGCAGATCATGGAAATGATCCAACTCATACCGGGACAGATCATACCCGTGAGAAAGTTCCCCTTCTGGCATATTCGCCGTCTATGACTGGATGTGGAAGGCTGGAAGAAGGTGAAAGTTTTGCAGTGATCGGCGCTACAATTGCAGATAATTTTGGATTGAAGATGCCGGAAGGAACTATTGGCACTTCAATTCTGAAGAAGTTCGTATAGAGGAAGAGGATTGTAATGGAAAGAGATCAGATTTTAAGCAAGGTAGATCATACGCTGTTGTCACAGACAGCAACCTGGGAAGAGATAAAGGTGATTTTGGATGATGCCATGAATTACCGCACGGCTTCTGCATGTATTCCAGCCTCCTATGTAAAGCAGGCAGCAGAGTATGTAGAAGGAAAATTACCGATCTGTACAGTGATTGGTTTTCCGAATGGCTACAGCACAACGGCAGTGAAAGTTTTTGAGACAAAAGATGCCATTCAAAACGGTGCATCGGAGATTGATATGGTGATCAATCTTGGGCTTTTGAAAGATGGGAAGTACGCAGAACTGGAAGGAGAAATCCGCCGGATCCATGAAGCATGTGAGGGGAAAATTTTAAAAGTAATTATTGAAACCTGTCTTTTGACACAGGAAGAAAAGATAAAAATGTGTGAAATCGTTACAGAGGCAGGAGCCGAGTATATCAAGACGTCCACGGGATTTTCCACTGCAGGGGCAACTTTTGAGGATGTGGAGCTGATGAAAACTCATGTGGGTCAAAACGTTAAGGTGAAAGCAGCAGGGGGGATCTCTTCCTTCGATGATGCAGAGCAATTCATTCAACTTGGAGCTTCCAGATTGGGAACCAGCCGATTGGTGAAACTTATGAAAAAACAGGCATAGGGTAATTATTTAAAACACGCTCTAATGCAACGGAGGACAGAAAAGATTCCGGAAAGGAAGGGATTCCAATATTTACTTGTATCATCTTAGATTATATTGTGTTAGAATCTTAAATGTAACAAAAATGTAACATTTGCACAATAAAAAAGAGATAAAGGAGAGATACGATGAGACGTAAATTTGCAGTGGCAGTAATGGTAACCGGACTTTCCCTGGCGATGGCAGCTGCGCCTGTTCAGGCTGCTGGAAATCAGATTGTGTGTGAAAAGCTGAATAAAAACGGAATCTATGTTGTAACGAATGTAGAGGAATGGAACGAGATAAAGCAGAAATTGGAAGAATTGGGAGTTGACTGCCCACTTCTGAATATACCTGGACAGTTATTCCCGGATTGTAACATTCCGGATTTTGAGCTGCCGGCTCCAGAGAACCCTGAAATACCGGAGGGGCCAGAAGTGGAACAGCCAGAAGTGCCGGAGCAGCCGGAAGCACCGGAACAGCCAGAAGTGCCGGAGCAGCCGGAAGCACCAGAACAGCCAGAAGTGCCGGAGCAGCCGGAAGCACCGGAACAGCCAGAAATACCGGAGGAACCAGACGTGGAACAGCCGAAACCGGAAGTGCCGGATGTAGAACAGCCGGACCATGAGGAGGATCAGGACTCTTCTTTTGAAAGTCAGGTTATCCGTCTGGTAAATGAGGAACGTGAGAAGCTTGGCTTATCTGCATTGGTTCTTGATGAAAAGGTGGCGAATGCGGCATTAGTGCGTGCAAAGGAGACAGAACTTTCCTTTTCGCATACCCGTCCCAATGGAAGTTCCTTCAGTACAGCTCTGACAGAACAGGGGGTTTCTTTCCGGGGAGCAGGGGAAAATATAGCCTGGGGACAGCGTTCACCAGAAGAAGTGATGAACGCCTGGATGAACAGTCCGGGACATCGGGCAAATATTTTGAATGAGAACTTTACAACCATTGGTGTGGGATACTATGTGAATAGTAATGGAACCGGATATTGGACACAGCTATTTACACAATGAAAGCCCCGGACAGCAGCCATGAACCAGAGTGCGCTTGCACACGCAGTGCGGAGCAATCGATTTTCATGAATAGCGATGTCTGCGTCAGCAGACATGTCCGTTTATTAAGAAACAGCCAGGATGAACGTGAGATACATATCATCCTGGCTGTTTTTATAATGAAAGTCCCGGACAGCAGCCATGAACCAGAGCGTGCTTGTACGCGCAGGGTCATGGATATTGGACGGGCAAGCCGATATGAGTAAGCAGGGTGATAGACCGGATTACGAATACCAGCGGCAGATGGGGGAGTGCACAGCACGGAGCATCTGACTTTCATATATGGTGATGTCTGCGTCAGCAGACATGTACGTTTATTATGGAAGTTTTTTAGTTTTCTTTATCATGAATCTGGCTGTGAAGTTCCTGCAGAGATTTTACTTCTCCATTTCCATGCGCTTTTACATATTTGATACCGCTTGCAGTAGCTTTTGCAGCTGCAATGGTAGTCATATATGGAATTTTCGCTTTGATGGCTGCTTTACGGAGATAGCTGTCATCGTGAACGCTGTCTTTACCAACCGGAGAGTTAATAATCAGATCAATCTTACCGTTGGTAATCATATCGAGGATATTTGGACGTCCCTCATACAGTTTATTCACCTTCTCTGCTTCAATTCCAGCTTCACGGATCAGCTCGTAAGTGTTTCCGGTTGCCACGATCTGGAATCCGTCTTCGGAAAGGCTGCGGGCTACATCCACAACTTCGGTTTTATCCTTACGGTTTACAGAGATCAGTACAGTGCCTTTAAGCGGCAGAGAGGATTGTGTGGCTTCCTGCGATTTATAGAATGCCTCACCCCAGGAAGCGGAAAGTCCCAATACTTCTCCGGTAGAACGCATCTCCGGTCCCAGGATCGGATCGACCTCCTGGAACATATTGAATGGGAATACTGCTTCTTTTACGCCATAGTATGGAATGACCTGATCTTTCAATTCTGCAATCGGTGACGGGCGTCCCGTAATTTCGGAAGTGATAATGTCGGTCGCCAGCGGCACCATACGGATGTTGCAGACTTTGGATACCAATGGTACGGTACGGGATGCACGTGGGTTGGCTTCCAATACGTATACCTTGTCATTTTCGATGGCATACTGCATATTCATCAGACCTTTTACATGCATTTCCTCTGCAATTTTTCTGGTGTATTCTTTGATCACTTTCACATTTTCTTCCGAAATGTGTCTGGATGGAATGATACAAGCGGAATCACCGGAATGTACGCCGGCCAACTCGATATGCTCCATAACAGCCGGAACAAATGCATGAGTTCCGTCGCTGATAGCATCGGCTTCACATTCTGTTGCATGGTTCAGGAAGCGGTCGATTAGAATCGGGCGGTCTGGTGTTACACCAACGGCAGCCTTCATGTATCCTTCCATGCTCTCATCATCATAGACAACTTCCATACCCCGGCCGCCCAGGACGTAAGAAGGACGAACCATAACCGGATAACCGATTTTGTTTGCAATCGCCAGTGCTTCTTCTACGGTGGTAGCCATTCCGGATTCCGGCATCGGAATCTCCAGTTTTTCCATCATGTCGCGGAACAGATCACGATCTTCCGCCAGATCAATGACAGAAGGTGAGGTTCCGAGAATCTTTACGCCGTTTTTCTCCAATTCTGCTGCCAGGTTCAGAGGTGTCTGACCGCCGAACTGTGCGATTACGCCAACCGGCTGCTCTTTTTTGTAGATGCTTAAAACATCTTCCAGTGTCAATGGCTCAAAATACAATTTATCAGAGGTATCGTAATCTGTGGAAACGGTTTCCGGGTTACAGTTTACGATGATGGTTTCAAAGCCCAGCTTTTTCAGCGCCAGAGAAGCGTGAACACAGCAGTAGTCAAACTCGATACCCTGACCAATACGATTTGGACCACCGCCCAGAATCATAATCTTCGGTTTATCGGTATTCACTGGGTTTTTATCTTCTGCGTTGTAAGTAGAGTAGTAGTAAGCACTGTCCGGTGTACCACTGACATGAACGCCTTCCCAAGCCTCCTCAACGCCGATTGCGATACGGCGGCTGCGGATCTCATCCTCCGGAATCTCCAGAATCTGGCTCAGATACTTATCGGAGAAGCCGTCTTTTTTGGCTGCGGTCAGCAGTTCATCAGACGGAAGACTTCCCTTACCGGCAGCCAGAAGTTCCTCTTCCTCCACCAGTTCTTTCATCTGCTCAATGAAATAATGTTTTACTTTTGTGATTTCATAGAGTTCTTCCACAGATGCGCCCTTGCGCAGCGCTTCGTACATGATAAAATGACGGTCACTGGAAGGTGTGATCAGCATCTGGAGAAGCTGCTCTTTTGTCTTCTGGCGGTAATCTTTTGCATTTCCAAGACCGTAACGTCCGGTTTCCAGACTCCGGATTGCTTTCTGGAATGCTTCTTTATAGGTTTTGCCGATGCTCATGACCTCACCGACTGCACGCATCTGTGTTCCCAGCTTATCTTCCACACCTTTGAACTTTTCAAATGCCCAGCGTGCGAATTTGATTACCACGTAATCGCCGTCCGGAACGTATTTGTCCAGCGTACCGTATTTGCCGCAGGGGATATCCTTCAGTGTCAGGCCGGTAGCCAGCATAGAGGATACTAAAGCAATCGGGAAGCCGGTTGCCTTGGAAGCCAGAGCGGAAGAACGGGAAGTTCTCGGGTTAATCTCAATGACTACAATACGGTCACTGACCGGATCATGGGCAAACTGTACATTTGTACCGCCGATAACCTGGACGGATTCCACAATCTTGTAAGCCTGTTCCTGAAGACGCTTCTGGCATTCCTCAGAAATTGTGAGCATCGGAGCAGAACAGAAAGAATCTCCGGTGTGAACGCCAAGTGGGTCAATATTTTCGATAAAACATACGGTAATCATGTTATTTTCTGAATCACGGACGATTTCCAGTTCCAGTTCTTCCCATCCCAGAATGGATTCTTCTACCAGAACCTGTCCGACCAGACTGGCCTGCAGGCCTCTGGCACAGACGGTTTTCAACTCTTCTTTGTTATAGACCAGTCCGCCGCCGGCACCGCCCATGGTGTAAGCCGGACGCAGAACAACGGGATAGCCCAGTTTGTCTGCAATATCCAGTGCTTCTTCCACACTATACGCAACTTCACTGCGTGCCATTTCGATTCCCAGTTTATCCATGGCTTTTTTGAATTCAATGCGGTCCTCCCCGCGTTCAATAGCATCTACCTGTACACCGATGACCTGAACGTTATACTTATCCAGAATGCCGGCTTTGGCAAGTTCCGAACAGAGATTCAGACCAGACTGGCCGCCCAGATTCGGCAGAAGTGCGTCAGGACGTTCCTTGGCAATAATCTGTTCCAGACGTTCTACATTTAATGGCTCGATATAAGTAACATCCGCGGTCTCAGGATCCGTCATGATCGTGGCGGGGTTTGAGTTTACTAATACGATTTCATAGCCAAGCTTGCGAAGTGCTTTGCAGGCTTGAGTTCCGGAATAATCAAATTCACAGGCTTGTCCGATGATGATTGGACCGGAACCGATAATCAATACTTTGTGAATGTCAGTTCTTTGTGACATACATAAATCCTCCTTGTATTGTGGTGGGCATAAGATCAAACGAAGTCGAATCATTATGACATTTTCTCCCTATTCTCCATTATATCGAAAATACGGAGAAAAGGAAGAGGGAAAATGCATTTTTTGCGAAGTTTGATAGTTATGTACTGCATCAGGGCTTGTAAAATTGCATGAAATGAAATAAAATGATACAAGCGTCAAAAGATCATGCGTTTCATGCTTGCATGAAAAAGCATGACTTTGGGATGGGAAAAATACCGAAAAGTAGCCATTTTTCGTAGAAAAGTGAGCGGATTTGAGGTGTTTTAGGATTGCGGGAGCATGAAATGCGGAGAAATCCGTGTATCATAAGCGTTAAAATGTCTTTTGACGCTTTCATCATAAAATAGTAAAAATGAATGGCTGTAAAGATAAAAAAGGAAAGCTGCAAAATAAATGGGAGGAAGTATGAACGAAGATCTTTTGATATTAACGGATGAAAAAGGAATGGAGGTTCCATTTGAGATACTGGATATTCTGGAGTATGAAGGAGAAGAGTATGTGGTATTGTATCCTGCGGACGCAGGGGATGAGGAGTTGGTGCATATTCTGCGTGTCACATCAGAAAATATGGATGATGGCGAAGAGCAGTATGAAGGGATTGAAGATGAGGAACTCATTGATACATTATACCAGCTTTTCCGAAAGAGGAATGGATTATAATGGAGTAGTTGAAAAGTAAGGAATTCCTGCTCTTAACTCTGGAAGTATGGAAAGAACTGTGATATGATAGGAAAGGAAGCAGCAGGAGAGAGATTGTTGCTGAAGAATGTGACAGGAGGATTGGAAAGATGAATGCAAATGAGATGATTTGTAAATGTAAACAGGTTTCTTACGGAGATGTTGAACATGCACTGCATCAGATGGGGAATTTTGATGATGTACTGAAAAGTTTTGATGAGGTTCAGAAGATTACACATTGTTCCACAGGATGTGGAGGATGTCATGATAAGATTTTGGATGCAATTTCCCAGATCATGATGGCATAGTTGAGGAGCCACACGTAATTCCGGCAGAGGGAAGAGCGTGTGGTTTTGTTATGGGGAGAGGAAAGAATGAGATTTACCATACCGGATTATTATCGTGAGTTTACCTGTATTGCCGGGGAATGTCCGGATACCTGCTGTGCCGGCTGGCAGATTATGATAGACGGGAAAAGTCTGAAAAAATACCGTCGGGTGAAAGGGAACTTCCGAAACCGTCTTCTAAATGGAATTGACTGGCGGCAAGGAGCATTTTGCCAGCATGAAAAAAGATGTGAGTTTTTAAATGAAGAGAATCTTTGTGATATCTATCGGGAGGTCGGCAGGGGTATGCTTTGTGATACCTGCAGAAAATATCCAAGACATGTGGAGGAATTTGAGGGGTTGAGGGAAGTATCCCTTTCTCTGTCCTGCCCGGAGACCGCCAGAATTTTGCTTGAGAAGAAAGAAAAAGTGAAATTTCTTCATGGTGAGAAAAGGGGAGCTGAAGAGAACTATGAGACCTTTGATTATCTCCTCTTTTCTGCTTTGATGGATGCCAGAGACTATTTGATACAGGTGATTCAGAACCGGGAAGTGCCGATGAAGTTGAGAGTCCAGAAAATCCTGGTTTATGCACATGATCTGCAGATTTGTTATGAGCGCGGTGTGTTGTATCAGGCGGAAGAGATTCGAAGGCGTCACGAAAAATCCGGTTTTCAGAGCGCATTTCAGGGAAAAGTGGAAAATCGGATCAAGGATGTGGATTGTGCCTGTGAATTACTGCAGCAAATGTGGAAAACGATTGTGCCGGGGATGGAAGTTCTGCGCGAAGAGTGGCCGATTTTTTTAAAAGAGCATCTGTCACTTCTTTATGAAGATGGGAAGAAATCTTATCAGAAGAAGCAGGCGGATTTTCGGAATATTTATGAGGGTTGGGAAACAGAGATTGAACAGTTGCTGGTTTATTGGATTTTTACCTATTTCTGCGGGGCGGTTTATGACGGAGAGATTTTTGCAAAAGTGAAACTGGCAGTTGTAAGTACGTTGTTGATTCATGAGTTGGATGTGGGAAGATTTGTAAAAAAGAATCAGAGTTTTGAGTTAAGGGATCAGATTATGATTTGCTACTGGTATTCCAGAGAATTGGAACACTCGGATCAGAATCTGAATCGAATGGAGTCGATATTGACGGAGAATCCGGGGGTTGGGCTGGAAAAATTATTGAAGGCAGCGGATTCACTGTTATAAGTGGAAGGGATACGATCCGATGGGTCGTATCCCTTCCACTTATAAATAGTAATGTTTATTTATATGTTAACGTAGTTCAAGTAGTTTGCTTTTCAATTCATTTTCCATATTACGAAGTTCTGTCTCAGCGGCGGCGCGTTTCTGGCGTCCCTCCTGCTGGATTTTCATAACCTCGTCCAACGTAGAGATCAGGCTTTCATTGGTATGCTTCAGTGTTTCCATATCTACGATTCCCCGTTCTGTGGCTTTGGCTGTTTCGATGGTAGCTGTCTTTAGTGCGGCAGCATTTCGTCTTAAAAGTTCATTGGTGGCATCTGTGACTTCACGCTGTGCCTCTGCCGCCTGCGCGGAGTGCTGGATTCCCAGTGCAATCACCATCTGGTTCTTCCACAGAGGAATGGTATTGACGATCGTGGACTGGATCTTTTCCGCCATTTGCGTATCGTTATTCTGAATCATACGGATCTGCGGAGCAGTCTGCATGGCAATGGTACGGGTAAGATCCAGGTCGTGAAGTTTTTTCTCAAAACGATTGCACAGTTCATCCAGATCTCTGGCAGCCTGTGCATCTTCAGCCAGTCCGCTGGCCTGAGCTTTTGCAGTAAGTGCAGGTAATTCTGTGGTACGGACCTTTTCCAGCTTTTTCTTACCGGCTAATATGTACATCGTCAGTTCTTTAAAGTAGGAAAGATTCAATTCATACATTTTATCCAGAAGTGCAACATCTTTCAACAACGTAATCTGGTGACTTTCCAGTGCACCGCAGATTTTATTGATATTTACTTCGGCTTTGTCATATTTTGCTTTCATAGCGGTCATCTTATTAGAGGTTTTTTTAAAGAATCCGAAGAACCCTTTTTCTTCTTCATCAGAATCAAAGCTTTTTACCTCGGTAACCACGGAAGAGAGAAGCTCTCCGATTTCCCCCAAATCTTTGGAACGTACATTATTTAAGGTGGCTTCCGAAAAGTCGGCCATTTTTTTCTGTGTGCCGGCACCGTATTCCAGAATTCCCTTTGCATTGTGCAGATCAATTTTGTCTACGAAAGACTCTACAACTTGTTTTTCCTCTGGGGACAGCATGGAATCATCCATGGACGGAGCAGGTTTGGACTCCGCTGTAACCGTTGGCATCTCCGGTTTTGGGGCGGCAGTGAGCGGCTCACCGAAGCTTAATGTAGGTGCGGAAGTAAACTCCTTGAATTCTTCACTCATAATTATATTCTCCTTTTTGTGTTATTTCAAATTTGTTTTGGTCAGACCTTCTTGTGCAAACATTGTCTGGAGGACAGAGATATCGGAAGAGATATCCCATGCCTGGGTCTGGAACAAATCATCTAAAAGCTGTTCAAATGCATCATTGATCGTATCCAGTGTATTTTCAATTTCAGTACGGGTGGAGATAATGTTATCCGTCTGCACTGGCTGCTTCTCGAAATTCAGATAGGCACTGATTAATTTCCAGGTGGTAGGAAGGTAATAATTCATAAATTTCTGCAGATCAGAAGCTTTCTTCGGCTGCTTTTTCACTTCCTCCAAAATTCTGGTAATTACCACTTCCAGTCTGGCAAGTTTTCCGGAAATGACTTCTCCGGGCAGTTCCTCATTTGCCTGATGTATTTTGGCAATATAGGATTCGCTTTCTTTGATTACTTCTCTGAATTCGGAGTTGAATCCGGCATCCGCAAGAGCCTGTTCCTCTTTTTTACGGTTTTCCAGTGCCTGCATGGTTGCGAGGTATTGTTTATAGACGTCATCTGTCAGCATCAGGAAGCTTTTCTGATGATCCAGATGCGCCTGACGAAACATACGGCTTTGGATCATCTCTTCCAGATCCTGAATCAGGAATTTCCTGGTGCGCCCGGTTCTTTTTTCCAGATCTTCCAGTTCAATGTAAGTCTGGCCGCCGATTGCATTGCAGTATTGGCGGAAACGTTTGACTCGGGACAGAGATTTTTTCCCGGAAAGGCCGAGAAGTAAACCGCCTGCAAAAAAAAGTAATACGAGTACCAGAGCAATCGTAGTCCCGACATTCAGGATTCCGAAGAGTGCCAGTATAATCAATACAATTGCAGCGATTCCGTCCATACCCGCCAAGGTAAATCCAATCAGTGCTTTGATGCTTCCGGAAATTTGTCCTCTCGGATTTCTATCATAGATCACAGAGGGTGTCTGTCTTTGAAGCGGCCGCGTTCTCAAAGGAGTGTTTGGGCGGTTCGGTTGATAAGGATGTCCGCCTGGTCCGGAACGGAACTGATAAGTACGGTTGATATTCCCCAGAGTCTTATTAACTCCATTCAGCGCCTGATTGATAGTGGTGTTGATTGTTTGGTTTAGCTCCTTAAAATTCTGGGAATTAATGGCATCGTCAACCAGATTGCTGATCCGGTCTCCCAGCTTATTAAAATCGAAATTATTTGTATCCATATTGATCCTTCTTTGATGAAATTTTAATGAAATGAGATAAGTGGATATGTCCACAGGAAATCTTTGTCTTTCAAACTTATTCTATATGATTATGATAGAAAATGCAATGAAAAATAATTTCATTGCGGACAGCTTTCCGGCTTCTGGCCTGAAAGCAGTGTTGGTTAACCGGAAGATGGCTGACGTAATCGGTGTTGTACAAAAAGAAGCATATATGGGCAGGGAAGCCGTTTTTTAGAACAGTATCCCTGCCCGTTATATCAGGTTATTTATCAGGTAATTGCTAATCCGGCACTTGCATATCCAACTACTGTATTAACTAATGTTATTCCGCTTGATGTAATTGAATATACCAACATCAGACGGGTCTGGGCTGTAACAGGAATATTAAGGCCTGAAAGAGAGCCATTCAACAGTGTTCCAAGGGATACGACTCCAGTCAGCGCGGGAGTTAAATTAATCAGTGTTCCTGCAATTGGTGAAAATATATTATTGGGTGTCGTGGATTGATAAATCTGTGCATTTACTGTTACAGTAGAACCAACCAGGGAAAGTGCAGCGGTGGTACTGAAAAATGCACTGAATGACGTAATAACACCATTACGCGGAACCTGGAAAGCAAAGTTGGTGAGAGTTCCGGCTGCATTTGTGATATTGATCGTTGTTCCTAATGCTGTCAGTCCCTGTGCACTGCTTCCGAATCCCACAAACGCAGGGAGACCGGCAAGACCGCCGACAATTGATGTCAATGTAACCGGAAGACCTGAAGCGAATGGGATGATGGCACCTGTGCCAGCAGCACCCGTCGGTCCAGTAGCGCCGGTAGGTCCGGTTATACCGTCAGAACCGGTCGGTCCAGTAGCGCCGGTTGGTCCGGTTACACCATCAGAGCCAGTTGGTCCAGTAGCGCCGGTAGGTCCGGTTACACCATTAGAACCGGTTGGTCCAGTAGCGCCGGTTGGTCCAGTAGCGCCGGTAGGTCCGGTTACACCATCAGAGCCGGTAGGTCCAGTAGCGCCGGTAGGTCCGGTTACACCATCAGAACCGGTGGGTCCAGTAGCGCCGGTAGGTCCGGTCACACCATTGGAACCAGTCGGTCCGGTAGGTCCGGTCACACCGTCAGCACCCGTTGGTCCGGTAGCACCGGTATCTCCCGGGCATCCTTTTGGTCCCTGAATTCCCATAGGTCCAGTAGCACCCTGAATTCCTTGCGGTCCGGTAATACCCTGCGGTCCCATAGGTCCGGTCGGTCCGGTAAACCCGGTAACCCCTTGAATACCTCTTGGTCCCTGAGGACCAATATCACCTTGCGGTCCAGTAGGGCCTGCGGGACCAGTATTTCCTCTTGGCCCCATAGGACCGATATCACCTTTAGGACCTTCGCATCCAGGATCACCTTTGGGTCCTACATCTCCTCGGACACCCTGAACACCGGGGATTCCCTGAGGTCCTGCATAGCCTCTTGGTCCTTCAAGACCTCTTGGACCGGTATTTCCGGTAGGACCTACAGGACCGGTATTTCCTCTCGGTCCTCTTGCTCCAGGTTCACCAGGGATTCCCTGAGGTCCTTGCGGTCCCTGATCACCTCTGTCACCTTTTGGTCCGGGACAGCCGGTGTCGCCTTTTATACCTTGAGGTCCCTGAGGTCCCTGATCACCCTTTGGACCTTGCGGACCACGTTCACAGTGATTAGTGAAGCATTGTCTGTCACAGTGATTATCGTTGCAGTTATATCCGTTGTTCTGATTCATGCAAAACACATCCTTTATTTGTTTTTTATAGAAGATATTCTGCCGGGAATATTTTCTACAATAATATTGTATGAATATTTTGTAGGTTTGCCACATATCATAGCAGTTTTAATTTTTTTTTGCTGAAAATTCATGTAAATTGTAGTGGTTTGTAATAGTTACAAATGGTCAAAATAAAGTTTATTATGGAGGTAAGCTTTTGAATACGGTTTGCAGGAGCCGGCCTTTTCGTTATATTCGCTGGCTTTTGCATGTTCTCCTAATTTATCATAACATACGCAGAGCTGCAGAAAGGGAATGTAGTCATAACAGTCAGGAAGAACAAATCCGCCTGTCTGGTCATTTCTGGAAGTCTTTGCGGCCGTTTCATACCAGTAGATTGCATTGATATAATTCTTTCGTTCTAAAAAATGCTTTCCGATATCACAGCATAATTCTGCTCTTGGTATATCAAAACTCAGACTGCGTAATAGCGTCATTAGAGCAGATTCCTCTTGATTCAAGTGATAATAGCAGTCAGCACAAATGGAACATGCTTCAATCTTATTTTCAAGCCAGCCTCCTGACGACTCTAAAAACTTTTCGAAAACAGAAACGGCGTCTTCGTATAATTGGTGATAATAGAGTTCACGTCCATAATAATATTGCTGCCGGGGCTCTAAAATTTTCCCCTCCGCAAGCATCTTTTGATAAATTCTCAGATTTCTGTCGGGATCTTTCGAGTCCTCTTTTTTGTGCCTGATTGCAATTTCAGAGTAAGTCACATTTCCGTTTGCAGGAATTACTTCATGGACTGCACCGATCCATCGATGTGTTGAATCATTTTTAATCCAGCGTTCGCGAAAATAGGAGAAGAGAGGGGTTCCTGCTTCATCAAAAGAAGTATGGTATTTCATCATTACAAAATCAGTATCCGGTTTCAATGATTGTTTCAAACGGAGAAATTCTTCTTTTTCAGATGACTCGATGATGTCATCGGCATCCAGCCACATGCAGTAATCCATGGTGGCTTTTGAAAAAGAAAAATTTCTGGCATCTGAAAAGTTGTCTGTCCAGGGATAAGAATATATCTTTGAAGTATACGCAGATGCGATTTCTTTTGTCCGATCCGTGGACCCGGTGTCTACAATAATAATTTCATCTACAAGATCTGCTGCACTTTCAAGGCAGCGGGAGAGAACTTTTTCTTCATTTTTAAGAATCATACACAGACTGATTGTCACCATATTTTTTGACCTCTTTCTTTAATTATCTACATAGCTTCTGCATCGTTACATTTGTGTTGATATGAGATGCAGTTTCTGTACAATGCCATAGAAAAAACAGAGGGGAGGAATCTGTTATTTCAATAATAAAATATCTGGAAAACCTGATTGTTTTATTGCGCTTTTTGGAAACTGCACATTCCATATAACAAGATTGTATACAATCATTGAATACAGGTGTAATGTCAGCAAAACCGGGCCCCTTCATTTTGGCAGAAATGTAATAGTATATAGCATAATATCCTGGTCTTAAAACGACAGAGTAATTGCCGCGTGGAGAAATATTTTCTGTTATGTCAGGTATTGTCATTTTGAGGGGAAGATTTGTCTTTTTAGGTAAAGTAGAGAATTGATCTGCAAATGCTGCAAAAATACTATCTTGTGAATAGCCTGGTGGTCCGGCAGGTCCTCGTAAGCCAGGTTCCCCTCTTGGACCTTGAGGTCCCGTAACCCCTTGCGGACCCTGTGCTCCCGTAACTCCTTGCGGTCCGGTTATTCCGCGTTCTCCGGGGCATCCTTGCGGTCCCGGTTCCCCTCGTGGTCCCTGCGGCCCCGGTTCCCCTTTGGGCCCCATTGGTCCTGGTGCATATGGGATTCCCTGTTGTTGATGAAAGTCGGCACTGTTATTGTATTGATCCGTGGAGAAATTTCTGTTAATACTAGATGAGTTTTGGGAGCGCAGCCTCCCGTTTGTATGATAAACATTCAATTATAATCACCTCATTGCTATTAGTTCCGGCACCGGGTTGCGATGCAGTTATGCTGCTATATTATGAGTTGCCCAATTTGACGGGCAACTTATAATATTATATGTATTAAGACAGAAATTGTTTTATTGCACAAAAAATCTACTTTTAATTACAAAAAAGTGTTGCTGGTAAAAAGTATAGATTTTTGATATTCTGTAAAAAGAAATCAGAAAAAATGCTTTGGAGTGTGAGCAGAAATAGAAAGAAGGAGTACCAAATGATTATCAGTACAGGTATGAGAACAGATATTCCGGCGTATTTCAGCGAATGGTTTTATAATCGAATAAAAGAAGGATTTGTTTTAACAAGAAATCCATATTATCCGGAACAGGTTTTACGATACCAATTGAATCCGGATGTGGTGGACTGCATTAATTTCTGTACCAAAAATCCGGAACCAATGTTAGAACGACTGGATGAAATCAGGCAGTACAGACAATTGTGGTTTGTAACCATTACACCCTATGGGAGAGAAATAGAACCACAAGTGCCAGAGAAAGAAAGGGTTATGGGGTCTTTTAAACGATTATCGAAAAAGACAGGTATTCATGCTGTTGGGTGGCGCTATGATCCTATTTTTATTACGGAGAAGTATTCTTTGGATTTTCATATCCGGAGTTTTGAGAAAATGGCGGAAAATCTACATGGTTATGTAGATCATTGTGTTATCAGTTTTATTGATTTATATACCAAGACCAAAAAGAATTTTCCCTATGCCAGGGAAGTGACAAGAGAGGAACGGATCATAATTGGAAAAGAATTTGTTCGTATTGGTAAAAAGTATGGAATGACGATACGAACCTGCTGCGAAGGTACAGAACTGGAAGCATATGGCGTGGACGTATCGGGCTGTATGTCCCAGGCAATCGTTGAGCGTGCTGTCGGAATGTCTCTGCGTGTACCCAAAAAGAAAAAATTCCCAAGAGAAGCATGTAATTGTCTGCTTGGGAACGATATTGGTGCATATAATACCTGCGGACATGGATGCATCTATTGTTATGCAAATGAGGATCAGGAGATTGTGCGGCAGAATAGACGGCTTCATGATCCGGAATCCCCATTTTTAATCGGGGGAATACGTGAAGGGGATAAAATCTGTGATGCAAAGCAGGAACCTTATCTTGACGGTCAGATGAGACTGGCACTATACTGCAGCTAATTAGTAATTTTAAGAAAGTGATGGTTTCTATTGACGCTATGGTTGATTCCATAGCGTTTTTTTATGGCTTTAGCCAGTTGAGTGTGGCAGGGTTCATGATGTTACGTTTGACGGGTGGCCGTGATTTTTAACTTTATTGAAAAATCTTGGTAACAAGGTTTTGGGAAATAAACAATACTGAAATCTGTTTAGTCTATTTGTCCAACCTTATACATATAAATACCATCAGAAATATTATAAATGTTTTCTGGGAATATTGTGTTGGATAACAATCTGTCGGACAAGTAATATGAGATATTAACCTTGGGATTGTTTCCGGGATTGTTCCCGGAATTGTTTTCATAAATGCACTGATATTGACGTTTAAATGAGTGAGAGTTATAATGATAAATACAATTGAGAACTTGTAAATTATAGAGCAGAAAGAGAGGCATAATATGAAAAAAACCAAAAAGATGGTAGCATTTATTTTAAGTCTGGTTCTTATGTTAAATAATCAATTGAGTGTACTTGTGGCAGCATCAGCAAATGTAGCATTTGAGCTGGAGAAGGATACGGAAGTAAATAAGGAAACAACTGTTTTACCTGGGAAAGAGGCGGAAAGTGAGCCGGAAACCAAATTTGCAGCTCAACCAGAAATAGAAGCAGAATTTGCAGCGGAAACAAAAAACACAGAAGAAGGGTATAAAGATGGAGCGGATAATACACAGGATCGGCTTCCAACTTCAGGGTTGCTGATTGATGGAGCAAATCTTTCTGAGAAGGAAAATGTTGGATTGTATATTATGGCAATACCGGTTCGTGGGCATGATTATAACGGGCAGACTGCGCTTCGGTTTCTGGCACGCGTTTATATAAAGAATCAAGACGGTACGTATTCTCCTAAAGAGATTACATATGCAAGCTATAGATCAAATTGGGATTTTGTGCAGTTAGATCCAACATCCACAAAACAGACTGGAGATTATAGGCATAACTATGACTGGCAAGATAACCGATATCTCCATTGTAACGTCGGAAAAGATGAGATTCTGGCAATATATCCAATAGAGTGGGATGCTGATAAAAGCAATTGGCAATGGTTTCCGAAGCCTCAGACTTGGGATCCGGGACGCAAGACGGAGAGCGAAGCATTCAACGAAATCAATATAGCGGATACAACAGATTGGGCCTTCCATTATGAGATTGGAACAGATGAATTTTCAGATTTTGTTTTAGATGAGGGAATCTGTGGAAATTCAAGCGGCTGCGTAAAAATGTCGGAGGGAATTCTTTCATCGGTGGATACAGTCACCAACGGAACAGTGCATACGGTTGCGCTGCAAGGCAACAAGGTGGAGCAGATTCAGGAAACCTCAGATGGATTGCCGGACGGTGGGGTGATTATCCATCTGAAAGATTTACCGGATGATTTTTCGCAGAATGATTTTAATGAATTGGGTATATATGTTCGGTTAAGTGAAAAAGGAAATAATGAAGGAATGAGTGGAAGAGTCCTTCCCGTGCGGGCAGCGGTTTATGTACCGGATCTGGAGGGTCATTATTCATGGAGGTGCGATTATTATGGCAGGGACAATTCGCTGGAATATGGAAAGTTCAGAAGAATAGGCACAAATGTAACATTAAATGCGGTTAATGAGCTGAAGTCACATAAGGATGCAGTCATAGTGGTGACTCCCAGAAAATTTGATGCTCAGAGTTTGTGGGCTCACAGCTATAGCTTTTCGTATGGGCTGGCTCCTCAAAACAACCTTACAAATTATGACATTGAAAACATCACATCAAATATTAATGGCATTGAAAAGCAATTTATAAAAGATGAAAATGGGATTTACCGGGATGGAGAAAATATCTGTAATACTGGTAAGCGTCTGGCAGAGGTGAGCCTTTTTTTAAAAAAAAGAGGTGGGATAAACAATAATTTGACACTGAGCCGTACGGAGGATGCGGGCAAGGGGCTTCCTAATTATGGTTTGTTGTTTTCTGTTGATGGAAGAAAGAATATAGATTTGAATCAAAAGGAGACTTTCACCTTTGATGTAAAAATCACTCCGTCCAGAGAGAAAAAAAATGGGGAAGACGTCATTGAAAGCAGCAGAGTCTATTTTGAAGTCCGACGTTATACGAAAGGTGCGGATGGGATATGGATAGATCAGGGAAGTTCCGGTAATTCCTGTACGGAAGGAAGGGATAATAAAAGTCATGTTGCAATCTATCCGGAAAGTGATACGGTGAAAATAATAGTAAATGGATGGGAGAAAGAGGATGTGGTATATGCAATTTTACCGGTGATTCCGGGAATTCCGGGGATGCGGGCCACAGCAGCAAAGCAATTTGATTTTACCTATCAGATATCCGGGACAAGGACAGAGGATTGCAGGATTGTTGATATAAAAGAGCAGTCGGGGTTGATTGATCCATTGTCGAAGGAAGATGGATGGACTGTAGTTTATGGGGCAACTGGTCCATATCAAGATGTTTATCCTGTAAAAGAACTTGCCAGTGATGATACTTTGGTGCACAATCTGAAGATCTGTGTGGATACAAGGGAGGAAGCAGCTAAGCAAGAAGATGTACAAGAATCTGCTTTTGAAGAAGACGATAGTTACCAAGGGGTCGTGATTCGGAATCAGGCGAAAGGGTATCAGGCAAATTATGCGGACAGGGATCTATTAGATGCCGGAGAGCTGCCGGATGTGGAGGTAACTATCAGTACACCTCTCGAAAACCTGAATACGGCTGTAGAATGGGATTCAGAATCAGGAAATGCCACTAAGCAGCTCCCCTATCGTGCATATCTTTACAATTACAGCGATGGCACGTACGTTCCGGTCGAGAAGACAAAGAATGATGAATATACAGAGGAATACTATGATTATTATAACTTTGGAAAGGATGGAAACGCTATTGCAGATAAGCCGGTGACACAAAATGGAAACGGAAGCGGTCCGGCAAATGAAACTTGGGGCGTCCATCCCGGTTCCACAAGCACCTTCCATACACCTTTGGCAGACGGACAGGCGATTGTAATTTTGCCGTCTACCAACATCTACAGCTTTACCTATCAGGTAAAGATAAAAAATGGAGATCAGTATGTGGTAGAGTCCTTTGAAGTCTCAGAGGGGGAATTCTGTGAGAAGAGAGAAAACTATTACACGAGTGGAACGATTTCCAACTACGGACAGACAAGGCAGCAGGTGATACTTACTACCATACCGATACAGTCCTTGGATAATGAAAAGAAAGCATCTTATCTGGCAAATACCCAGAACATGAAGTATCTGGATGTTACCCTGTTTGATTATGAGTTTCCAGGACTGACTGCCAAGGATTACAGTGGTCAGAGTGCACAATATAAGTTTCTGTATGATCCATTGAACAACTATGACTATACATGGAATCATATTGGAAACAATAAGATATTGCCTTTTGCCGGTATTGTACAGACAGATTTGGGAGAGGATGGAACACCAGTGTTTAATTATTCCCTGCCTTTTAATCTGTTTGATGAAAATGCAGTTACAGAAGTGACGAATGGGGGAACGAAGGCAGTCTATCCGGCCCGGTTTGAATTTCAGTATGATGAGGTAAGCGGAACTTACTCCTACAATAGCCATTTGCATCATGCACAGTTGGAAGATAACTTGATCCGCCAGTATGATAAGGGACTTGGAATCAGGGGTTGGGGCAGTCAAGCGGCAGGATTTTTTCCTTTTAATACCTTTGAAAACGGAGAGTTTGGAATAGCGCAAACCAATGATTACAATACATGGCTTATGGATGAGAAGGAACTGAATTACCACTTGGGCATGAAGCTAAGTCGGACTTTTGCCGTTCCGGTAAGTGGAAAAATTAATGGTAATGATATGATATTCAGAATCAGCGGTGATGATGATATCTGGATGTTTGTAGACGGCAAGCTGGTGTTGGATATTGGCGGCATCCATGAGGCGATTGAAGGAGAAATTAATTTTACAGATGGTACCTACAGCATCAATGGACATCCACAGAATCTTTCAGAGATTCTTCCAGGATTCCCGGAAGGTGGATTAAAAAACGCAATGAATAGCTCTGAATGGTTTGTAGGTACAAACCATACCTTTGATTTCTTTTATTTAGAAAGAGGCGGAACTCTTTCAAATATGGATATTTCTTTTAATCTCCCATTGTTCTCCAGTGTTACGAAAAAAGTGGAGAGCGAACTTGAGGCAGATAGGGACATGGTTTTTGATTTTGAGATTAGCCTCTATCAAGACCCGGAAGGAAAGCTGCCTTATACGGGAGACGTATATCAGATGGATTTTATGTCTGCGAGCAGTAAAAAATTAGAAAATAAGGAAGGAAAGGTTTGGATAAACTTAAAGCACGGAGAAGAGATCTATTTTCTTACCGCTGAGGAATGCCAGTTCTTCAGTGTACGGGAGCTGGATGTAGAGGGATTTCAGGCAGTATGGAGTAAAGAGAATATATTCTTGGCGTCAGGAATGAGCAGCAACATTGAGAAGATAGGAACAAATTTGACCTGTACGAATACAAGGCAGCCAAAGAAGGATGATACACCGAGAGAGGATGACAAGGGCGATGCCCCTGAAGCAGGAACAAAATTTATTAAAGCGGTAAAGACCGGAGATAATACGCCGATTATCACTTTGGAATTAACAGGTATCGGGGCGTTGATGGCAAGTATAGTAATATGTAGTATCCGAAGTAAAAAGAAAAAAAACAGATGAAAACTATTCAGTGCGCTGTAGTTTTACCGAAATTTATGTAAAGTTGGAAGGCAGGTTGAGTTTTGGCTCTCCTGCCTTGTTTGCATCAGCTTTCTGCCGTATTGAATTGTAATATTCAAGTGGGAGTGGTAAAATGTAATCAAGAAAGAATTCTAATGCAGTTTGTGTGTTTGAGAAGTGGTAACTGTGAGAATACAGAACAGTTATGAATTTTTGTTGATATTGAATAGGGAGAGGATGAATCAAAACATGGACAAGGAACGCTTGGAAAAACAGTTTGATTTTTGCAGGGAAATCGATAAAGAGAAATTTATTAAAAGACAGACGTATCTTTCCGATGGGCAGCAGAAAGAAAATGATGCAGAACATGCCTGGCATATGGCGATTATGACACTTTTACTGAGTGAGTATGCGAATGAAGAAATTGACGTATTAAAAACCGTCAGTATGCTTTTGATACACGATCTGGTAGAAATTGATGCAGGAGATACTTATGCATATGATGAGGAAGGGAAAAAGACACAGAGGCAGCGGGAACTTGCAGCAGCAGACCGGATCTTTGGCTTACTTCCGGAAGATCAGCAGAAAAAATTCAGAGAACTTTGGGATGAATTCGAAGAGGGTGAGACTGCCGAAGCGAAATTTGCACATACAATGGATAACGTTCAGCCGGCGATGCTGAATGCGGCAACAGGCGGAAAAGCATGGGAGGAAAGAAAAATTCGTCTCAGTCAGATCTTAGAGAGAAATAAGCATACAGCGGAGGGTTCCGGGATACTTTGGGATTATTCACGCAATCATTTTATAGCCCCCAATGTGGAAAAGGGTAAAATACAGAAAGATATTTAAAGTTCCGTTTTCAGATTTTATATTCAGAGTTGTTTGAGAAAATATTAAGAAAGCATCAAAAGCAGAGAGAATGATGGATTATATAAAGATATTCATAGTGGTATTGATGAACTATGGCGTTTCTATAGGATGTCATATTTACTTGTGTGGAAAAGCATGGGGGAATAAATGGAGCCGTAAAGAATTTATAACGGGTTTCGGTATTCTTTACACGCTGTTTTGTCTGCCATACATGATAGGCATAGAGGGGGCAGATTTTATTGCATATATTTTGCAGATAGCGGGCTTAGCCGGATTTATGAATCATTATCATAAAAAAACGCTTTCGAAATGTATCGGAATTTCCGGAGCAGCTTTTATATTTGTCTATATGTTTATAAAAAGCTTTTTTATCACGAGCAGTCAGACGTTGTTTCAGCAATTGAGCATTGAAGCGTCCTTTGATTGGCAAAATTTTGTATATTCACTGATTGAAGACGGGGCATTGCTGTTGTTTGTTTTCCTGATTTGCAAGAAAGGCATTTCCACATGTTTTTCAAAACTTTATAGAAATAAAAACAGGTTTGCTACGGTTATCATTTGCTTCTATATCACAGTATGGTTAATCGTAAGTGAAATGATTTCGGTAAAAGGTATCCAGACTTCTCAAGGATATGAAAAAGTATACTTTTTCATGTTGGTAACGTTTATCGGCGGTATGATTTTATTACTGTTTCTATTAACCATATACTATCGGAATGAAAGAAAAAATGAAAAGATAAAAATGCAGGAATCCATGCTCATGCAGCAGAAGATGTATATTCAAACGTTGGAAAACCTGCAAAGGGAAATAAAAAAGTTTCAGCATGATTATAAAAATATTGTAGCCGGACTGTATGTGTCTGATAAAAAGAGTGATACCTTACAGTATTTGGAGAAGAATATCTTGTGCTTTGAAGAAAATCTGTCCTGCAGCCTTCAGGAAACTGCAAGTTTAAGCCATATCAAATTAGAAGAAGTAAAAGGATTGATTTTGGCAAAGATGTTACAGGCAAAAGAGAAAGGTGTTGCTTTTTCTCTGGAAGTAATCAAGGATGTAGAGGATGTTTTCATGGATGTTGTTGATTTTAACCGCTGCCTTGGTATATTGATTGATAATGGGATGGAGGCGGCAGGGAAGTGTGAAAAAAAGGAAGTTTATGTCATCATGATTCAGGAACGCAAAAAGCATGTTTTGCTTGTGAAAAATACTTATGGGGAAACAATCAAAATTCATGATATATGGAAGGAAGGGTATTCGACGAAAGGAGAACAAAGAGGAATCGGATTAAGCAATTATAATGAAATACTCAATAAATATGACTGTGTAATCAGAGAAACAAGAGTAGAGGATTCTTATTTTGTACAGATATTAAAGACTCACGCCTGTGAAAAGGGAGGTTTCAAATGATACCAGTTTATATTTGCGAGGATCATGAAGCTGCCAGAAAGAATCTTGAGCAGCAGGTGAAAAATATTATTGTCATTGAAAATCTGGATATGCATATAAAGCTGTCAACAGCCAATCCGGAGGAGATTTTGGAAGAAGTATCGACAGCAAAGGAGAGAGGAATTTATCTGTTGGATATCGACTTGTCGCATGAAATGAGCGGGTTTGATCTGGCAAAGGTAATCCGGCAGAGAGATGCCCGTGGTTTTGTGGTATTTGTTACAACGCATGGTGAACTTGCTCTGGAGACTTTCCGATATCAGATTGAGGCGATGGATTATATTTTAAAAGACGAGCCAGATAAAATAACAGAACGGCTGCAATCCTGCTTTTTGAATATTTGTCAGAGGATGGAATCTGATCATACAAAGGATTCGGATTATTTTGTGCTTCGCCAGATGGACGAGGTACGGTATATTCATCTAATGGATATTATTTATTTTGAAACATCCGCACAAAAGCATAAAGTAAATCTGGTAACAGAAAAAGAGTATATTGAGTTTTTTGGAGATTTGAAATCAATCGAAGAAAAGACAGGAGGGCAGTTTATACGCTGTCATCGGTCATATTTAATTAACCGGAATTATATTGATACTATAAATGCGAAAGAATCTTATGTACTGATGAAGAACGGGAAGAGATGCGACATGTCAAGAAGCGGAAAAAAGCGGATAGACGAACAAATCCACTGTTTAAAAGAATAGATATTTGATAAAAGAGTTTGCATCAGGAATTACCTGATACAGGCTCTTTTTTTTGACAAAAAAGGTCAAACGGGAAATGGAAATGTCTATTTGGGATATTTTTGCGTTATCAGGACTTTTCGCCTGTATAATAGCGTCATCAGCAAGGAGAGAGAGGAAGTTTTATGAGTGAGAAGCTTCTTTATACAAAGCAGCTTTCGAAGCGATATGGAGAAAATCAGGTATTAAATCAGATTAATATGACGATTTACAAAGGGGATATTTATGGATTTATAGGTAAAAATGGAGCCGGAAAAACTACGTTTATACGTACGATCACAAAATTGATTTCCAAATCTTCCGGAGAGTTTGTGTATTCCAAACCGAATATAAAAATTAGTGCTGTGATCGAACAGCCTGCACTCTATACAGATATGACAGCGATGCAAAACCTGACGTATATGTGTAAACTGAAAGGTTGTTACAATAAGAAAAGGGCAGAGGAAGCACTGGAGTTTGTCGGGCTTCAAGATACCGGAAAAAAATTAGTGCGGGATTTTTCCCTGGGAATGCGGCAGCGCCTGGGTATTGGAATGGCGATTGTTACACAGCCTGATTTCCTGATTCTGGATGAGCCAATTAATGGATTGGATCCGGTAGGAATTGCAGAGATAAGAAATATTATGAAAAGAATTAATCAGGAACTTGGAACGACACTTCTGGTATCCAGTCACATACTTTCTGAGTTGGAAATGGTTTCCACAAGATATGGAATCATTCATCAAGGTACTATGGTCCGGGAGTTTACAAAAGAGGAGCTGGCGAAGGAAACAGGAAGTTTTGCGTTGCTGCAGACATCAGATAATGAAAAAGCACAGCGGATCATCCGGGAAAAGAGTCCCGGAGATATCGCAGTGGAAGGGAAAGGTCTTGTTTTTAAAGCTACAGAAGAGGCATGTAAGTGGATTGGCAGAAAATTATTGCAGGAACGGATTGCTGTTTATCAGTTCCAGATCAGAAAGACAGATCTGGAAGAATATTTTTTACAACTGGTGGGAGGCGAATAAGATGAACTTTATAAAGGCAGAAGTGTTTCGTATCAGCAGGAAAAAAGTCTTCTATTTTGCTTTTTTCGTTTTGGTATGCTTCGCGCTGTTTTATTGCAAAACTGCAGAAGGAAGGGAACCGGAAACCTTGATCAGAGAATCATTAACCTATGGAACCGTGGTGATTCCGGTGATTTTTATTCCTGTTTATCTGCAGGTCTGGCAGATAGATTTCGGCAGTAGATTTATCAATAATATATTGGTGTCAGGAATATCTCGTATTTTTTATTATTTTGGAAAGTTGATGATTATGTATCTGTTGGGCAGTGTTTTAACGCTTGTGTACAGTCTGGGGGTATTCGGATGGTCTTATTGTTTGGGCGGGGCATTTCCCATTCATGAATTTCTGCCTGTTATAGCAGCGCAGTTGCTCTTGTATTTGGTTGTAATAACTGTTGGACTTATGCTTTATATTGCGGTGGATTCTGTAGCATTATCAACGGCGGTATATCTGTTATTTATAATTCTATTTGAAAATCTGATTGATACTGTGATGAAACAGATGCATATCAGTATAGAAAAAATCAGTTCTTATATGATTATGCAGAATTTATCAAAAGCAGTGTATGTTTCAGATTTAGGAAAAAGTGAGATAGACTCGATGATAGTGGGAGGAATTATTTTGTGGTTTGCTTCTGTTATAATCAGTATTTCCATATTGACAGGAAGGGAATATAAGTAGAGGTGTCAGTGGTGAAAAGAAAAAAAATAATAGTGGTTCTGGTTGGATGTATTCTGGCAGTCGTAGTTTATCTATTTTGTTATATGAATGAAAATGCAAGAGAGGTGCAGAAAGAATGGGTCCTCTCAGACAGTGAGGTTTCTAAGATAGAAGTTGTAGGTTTAAGCCAGAGGCTGGATCTATGTGTGAAAAAATCAGATGGGCGGGGAAACCGGGTGATCGTTAAGGGAAATATGCCGGAATCCTTTGCTGATAAAATAGAGTCATTGGAACCGCAAAAGGATAGTTTCGTGATTGATATGATGACTTCATGGGGGGTCAGTATTGCGAAAAACACAAAAGATATCTTAAATATAACGATCTGTCTGGAAGATCAAGAATTATTGAAGCAATTAACCGTGCGCTCGAATAAGGGGGATGTGAATCTTACAGTGCCGGAAGAATTTCAGGCAAAGTATGAATTATCAACAAGTTATGGTGAAATAAAGGCTCCCAAAGAGCAGACAGATACTAAGAGGGAAGTGTCAATTGAGCTTGGTTCCGGTGACATTACAGTACAAAAGGAATAGGAGGCAGTTGTGATGTATGCACACTCAATGCAATCAATGTCTAACGATTGCGGTATTGCATCAATACAAACGATTTTTAAACAGTTAAAGATAAAATTCAATGGAATTCATCTGGAAAAAATTATGGGTAAATCCACAGAGCAGGGTTTATCAATCAGCAATATGCAGGATATTCTGGAGGAATATGGGGTTTACAGTGAGGCGTACGAAGTATCGGATATTGAAAAATTAGCGGAACAGGAGTTTCCGATGATTCTTATGTGCAAAAACAGTGGAATGCCTCATTATGTTGTACTGCATAAAACGGATGGAGAAACCTATATTGTATCCGATCCCGCAAAACCGCAGATCGAAGAAAAAACGAGAGTGGAAATCGAAAAAGATTTTATGGGATATGCGATTTGCATTGATCATATTGAGCACGTAAAGCCCAAATCTCTTTCCATCAGGAAATTGTATACGGATATTATCCGTGAATTGGATTGGAAGAAGAGAATGATGATCATTGGTGTAGCGATTCTGAAATATCTCAGTCCCTTAAGCCTGGTATTTTTTATACAGTATATTATGATCTACCAGATGGAGAATATGGAACTCTCTTATTATGTTATGGTATGTATCTTTTTTCTCTCTATGATGACAGGTTACTTTTCTGTAAATAAGGCGGATATCAGAATCAGAACAGAGATCGAAAACCGGTTTCAAAAGGTGGCTTTATATGATTATTATAAAGTGAAAATGTCTGATTTTGTGGAAAAGAAGAATATCGACCATATCATGGGATATTTCTGGAATCTTCTGTTATCGGTCACAGGCGTACTGCATAAATTCTACTTGAAAATCGACATTTTGTTTGTTGGGCTTCTATGTGCGCTGCTTATGAGCGTGAATTTTATTTTGGCATTTGGAGTGCTCCTGTGGGCTGTTCTATTTGCAGTGATCATTCAGCTTCGGGTTGGGAAAATCAGAAATTACGAACGAAATTTAGTACATACTTCAAATGGTCTGTCTTCTGCAATTGAGGAACAGGTGCGCTTATCGTATGATATAAAATCATTTTCCAAGGAGGAACATGCAGAGCACCAACTGTTGAAAAGGATGGACGAGTATTTTGATGCAAAATTAAAGGCGAATGACATGACTGCATTTATTGATTCCGTATTTGAATTCATCAGTGCATGCATTTTACTGACTACGTTTGGAATGTTTGTCTATTCGTATGTGTTTGAAAAAAGTGAATCTATGACGATGCTCTTTTTGAGTATCTTTCTTATTTCTGTAATTCTGGCACGGTTAAAGCCCGTTGCCCAGACCTGGGTGAAGTATCAGAAAAGTGCGATTGCAGTAGAGTATATCCAGAATTGTGGGGAAGAAAAGACGGCAGAGGGAGAAGACAAAAAAATCTGTGAGCAGTTGGAAGAAGAACCTCAGGAGATTTGTTTTAAAAATGTTTCTTTTGCATATGAAAACAGTCAAACGGTATTGGACAGATTTAACGGTGAGTTCTGCAGGGGTGATATCGTGGGAATTACCGGAGCGAATGGATCTGGAAAAAGTACATTATTAAAAATAATATCCGGCTTATTGGAACCGGATGGAGGAGAGATTCTGGTAAATCATCAGTCCTGTCATACGCTTTCGGATAAGGGAATGGAAAACTATATAAGTGTATACAGTCCCGAAATGAGTTTGTTTCAAAACACGGTGGAGAATAATGTTTTATTCCGGATAGAGGACGAAGAGGTTGAGAACACCATAGATTTGGAAAAAGTAAAAGAGGCATTTTTCCTGCCATTTTCAAACCATCATGTTGTCTTTTCCAGAGGAAGTAATCTGTCACAAGGGCAAATACAGAAACTCCTTTTGCTTAGATGTCTGAATCAGGATAAAAGTATTTATATCTTTGATGAACCTACAAGTAATCTGGATCTGAATTCTGTACAGGCATTCGGAGAGATGATAAAGAAATTGGCTGCAAATAACAAGATTGTGATTCTTGTAAGTCATGATACAGAAATACTGAAGCAATGTACGAAATTATATCGTTTGGGGTAAGAGAGTACGGTGTATTAAGAGGAAGACGTTATGAAGAAGAAATGTGTATTTGGAATCGGGTTACTTCTATTAATGGTGATTTCAGGTTTGTTTTGTTTCAAAAAGCTGAATCTTCATTCGGGAATACATAGTTTTGAGGAGATTGATGTAAGTAAGGTTTATTCAGCGATTCAAAATAAAGAGAATCTAATTGTTTATTATGGACAGGAAAGCTGCAGTGCCTGCCGGGTGTTTATGCCTACACTGGAAGAAGCTGCCAAACTTGCAGAGCAGAAAGTATATTTTCTGGACGGGGATAATCTGGAAACAAAGAGTTTTAGTAAAGATTACAATATCCAGGGAACACCCACATTAGTAGTAATTCAGAAAGGAAATGTTCTGAGATATGAAGGGGTATTAGGACTGGAAGAGACGGTTGAGGTGTTGTCGGAATCAACGGAAAAGGAGCATACAGTATGAAGATAAAATTAGAGGGAAAGTCTTTGAAAACATTGATAGAAAGCATATTACTGGTTGCGGTTTTAGCGCTTACATTTCTGGGATGGGATAAAGCGTTTGCGGCAGAAAGGGAGAATCTGGAAAAAGATAAAAAAATAGTAGAACTGGAGAAATCATATCCTGAAATATATGATGTTTTAGATTCTGTAACCTGTGAAAATTTTGATGCGTTGGTTCAGGAAGACAGGGATATCTATGTGTATATAGGAAGACCATCGTGCGGAGACTGTCAGAATTTTGAGCCGGAACTGATCGGGTTGATCCAGAAGTATCCGGAATGTGAACAGATGATTTACCTGAACACACACAGTATCCGGCAGAACGAGAAAACGTGGGAATTATTCAAGCAGAAATATCGGGTTTCCTATACACCTACGATAGCAAAGTTCAGAAAAGGAGAATTAATCGCTAAAGTGGAATGGACACCGGAAGAAGGAATCAGCATAGAGGATGTAGAAAGCTGGATTTTAGGTCAAATGGTATAGGATGTCTGAGAAGAAAGGGGGTGAGGGAGATGAGAAAGATGACAGTCAGAGAAAAAGAAGAATTAAGAGCCGGCTGGAAATGCATTCTGTGGGGATACATCTGTTGGAACTAAAGTCTGGAAAAGAGTAGACACTTTATGAGAAGAATGACAACAAAAGAGAAAGAGACATTAAGAGCCGACCGGGTATGCATTCTGCGGGGATGCATCTGCTGGGGCTAAAGTCTGGAAAAGAGGAAAAATTTATGAGAAAAATGACATTAAAAGAAAAAGAAACATTAAGAGCCGGTTGGGTATGTATTCTGTGGGGATGCATCTGCTGGGGTTAAGAGCAGATCAAACGAGTAAAATAAATTAGCAGCAGACAAAAATTAGAGTTCATGTATATAACCAAGTGAAAAAATGGCGGCAGAATTGTAAGTGGGAAATACGATTCTGCTGCCGTTTTGTATGTGTTTGGGAAGTACGGAATTGCTGCGGAGATAAATCTGTTCAATTTGCTTGACATCTTCTGAAAAAACAAGCACAATAAAAGTAAATAGTGTATGAACGGTAAGGAGAGGAACAATGAGAAGAGCAGATCGGGAAATAAAAGAATTTGATGAAATGATACAGGTAATAGAAAAGTGTGATGTGTGCAGGATAGCCCTGAATGATGAGGAGTATCCTTATATTCTGCCGCTGAATTTTGGAATGCAGATAGAAGACGGTAAGATTGTCTTCTATTTTCACGGAGCGACGGAGGGAAAGAAGTATGAATTGATGGAAAAGAATCCGAAGGCAAGTTTTGAGCTGGATTGTGCCCATCGTCTGGTGACTTCTCAGGAGAAGGGAAGCTGTACGATGGAATATGAAAGTATAATCGGCTATGGGAAACTTGAACTTGTGCCGGAAGAGGAAAAGTATGCTGCACTTTGTATTTTGATGAAGCATTACCATAAAGAAGATTTTGCGTTTAACAAAGCCGTTATTCCAAAGACGACAGTGTTTAAATTGACTGTGGATACGTGTACAGGAAAAAGACGGAAGACAGGAAGATAGATGAAGTGAAACGAGCGAGTAGAATGGAACAGGAGGCGGAAAGATGGATAGAACCAAGACAAGAGTGGTAAAAATCGGAGATCGTGTAATCGGAGGCGGCAACCCGATTCTGATTCAGTCGATGACGAATACAAAGACGGAAGATGTTGCAGCTACCGTTGCACAGATTCAGGCTCTGACCAGTGCAGGCTGCGATATCATTCGTTGTGCAGTACCCAACATGGAAGCGGCGTCGGCGTTGGAGGCGATCAAGAAGCAGATTACGATACCGTTGGTTGCAGATATTCATTTTGACTATAAACTGGCGATTGCTGCGATCGAACACGGTGCAGATAAGATTCGTATTAACCCCGGAAATATCGGAAGCCGGGAACGAATTCAGGCGGTTGTTGATGCGGCGAAGGAGCGGCAGATTCCCATCCGTGTCGGTGTCAACAGTGGTTCTCTGGAGAAAGAACTGGTGGCAAAGTACCACGGGGTAACAGCAGAAGGAATCGTGGAAAGTGCCCTTGATAAGGTGAAAATTATTGAAGATATGGGATATGATAATCTGGTTATCAGTATCAAATCTTCCGATGTTCTGATGTGTGCGAAAGCTCATGAGCTGATCGCGCAGAAGACCGACCATCCGCTGCATGTGGGAATTACCGAGGCGGGAACGCTGTATTCCGGAAATATCAAGTCAGCGGTAGGGTTGGGAATTATTCTCTATCAGGGAATCGGTGATACCATCCGTGTGTCTCTGACCGGTGACCCGATGGAAGAGGTCAAATCTGCAAAGCGGGTTTTGAAAACCCTTGGACTGCGAAAAGGCGGGATTGAGGTGGTTTCCTGTCCGACCTGCGGAAGAACCCAGATTGATCTGATTGGACTGGCAAACCAGGTGGAGACGATGGTGCAGGATATTCCGTTGGATATCAAAGTGGCGGTTATGGGCTGCGTGGTCAATGGGCCGGGAGAAGCAAAAGAGGCAGATATCGGAATTGCAGGAGGAAAAGGGGAAGGACTTTTGATAAAAAAAGGCGAGATCGTAAAAAAAGTTCCGGAATCCCAATTGTTATCCTGTCTGCGTGAGGAATTGTTAAACTGGAAAGCATAAGGAACGGCGGTAACGATGGAAAAAGACTTTATGGAAGTATTTCCCGATCTTGAGGTGGATGGGGAACTGGCGGATTTATTAGATGTTGTTCAGGTTACGAGAGTAGGGATCACAAGAAAAAAAGACCTGATGCGGGTCTATATTGTCTGCAGTCAGTGGATTCATAAAAAGCATATCTTTGCTCTTGAAAAGGCAATTAAGGAACAGTTTTTCCGGAATATACAGATTGAGATTAAGATTATAGAAAAGTTTTATCTGTCCAGACAGTACACACCGAAGAATCTCATGGGTGTTTACCGGAGCAGTATTCTGACGGAGCTGCGGGAGTACAGTGTGTTTTTGTGCAATCTGTTTCAGACGGCTTCCATCACGTTTCCTGAAACAGATGTGATGGAACTGGAACTGGTTGATTCCGTCATTGCCCATGAACGGGTGGAAGAATTGCTTCGGATACTGGAAAAGATTTTCTGCGAACGCTGCGGACTGGATCTGAAGATTCACACCAGTTATAGGAAACAGGAGCAGAGCAGTGCAAGGCAAAAGAGTGAGATGAAACTTCAGGAACAGGTGCGCCATGTGGTGGAGAGAACCCATCTGGGTGAGAAACTGGAAAAGCAGGCGCAGGAGAAATCCGGTGCCAGGAAAGGGAAAGAGGACGGCAGATCACAGAAGATCAGTTCCCTTGTGGAAAATGATAAGAAGTCCAGAAAACCGGCGAATCCGGATTTGATTTACGGAAGAGATTTTGAGGATGAGAGTGTAACCATTGCTTCCATCGAGGGAGAAATCGGCGAAGTCGTCATCCGCGGGCAGGTACAGTCTTTTGATTCCAGAGAGATCCGGAATGAGCGGACGATTCTGATGTTTCAGGTTACGGACTTTACAGATACTATCACAGTAAAAATCTTCGTGAAAAATGAACAGGTACCCGAGATTAAACCCGCAGTGGATAAGGGGGCCTTCTTAAAGATCAAGGGAAAGACAGCGATTGATACCTTCGATCATGACTTGACTGTTACCTCCGTATGGGGAATCAAAAAAATCCGTGACTTCCGGGAGGGAAGAAGCGACAATGCACCGGCAAAACGTGTGGAGCTGCATTGTCACACGAAGATGAGCGACATGGACGGTGTTACAGATGCGGCGGCGCTTGTGAAACGTGCGTATGAATGGGGCCATCCGGCGATTGCCATTACCGATCATGGGGTTGTGCAGTCCTTCCCGGAAGCGAATCATGCCATGGAGGCAATCGACGGAAAATTCCGTGACAAATATAAGGAAGCGCATCCCGATGCCACGAAAGAAGAGTTAAAACAGGTATCGGCACCGTTCAAGGTCATCTACGGAATGGAAGCATATCTGGTGGATGATCTGAAGGGAATTGTGGTCAACAGTAAGAAACAGTCCCTGGAGCAAACCTTTGTGGTCTTTGACCTGGAGACTACCGGATTTTCTCCGGTTGTGGATAAGATCATCGAAATCGGCGCTGTGCGTGTGGAAAATGGCCAGATTACGAAGCGTTTTTCCACTTTTGTGAATCCGCAGGTGCCGATTCCTTTTAAGATTGAAAATCTGACGGGAATCAATGACGGTATGGTGATGGATGCGCCGGTGATTGGGACGGTGCTTCCTCAATTTATGGAATTCTGTGAAGGGGCGGTCATGGTTGCACATAATGCAGGATTCGATATGAGTTTCATCGAGAAGAATTGTGAATTGCAGGGGATTGCACGGGAGTTCACGGTAGTTGACACCGTGGCGATGGCTCGTTTTCTGCTGCCGGGACTGAACCGTTTTAAACTGGATACGGTGGCAAAAGCAGTAGGAGTGCCTCTTGACAATCATCACAGGGCAGTGGATGATGCGGCATGTACGGCAGATATTTTCGTGAAATTTATCAAGATGCTTCATGACCGGGGAATTGAGGATCTGGACGCGCTGAATGAACAGGGGAGTATCTCGGAGAATACGATCCGGAAGCTTCCCACCTATCATGCGATTGTTCTGGCTACGGGAGAGACCGGAAGAGTCAATCTTTATCGTCTGGTATCTGAGTCTCATCTGAAATATTATAATCGCCGTCCGAGACTTCCGAAGAGTCTTTATCTGAAGTACAGGGAAGGCTTGATGATTGGTTCTGCCTGTGAGGCAGGAGAATTATATCAGGCGATCCTGCGGGGAGCGCCGGAGCAGGAAATCACAAGACTGGTGGAATTCTATGATTACCTGGAGATTCAGCCGCTTGGAAATAATGCATTTATGATCCGAAAAGAGGATATTTCTGCGGTAAGCAACGAGGAAGATCTGCGGGAAATCAACCGGAGAATTGTGAAGCTTGGCGAGAAGTTCAATAAACCGGTGGTTGCCACCTGTGACGTACATTTTATGGATCCCCAGGATGAGATTTACCGCCGGATCATCATGACGGGAAAAGGCTTTGATGATGCCGATGATCAGGCGCCTCTGTATCTGCGCACCACCGATGAGATGCTGGAGGAGTTTTCCTATCTTGGTACGGAAAAGGCTGAAGAAGTGGTGGTTACAAACCCTCAGAAGATTGCGGACATGGTAGAAAAGATTTCCCCCATCCGTGCAGGAAAATTCCCGCCGGTCATTGAGAATTCCGATCAGGATCTGCGCGATATCTGTTATAACAAGGCACATGAAATCTATGGAGAAGACTTACCGGAGATTGTAAAGGCACGGTTGGAGCGGGAATTGAACTCGATTATTTCCAATGGATATGCCGTGATGTATATTATTGCGCAGAAGCTGGTCTGGAAGTCCAATGAGGACGGGTATCTGGTGGGGTCCCGTGGTTCGGTTGGTTCCTCTTTTGTGGCTACCATGGCGGGAATCACCGAGGTAAATCCCTTAAGTCCCCATTATCTGTGTGACCAATGCCATTACGTGGACTTTGACTCGGAAGAGGTTAAATCTTATTCAGGCCGGGCAGGTTGTGATATGCCGGATAAGAAGTGTCCGAACTGTGGGGCGCCGCTGAATAAGATGGGATTTGATATTCCCTTTGAGACATTCCTCGGATTTAAAGGAAATAAGGAGCCGGATATTGACTTGAATTTTTCCGGAGAATATCAAAGTAAGGCTCATAAATATACGGAGGTGATCTTCGGGGCGGGTCAGACGTTCCGGGCGGGGACGATTGGTACGCTGGCGGACAAGACGGCATTCGGATATGTGAAGAATTATTATGAAGAACGGGGCGTGCATAAGCGGAATTGTGAAATTGACCGGATTGTAAAGGGATGCACCGGTATCCGGAGAACCACGGGACAGCATCCCGGCGGTATTATCGTACTGCCCTTTGGAGAAGATATCAATTCTTTTACTCCGGTGCAGCATCCGGCAAACGATAACAATACGGATATTATCACGACACATTTTGACTATCACTCCATTGATGCAAACCTTCTGAAACTGGATATTCTGGGGCACGACGATCCGACCATGATCCGTATGCTGGAGGATCTGACAGGCTTTGATGCACAACAGGTTCCGCTGGACGATCAGAATGTCATGTCTTTGTTTAAGAGTACGGATGCTCTGGGAATCCGCCCGGAGGATATCGGAGGATGCCCTCTTGGCTGTCTGGGAATCCCGGAATTCGGTACGGATTTCGTTATTCAGATGCTTCTGGATACCAAGCCCCAGTCTTTTTCGGATTTGATTCGTATTTCAGGTCTGTCTCATGGTACGGACGTATGGTTGGGAAATGCACAGACCTTGATTGAAGAGGGAAATGCAACCATTTCCACGGCAATTTGTACCCGTGATGATATTATGATTTACCTGATTAATAAGGGACTGGACAGTGAGGAGTCCTTTACGATCATGGAGAGTGTGCGGAAAGGAAAGGGACTGAAGCCTCAGTGGGAAGAGGAGATGAAGAAACACGAGGTACCGGACTGGTACATCTGGTCCTGTAAGAAAATCAAGTACATGTTCCCGAAAGCACATGCGGCGGCGTACGTTATGATGGCTTACCGGATTGCCTATTACAAGATTTTCTATCCGCTGGCTTACTATGCGGCTTACTTTTCCATCCGTGCATCGGCATTTTCCTATGAGCTGATGTGTCTCGGGCAGGAGCGTCTGGAATATTATATGCATGATTATGAAAGACGGAAGGATACTTTAAGTAAAAAGGAGCAGGATACGTATAAGGACATGAAAATTGTGCAGGAGATGTATGCACGCGGCTTTACCTTTGCGCCTGTAGATCTGTATACAGCACAGGCACATCGCTTCCAGATTGTAGATGGAAAACTGATGCCGGCACTGGATACGATAGAAGGTCTTGGGGACAAGGCGGCAGACGCCGTTGTGCTGGCGGCGCGTGACGGAGCATTTCTGTCCAAAGATGATTTCCGGAATCGGACGAAGGTCAGCAAGACGGTGATTGATCTGATGGATGATCTGGGTGTGTTTGGCGATATTCCGGAGTCGAATCAGATTTCATTGTTTGATTTTGCAAAGAGCAGCTGAACAGTTCCTTAGCGTATATATGATGAGAAGGAGAAGAATATGGGCGAAAATTTGGAACTGCGGTACCTGCAGCGTTTGGCGGAATTATTTCCGAATATTGCAAAGGCATCAACCGAGATTATTAATCTGCAGTCGATCTTGAATCTTCCGAAGGGTACGGAACATTTTATTACGGATATTCATGGGGAATACGAGGCATTTTCCCATGTGCTGAGGAATGGCTCCGGGGCCGTGAAGAAAAAAATCGACGATGTATTCGGACATACGCTTGGCAGGGCGGAAAAGAAAGGTCTGGCTACTTTGATTTATTATCCGCGGGAGAAGATTGATCTGGTTAAGAAGAAAGAAGAGCATATGGATGACTGGTACCGGATCACGCTCTATCGCCTGATCGAGGTGTGTAAGACTGTGGCATCCAAGTATACCCGGTCGAAGGTGCGTAAGGCATTGCCGAAAGATTTTGCCTATGTGATTGAGGAATTGATTACGGAAAAATCGGAGGTTCTGGATAAAGGCGCCTATTATGATTCGATTGTAGATACGATTATCGACATTGGCAGGGCGGAGGAATTTATCGTAGCGCTGTCAGAGTTGATTCAGCGGTTGGTTGTGGATCATCTGCATATTCTGGGGGACATCTATGACCGGGGACCGGGACCGGACAATATCATGGATAAGCTGATCGAGTATCACTCCCTGGATATCCAGTGGGGAAATCATGATATCGTGTGGATGGGAGCCGCTGCGGGGCAGCAGGCATGTATCGCCACGGTAATCAAAAACAGTGTCAGCTATGGGAATCTGGATATTCTGGAAGACGGTTATGGAATCAATCTGCTGCCTCTGGCTACTTTTGCTCTGGAAACCTATAAGAATGATCCCTGTACGGTATTTTCCATCAAAGGAAACCGTTCGTTCACTACAACTGAAACAGATCTGAATATGAAGATGCATAAGGCGATCGTTGTGATTCAGTTGAAACTGGAAGGACAGTTGATTGCCAGGCGGCCAGGTTTTCGGATGAGTGACCGAAGGCTGTTGGATAAGATTGATTATGAACAGGGAACGATTGACTGGTATGGGAAAACTCTGAAACTCCGGGACTGCAATTTCCCGACGGTTAATCCCAAAGATCCTTATCGGCTGACGAAAGAAGAACAGAATCTGATGGAGCGGCTGCAGGCGGCTTTTGAACATTGTGAAAAACTGCAGCGCCATATGATGCTTTTGCTGAATAAGGGCAGTATTTATAAGGTGTATAACAATAACCTGCTGTATCATGGCTGTGTACCCTTGGATGAGAATGGAGCGTTCCGTAAGGTGGACATTTACGGAAAGACATATTATGGAAAAGAACTCTATGATGTGTTGGAAACGTATGTGAGAAAAGCATTTTTTGCCAGAAATGAAATGGAGAAGGAGAAAGGGAAGGATATCCTGTGGTATATCTGGAGCAGTCCCAATTCCCCTTTGTTCGGAAAAGACAAAATGGCGACTTTCGAAGGGTATTTTTTGGAAGAGCCGGAGACGCACAAGGAAGAGAAAAATCCTTACTACCGTCTTTTGAATGATGAGAACATCGTAAATCAGATTTTGAGAGAATTTGGGTTGGGAGAAGATGCGATTCTCGTCAACGGGCATGTTCCGGTTTTACAGAAAACCGGAGAGAGCCCGGTGAAATGTGGAGGTAAGGTGCTGGTAATCGACGGCGGATTTTCGAAAGCCTATCAGAGCAAGACAGGAATTGCAGGGTATACGCTGATCTATAATTCTTATGGAATGATGCTGGTCGCCCATGAGCCTTTCAGTTCAACGGAGGAAGCGATTGCCAATGAGACGGATATTCATTCTGACCGGATTATGGTGAAGATGGCGCCGCGGCGGATGTTAGTGGGAGATACCGATACGGGGGCTGCACTTCGGGAACGTATTGGAGAACTGAAACAATTACTGGAGGCGTATCGAAGCGGGCTTATTATAGAAAGATAAACATCTTAAGTGAATGGTCGGATGTAAGGGGATTTTTATGGAAGATATTTTTGAGTTACTGGTGTCCATATTTTTGGAGGGGAGCATTGAGGTCGTAAAAGAGAAAAGAATTCCAAAATGGATAAGGTTAATAGGATGGATATTGATTCTTGTATTCTATAGCGCACTTCTTATATTGTTTGTGTGCATATTTTTACAAAGCAGTCGTTTGATTGTTCGATGTCTGATGGGTGTGTTAACGATTCTGCTTCTGGCAATGTTTGCAGTTTTTTTAAATAAATTGATGAAATGATGAAAGCGTCAAAGGGGATTTTGAATTTTGTATCGTGAAATAGTTTTGTGTGAAAAGACATCTTATCATGGAGCGGCGGAGCACGGTATCTTATGAGATGAGGGAGGACAGGTGATGCAAAAAGGAAGTAAGGTGGCGATTGTTGGCTGTTCCAACGGGCAGCCGCAAACGAATCGTGAAAAGGTAGTTCTGTTAGAAAAAGTATTGGTAAAAATAGGATTGTGTCCTGTCTTCAGTGATTTTCTTTTTGAAAGGGATTCTGTATTTAGCGGAACTGGGAGAGAACGGGCAGAAGCCTTGATGAATTTCTATCAAGATAGGGAAATTCAGATGATTTTTGATATTTCCGGCGGAGATATTGCGAATGAAATTTTACCGTATCTGGATTTTGAAGTTATTGCGGAAAACCCAAAGCCTTTTTGGGGGTACAGTGATCTCACAACGATTATGAATGCGATTTATGCAAAAACCGGTGTCAGATCTGTGCTGTATCAGATCCGGAATCTTTTGCGTGAGGATGGAAAAACTCAGATTACAAATTTCACCAGTACGATATTTGACGGAACGAATCATCTATTTTCCTTTGAATATCAGTTTATACAAGGGGAAAGGCTTGAGGGAATTGTTGTTGGCGGAAATATACGATGTTTGCTGAAATTAGCAGGTACGGAATATTGGCCGGATATGACCAATAAGGTATTGCTGCTTGAAGCCTTCGGCGGAACAGTTCCCCAGATGACAACGTATCTGAACCAACTTAAGCAAATGGGTGCGTTTCATAAAATCAACGGTATTTTGTTAGGGACATTCACGAAAATGGAACAGGATCATTGTCTTCCTGCGATAACCAGTCTGGTGAAGCAATATGCGGGTGAGAGGATTCCAATTATAAAGACACAGGAAATTGGGCATGGGAGTAATTCAAAAGCTATTGTCATTGGTGAAAAAGTTTGCTTAAGAAAATAATCGTTTTCATCGGCTCATAGTAGTTATTCAGTCCGGGAATTTTGCTGTGGATTTTGGAAAAAGAATAACCGGTAAAAAAGTCAGTAAACGTCCGAACAGGCGGGCAAAGAAAAGCACCAGTAAGGCAACAATAATTGGACCTTTGCGAACTCTGTCAAGTTGATGCACAAAAATCAAAGGAAGTCAAGGATAGTGTATCCAATCAATAGATAAATTATGGAAGAAAAAAGTAATACTCGTCTGACGTTGGGGCGGCTGGAAGTTTTAGATTATCTGAAATCACATAATGATAATGGCGCCAGTTAAAAAGAAATAGAGGCAAGTTGTATATTGAGGCTTCGTGTATTAAACAGATGTTAGATTACCGTTTGCGAAAATTTTTTACCATTTGCGTAGAAAATATAGTTTTTTTTCTAATATTGAGCTAAGTTTGTAACAGCATGTTAGACAACCGGTAAAGGGAAGGAGATAGGTATGTTAGCTAATATTAGTTTATTGTATTGGATTTTGCGCTATTGGCACTAATTTCTTTAATTCATAGGTTACGTATGAAAAGATAAAATGAAAATATTATTGAACTAGCATATGTCGGTTGACTTTAAATAGTTGACTTTCATGTGCTTTTTTTGATTAATGACAAATTTCGATTGAGTTACAGTTCGTTTTGTGTAATAATATAAAAGCGAGAACATTTGAGTTATATTATGTCGAAAGAAGGTGGGAAGTATATGATAGAAGTGGCATACTATTTTTTGGAAGTGATAAAGTTTCTTGTTATCTACTTGTTAGGATTTTCAATGAAAATTACAAAAAGCAGGAGACGAGTGTGTATTACCTGCATTTTTACGATTTTAATGGTGATATTAATGAAATGTCTTAAATGGAGTATCATATATCCGTTGTTATACGTCTTATTTGCAATATTGCTCTTTTATTTATTGATAGAGCCTGTGATATATCGTAATGTGATCATTGTATTTTGGGCAATAGGTGTCATATTTTCTATAGACACGATTGGTTATGTTGGCCTGCAGGCATCGCATTATCAGTTTGTTCAATATCAGGATTTGTATGCAAGTTTTATTACAATAATGATTCTTGTGATTATTTTTGGTGTTATATCACACAAGCAGAAGGCTGCATTACAGGAATTATCTATTTGGTATTTTATCGCTTTTTTTGTTATATGTATTGTTAATGCATCTGTTTTGGTTCTCGTAGAAAAGAAACTTATGAATGTACATGGTGAATTTACAGTTGTATATATTATGTTGGTGCTAAGTTCATTGGTTCAGATGGTTTTTGTATTTGTTTTGTCTTCATCAAATAACTGGCATAGGAAAAATGAAGAACTAAAAGAGCAGTATTTAGCAATGCAAACAGAGCATTATTGTTATCTTGAAGAGAGAAATATTGAGATAAAAAAATTTCAACATGATATACGGGCACATATGTATGTTATAAAACAGTATATATATGAGAAACAGTGGAATGAGTTGGAAAATTATATAGACACGATTTGTAAAAATATGGAATATATATCAGGCTATCTTAGTGTTAAAAATGAGATTGTGGACGCGATTGTAAATTATTATGATAACCAGTTTGCCAGGAAAAACTGTATATTTAAGGTGAAAGGAAATATGCCGCAGAGATGTTGCGTGCAGGCGTATGACTTATGCGTTATCTTTTCAAATATTTTGTCCAATGCTGTGGAAAGTATTGAAAATTCGGTCAAAAGGGAGGTAGAGTTATCCATTCATTTTGATGATGATATGCTTTATATCAGGGGAAGAAATACATACCAGGGTGAACTGAAAAGGAATGGGGATGAAATAATAACCACGAAGTCGGATAAAGAATCACATGGATTTGGTGTTCAGAATATAAAGGATAGTGTGAAGAAATATAAAGGAAATGTAAGCATAGAAACCACAGATGATCAATTCGTAATTGACATTGTTATGGAGAATACAGAGCCATTAGAAAGAATAAAGAAAAAAATCAGGAGGAAGGCATAGAAGATGAAGGTTGCAATTGTAGATGACGAAAAAATCTGGTTAGAAAAAATAAGAAGCTATGTTAGAAATTATTTCGGCGAGATGGATATTGTCATAAAAGTGTTTTCGTCCGGTGAGAGTTTTTTAAAGGATGCAAATGATTATGCTATTGTTTTTATGGATATCGAAATGTCAGGGAGAGATGGATTTTCTGTATTGCAAGAATATCGAATGGATCATGAGGACTCCTTGTTTATCATATTAACGACACATATTGAGATGAGTAGACAAGGCTATAAAGTTGAAGCATTTCGCTATATTGATAAGTATGAAATGAACGAGATTGAAGAAGCATTAGACAGTGCAATGCTGCGGATGGAAAAATATCAGGAAATCGAAATACCTATGGTATCATTTGAGCCACAGCGGATACAGTGTTATAATATTTTGTATTTTGAAGTATATGATCATGAAATATTAATGCATACCAGAAATCAAGAAATTTGTCGTTGTTCAGAAACACTGAAAGAACTTACGGAGAGGTTGGCGGACAAAGGATTTGTGCTTACAAACAGATCTTATTTAGTAAATTTGGAACATATCAGAAAGGTAGAGCAGGGATATGTAGAAATTGTAGGAAATAGATCATTGCCATTGAGCAGGAGAAGATATACGGATATTCGTAAAAGGCATTTTGAGTGGAAAATGCGAAGAACAAATGGGTAATGTATTATGTAAAATTAAATAGAGAATTTATATGGGTGATTTTTGAAAAATGAATACCATCCACGAGAATGTGTTGTCATTCACGTGGAATGGGTGGCAATGTTGTAAAATTTTTAGTATGATTCAATAGGCAGAGGAGTATGAAGGATTGTATCTTGTTAAGCATCAGCTGTAAACAATAATTGAGTGATAGAATTTGTGATGAGAAATGGTATGTATTTAAAATGTAAAGAAAAGAGTCATGGAAGACAAACTTTTATGTTTTATGGTTTGGCTTGCAATAGGTGTAGGAAGCACTAGCATACCGTTTGGAATAGATAACTGCCCAGCAAGAAGTTACTGATAAAAGAACAGGATATCTTGCTCCTTTTGGTGTTCTTCATGACTATAATAATTTGGTCAGATATATTTTAGGTAAGATGGATATTCCCCTGAGCAGGCGATGTAATGAACAGCGGTAAAAGATATTAATGGTGTCTTGCATTGCTTGTAATTCATGGTATTTGGTAACTGGTTTGTCATCAAGAGAGATTAGCCACTTGGTTATCTAGTTAGTATTAAATTATGAGGTGAGTAGATGGAATTTAGTGCTTTAGAGGTGAAAAATATCTCATTTATTTATGAGGGTAATGTTAAGGTTTTAGACGATGTTTCATTTGAATTAAGAAATGAGGAAATATTAGTTGTTGCAGGTCCAAATGGTAGTGGAAAAACAACTTTAATTAAGTTGATTTTTGATTTGTTAGAAAAGCAAGATGGAGATATCTTAGTAAATGGAAAATTGAATTCTTCTTTGGAAATTAAGAAAAAAATAATGTATCTTCCAAGTGATAATGTTCTGCCAGATTTTCTGACAGGAAGAGAATATATTGATTTAATGTGCAGGATGTATGACAATGACCAAAATGAAAAAATATTAGAGAATTTGATATCGTACTATTCTATGGATAAGGATATGGATAAGTTGATTGAAAGTTATTCACATGGAATGGTAAAGAAAGTGGAATTAATAGCCGCCTTTTTAATACAGCCGGACATTGTTGTTATTGATGAGACATTAAATGGAATAGATCTTGAAGCAAAAGAAGTTAGTAAAGTATTAATAAACAAATTAAAGGAAAAAGGCAAATCAGTTATTGTTTGTACACATGATTTGGATTTGGCAGAAGAAATTGGTGAGAGAGCCATTTTACTATATAAAGGAAAAAAGTACAAGGAAGTAAATTTAGAAGTACAAAAAAGTAAATCACTGACAGAGATATTTAGAGAAATTATTGATTTTAGGGAAGATTATTATGAGATTTAATAGAATAAATAAGATTACTGAATTAGTAAAATTGATATGGATATTTTTTGAACGAAAAGTTTTAAACTACGGGTTGCTAAAACACAAATTTTTTAGATTGATTATTTCGACTATAATCTTATTTTTTACTATTTCATTAGCAGTGATTATGTATAGATTTTGGACAGAGTCAGATAGTTCCGTCATGCAAACAACAGCAGTATTAGATGTATATTCATGTACAGTAATGATGTGGATATTTGTTTGTTTCTTATTTATAAAAATTTTATTTATGAAGACAGGTACTTTTATGAAATTTGCAATACAATTTCCGGTCACAAAAAGAGAGATAAAAATAGCAATTTTAGTTTTTGAATTAAGTATTTCATTAATAGTTATTTCATTTATTTCTATGTCAGTAATATTATCGTTAATTTTTAAATATGGGATTATCTTTATTTCACGTATAATATGTAATGTTTTTTTTATGTCAATATCATTTTTCTTAATATTAGAATTAATTTACGTGGTTATAGAGTTTATTGTTGATATATTAAATATTACAAAGATGAAAAGTGTGATTATGTTTTGCGTTAATACGGCATTATTAATGATGATGTATTTTATTGGATATAATAAATTGCTAGATTCTTTATTGTTTAATTATATTGATAAAAAGGGAACAAGCAAAATTGTATTTTACGCTTATTTAATGGACAAATATAATTTTCTTATTCCACTTATTGCATTTTTTATTTTTGCAGGAACATTGAGTTTTGTAATTGTAAATATACCTACAGTTGGAAATGAACTGACCAATTCATATGTTAACTTTGGAAAAAGTAATAAGAAAATAAATATGCTAAAAAGTTACTTTTTAAATGTTGCGCGAAATATTGATTCTTATAATTATACATTTATTACTTATTTTATTTTTTTGTTTGCAACAATATTAAAGTTTGAGAAGGGTGTATATTCAATCATTATTTTGTCAATTAATGGAATATATATATATATTCAGACAGATAGTATCAGAACAATACAAATACAAAAGAAATACAAAGCTTTTTGTGATTACTTGAATATGATATTTAGTCAAATGATATATATGTTTTTGGTATCAATTCCAATGGTTGTTTTATCACTTTGTTTGTTTGGAAATATAAAGAATTGCTTATTGATTTATCCGACTGGATTATTTTCAATTGTAGTCTTTACTTTTATAGGTTTAATATTTCCACCTAAAAGGGAGAATCCTTTTTCAGCATTAATTGGTATATGTGTAATGGTATTAGTATCACTATCTATATTGCTTGTTTGCGTGTTTCTCAACTTAGGATTTTTTTGGAGTTTCGTGGTAATAATGGCGATAATGGGCATATGTGTTTATTATAGTCTTTTAGGGCTAAAATATTTAAAAGGGAGTGAAAGGTATGAAAGAAAGAAAATTTAGCGTAATTGTTGGGAGCATAATAGGGGCATTAATTACAACTTTGTTTATAATGATATTTAATTTTATTACAATGCTATTTAGTTCTGGAGAAGATGGAAGAAGAACAGCATATTTTAATTCAATTTTCTTTAATAGTGACACAGATTCAAGTGGAATTGTACATTTAAAATTTGGACTGACAGGAGAAATCCTTCCCATAATATTGACAGCAATTTTTGCATTGGTATTTTATCTTACTGTTTATGTAATTTATAAAAAATTATATTCATATAGGGAAAGATTAATAAAGGAACGAAATTCGGAGAAAGATGGTAAATAACAAAAGTGAATATAAAATTTGTGAGCTGTCATTTTGGCAAATGTTTTTGCTAATTAGTTACAATTTAAGGATGATAACAATTATATTTGAAGTCATGTCTTTATTGGGGCTTTTGTTTGTTTTTAGCACGCTTATTAATGTAGTGCTCGTTTTTCACGTTATTTATTGGCAAGGGATTGTTTTGTCATTTTGTATACATGAATACATACATATGATGATGATGAAAAGATGTGGAGTTGACAATATAGAAATATATAGTGATTTTTTTAAAATTTCATTAATTCCTAAAGTACATATGAAGGATAAAGACTTATTTTTGGTATCAATGTCAGGTCCAATGAGTTGTTTTTGTATTTCATTATTATTATTGAGTATATGTGAATTGATATTTAATAATAGTATTGTAAAAGTAATTTCTTTTATTTACATGTTACACGTTTTTAACCTGTGTCCTTGTTTTGGAGATGGAAAGATTGTTGTAAAGATAATTGTAAAATATTTAAAATGTTTTATAGACAATAAAAAATGAGATTCATGTTATGTTGTTAACATGTATTAACTGTTCTTGGTACTTATAATGGTAAAAGAATTGTTTTGATTATTTAATAGCTAATTGAAAAGAATATTATACCATGAAAATTAAAATGGTTTTAATATTAATATCAAAGAAGGAGGAAAACTAATGTTAGTAGCAGTTCAATACTCTATTATGGCATATGTATCAAATGCGTTATATTCAGCAAAGAATAAAATTGATAATGCTATAATAAGATGTGATGGGTGGTTTCTTGTACTTATGGCAGTATTACTAGTGTTAGCATTTACAATTGTAGGTGCGTTAGCTATATGGTGTACTGTTTATAAAGGGAAGAAATTTACCGGTAATTGGAAATGGTACAAGTGGGGAGTTGAAATCTCGACGGAATGCAAATAGCATTTGTTCCGGAATATTTAAATTCAGTTAGGGGCTTACAACTAATATTGTAAGCCCTTTCACATTAACAGACTGATACGGAGAAGAAAATGAATAAAGTATTAAAGATTGGGTTGGTGTTAATTTTTATAATTGGTATGTTTGTTGTTGTTATTAAAAAAAGTGAAAGTAGTATTTTCTCGTTGATTCAATATGATGAAATGCAAAAATATATTGATAATAATAATGAGGTGTATTTTGTACTTATAAGCGATACATGTATTACTTGTAAAAAATTAGAAAAAGACATAAGAGAGTTAAAAGAAGATTATAATGATTTAAAACAAATAGAGTTATATGCAATAAAAATTGAAAACGAGGATGATATGTCTATATTACAAAAATATAATTTGGAAGGGCTTCCAGCAATATTGAAATATGAAAATAATGTAAATACAGATATATTATTTGAAGGTATAACAAAAGATGAAATAAGTGATTTTTTTAAGGTTCAAAGGTAGAAATATGAAAGCAATTCATTATTTAATTTATAATATTAAAAAAATAATTATATGTATGTTATTGGTAATTAGTCTTTGTGGAAAAGAAACCAGAGCTGATAATATAGATAATATAGTAATTGTATATTTTTATTCGACAACATGTAATAGTTGTAGTCAAATAGGCGACTATTTGAAGGAAATAGCAGAAAAAAACAAAAATCTTATTGTTGAAAAGTATAATATATATGATATGGAAAACATGGATCTATTATCAGGTTATTGTAAGGCATATAATGTGAATAAAGAGGATATGGGATTAGTACCAATTGTCTTTATTGGAAATCAATATTTGTTTGACGAAAATATAAAAAGTGAATTATCAGATTTGTTAAAGAAATCAAATTTGATTAAAACAATTTCTAGAACAACTGTTGAAAAGGAATTTATGAATGAAGATAATGGAGAATATGCCTTAAGTATAGTTAAGGTATGTGTGTCGGCATTCGTTAATGGAATGAATCCGTGTTCAATTTCAATGCTTATGTTCCTGATTATGTTGCTGATTAGTAATAAATCAAATTCAATACTCAAAATTGGAATATCATTTTGTGTTGGGAAAATAGTGGCGTTTTGTTTGATTGGTAGTATTCTTTATGAGATTTTTGCAAAAATAAATAATACAGATTTGATGCATAAAATTGGTATAGTTCTAATTTTGGTATATTTTGTATTAATGATATCTAATATATATGATTTTGTTATATTAAAAAGAAAACAGCCGAGCAAACTAATTGTCCAACTACCAATGATTTTTAGAAAATTTAATCATAAATTGATTAGAAACTATATTGATAAGAATTTTGAAAGAAGGATAGCAAGTATTTTAGGATTTGTTTTAGGAATAATCATAGCAAGCTCAGAATTCTTGTGCTCAGGTCAAATATATCTATCTGCAATAGTGCAAATTGTTCAAAAAAGTGATATGAGTAACTATTTAGCCTTACTTAGTTTGCTATTATATAGTGTTATATTTGTGCTGCCATTAATGTGTATAATAATATTGATTTCTTCTGGAAAAAAGGCTTTTGAGATATCAGTATTTTTTACAAAACATGTGGCAGAGATTAAGTTAATGAATGCAATATTCTTTTTGATTTTTATTATTTATATGATACTAAATATTATATATCTATAGAAGAATTTTTTGGGGAGAATATTAAAAATGAAAAAGAAAATCAAACTAAATTTTTTAGACTGTGATGATAATATTATTGATATTTTAGAAGTAAATGAGTTAAATGTTAGTGAAAATTATATTTTGAAAAAAAGTAGAATTGATTATGATAATGAAGAACCGTGTATAATAATCAGGACAAGTATTATGGGAGATTTATTTAATGAATTTAATAAGTATTTAAAAATGAAAATAAAAGAAAAAAATATTATTTTAATAGATAATCTTCCAGAACTATATAGGGAAAGTATAAACTTTGGGGATAAGACTCAAAAACTTTATATTCAAGAAATTTGAATTATAGAAGATATTAACTTTAGATGGTAGAATAATAATATATGAAAAACAAGATATTTTTACATAGGCTTGTTTGAGCAATAAATCAATTGATTGGTATCTTTTGATCAAATTCATGATAAGTTTGGGCTAAATCATATAAAAAGTTGAGAAGAAAGGGGCGGATATTGATGTATTTAAGACATTAGATACATCATACAAAAATATTATGGACAAATTTATATATTTGGATAATGCAGCAACAACCCCAATTTATAAGAATGTGTTTGAAAAAATGCTTCCATATATTATAGATATATATGGTAATCCGTCAGCACGCTATAAATTATCAATAGAAGTTAAGAAGGCAATTGAAAATGCAAGAAAACAAATTGCAGATACTTTGGGAGTAAATACAAAAGAAATTTATTTTACGTCAGGGGGGACAGAGGCAAATAATTGGGCCTTAATTGGAACCTGTGAAGCACTTAATGAAAAAGGGAAGCATATAATTACGACAAAAGTTGAACATAAAGCTATATTGAATACATGCAAATATCTTCAGGAAAAAGGATATGAAGTTACTTATCTTGATGTTGAAGATAATGGGATGATTAATTTACGTAAACTAAAGGAATCAATCAGAGAAGACACGATATTGGCTTCGATTATGATTGCTAATAATGAAGTAGGTACAATAATGCCGATTGAAGAAATTGCCAAGATAGTTAAGAAAAGAGGAGTTTTATTACATACAGATGCAGTACAGGCATATGGGCATATAGATATTGATTTAAAAAAGGTTCAAATAGATATGTTGAGTGCTAGCGCTCATAAATTTCATGGACCAAAAGGAATCGGATTTTTATATATACGAAACGGTACTATAATCAAGCCTTTAATATATGGTGGTGGTCAGGAGTCTGGTTTAAGGGGGGGAACCGAGAATGTGGCATCTATTATTGGAATGGGATATGCCGCTGAAAAGATATTTCATGATTTTACTCAAAAAAAAGAAAAGATTGTTGAATTGAGAGAATATTTAATTGGAAGAATTGAAAATGAGATACCAGATATAATTTTAACGGGAGATAGAAGTAATAGATTACCAAATCATGTTAGTTTTTGTGTGAAAAATGTAACTGCTATTATATTAGTTGATCAATTATCCAAAGAAAATATTTGTATATCTAGCGGTTCGGCTTGTGACAATAATTTCATCAGTGATTCACATGTTCTAAAAGCAATGGGGTATGATGATGATATAGCTAAAAGTGCTATTAGAGTATCATTAAGTGAGTTCAATACAATAGAAGAGATAGATTTTTTTGTTGATGTATTAAAAAATAAAATTAAAGAATTAAGAGAATGGATGTAGTATATTGTAAGGGATATGGTCAAAAATTTGGAATGATGCAGGCAAAACGTTATTTTGTGCAAATCTTTCTTTTGGTAACAGCGTATTTTGTAAAGGGAGTTGGATCATTGAACAACGGTTTTAGGTGGAATGAAAGGGTATTGTTTTCGTGATTCGGATTCATGCTTCTGTATTCGAAGCATGAAAGTTTATTTATCCCATCATGCAGCAGAGGATGCCGTATGATGGGACTTTTTATATAGGTAATACAGAATGAACAAGATGGAAGTTGTGATCCAGGTCACCGGGTAGTTGATGATGACCATATGGATAGAAGGATTCATCGGCACGATGAAAAAAATCCACGCGATACGCAGCAGGCATACACCGAAAAGTGTCATCAGCATCGGTATCACGACATCGCTGACTCCCCGAAGGGCGCCCGACAGCACTTCGATAAATATAAAAATCACATAACACGGTGTAATCTGATTGAGCATATCTGCGCCGATGCGGACGACCTCCATATCGTTGGTGAAGATGGCAAAAAGCGGATAGCGGAACACAATCAGGAAGCTGCTTAAGAAGACGGAAGTTACAAAGTCCATGCCAAGGCAGATACGGACGCTTTTTTGAATGCGGTCATATCTTCCGGCACCATAGTTTTGCCCCACAAAGGTTGTGATGGATACGCCGAAGGCACCGCTGACCATCCAGAAGATGGCATCCAGTTTCCCGTAAGCAGCCCAGGAGGCGGTGGTATCGGTTCCGTAAACATTGATGGCAGCCTGAATAATGAGATTGGACAGGCTGTACATGGTGGTCTGGAAACCACCGGGAAGTCCCACATATAACTGAGATTTCAGTACTCTGCCGTGAAAACGGATATTTCGCAGCTTTAGTTGATAAATATCTGTGGAATGCATCAAAGCCCGGGTAACCAAAACAGCACTCACTGCCTGTGCCAACAGGGTGGCGAGCGCCACTCCGGCTACGCCCATATGGAAGAGCCGTACCATGATCAAGTCCAAAATGATATTCAGCAGACTGCAGATGATCAGATAATAAAGTGGACGTCTGGAATTTCCAAGGGCACGTAAGATACCGGAACCCATATTATAGATGAAGGTAAATAAAATACCAGCAAAATAAATCTGAAGGTAAAGTCTGGAGTCTGCCATAAGTTCTTTTGGGGTGTTCATCAGTTCCAATATGTGCGGGGAAAAAGAAAGCCCTGCAATCATAAAAAGGATACTTCCCGCCAGAGAAAATGCATAGGCAGTGTGAATGCTGTCATTGAGTCCTTTGGAATCCCGGGCACCATAGAACTGCGAGATGATGACTCCGGCTCCTGCGGTCAGTCCGGTGAAAAATCCAACCACCAGATTGACAATTTGTCCGGCAGAACCTCCTACACTGGCAAGCGCCTCTTTTCCCACAAACCGTCCCACGATTACGGAATCGATGGTATTGTAAAATTGCTGAAAAAATGTACCAAGTAATATTGGAAAGAAAAAGAATAGAAGCTGTTTCCAGATGACACCTTCTATAATTTGATTTTTGGTGCGGAGTTGTTGTTTCATAATATAATCCCTCAAAAATTACGGCATTTATGGATGAAGTAATTCTGCAAAAGCGTCCATCAGACGGTCATTCTCCTCAGGCGACATGATGCAGAAGCGGATAAAGCGATTGTCCAGGAAGGGGAAGGTGGAGCAATTGCGGATCATCAATCCCTTTCGGATACAATGGTCAAACAGAAGATCTGCATCCACATCATCCTTCAGAATTTTTACCAGAATAAAGTTTCCCATAGGCCGGTAGATTTTCACAGAGTCCCAGGAGGAAAGCAGTTGGTAGAGTCTGCTGCGTTCGCTGTTGATCAGTTTCTGTGTCTCGCTTACATATTCTTTATCCTGAAACATCAGTCTGCCGGCAATCTCGGCCAGAGAATTGATGGACCACGGGTTCTGGCGGGTATTGATCTGTTTGATCAGATCCTGATTTCCCGTTACTGCATAACCGAGACGCAGTCCGGGAGATGCGAAGAATTTGGAAGTTCCCCTAAGGATGATCAGGTTCGTATAATAATTGGTCAGCGGAATTGAGGTGATATGATCTCTGGCATCAGTAAATTCCACATAGGTTTCATCCACCATCACGAAGATTCCATACTGAAGACAGGCATCCAGAATCTGCCGCATCTTTGACGCATTGATTGCAGTAGAAGTAGGATTGTTTGGATTGCACAGCACGATCAGATCCAGGCCGTCATGAAGATGACGGCAGAAATCATCCACGTCCATCTCAAAATTCAATTCTTCTTTCAGCGGATAGTAAAGGGTGGTTCCGCCACCGAGGGTAATTTCACGTTCATATTCTGAGTAGGTCGGTCCCAGAATGAGGGCTTTTTTCGGATGATAGGTCTGTATGAAGAGCGAAATCAGCTCTGTGGAACCATTTCCCACAATAATATTTTCTGACTGCGTATCTGCGTACTTGGCAATACAGGCGCGCAATGCCTTGTATTCCCGGTCGGGATATGTAGTGATGGCATCTAACTGGGCTGACAGGGAGTTGCGCAGATGGTTTGAGATTCCAAGGGGGTTTACATTGGCAGAAAAACTGACAATTGCCTCCTTTTTAATTCCGTAAATTTGTTCGATTTTTTCCAGGTCGCTGCCGTGAAAATGGTCTTTATGTTTTAACATCTCTTTCCTCCTGATTTAAGTTCTGTCGTTGCATCACATTAATTTGTAGTGTATAATCTATGATACCAGTATAACATTCTCGAAATAACTGGACTCTATACTTGTCTATTTTCCTGATTGCACAAGTCAAAAAGCCTCAGCGTAGCCCGCTACGCCTGCGTTTTTTTGACTCGAACACTCAGAAAAATATCCTGCGCATATAGTCCGGTTATTTACGGAACGTTATACCAGGATTGCGTGAGTACAAAATGTGCAGCAATCACAATTTATTATAATGATAATTGATTTTAAGTCAAGGATAAAAGGCATGGGTGAAAAACGTTGAAGAGAAGAATGGAACAGCTCATTAACGGCCGCTTCGAGTATGAAGTGCCGGCGTTTGTTACCTCTGAGTCTGAGATTCATCTGCAGATACAGGAGGGGAGAAATCATAAAGGGGAATTTAGCGTGGGGGCGGAGGACGGCAGCCGCGTGAAGGGAGTAGTCACATCGGATAACCGGCGGATTGTGCTGGCAAAAGACCGTTTTTCAGGAAGCACGAGTAAGATTGTTTATGGGATTGATACTCAGGGACTGCGCTGCGGGGAAGGGATTACCGGCAATATCGTGTTAAGCAGCAATATCGGAGAAGTAAAGGTTCCTGTAAACGTACAGATGGTTGAGGTGCAGGTGAGGACTTCCCAGGGTTCGATTCGGACGCTGGAGGACTTTACACGTCTTGCCATGAAAGACCCCCGGGAGGCATTTCGTCTGTTCACAAGTGAGCATTTTCAGAAAATTTTAAGTGGAAAGAACTTTGTATATACGGCTCTCTATAAAGGAATGTCCCACAATCCGGTTACTTATCAGCATATGGAAGAATTTTTGATTGCTGCAAAGGAGAAGGAGCCGATTGTTCTGTCTCTGGATAAAGAAAAGAAGGGAAGCTATCAGATTGGTCATTCACTTAAGGATACGTTGTATATCTATAAAAGTACCTGGGGCTACGTACGTATGGAAATTGAAGCGGTGGGAGATTTTCTGGAGATTGAGAAAAAAGTGGTGACCACGGATGATTTTATCGGAAGGGTTTATGGGCTGGAGTATGTGATACGGAAGGATAAACTGGGTGACGGAAAACGTTACGGAAAGATTATCATACGAAATGTTCATCAGACGCTGGAATTTGAAATTGAAGCGAGCATTGATCAGGGAGAACGCCTGCTGCCCAAGGGGCTGAAAAAGAGGAAAATGGTGGAGCTGGCGCAGGATTATATTGCTTTGCGGTTACATCAGATGGATTACCGGATGTGGTTTGAACGGACAACAGCTTCTCTGGACGAATTGACAAAAGCAGAGTGTATGGATTCTCTTTTGCTTTTTTACGAATCATATGTTTATGAAAGTAATGAAGATGTTCAGAAAGCTATGGAGCTGCTGTGGAGTTTTAAGCAGGGAGAGATTCCGCTGACAACGCTCAGAGAGGAGGGCATTTACCGTTATCTGGCAAAGAAAGTAGATTTGCTGGCAGCGGAGAAGCGGAACATACTGCCCAAGATCAAAGCTTATGTTCAGCAGCAGCCGGATGACTATTTTTTGTTGAAAATTTTGATCAGTGAAGATGAAACCTGCAAAAATGTGCCGGCTCAGCAGCTGCGTTTGATGGAGCAGGCATATGAACTGGGGTGCAAAAGTCCATTCCTTTATCTGGATGCGTACCAGATTCTGCAGCGTCAGGAAACGCTTCTCAGAAAGCTGTCTCCGTTTATGATACAGGTGCTGAACTTTGCAGGAAAGCAGGGAGTATTAGACGAGGCGCTGTTAAAGCGGGCAGCCTATCTTTCCGATAATCTGAAAGAGTTTCATCCTGCCGTGTATTGTCTGTTGGCAGGCGGGTACGATAAGTTCCCAAGTGATGAGGTAGTGGAAGCTATCTGTAAATTAGTCATGAAGGGGACGCCGAACCGGAAAGAATATTTTCGCTGGTACAGTCTGGCGGTAGAGCATGAAGTACGGATTACCCGTCTTTATGAGTATTATATCGAAACGATGGACGAAGAGTATCACCAGATGCTTCCCCAGGTTATTCGGATGTATTTTGCATATAATAATACACTGAGTGCCCGGAAAAAGGCATTTATTTATGCCAATGTAATTCGTAACAAGGAACGGGATAAGACAACCTATATCAGTTATCGGAAAGCCATGGAGCAGTTTGCAAAAGAGCAGTTGCGTCAGGGGCGGATCAATGAGGATTATGCAGTCATTTATCAGGAGATTTTTAAAGGGGTGGATAATCCTCAGACTGCCGGATATCTGGTGCAGGTATTATTTACTTATAAAGTGACGGTGAAGGATAAGAATATCCGGAATGTCATTGTGTGTCACAATGCACTGCGGGAAGAGGCCGTATATCCGGTGAAGGATCAATGTGCATATGTAAATCTCTTTGGAGAGGGTACACAGCTCCTGTTCGAAGACGAGAAAAGAAGAAGATACGGAATCACTGTTTCTTATACCGTAGAAAAATTGTTGGAGGAACGGGAACTGGCAAGTGTGTGTGCAGGGTATGAGGTAAGTACACCGGGGCTTTTGCTGTACCTGTGCCGGGAATTGCCTTCACAGATGGATGTACATTCCAGAAGTCTGCGTTATTATCAGCAGGCTTCGGAGCATGAGGCATTTACAGAAGAGTACCGCGGTGTGATACGGAAGAAATTGCTGGAATATTATATGATGCATCCGCAGGATCATGAACTGCAGGCTTATCTTCATATGGTTGACATGAGGGAATATGCCAAAATCAACCGTAGGGATACGGTGAAAGTTCTGGTGGCACAGGGAATGTATGAACAGGCCTTTGCTATCATCGGTCAGTGGGGTGTGGAAGGTATAGACACTGCGGACTTGATGAAACTTACCAGCCGGATGATTCTGGCGGTGGAATTCGAAGAGGACGAAGAACTGGTATATCTGGCCGACCATGTGCTGCATCAGGAGAAATATGACGAAGTGATTCTTATTTATCTTCGGAATCACTATGTGGGATCCGTCGGACGGATGTGCTATCTTTGGGAGAAGGTCAAAGGCTTTCAACTGGAAAGTTACCCGTTGGATGAGCGGATTCTGATCTTTTCCATGTATGTGAGGGAATTTCCCGAGCATGGAGAAAAGATTTTGGAAAGCTATATCATGCAGCAGGGAAGAGAATTGGTGATTCTGGCTTATCTGACCTATATTTCCTGCGCTTATTTCATGACAGACAGGCAGACCGATCCGGAATTCTTTGTTTATCTGGAAAAGACGTATGAGCGGGGCTGGGAGATGGATATCATCTGCCATCTGGCTTTACTGAAGTACTATGCATCTTGTGACAGACTGACAGAGAAGCAGGAAAGACAGGCAGCAGATCTGCTCAAAGAATTTGACCGGGAAGGATTGCGTTTTGCCTTCTTTCAGAAGCTTCCGCTGCATTTGATTCAGGCGTATCAGGTGGAGGATAAAGTGTTTGTAGAAGAGCGATTCCACAAAGGCAGCAAAGTGATGATTCATTACGCACTTCATCACAAAGATTCGGAGGCGGTCGGTTTTAAAAGTGAACCGATGCGGGAGATGTATCAGGGAATCTTTACAAAAGAATTTTTGCTGTTCTATGGTGAGACACTGACGTATCATCTGACGGTGGAGCAGAATGGGGAGATAATCAGTACGCCGCAAAGAGAGATTGCACTTCACGGCGTTGAGGCAAAAGGGAAAACCAGATATAAACTGCTGAATAAGATTCTGGCAGCGCGGGCACTTGGGAGTCATGATACAATGGAGACAGCGCTGAAACTGTATCTGCAGCAGGAAGTGTTTGTGGATAACGTGTTTCAATTAATGGATTAGTTCGGAGGCGGAAGATGGAACAGAAGAATTTGATAATCGGATTTGAGTTTAATCCGAAAGAATCCCAGATTTGCTATTTTGACCGGATGGCCAAGGATGCAGTTTCGGCGGAAGTTAAGGTGGGTAGCAGTCAGTATACGTTTCCTACGGTGCTCAGTAAGAGTCTGGGTAAGAATGAGTGGCACTTCGGGCTGGAGGCGGAATACTTTGCTGAGCATCAGAATGGTATTCTGATTGATCAACTATATGATTTGTGTGCCGATGGGGATGCTCTGGTTATTGACGGACAGGAATATGAGCCGGGTGTTCTGCTTGCACTCTATCTGAAGAGCGCTCTGCGTATGTTGGGAGTTACAGAACCGGAAAAGCAGGTGTCTGGTATCATGCTGACGGTACCGTCACTTACCAGAGCTTTTGTGGATACCATTCGGTTTGCATATGAGAAAATCGGGATACCGAGGTCCAGATGTTTCCTGCAGGATTTTGATGAGAGTTTCTATAATTATGTGTTGTATCAGAAGCAGGAGCTTTGGGGCAGGAATGTGGGGCTGTTTTCTTTTGGCGGCAATGAAGTAACATTTAAAGCACTGGTACAGGACCAGCGGACCAAACCGGTGACGGTTACCGTGAAGCAGGGAAAGGGCAGAAGGCTGTCTGTGGATCCGAAACGGAGGGATGATGAATTTTACCGCTTGATTGAAGAATCGTTCGGCAATGATGTCTATTCCAGTGTCTTTTTGATCGGAGAAGGGTTTGATAAGAATTGGGCGGTTCGTTCGGTGGCGCTTTTGTGCAGAAACCGAAGACACGTGTTCTATGGCAATAATCTCTATGTTAAGGGGGCCTGCTTTGCCGCCCATGAAAAGGTGGAAGAGCGGCGTCTGAAGGGTTATCTTTTTGTGGGAAATGCTCTGGTCCGTCATAATATTGGTATGGATATGATGATCAACGGTTCGCCTGCTTATTATGCGATGATCGGTGCCGGGGTGAACTGGTATGAGGCAGCGAAGGACTGTGAATTGATTCTGGATCACGCAGAGGAATTGGCATTTGTAGTCAGCAATATGGAAGACGGAAGACGGGAGCGCTATACGATGCCCCTTAACGAACTGCCAAAGCGCCCCAATAAAACCACCCGGCTGCATCTGCATCTGGAGTATGATTCTCCAAAACGCTGTCAGATCACAGTGGAGGACTTAGGTTTCGGGGAAATGTTCCCGGGCAGCGGCAAGGTTTGGCATGAGACCATGGAGGGTTAAGGTATGGGATACATATTATGTCAGGTAAAGCGGGCGAAGGTTCCGTATTATATTGAAAATATCAGCATGAACATCTATTCCATTGAGGAATTATGTTATTACATGTATCATAATATCTACCTGTTGGATGAGACGATCATCAACGAGGGACTGTGTTTCTGGCTGCGGGATGAACTCAATCTGCGTAGATTATACCAGAAGCTGTATACCTTGTTGGATGCAAAGGGGAGTATGGGAGAGTTTATCCTTCCGATTTTCAAGGAGATTAATTATCTTTCTTTTGCAGAATTCAAGGAAATGAACAAGCAGTTGAAGATCTTTGAAGAACAGCCCGAGGTGGTGCGCCTGAAGATTAAAGGGGATTATCTTTTCAACCATGAGAAGTATATCAATGCGATCCGGGTCTACACGGAGGCTTTACAGAAGGCAAAGGGAGGCACCCTGGGAACCCAGTTTACGGGAAGTATTTATAACAATATGGGCTGCTCTTATGCAAAATTGTTTCAGACCGAGGAAGCTTTTGAGTGTTTCGGACAGGCTTATGAGGTGCTGCATTCGGGTGGAGCTTTGAAAAGTTATCTTTTTGCTGCTTATCTCAACAAAGGGAAAGAGACGTATGAAACGCTTTGTGATGAAAAGGGCGTGGATACCCAGACGAAGCAGGAAATGGATGCCCAGATCCGCAAGGCTCAGGAAGTGGTGTTGCCTAAGGAGATCGATCCGCTTTTGGATACCTGGACAAAGAATTATCACAGGAATACGGGATTATAATTAAGAAATTGCGAAACAGACCGGGATGAGCCCCGGTCTGTTTCGCGGTAAAGAGAAATTTATAAGGTGTGATAATAAGGACAGATATCTTCGTAATGTCCATCTTTCATTCGAAATCCCCGGGGGATGACACCAAGCTGCTGAAAGCCCAAACGTTCGTACAAGTGTCTGGCATGGATATTCGTAGCAACCACGGCATTGAATTGCAGAATGGAAAAGCCGTGGTTTTTTCCTTGAATCAGAGAGTCCTGTACCAACTTTTCGCCGATATGCAGCCCTCTGCTTTCAGAATTGACGGCATAGCTGGAATTACAGATGTGTCCGCATCTTCCAACATTATTGGGATGTAAGATGTAGAGTCCATAGATTTTTTTGGTGACTGTATCCTCAGCAACTGCACAATAGGACTGACTTTCAAAAAAGCACTTTCCTGTCTCTTCGTTCAGGCATTCTTCCTGCGGAAATGCAATGCCGTCTTCGACTACTTCATTCCAGATCTGAATCATATCGCTTAAATCTTCGATGCTGTATTTTCTTACTGTAATATTCATTTTGCTTTCATTCCTCTTTGCAGATTTTATTTGTTCTCATGATACCTGCGGGTTGCAGCGTGCTTTATACTCCCGCAATTCTGAAAACATTCTATCACTATTTTCGATATCTGTCACTACCATGAAAAAGAGGTTGACAAATGAAATGCAGTCTTTTATAATAAATAAAAATCAATGAATTATTTTAAGTTAATAGTTTAAACCGATGAAGTGGAGATAACGTTACAAGCGCACTCACAGAGAGTCCGGGCAGGTGGGAGCCGGGCAGAAAGCGATGTTTCAAATGGACCACTGAGGGTGCAGTCAAAGGTTTACAGGACTGAGTATTCTGCAACGTAGGGCATACGTTAATTGCCGGGGATATGATAGTATCTCAGTAAGTGTGTGGATTTCACAAATCAAGGTGGCACCACGGGTATCAGAATTTGTTTACTCGCCCTTGACAGAGAACGGAAGAAGTTCTTTGTCGAGGGCTTTTTTGTGTATATACGATAAGGAAAAAGTACCCGTCCAATCACGGGAAGGATAGAAAAAAGGGAGGCAGGAACATGAAGCAGACATCATATGAAGAAGTGCAGGAAATCAATTCTTCCGGAGCGTATAAGCGGATACCGATCAGTCGGGAAATTCTTTCTGATATTGCAACTCCGGTGGAAGTTCTGAAAAGGCTGCAGCATGTAAGCAGCCATTGCTTTATGCTGGAAAGTATCGAGGATAAGAAGCAGTGGGGCAGATATACGTTTATCGGTTATGATCCGATTATGGAACTGACCTGTACAAATCACAAGCTTACGATTAAGTCAGGGGCAAAGATTGAGATGGAGGTGGCTCATCCCGGAACTTATATCAAGCAGGTAATCGCAGATAACAGAGCCCCCCGTCTGAAACATCTGCCTCCTTTAACCGGAGGTTTGATTGGATATTTCTCTTATGATTATATCAAATACAGTGAACCGTCTCTGAATCTGGATGCGGAGGATGTGGAGAAGTTTAAAGATGTGGATCTGATGTTATTTGACAAGATCATCGCTTTTGACAACTTCCGACAGAAAATCATTCTGATTGTAAATATCAGTACAGAGAGCCTGGAAGAGGGATACAATAAGGCAGTATTGAAGCTGGATGAGATGGAGCGTTTAGTGCGTCACGGACAGCCGAAAAAGACGGAACCGGGAAAACTGTTATCGGAGTTTCGCCCCTTGTTCAATGAGGAAGAATATTGCAGGAAGGTAGAACAGGTAAAACATTATATTCGTGAGGGAGATATCTTCCAATTGGTACTTTCCAATCGTCTGGAAGCAGATTTTCAGGGAAGTCTTCTGAATACCTACCGGATTCTGCGGACGACCAATCCTTCCCCTTATATGTTCTATTTTTCCAGTGAGGATGTGGAGATTGCAGGAGCATCGCCAGAGACGTTGGTAAAAGTGGAAAATGGAGAGGTTCGGACATTTCCGCTGGCAGGAACCCGACCAAGAGGAAAAAATTATGAAGAGGATCAGAAGTTGGAGAAAGACCTGCTTGCGGACGAGAAAGAATTGGCAGAGCATAATATGTTAGTGGATCTTGGAAGAAATGATCTCGGAAAGCTCTGTGAGTTTGGAACGGTGGAGGTGGAAAAGTATCTTTCCATCGAGCGGTATTCTCACGTGATGCACATCGGGTCCACCGTAAAAGGTCAGATGAAAAAGGAGAAAACAGCTCTGGATGCAGTGGATGCGGTACTGCCGGCGGGAACCTTATCTGGTGCACCGAAGATTCGTGCCTGCCAGATTATCAATGAGTTGGAGAATAACAAGCGGGGTATCTACGGAGGTGCTATCGGGTATCTGGATTTTACGGGAAATATGGATACCTGCATCGCGATCCGCCTTGCATTCAAGAAAAATGGAAAAGTGTTTGTACGTTCCGGAGCAGGAATCGTGGCGGACAGTGTGCCTGAGAAAGAACATCAGGAGTGCATCAATAAAGCGAAAGCAGTCATGCAGGCATTAAAGGAAGCGGAAGGAGAGACGGAAGTATGATTTTACTGGTAGATAATTACGACAGTTTTTCTTATAATCTGTATCAGTTGATTGGAACCTTTCAGCCGGATATCAAGGTGATCCGAAATGATGAGCTGACGGTGGAAGAAATTGAAATGCAGAATCCCCAGGTGATCATTCTCTCGCCGGGACCGGGTAAACCGTCAGAGGCAGGAAGATGTATTGAGATCGTACAGAAACTCGGAAGCAGGATTCCGATTTTGGGTGTATGTCTGGGACATCAGTCAATTTGCGAAGCTTATGGCGCTACCGTTTCTTATGCCAAAGAATTGATGCATGGAAAGCAATCTATGACAACTTTGGATACGTCATGTGATATTTTTAAAGATCTTCCCGGAGAGATTCCGGTGGCGAGATATCATTCTCTGGCAGTTTTGGAAGAAACACTTCCGGAGTGTCTGAACGTGATTGGCAGAACAACGGACGGTGAGGTTATGGCAGTTCGTCATACCTGGTATCCGGTCTATGGGTTACAGTTTCACCCGGAATCAATCATGACTCCCCAGGGAGCTGAAATAATAAAGAATTTTTTGGAGGTAGCAGGAAATGATTAAAGAGGCAATTGTAAAACTGACGAATAAAGAAGACTTAAGTTACGAGATGGCTGAAACATCCATGGATGAGATCATGAGCGGTCAGGCGACACCGGTGCAGATGAGTGCATTTCTTGTCGCTATGGCGATGAAGGGGGAGACCATTGAGGAAATTACGGCTTGTGCTTCTGGTATGAGAAAACATTGCGTGAAACTGCTTCAGGATCAGGATGTATTGGAAATTGTAGGAACCGGCGGAGATCATTCCAATTCTTTCAACATTTCTACCACTTCTTCTCTGGTGATTTCGGCGGCGGGCGTTCCGGTTGCCAAGCATGGAAACCGTGCGGCATCCAGTAAGAGCGGTGCGGCGGATGTACTGGAAGCATTGGGTGTGAAGATTACGATAGAGCCGGAGAAGAGTGCAGAAGTATTGAAAAAGATAGGTATCTGCTTCCTGTTTGCACAGAATTACCATTTGTCAATGAAGTATGTGGCTCCGGTGCGGAAAGAGCTGGCGATTCGTACCATTTTCAATATCCTGGGACCACTGACGAACCCGGCAGGTGCCAATCTGGAGCTGATGGGTGTCTATGATGAAAAGCTGGTTGAGCCTTTGGCGCGGGTTCTGGCGAATCTTGGAGTGAAAAGTGCCATGGTGGTGTATGGGCAGGATGGTCTGGATGAGATTTCCATGAGCGCACCGACCACTGTCTGCGAAGTGCGGGATGGTAATTACGAGTCCTATGTGATCACCCCGGAACAGTTCGGATTCGAAAGATGTAAAAAAGAAGATCTTGCAGGAGGAACTCCTGAGGAGAATGCCAAGATTGCCAGAAGAATTCTGGAAGGAGAAAAGGGTCCAAAACGGGATGCGGTGGTCCTGAATTCGGCTGCGGCAATTCATATTACAAAAGGGATTTCCATGGAAGAGGCTGTGAAAGAAGCGAAAGAGATCATTGACAGCGGCAAGGCATTGAAGCAGCTGGAGGAATTTATCCGGCTGACGAATGAGGCGTAGGAAATTCTCCAGGAGAGAAGAATCCAGATAGAACAGGAGTAAAAAGATGATTTTAGATAAACTGGCGGATTCTGCCCGGAATCGGGTAGAGCGATTGAAAATAGAAAAACCACTGGAGCAGGTGAAGGCAGAGGCGCTTGCCTGCGATACGGCTACAGGATTTCCTTTTGAGAAGGCTTTGGCAGCGGCCGGTATCTCTTTTATCTGTGAAGTAAAAAAGGCTTCGCCGTCCAAGGGGGTGATCGCACAGGATTTTCCCTATCTGGATATTGCAAAGGAGTATGAGAAGTCCGGCGCTTCCGCGATTTCGGTACTGACGGAACCGGAATATTTTCTGGGGAGTGATGAGTATTTAAAAGAGATTGCAGAAGCAGTAGCTATTCCGGTACTCAGGAAGGATTTTACAGTGGATGCTTATCAGATTTATGAAGCGAAGGTGTTGGGAGCTTCCGCGGTACTGCTGATCTGTGCAATCCTTGACGATGAACAGTTAACGGAGTACTTGCAGATTGCCCATCGTCTCGGATTATCTGCGCTGGTAGAGGCACATGATGAGGAAGAAGTGCGGCGTGCGGTGAAAGCAGGGGCACGGATCATCGGGGTGAATAACCGGGATTTGAGAACATTCACGGTAGACATCAAAAACAGTGTAAACTTAGGGGATCAGATTCCGGAAGGCACGATTTATGTGTCGGAAAGCGGGATCACTACCGCAGAGGATGTAGGTGTATTGTACCGGAATGGAACAAACGCTGTTTTGATTGGAGAAACATTGATGCGCAGTCCGGACAAGAAAGCGATGCTTCAGGAACTGCAAAGGGAGTGCCATGACTAAGGTGAAAATCTGCGGGCTGTCAAGGCTTTGCGATATTGATTATGTAAATGAACTGAAACCGGAGTACGTAGGATTTGTATTTGCAAAGAGCCGGCGGCAGATTACCAGAGAACACGCGATTACCCTGCGGATGAGTCTGGATCCATCCATCACGGTGGTTGGCGTTTTTGTGGATGAGGTGCCGAAGATTGCAGGAGCTTATGCAGAGGATGGAATTATTGATATGATACAGCTGCATGGAAGGGAAGATGAAACCTATATCCGGAACTTGCGGTTTCAGACAGGATGTGATATTATCAAGGCGTTTTCCGTACAAAGTTCGGAGGATGTGAAACGTGCCTGCGAGAGCTCAGCAGATTATATTCTGTTGGATCATGGAGCCGGCGGTACAGGACAGTCGTTTGACTGGAATCTGATCGGTGAAGTGGACCGGCCGTATTTTCTGGCGGGAGGCCTGCATCCGGGTAATGTGGAGGAAGCCATAAGGAAAGCTCATCCCTATGCCCTTGATATCAGCAGCGGCGTGGAGACAGAAGGAAAAAAAGACAGACAGAAGATAGAAACATGTATCAGGAGGATAAGACATGTCTAATGGAAGATTTGGAATTTACGGCGGACAATATATTCCGGAGACTTTGATGAATGAAATCATCAATTTGGAGAAACAATATGAATTCTATAAAAATGATCCGGAATTTCAGAAAGAACTGGATGAGCTTTTAAAGAATTATGCAGGACGTCCCTCTCTTTTGTATTATGCGGAAAAGATGACAAAAGATCTGGGCGGTGCAAAGATTTATTTAAAGAGAGAGGATTTGAATCATACGGGTTCCCATAAGATCAATAATGTTCTGGGACAGGTACTGATGGCAAAGAAGATGGGAAAAACCCGTGTCATTGCTGAAACAGGTGCAGGACAGCACGGCGTGGCATGTGCCACAGCGGCGGCGCTTCTTGGACTTGAGTGTGAAGTATTCATGGGAAAGGAAGATACGGACAGACAGGCTTTGAATGTATTCCGTATGGAATTATTGGGTGCGAAGGTACATCCTGTGACAAGCGGGACGCAGACCTTGAAGGATGCGGTCAATGAAACCATGAGAGAGTGGACCAACCGGGTACAGGATACCCATTATGTACTTGGCTCTGTTATGGGACCTCATCCATTTCCTACGATTGTCCGTGATTTTCAGGCAGTGATCAGTAAAGAAGCCCGGGAACAGATATTGGAATATGAAGGAAAGCTGCCGGCAGCAGTGTTGGCATGTGTAGGCGGCGGAAGCAATGCTATGGGAATGTTCTATAACTTCATCAAAGACGAAGGGGTGAAACTGATTGGCTGTGAAGCCGCCGGACTTGGAGTGGATACAAAGAAACATGCGGCAACCATAGCAAAAGGAAGTCATGGGGTATTCCATGGTATGAAGTCTTATTTCTGTCAGGATGAATATGGACAGATTGCGCCGGTATACTCGATTTCAGCCGGATTGGATTATCCGGGGATCGGACCGGAACATGCTTATCTGCATGATACCAAAAGAGCGCAGTATGTACCGGTTACAGATGAAGAGGCAGTGGAGGCTTTTGAATACCTGGCACGGACAGAGGGAATCATCTGTGCAATTGAGAGCGCTCATGCCGTAGCCTATGCAAGAAAACTGGCGCCGACCATGTCACCGGAAGAATCCATGATTATCTGCCTGTCCGGAAGAGGAGACAAAGACGTGGCTGCAATCGCAAGATACAGAGGAGTGAAGATTTATGAATAGAATAGAGAAAGCATTTGATCACGGCAAGGCATTTATCCCGTTTTTGACAGCAGGGGATCCAAGCCTTGACAAAACAGAAGATTATATCCTGGAAATGGAAAAGGCGGGGGCAGATCTGATTGAGATCGGTATTCCGTTTTCCGATCCGATCGCGGAAGGAATCGTGATTCAGGAAGCAGACCTCCGGGCATTGGCTGCCGGAACAACGACAGATAAGATTTTTGATATGGTGATTTCTGTAAGAAAAAAGACGGATATTCCGTTGATTTTCATGACCTACTTAAACCCGGTTTTTCATTACGGATACGATAAATTCTTTGCAAGATGCCAGGAGGCAGGCATCGATGGAATTATTATTCCGGATGTTCCGTTTGAAGAAAAGGCAGAGGTTACAGAAGCTGCGAAGAAATACGGGGTTATTGTGATTTCTATGATTGCGCCTACTTCCGAGGAAAGGATCAAAGATATTGCCAAAGATGCGGAAGGCTTTATCTATGTGGTATCTTCTATGGGTGTTACAGGAGTGCGCAATGAGATTAAAACGGATTTAAGCGGAATCCTGTCCGCAATCAAAGAAACAACGGATGTTCCTGCGGCTGTGGGATTTGGAATCAATACGACGGAACAGGCTGCCGAGATTGCCGGGATGTCCGATGGTATCATCGTAGGAAGCGCAATTGTGAAGATGATTGCTCAATATGGACGTCATGCGGAACAACATATCTATACTTACGTTCGTATGATGAAAGAAGCCATCACAAAAAAGTAGAGATAAGCGGCTGAAAAAAGTAAAAAAAATTTGTATATGTAATATAGATTTAAGGTAGACGTGGTAAAATAGGAGTATGACCTAGTATATGAAGGTTCGGAGGAAGCAAAAGATACACATTCCCCTGACTGAATGTGATAGGAACACTTCAAAATGATAATCTGTCGTTTAGTCCGTCACGTCTTGCCGCATATCTGAATAAGAGGATTCCTGTATAAAATACAGCAATCCTCTTTCGTACTATCCGGAAAGCTTAGATACAGGAGATAAGAAAATGAACATTTATACAGGAAAGCCAGAAGATATTACTGACAGAGAGCCAAAGGAAGCCGCTGTTTATCAATTGTTAGAGCAGTTGGGCATTCCATACGAAAGAGTGGATCATGAAGCGCTTTATACAATCGATGCATGTCATGAGGTAGATCAGGTTCTTGAAATACAGATTTGTAAAAACTTATTTTTATGCAATACCCAGAAAACAAAATTTTACCTTCTGATGATGCCCGGAGAGAAGAAATTCAAAACCCGTGAGGTATCCGCTCAGATTCCGTCTGCCCGCCTCTCGTTTGCGGACGAAACCTATATGGAGCAATATCTGAACATCACCCCTGGATCTGTCAGCATTATGGGACTGATGAATGATAAAGAAAACCGTGTACAGTTATTGATTGACAAGGAAGTCCTGGAAGAAGAGTACCTGGGGTGTCATCCCTGTGTGAATACTTCCAGCTTGAAATTAAAAACATCCGATGTCATAGAAAAATTTCTGCCGGCGGTACATCATACGTATCAAGTGATAGAATTACAGGGGTAAGCGGGGGAAATACAAAATGTATCAAACAATGCGTGATGCTTTTAAGAAGTCACTTCCCGTATTTTTCGGATATCTTTTTTTGGGGATTGCTTTCGCTATTACCATGTGTGACGCAGGATTTGCCCCGGGATGGGCAATCCTTTCCAGCGTGATTATATATGCCGGCTCTATGCAATTTGCCATGGTGGGACTTTTACGTGCCGGTACAGGTCTTGGAACCATTGCGGTTATGACCCTTCTGATTAACAGCCGCCATCTTTTCTACGGACTTTCTTTTGTGGAAGCTTTTAAAAAGATGGGAAGGCGGTATCTGTATATGATTTTTTCTCTTACCGATGAGACGTATTCTGTCCTTTGCACGATGGATCAGCCGGAAGATGCAAAAACATCCCAGTCGATGTTCTGGGTTGCGTTATTTGATCAATGCTACTGGATTCTTGGAACAATCATCGGTGTGATTCTGGGTAAGGCATTACCTTTTGACACCACAGGAATTGATTTTTCCATGACTGTCTTGTTTGTGACGATTTTCATCGACCAGTGGCGCAGCAGTAAAAATCATGTGCCGGCATTGATAGCCATCCTGTCCGGCATCTTTTATCTCTGCGTCCTTGGTCAGGATCAATTTTTACTGCCCGCAATTGGAACCACGGTCTGCATCCTGTTCCTGGCAAAGAAAAAAATTCAGACTACCCTGAAGGAGGAAAACAGATGAATCAGACAATGTACCTTCTGAGCGCAATCTTCATTATGGCTGCGGTAACACTGGCAATCCGGGCTGTCCCATTTCTCCTTTTCGGCAGAAAAAAAGAGATGCCTCCATCCATAAAATATCTGGGTGATATCCTCCCTGCCGCAATGATCGCCATTCTGGTAGTTTACTGCCTGAAATCCGTAACCCCTTTAACCGGTAATCATGGATTGCCCGAATTCTTGTCTGTCGCAGTCGTTGCGATCCTCCACATCTGGCGTAAAAACACCTTCTTAAGCATTGGCTTTGGAACCATGTGTTATATGCTCTTGATACAGTTTGTGTTTTAGAACGTGTTTGAAAATTCAAACACGTTCTGGCAGCTTATATTCGTATTCAAAGGAAGCCCTGTTTGTTTTAAAGGAAAAGAGAGTATTCCCTCCTTTCCGGAACCTGTAAAATGCCCGGCAGGCTGCACTTTCGTGGATTGTCCTTGTCATGGCTCCATTAGCGGGAGCTTTTAGCGGATTACTGGCGGGTTCCAACAGTCTGGCTTCTAATTCCATATTTCCCTGAATAATTCGAAGCTTCCCATCCTGCACCTGTACTGCTCTTGCCCCTAAATAAGTTGCCAGCCGGTATTCTCTGCCCTTCCATAACACAACGCCAATAATACCGCGAATATGAAAACCTGCAATCGGAACATCCGCCACAGACAACATCAGTGAACCATCTGGAAAGCTACATTGTGTCCATGCATATTCTTTGGGAAATGAACGTCCCTGATCTCCCTCCCAGTATCCAAATGCATCTCGAAACAAATATTCCTGCCCATTCATGTACAACCTGCCATAAACGGAATGCTGCATGCTTAGCACACAATGCCGGCATTCCAGAAAAGGAAATATGGAAAACGGTCCCATAATATCATATTTCAGAGGAGAAAGTGGTCCAAAATTCAATTTCCCATGTATCTTTAGTTCCGGCGTATGAATTGCCAGAAGAATTCCCCTCTCTCCAAAGCGATTCCTTCCTATCTGAATATTCCCTCCTGTACGATGAAATGCGGAAACAGGAAAATCAACGTTCCACGTATGATTCTCCGTAATGATCTGAATAGAACAAGACCGCTTTTGCCCGGACTTGTGGACTGCCGGTATTATGGACAAGGTTTGAGTCGCAGACTGGCATTTAAAATACCATCCATAAAAAAAGCTGTGCATATATTCTGCCCTCCATAAAAAGATACGTTTTATTTTTTCTCAAATAGCTTTCATTTATACACCCCATCTCCAGAGCGTGTTTGAAAATTCATTCCCGCAATCTGCATCCCCCACTTTGCGGTCTAT